>Ga0326728_10013606_pt1 | contig 17601 bp, 15 predicted proteins | sample MB3enrmetagenome_FD_207602 | JGI IMG/M metagenome (GOLD analysis project Ga0326728, IMG submission 207602) | Lab enriched peat soil microbial communities from McLean, Ithaca, NY, United States - MB31MN | ecosystem: Environmental > Terrestrial > Soil > Wetlands > Peat | place: USA: New York... | reverse complement strand
TTCCCGCGTTGGAAAAACGATCGTGTGAGGTGGGGATGCAATCTGAGCCGGGTTGGCCGAGGATAATACTTGATGTATATCCGAGGCCGCCCGGCGAAGAGGGCGCCCCAGATCGCGATTCCTTCATGCGGACCGTCCGGACTTGCATGTCTACCCGAAGCCTTTTCTTCCTGCCCCGCTACGTCGAGCAGGCAGCTAGTACCCCAGATACGCCTTTGTTACGTACTCATCCTTTGCGATGGCCGCGGCATCGCCTTCCGGGGCGATCCTTCCCACTTCAAGCACGTAGGCAGCATGGGCAAGCCTCAGGGCCATGCGCGCGTTCTGCTCTACGAGGACAATGGTGACGCCGGTCGCGTTGATCTGGGTGATGATCCGCGCCACTTCGTTCACCATGAGAGGCGATAGGCCCAAAGAAGGCTCGTCCATGAGCACCACCTTCGGGTTCGACATGAGTGCCCTGGCCACTGCCACCATCTGTTGCTCGCCGCCGGAGAGGTCGGTCGCCTGGTTTTTGATCCGAGTCCTCAAGGCAGGAAAGTGATCGAGCATGGATTCGAGGTTCTTCTTGAAATCGCCCCTCCCCTTGATGAGAAATCCACCCATCTCAAGGTCCTGCATGACGGACAGACTGTAGAAGAGCTGGCGACCTTCAGGGACATGGCTAATACCCCGCTTCACCACCTCGTGGGGCGGGAGACAGTCTATTCGCTGCCCTCTGTACCAGATCTCCCCGGAAGTGGGCCGGTTGAGACCGGAGACCGTCCTCAAGGTAGTGGTCTTGCCTGCCCCATTGGCACCGATGAGGGTCACGATGCTGCCCTCCTCCACCTTCATGGAGATCCCTTTCACCGCCTCTGCCCTGCCGTAATGGACCCACAGGTCCTTTATCTCGAGGAGCATCTATTCCTCCTTGCCCAGATAGGCTTCGACCACCTCCTTGTTCTGCCGCACCTCACGGGGGAGGCAGTCTGTGATCTTCTTACCGTAGTTGAGCACGGTGATAATATCGGATATGCCCATGACGACTTTCATGTCGTGCTCGACAAGGACCACCGTGACTCCCCTATCCCGTATCCCCTTGATCCTCTCCACCATCTCATCCGTTTCGGTCGGATTCATGCCTGTGACCGGTTCATCGAGGAGGAGCACGACAGGGTTGCATGCCAGGGCGATGCTCACGCCGAGGGCCCGCTGGTGCCCATGGGGCAGATTCCCGGCAAGCTCACCCTTGAGGGCGCCGAGACCCATGAAGTCGATGATGTCGAGGGCCTCCTGCCTCGCACCTCTGTCTGCCTTCCGCGCGGAAGAGGTGTGGAGGAACTCATTAAGGGCCCCTGAGCGGGAGCGCATGTGCAGGCCGATGAGGACGTTGTCAAGGACTGTTGACTGCATGAAGAGGAAGGTTTGCTGGAAGGAGCGGCTCACGCCCCTCTGGGCGATTTCGTGCGGCTCGAGGCCTGTGATCTCCTCGCCGTCGAGGCTAATCGCCCCCGAGGTAACAGGGAAAGTACCTGTAATAAGGTTGAAAACGGTGGTCTTTCCCGCGCCGTTGGGTCCAATGAGACTGTGTATCTCCCCTTTTTCGACGCGGAAATCCAGGCTGGAAACAGCCTGAAGCTTCCCGAAGTTCTTCGTCACACCCTTCAGCTCGAGCAATGGCAAGGTGAACCTCCCGTTCTAAGAGAGTAGAGAGTAGGAGGGGAAAAGGGGATCGAAAGCGATCATGCGCGGCCCACCGCTCCTTCTTTCTTCCCTCTCCACTTTCCACCCTTTCGTAAGTTGTCGACGAGGCCCAGAACGCCCATGGGCAGAAAGACGATGATCAGTATCATGGCGACTGACGTAATAATGGGCTCGTATTCTTTCGCCAGACGAAGGTACTCGGGGATAAAAGTGACGATGATGGCCCCTATGATCGGGCCGGCAAGGCCGTGAAAAAGCCCTCCCACCACTGCATACATCATGACGAAGATGGAGTTCTGAAAGCCGAAGGTGTCGGGCACGGCGACGAGGGAGAAGGCGACGAAGTATCCTCCGGCAACTGCCAGAAAGAAGTTGCCTACGAGCACATTGGCCATTCTGTACTTCACCACATTGATGCCTACGGAGTTTGCGAGCTTGAGGCTCGACCCCACGGCGTTCCATGCCCTCCCGATCCGGGAATTGTAAAGGGCATAGTAAGCCAGCAGATTGATACCGAGGAGAAAAAGGCCGAGGTAGTAGAGCTCAGGCTTGCGAACAAAAGCGAAAGGCCCCAAGGTCGGATGGGGCACGACGCCTGTGCCGCCCCAGCCGCCGAAAAAGTCGACGGAGCCGAAGATCTGCTGCATGGCCATGGCCGTCACCATGCCGAACATGAGAAAGACTATCATGCCCCTGGGGACGGCTATGGCAAAGATCAGAAAGCCCAGCGCCATGGACAGAAGGCCGCCGATGGGGAGGGTGAGCCAGAAGGACATGTGGGCCTTCTGCATGAGAAGGGCGGTCGTATATGCCCCCACGCCCCACCACGCGGCGATATCGAATCTCGGCAGCCCCACCCTGAGGCTGAGGGCGAACGCCAAGCCCAGCATAGAGTACGTGATGGTCAGGATGAAAACCTGGAGCACGTAGGGGTTTATGAGCCAGGGCAGTGCGAGCACGAGTGCAAAAAGCGCGGCCCATGCAACACCAGCGAGTTTAGACATCCTTATATCCCCTTTCGCGCTGGAATCACTGGCCCGGCACGGGGAGCGGCTTGCCCAGCAAGCCCCCGGGCCTGAAGAACATAAGGATCGCCACAAACACGAAGATCGCGAGCAGATTAAATTGACCAACGAAGTGGAAAGCGAAGCTCTCCAGAAGGCCCACGATGAATGCGGCGAATAAAGCGCCCGACATGCTGCCCGTGCCGCCCACGAGGACGACCAGCATGGACTTGGTAAAGACGTTCGTCCCCATGGTCGTGGAGGCTGAGAGCACCGGCACGACGAGCGCCCCTGCCACGCCGCAGAGGGCGCAGCCCACACCCATGGTAACCCAGAAGACCCGTTTCGCGTTTATCCCCTGCAGTCCGGCGACGTCCCTGTTCTCGGTGGCTGCAAGCATGGCCGTCCCCATCTTCGTCTTCATGAAGATGTAAAGGGCAACCATCACGACGATGGCACCGGCTATGACGACCACCTTGCCCGGGTTGAGGTTTATGCTGCCGATTGAGATGGTTCCGTGAAGGACGGGCGAAACCACGCCTTCCCTGAAGCCGAAGGAAAGGAGGGCAGATTGATTTATGAGGGTGCCGAAGGCTACCGTGACGAGGAGGGTGTGAAAAAACCCTTGAAGCATAGTGCGCTGAATAACAGCCAGATGGAAGAGAATCCCGAGGATCGCAATGCCCAGAAGGGAGGCGAGGATGGCCAGCGGATAGGGGAGTCCCAGGACCGAGACTATCCCGAAGGTGATGAACGCCCCCAGCATATAGAAGTCTCCCTGGGCGAAGTTGAACACCTGTATCACCCCGAGGATCAGCGTAAACCCCGAAGCCACAAGGGCGTACATGCCGCCGCTCATCAGGCCGTTTATGAAGAGTTGAACGAAAAGATCAAGGCTCATCAGGGACTCCTTTGCGCAAGATCATTGACCGTACGGACCCAAAAGTCGCCCGCCGACTTTACGCGGAGCGACTCAAGGCTTGACTACGCCTACAATTTCAGATCGGAGAAGTCATAGAGACTCGGCTGCGGAGGAAACGTGGGCTTCCCGTATTCCTGCCAGTATTTCTGGTACGGGTCGGCCAGACCCATGGCCTTGATCGAGACGAGATACTGGTCCTTCACTGCGACGACCTTGAGGGGCGAAAGCTTGCCGTCTTTTATGACGGCCACCATGCACCCGGGGGCGGAATCGATGGTCTTGTAGTTCTTGAGGTCAGGCCGGGCAAAGAGCTGGCTATACCCTTCGAAGGTCTTGACGCCCTTTTTGGAGTTTTGCAGGTACTTGACCACGGTGTCCACATCGACGCTTTTCGTGGCTTCCACGGCGTCTCTGAAGAGGAACCAGGGCGACATCCAGAAACATCCCTCGCTGCGCCACTCCTTGTACTCCTTCTGATAGGCGTCTATGAGGGCGACTATTTCCGGGTCTTTCACGACCCCCTTGGGATCGTAGTAGACGCACTCCCATCCCTCCACGTATTCCTTGCCCACCTTCTTTACGATATTGTCGAGGACCACGGGGTCGATATTACCCGGGTAGACCCTGCCCTTGTAGCCGGCATCCTTCAAGGCGGCCACGACGTTCGTGATCTGGTCGCCCGTTACGAAAGGCATCTCGAGAAAATCGGAATTGGAGGCCTTCACCTTCGACGCGACAGGACCGAAGTCAGTGGTGCTCGTGTTGAAGAAAATCGGCTCCAGCACCTGGAGCCCTGCGACCTTGGCGGAGCCGGTCCACTGCATTGTCCCGATCTTGCCGAACTGGCTGTCCGGGTCGAGGATGAGGTCCGTCTTCGCGCCCTTGGCTTTGGTATCATGCTGAATGGTGAAGCCCATGCCGTAGCCGAAGAAGAGCCCCTGGCCCTTTATCGCATATTTCAGTTTCGGGTCAGCCATCTCGTCCCTGAAGGAGACGCCCATCCACATCGCATGGTTCGGCTCGGTTACGGTCGCGCTCTCCTCGGGCACGTCCCCCCACGTGGCGACGATGAACTTGACGCCGTCCTGGAGCACAGCCCTTTCTGCGGCCGAGCGGGTCTTGGTAACATCGTTATACCCGCAGTCATAGATCATCGGCTTGACGAGGTACTTCTCGCCCCCTATCTGCCAGCCCCCCTTCTCGTTGTACATCTTCGCAAAGAGGTTGAACCACCGCTGCATCTCGATGCCTTGCTGAGACTTGAGGTTGACGAGCGCCCCGACCTTCAGCTCCTTCGGCGCGGCAGCAGAAACCCGATAAGCTCCGACAAAGAAGAACGCTGCGAGAAGCACCAGAACGAGCACCGCGGCCAAAGTCATTCCCTTACGCTTGCTCATATCAATCCCCCTCACTGGTAAGATGTGCTCTCTCTTGTCACGTTTCTTCCCGTCAGCGACGACCCGCAACTGCGGCGTACCCCCCGGGCTGGGGTTGGGGCGCACATTCGATGGCTGGCCACCTTTTCAGTTTTACCCGCGGCGACAATCATGTCAAGAAAAACCTCGCCGCACCCTTTCCCGCGCTTCGCGGCAGGTCTGTCGCAAGCCACACGCTTCCCTTCTCGAAAGAACGACCCGAGGAACTCGCACGCTTCCGACGCGAGGCGCTCCCGCGCGCCCATGTGAGCCCCGGCTATCCTTCCTTCAGATCCACGAGGGTCGCCCCCCAGCCGCCTTCATCGGGGTGAGCCAGGCGGAAGGAGTCTACTTCGGGCAGGCGGCCGAGCACGGCGTGGACCGTTTTCCTTAAGGTGCCGGTACCCTTGCCGTGGATGATCCTCACCGTCAGGATGGACCGCTTTCGGCATTCCCCAAGGTAGTCGACGATCAGATCCTTGACCTCGGCAGCCCGAAACGTGTGGAGGTCCAGGACCCCGTCTATGGGAAGATCGACAGTCTCTTCCTCGTCCATGTCCATGGATACCCCTTTCACCTTTATCCATTATACGCCATTCGCACAAATCCTGGCGGGGTGGAAGCGGATTAGAAAACTCTAATCCGCGGTTAATCGAATTTTAATGTTTTTCTTGTATACTTTTATGAGAGAAAAAGGGATCCACGGATAAGTTAGGACCCCATACGCACTGAATAAGGAGGAGCAGTCATCATGAATAGACTCGGAAGCTGGTTAAAGAGAGGGAATCTCAGATATCCGACCGTCGGGGTCGTTGCGGTGGCCTTCCTGTTCGCGGGTATGATCATCACCTCATCGTTCGGCACTTTCGTGCATACCCAGGCGGCGGCCGCCCCGGCTCCAAATACGAGCATTGGGAACGGGCCTCCGTCCTTTGCCGACCTCGCGGAGGCCTTAGGCCCGTCGGTCGTCAATATCAAGGTCACGAAGGTGCAGAAGGTGCAGGTCCCGGACATGAACGATTTTCAAGATACGCCCTTCGGAGATATGTTCAAGCGCTTCTTCGGCGACATGCCCCGCAACCCTCAGAGGAAAGTGCAAGGAGCGGGGTCGGGGGTGGTCATCAACAGTGACGGCACAATCCTCACGAACAACCACGTGGTGGAAGGAGCCGCGGAGATCGTCGTGACCACAAGCGATAAACACGAGTACAAGGCGCGGGTCCTCGGCCTCGATCCCAAGACCGACCTCGCGGTCATCAAGATAGACGAGAAAGGCCCCTTCAAGGCTGCCGTGCTCGGCGATTCGGGGGCCACCCGAGTGGGGGAGTGGGTCATCGCCATAGGAAACCCCTTCGGCCTCAGCAACACCGTGACAGCCGGCATCGTGAGCGCGAAGGGCAGGATCATCGGCGCCGGCCCCTACGATGACTTCATCCAGACTGACGCGCCCATCAACCCGGGGAATTCCGGGGGGGCCCTCATCAACATGAAGGGTGAGGTCATCGGCATCAACACTGCGATCATTCCGAACGGACAGGGGATCGGCTTCGCCATACCCATCCATACGGCAAAGGCGCTTCTTCCGGAGCTCACGAGCAAAGGGACCGTGACGAGGGGTTATATAGGAGTCAGCATCCAGGACATCACCGACGACCTTGCCCAATCGCTCAGCCTCAAGGTCAAGAAAGGCACCGTGGTGAGCGACGTGGTGGAGGGCGGACCTGCCGACAAGGCCGGCATCAAGAGAGGGGACGTGATCACTGCCTTTGACAATCACGAGATCAAGGACAGCCACGAGCTTGCTTCGACCGTGGCTGCCACGCCTGTGGACCGTGAGGCCCCTGTGCGCATCGTCAGGGACGGGAAGGAGATGACGCTTCACGTCAAGGTGGCTAAGCTCGAGTCCAAGGAGGCCGCTGCCACGCGGCCGGAGGAGACATCCCGTGGGAAATGGGGCCTGCAGCTTCAGGAGCTCACCCCCGATCTCGCCCGGCAGCTCGGAGCCAAGACCGATAAGGGTGTGGTAGTGGCGGGTGTGCAGCCCGGCAGCCCCGCGGAGAACGCATCCGTTCAGAGGGGCGACGTGATCCTCGAAGTCGACCGGCAGCCCGTAAAAGGGATTGAGGATATGAAGGAGAAGCTCGAAAAGGCGCACAACAAAGACTCCCTTCTCCTCCTCATCCAGCGGGGCGGAGGCAATATGTACGTAGTGCTGAAAGGATAGATACGCCGGGCAAGCCCGGCTCCCAAAGTCGCATCAGGGCCATCCCCCCCGGGTTCGGGCGGGACGGCCCTTCACGTTCTTAAGAGTCCGGACCTTGCAAGGACACCCAGCGATGGATAAATTCTCTTTTGAGAAATTCTCGAGAGAGGGTGAATGGTGTCATGAGCAGCGAGCCGATCGTCGTTACGTGTCCCAAGTGCGGCACGAAGAACCGCGTTCCGGGGAGCCGGTGGGCAGACCGGCCCAGGTGCGGCAAGTGCAAGGAGCCCCTCGACCTCCCGAGTCTCTATCCCGACAGGGCCATCGAGGTCACCGACGCAACCTTCCAGAGGGAAGTGGCGAGCTTCCGGGGCCCTGTGCTCGTCGATTTCACCGCCCTCTGGTGAGGCCACTGCCGCAGGCTCGAACCGGTTCTGGATGAACTGGCTCAAGATTTCGCGGGAAAAGTGAAATTTGCCAAGATAGACGTGGACAACGCTCCTCAGACCGCGTCGCGGCACAACATACGCGGGGTACCGGCCCTCTACTTCTATAAGAACGGCAGCGTCGTGGACCAGGCCGTGGGCGCTCTGCCGAAGAGCGAAATAGAGCGGCGCCTCAAGGCCCTCGCCTAGAGCCGTCCCGCCCACAAGCCATTCGCTTAATTGACGGAACTCACTATGGCAGGAGAGATAAGGCTTCCGAAGATCAAGGAAAAGGGATTGACTTCCCTGGAGGAGACCCTCAATGAAAGACGGTCGGTGAGGGACTACAAGCCCGGCCCTTTAAGCCTGGAAGAGGTCTCGCAGCTCCTGTGGGCAGCCTCCGGCGCCAACCTCTATGGGAGAACAGTGCCGTCAGCCGGGGCGACGTACCCTTTGGAGACCTATGTGGCGGCAGGGGAGGCGGAAGGATTGACCCCGGCGCTCTATCACTACCTCCCTTCCGGACATGCCCTGGAGATGGCTCGCGACGAGGATGTCCGGAAGAGACTCTCCCGGGCTGCCCTTGGTCAGGGGATGATCTCGCGGGCGCCGATCGATATCGTCATTGCCGCGGAAGTCCGGAGAACGACCGCCCGCTATGGCCAGAGGGCCATTCGTTACGTCCACATGGAGGCGGGTCATGCGGGACAGAACGTCTCCCTCCAGGCGATCGGCTTAAGCCTGGGTACCGTGATGATCGGCGCTTTTGACGATGGGGAGGTCAAGGAAGTCCTCGGCATACGTGAAGAGCCTCTCTATATCATCCCCGTCGGCAGGATGTGAGACGGCCGCGGGCGGGAATATTGTTTTGCCGCTAGCGGACCGGCTCCCTCATCTCCTCGTCCGGCACGAATCCGCGCCGGGCCGTATTCTCGGTCACCACCCTGGGATCCATGAAATGGAGGAGGTACTCTGCCCCTCCCGCCTTCGTTCCCAAGCCCGACAGCTTGAAGCCCCCGAAGGGCTGGCGCCCCACGAGCGCCCCGGTGATCTGCCGGTTCAGATAGAGATTTCCCACGCGGAATCGCCGCCGGGCTTCCTCAAGACGGCTGGGGCTGCGGCTGAAAACCCCGCCCGTGAGGGCGTAGCGGGTCGAGTTGGCCGCATCGATGGCCTCTTCGAAGGTCCTGGCCTTCATCACCACAAGGACCGGGCCGAATATCTCTTCCTGCGCCACCCTGTGGCGCGGCTCGATTTCGCCGAGGATGGTGAGGGGCACGTAATTGCCTCCCGCAGGCACCTGGCCCTGGTAGAGCACCTTTCCTTCATGGCTCCCGATCTCGATATACGTGAGGATGCGCGATCGGGCCTTTTCGTCAGCCACGGGCCCCAAGGAAAAGGCAGGGTCTTCGGCCGGACCTACTGCCAGAGACCTGGCGCCCCCTATGAGGCGCTCCACAAAGGCGTCATAGACAGACTCCACCACGATCACCCGGGAGCACGACGAGCATTTCTGGCCCTGAAAACCAAAGGCAGAGGCGAGGACCGCGGGTATGGCCTCGTCCAAATCTGCATCCTCGTCGATGATGATCGCGTTCTTGCCGCCCATTTCGCAGATTACCCTCTTTACGAAAGACTCACCCGGCCGTGCCGAGGCGGCCTTCTCCACGATCCTCAAGCCCACCTCTGTCGACCCGGTGAACGCGATGGTGCTCACCTCGGGATGGTCGATGAGGTATTCGGCGATCTGCTCGGTGCGGCCCGGCACGTAGTTGAAAACCCCTGCCGGAAGCCGGGCATCGCTGAAGGCCTCGACCAGATGGCGGCCGATGATGGGGGTGAGGGGAGACGGCTTATAGACCACGCAGTTGCCGGTGACAATGGCAGCGGAAACCATCCCGCAGCTGATGGCGAGGGGGAAGTTCCAGGGGGCGATGACCACTGCAACGCCCCTTGGCTCATAGAAAGAGTAATTCCTTTCTCCGGGCGGCGAGGGCAGCACCTGGGGACGGCCAAGCCTCTCCATCTGACGCGCATAATACTCGAGGAAATCGATGGCTTCTGCCACATCGGCAGACGCCTGGTCCCACTGCTTGCCGATCTCCAGCACCTGCCACGCCGCAAGCTCGTGGCGCCTGGCGCGGAAATGTGCCGCCGCTCTGAGGAGGTACGCGGCCCTGGCGGCCGGCTCTGTGTCGCGCCATTCCTGATGCGCCGAAAGGGCTGCGCCTATTGCCTCGGCCACCTCTGCCCGTCCCGCCTGGCTCACCCGGCCGATCACTTCCGTTGGGTCCGCGGGATTGACGGAAGCCTCGGTATCCGGCAAGGGTCTGTCGACGCCGTTTATGAAGAGCGGATAAGTCCGGCCGAGCTTTTGGCGCACCCCGGCAAGGGCGTCGCGCAAGAGCGCCCTTTCCTCGGCGCTCGTAAGATCAGAGGGTGGTTGGTTCGCAAAGGGATGAGGATCAGACCCATCCCCGGGATGGTCCGCCCGGACGGAAGGTCCGCTCTTTCCCTTTTCCGGCTCCCGGCTCCTCTCTTCAACTCTTACGGCCTCAAGGGGGTCGGCCAGGAGAAGCGACGGGTCCGCCTGCTCCGAGAACATGCGGCGGAGGAAACTCTGGTTGGCGGTATTCTCCAGGAGCCGGCGCACAAGGTAGGCCATGCCGGGGACTATGGGACCATAGGGACAGTAAAGGCGCACCCGTCCTTTTCTGTTCACGAGAAGCCTTCGTACAGGCTCCGCCATTCCGTAAAGTACCTGGAATTCGTGTCGCTCCGGAGGGACACGAATCGCGCGGGCTAGCTCCAGAACAGCCGCTATGGAGCGGATATTGTGGGTACCGCAGGCGAGATAGGCATTCTCGTAGTGTTCGAGGACGAGGTGGGCATCGCGCTCGAAGGCCGCGTCCGTCTCAGCCTTTTTCGTGTAGACAGGTATGGTCCATCCGTTTTGCCGGGCCCTCAGCACTTCATAGTCCCAGTACGCGCCCTTGACAAGCCTGACGGCGATCGGGAGCCCATTGGATTCGGACCAGGCGAGAAGCCCGGCGAGATCGCTGCCCGTCTCCCGCAAGTATGCCTGCATGGCCACCGAGAGTTGGCCGTACCCCGGATACTCCGTACGCAGGGCCTTGTAGACCTCCAGCGAGATATCCTTGGAGGCGTAAGATTCCATGTCGATGCACATGGCCCCGCCGGCCCTGATCAGCTGCTCGCAGAGAGGGCGGAGACGCCTCAGTACCGCGTCAACGGAACCCTGGAAGTTCTGGGGCCTCATTTGGGAATAGAGCGAGCTGGGCTTGAGGGAGATGCTCACCAGAGGCGAATACCCCCAATCGAGGGAGGGTGCGTTCTCCCCCGGTCCGGGCAGCGGCAGCCACGTCTTTGCCGCCTCCTCCAGTTCGCGGATGAGGCCGGCGTACCGGGTGGCGTAGGCGTCCGCCTCGTCCTCGCTCACCACTGCCTCGCCCAGGATGTCAATGGAAAAGGCGCACCCGCCCCGCCGGATCCTGGCAAGGCTCTTCAGGGCCCGCGTTGCTGTGTCGCCCACGATGAACTGGCTGCCCAGCTTCTCGATGCTGTATTGAATGACCTTGCTCACGAAGGCCACGCCAAGGGGCCCGGCAGCCAGGGCCGCGCCCATGGCCCAACGCATCCGCCCCGGCAACTGACCATCGATGTCCCCGAAATACTCCTTCAGGTGTCGGGCGAGCACGGCCGGCGTGGAAAGGGCGGGAAAGACATCGACAAACCGTAGCATCCGCGTGCGAAATTCGTCATTACGGAGAGACCAGCCTATGATCGTTCCGGCCCACCGGCCCCTTTCGAACACCGAAGGCTTCTCGCCTGCAAGCCCGTCGAGGAGCTCCAGGCCCGTCGCAATAATTTTGGAATTGAGCCCCTGCCCTTCCGTATCCATCCCGTTTCCCCTCCGTGGCGCTCATTGCGTCTCATGCCGGTTCTTGGCGCATGGGGTGGGTAAAAGACCGGTATGAGCGTAAATCGAGTCAACGGCTAAGGGAAAAGGACGGCTCATAGACTACTTTCAGGAAAAGCGAGACCTCCTGGGCGTAAAATCGAGTTCCTCCGTGATCCCTCCATAGGTGGAGAGCTCGAGCCGCTCCGTCTCATTGGTCTCGCACTCGGGACATTGCGGCGGTTCTTCTTCCCCGGGGATCGCCCTGAACTCCAGACCGCATCTTCTGCACACGTATTCTCTCCGTGCCATGGTTTCACCTCCGACTTTTCCCCACTATCACCATGTAATCACTGATCACTCCCTTGTCAATTGCGCCAAGGAGTGTGCCATCACGAGAACATTTACATGTTCGCTTGAGAACATTCGCACGCTCGCCATCTCTGCGATTGGGCGTACCCTAAGGCCGGCAAACGTGCTACACTGAAGTGTGTGTCCCGGCTGCACCCTCATTTACCGACGAACGGCAAGAAGCAAGCCTACCGGGGCGGGCAGAAGGTTCGTCGATTAGGAGACACAATGGAACAGCATCTGCCGGATGACATAGCCACCGATCTCATGATGGATTTCGCGCGCGCAACCGGGCTTTCCCCGGCGATCAGCCCATCCAGGCGCTACTTGTGGACGGATGCCTTCGGAGTATGCAACTTCCTCGGGTTTTACGAGAAGACCGGCGACGCCACGTTCAAAGAACTGGCGACCGGGCTCGTAGAGCAGGTGCACCAGGTTCTCGGACGATTCCGTGATGACGACAATCGCAGAGGGTGGCTAAGCGGCCTCGACGAACGCGAGGGTGCAATCCATCCGACCCTGGGCGGTTTGAGAATCGGCAAGCGTCTGAAGGAACGCAGGCCCGGAGAGCCTTTCGACGAGCGATCGGAATGGGACCGGGACGGCCAGTACTTTCACTATCTCACGAAATGGATGCACGCCCTCAACCGCGCCACGAGGGTCACCGGAGATTTCATCTACAACAGGTGGGCCTTCGAGCTTGCAAAAACTTCGTGCGCCAAGTTCGTCTATCAATCACCGTCAGGCGGACAGAGGCGCATGGCCTGGAAAATGAGCATCGATCTTTCCCGCCCTCTCGTTCCACACATGGGGCAGCATGATGCTCTGGACGGTCTCATCACCTACGCGCAGATCGAGACCACCGCGGCAGAGGACCCCCAAGGTCCCGCCGGCAGCCTGCGAGAGGAAATCGATGTGATGAACGACATCTGCAAAGGGAAAAGCCTTGCCACGGATGACCCCCTCGGCCTGGGCACCCTTCTCTCGGACGCATACAGGGTAGCCCAGCTCATGACAAGGGGCGGCCGTCTCGTCTCCGCGGACATCCTCTCCGCTTTGCTGGAAGCCTCTCGCCGTGGTCTGGAGGCCGTTGCCGGACAGGGCAGTTTGAGAATGGGCGCCGACTACCGCATCCCCTTTCGCGAGTTCGGGTTGTCCATTGGCCTGCACGCGGCGCGGAGGCTCAAGGTCCTCATCGAAGAGGATCACGCCGTTGCCGGGCTCGGCAACGCAATCGGACCGGCCGTGGAATCACTCCTCATTCATGAACCCCTCAAAGGTGCCATCGAAGAATTCTGGCTCGTGCCGGAACATCAGAAGACTGAAGCCTGGACGGAGCATCGGGACATCAACATGGTCATGCTGGCCACGAGCCTCTCTCCGGTCGGGTTTATCCGGCTGTTTTAGAAAACAAGGGCGCTCACCCGAGTCCGGTCCGCTAAAAGGGAGCGCGGTTAGGCGACTCCCTGCATTCTCTTGTATTCCGCGATGAAGTCTCTAACCATGTCGCATAGCGAATAGGAAAAGCGCCATCCCCACTCTTGCTCCGCCTTTTCATTCCTAAATACCTTCGGCACGGTAGTCATCAGGGCCGCGGCACCGGCATCCGGCTTGAAGGTGATGCGGGCCTGCGGAAAGTGCTTCTTGATCTCATCCACGAGATCCTTCGCTGTGGGCGGCGGCGTGATCTGCCCCATGTTGTACATCCTCGACGTCACTTTCTCTGCAGGAGCGTCGTAGAGCGCGAGGAAGCCCTCTACCACGTCCTTCACGTAGAGCATGGGGAGGATGAAGCCTTCCGGCACCCAGACCTCGAAAGGCTCGCCTTTTACGGCGGCCTCGATGGACCAGGGCGCATACTGGCCCGTGCTGGGGGTCTTGGCGCCCGGACCCACGATGTGGGGCACCCTGACACCGCGGAAATCGATGCCGAACTTCGCGTGATAGAAGCCACCGAGGAGCTCAGCGAATACCTTGCAGCAGCCGTAGATGGTGGTGGGCCGTTGAGGCGTCTCGTCGGTGACGATCGTGTCGGCGGTGACGTTGAACGTGCCCATCGAGCTTGCGATCACTACTTTCTTCGCACCGAAGAGGCGGGCGGCCTCCAGTATGTTGTACATGCCGAGTGCGTTGGTGTTGATGGAAGCCCACGGATTGGCCTCGGAAGGCACTGTCAGGAGGGCGGCCAGATGGACTATGTTCTCTATGCCGTAGTCCTTGACCACATTGAGCACCTCGTGGAAGTTGGTCACGTCTCCCCTCACCGGTATCAGCCCCTCGGACGTACTTTTTGCGGTCGGGTCAAGGGATCTGCCGAAGATCACCACCTTTTCGCCTCTGCGAAGGAACGCGGATACCACGCTCGATCCCATGAAACCGCCGCCGCCTGTAACAAGAATAGCCACTAGTGCCCTCCTCTTCTAGATTGGGTATGATGTCACACCTTGCGTTATAACGTTAACATAACGAAGCGTGCTTTTTAAAGAACTTGAGGGGAAGAAGCGGATGACGATAGGGCTATTGGCAAGGTTGGGTCATCCTCCACATATTACGAAGCCGCCGGAATATCCTTCAAATACCGCGGTTATATCCGTAGCATATTAAAGAATTGCATACGGACAGCCTGAAGAGTCTCGAATCTGCGTGATTGGCCGGGAGTGGCACAGGTTGTGCAGGCCTTCTGGATCAAAGGAGACGTGTAGGCAATGAAACAACTGGGCGTCACGGTCTCGAAAGACCAACACAACAGAGAGTTCAGGATATTCTTCACGGAAAGCGACGTGCGGAGGGCATGCAACGCGCTGGTCTGCGGAGACAGCAGCGAAGCTTGCATCAAGATGATGGAGGAAGGCCGGACAACGTGTGAGCTGTGCTACGCGGTCCTGACGGCATTGAGGAAGTATCCTGTGAAAATAGAGGCGCGCTCCCATAAATAGGGGAGAAACGGTCACCCTCCTCTCGCAAGGTTCCTCGTCTTGCTTCGGCCGAACGGGATCCCGAGCTTCTGCATGCGATACCGCAGGGTGGCGGGGTTCATGCCGAGGAGCACGGCCGCGCCTTTCTTTCCCTCTATCCTCCCCCCGGTAGCCTCCATGACGCTTCGGATATGGCGTGCCTCAACCTCTTCAAGCTTGAAATAGCGGACCGTGGTGTCGGCCGGCATCCCGGCCTCCAGACCCGAGGGCCCCGCAGCCGTAGCTGCGGTTGGGCACGGCGCCCTTTCGAGGGCGGGCATTGCACCATCGAAGACGACGATCTTGCCGTCTGACTGAATGAGTGCCCTTTCGACCACGTTGGCCACCTCCCGCACGTTGCCGGGCCAATCGTATTGGAGGAGCCGATCGATCGCCCCCTCGGCGAGGGCGGGTGTTGTGTGGAGGCCCATCTCGTGCGCCTTCTTCGCCATGAAATACCGGGCCAGTGCAGGGATGTCCGCCCTCCGCTCTCGCAAGGGTGGCAGCCAGATGGGATATACCCCGAGACGGTAGTAAAGATCATCTCTGAAAAGGCCATCCCTCACCATGACCTCGAGGCTCTTGTGGGTCGCCGAAATAATGCGTATGTCCACTTTGATGGGCTGCGACCCTCCCACCCGTTCTATCTCCTTTTCCTGAAGGACGCGGAGGAGTCTCACCTGGGCCTGGGGAGGTAGCTCGCCGACCTCGTCGAGAAAAATGGTGCCCTTGTCGGCCCTCTCGAAGCGCCCCCTCCTTTCGGAAGAAGCCCCCGTAAAGGAGCCCTTTTCGTGCCCGAAAAGCTCGCTGTCGATGAGCGATTCGGGTATGGCGCCGCAGTTAACGGTGATGAGGGGACTACCACTCCGGCCGGAGAGGTTGTGGATGGCATTGGCGATGATTTCCTTACCGGTGCCGGTCTCGCCCGTCAAAAGAACGGGGCTCGACAAAGGGGCCACTTTGTAGACCTGCTCCATTACATCCTTAAGACCGAGGTTGGCCCCCACAATTTCCGTTCCCACGCTCTTCTGAAGCTCGCTGCTCAGATACCGGTTGTCATCGGCCAAGGCGTCTTTCAGCTTCAGCAGATCGAGATACTGCTGGCTGTTGGCCAGGGCGATACCTGCAGGCTCATTGACGAGAGACCAGAGTTGACCGTCCTCTTCGGTGTATCTCTCCTTGCCCTTTGCCCGGACTATGAGGGAGCCGATGAACTTATGCTGTATGATCAGTCGACCGACGATCACTGAAGAATCCGGCCATTTGTAGTGTTCGCCCAGTCTCCCGATGATCGGGTCCTGGCGGACGTCGTTGCTTATCCTGACGCGGCTGTAATGTTCGACGTTCTCAAGCTCTCTCCTCAGGTCAGGAGGCATGTGGACCTTCTGAGACGTCGTATTGAACCCCTCCTCGTCCGCCTGTGCGACGACCTCCAATGCCTTGAAGTCCTGGTTGTAGACGGTCAGGATCAGCTCGTCGGCAGGTAGAATGGAACGGACGTAGAGAAGGCAGCTCCAGAGAGCCTCACCTATGTTGAGGCTCCCGCAGATGCGAAAGGTGAATTCACGAAAAAAGTCATTCTCGTGCATGCCTCTCTCCACAGTAATTTCGGGAATGTTTTTCATGCGATATTTTACCCTATTTCTTGAAATAATGACAGATATCTGTGGTATTTGACGGTAGGCCCGGCAAAGAGCCGGCAGAACGTTCGGGCAGCCGGAACAAGTCTGACCGACGCCAATGACGAAGCCCGGGGGCAACCGCCTTTAGACGAGAATCATCTTGCAGAAGACCTCCTCACCGGGCATGCCGCTCGTAGTTCTCTTCGTAAGTCGGCGCATAAGGCGGTCTCAAATGGAAATCGAGGGGAAGGTCGCGAACCTTGACAATATCATCCTCCAGCCTCATGGGAAGGAGCTTTTCCCACTCGGGAGGATCCATCTGCGGACAGTCCAGGCGGTAGAAATCGAGATAGACGCTGCTGCACTCCCTCGCGAGGGACGCCTCCATGACCATCTCGCCGAGGGTGATAAGGGAGAGGCATTCCAGAGTGCGCCCAAGCTCATGGGGGTTCGAGGCGTACGCAGACGCCGCCTCGTTCTCCCTCAACTGGACTAGGAGGTCGAGCCCCCGGCCGAGGGTCAGCCCGTTCTTGTACTTGCCGCAGTAATCCTGCATGATTCGCGCGATGGCAACGTTGATCTCCTTCCAGCCGGCACCCTTCTTGCTCTGTTTCAGCGGCGCATAAGCCCGGACCTTCTGCGCCTCGACTTGCCTCGAGTCCACGGCCGCCTTTCCGGAGGTCTTTGCGTAGGCCGCGGCTTTCCGCCCGGTGTACCTCCCCGTTGTGTGGGACTCGCCGTGGCAGCCGGAGCCGAAGACGGGGGAGCCGCCCGCTGCATAGAGCCCCTCGAGGGAAGTCCGCAAGTCCCAGTCAACGAGGTAGCCGCCGCCTGCCAGACTTCGCAAAGAAGGGATGGGCGAGCCGCCCCAGAAATTCGAGTTCTGGTAGGATTCCGGAAGCATGACGGGCGCCTGAAGGAGGTCCTTGTCCGGGTCGAAACCGCTTTTTGTGAAGGTGTCGTATACAGGAATGCGTGTCTTGCCTTCGTTGCCCACCATCATGCCGAATATGCACCTTCGCTCCGACTCTGGCAGCCTCGTGAGATCGGCGTAGAGGGGCAGGACATACTCACCCTTTTGAATGCCTTCGATCAGCTCA
>Ga0326728_10013605_pt1 | contig 17602 bp, 8 predicted proteins | sample MB3enrmetagenome_FD_207602 | JGI IMG/M metagenome (GOLD analysis project Ga0326728, IMG submission 207602) | Lab enriched peat soil microbial communities from McLean, Ithaca, NY, United States - MB31MN | ecosystem: Environmental > Terrestrial > Soil > Wetlands > Peat | place: USA: New York... | reverse complement strand
CAACACGGCTTTGACGGCGCACCGAAATATGTTACCGGCGTCGGCGACCACCTTGAAACCAACGATCATTTTTACCACCGCTTCGGACAGCGTCTGGCGGAGCGCGGCTATGTGGTCTTCGCCCCCTACCTGACGGTTCCGGCGATGAGTCGGGCGCCGGCCACCGTTTATCGGGCGGATCTGGTCAACCCCTTGGTACGCCTGGCGGCTCCCCTCGGGATGATGAGGACAAGCATCGAACTGGCCAAACTCCATCGCGTGGTTGACTTTTTGCAGTCATTATCGTTCGTGGACCCTAACCATATTGGTTATTACGGGCTTTCGTATGGAGGATATTCCGCCATCTGGATGCCGCCCTTGGAACCGCGTTTGAAGCTCACGGTCATTTCCGCGTTTTTCAATGACTGGCACACCATGCTGACTGACACCAGCCGCTACGGCCAGTCTTACTGGACCCTCCCGGACGAGGATTTTTACAACTGGAACGTGTTCAATCGCTTTGTGCACACGCAGATGATCGCGGCAATGTGGCCCCGCCCGGTCTGCATCGAATACGGCTCGGAAGATCAAGTGACGACTCCGGGGTGGCACCAGCGCGCCTGGCAGGAGGTGAGCGCCTTCGCTGAGGCGTGGGGAATGCAGGACAAGATCGTGGACGACGATTTCGTGGGCCCTCATACGATTCACGGCATCGGCACCTTCTTCTTCTTGGATCGCTGGCTGCGTCCGGAGCGCGCCGCAGGCCGCGATTATGGCTGCCGGAATGACGATTACTGTTACCAGAATCTGGCTCCCGACTTTCACGGCTACGACCTGAGCTCGCCTCCCGCCGTGCCCTACGCCACACAACTTCTGGACGCGAGTCCGACGGCGACCATTCGCGGAAAATTCTACGTCTCCGCCGGGGCGCCGGTGTTTACGGGCATGGCCTTCAAGCTCGCCCGCACCGGGAGCCCCGGGAACCTGATCGTTCGTTTTGGTTCGCAGGAAGGTTCGGCGGACCTGGGTGAGACCGAGGTGCATTCCAAAGATGTGTACCCGCAATACGACATGTGGTACGAGGCCGCACTCAGAAAACCGCTTCGGCTTGACCCAAAGAAACTATACTTCTTCGAGCTGAGGGCCGAGTCAGGACACGCGCCCGATGATGACTACGTGGTGTTTGGACCCCAACCGCTGGGCGGCCGGGATTACCCCAACGACTTTGGCCTGTCATTCCACACGCTCACGCGGGAGGACGACAATCCATGAAACGCAGAACATTCCTACAAGGCACGGCCGGCGGATTCGGCGCGTGGGCGGGATGGCGCGGAGGTTTAGCGAGTCCCCCACAGAACGCTGCGCCCACCACTGCCCGGCCTCTCCAAGATTTTCCCAGCGATGGCTTCCAACCCCCGGAATGGCTGCATTATGCGCAGCCCATTTATTTTGACGGCTATTCGCCGCCGGTTTATCCCCACATGAAGGACTTCGACGCCCGACGGTTGGTGGAAGTGGTGGGCGAGTTGGGGGGAAACCTGCTGCGGTTTCAACCGATTGGTTATCGCGCCTACTACCCGAGCCAGGCTTTTCCGGTCCACGAGGAGTTGGGCGGGCGCGATTTGATTGATGAGGTGGCGCGGGAGTGTCGCCGCGCCGGCGTGCACTTGTATTGTTACGCCGGCTTCGGCGCACCCATCATGCTGGAGCCGGATTACGTCAAAGCGCATCCCCAATTCGCCGATTGGTTGTTGCGGGATCCGGAAGGAAAACCTTACGGGCAGTATGCGCACATCGGGTGGACGCCCCCCATGAAGATGCTCTGCACCACCGGGGATGCCTATCGCGCCGCCATCCGCCAAGTGACCCGGGAACTTTGCGCGCACGACATCGATGGCGTGTATTTTGACAGCCCCAGCGAGTTCTCTTACACGGGGATATGTTTCTGCGATGCCTGCCGTAGGAATTTCCGCAAATTCAGTAACATGGATTTGGACCGCCTGCGGAATTTCGCCGGTCACCCCGGTCTGAGCAGTGATCCGGCGACGATGCCCGAGGGCGCCGATATGCAAGCGCTTCAGGCATGGTATGCGTGGGGGGATCAACAAGTGCAGGAAGACCTGCTGGACCTTCGCAAGATCATCCACGGCAGCGGGAAATTCATGCTGTGCCATAACGGCGCGACCTGGCGAGGCACTTCCCTGCCCCTCCAGTACCGCATCCCGGAAGGCTTCATGGTGGAGTCGAGCCGGGAAGTCCACGATCGCCTGATGACTGGAATGAAGGGGGCATCGATGGCGCGGCCTTATCGCAAAGTAGCGCAGATGTACCTGGGCAGCTACGCAGTTTCGTGGTTCGGAGAGCCGCCGAATGAGCGCCCCTGGGTGGTCCACAACACGAACTTGGAAGACGGCGATGAAATCCGCATGGAGGGATTCACCAACCTGGCTTGCGGGAACACGCCGCTTTACGCCACCGCCAACCGGGTGTATTCCAAAGTTGGCAGTGGCAGCGCGCACCCGGCGCGGGAAGTTTACGATTTCATGCGGCGCGTGGAGGCCATCCACAAGGACAGTGTTCCGGTGCCCTATGTCAGCATCGTGCCCACGTGGGAGGCGCTCCAACTCTGGCGCACGAAGGGGAAAAGCTGGAACTGGCCAATGATGAGCCAGGCCCTGGGCCTCGCGATGCTGGATGAGCGTGTCAGCGTGGATGTGCACGCGAGCACCGAAATCAGCGAAGGATGGTTGCGCGAGCAAAAGGTCATTGCGCTGAGTGGAGCCTCGGGGGTCTCGGGCCGCGATGCGAAGCTACTGACGGATTGGGTGGAGGCGGGAGGAGGATTACTCGCCACCTTTGACACGGGTTTGTATGACGACGATGGACAATTAAGAAAGGACGGAGGCGCGCTGAAGAATGTGTTGGGCGTGGAAATGAAGGGCGCGCCCCTCGGCTGCCAACCGGAGTGCTACTGCCGAGTGAAACAGACCCATCCGGCGCTGGGCGATTACGCTCCCGGCGCGATTGTGGAAGGCGATGGCCAGATCGTGCCCGTGGCGGCCGCGGGAGACGCCAAGGTCCTGGCAGAGTGCTGGAATTTGGGAACGGAAGAAGTGCGGGGCCCGGCGATCATCGCGAACAAGTATGGCAAAGGCCGGACGATTTACATCAGTGGAAGCCTGGAAGCGAATTATCTCTCCGATCGCGTGAAGTCCACCTCGCGATTGCTCCTCGCGATGGTGCAATACCTGGGAGCAGGAACGCCGCAGCCCTTCCGGATGAAGGCGCCGAGAGGCGTCTACGGTGTGCTGCGGCGAGCTCCCCATGGCGACTTGGCGCTTTGGGTGTTGGCCAATGTGGGCTTCAAGGATGCCGCCTCCGGGCGAATGCGGCAGGAGTATATGCCCGTACCCGATGTCGAAGTTGCGATTCGCATCCCGGAGGGGCGGCAAGCAAAAGCGATGTTGCTCCTGCGTGCCGGCAGGGAGGCCAATTCCTTCCGAATTGAAGATGGGTATGCGCTGGCGACGATTCCTAAAGTCCACATTGCCGAGGTCGTCCATCTCGTCCTGACCGATTGATGAGGTACGGATTGCCGAGGTTATGCACCTCTTGCTCAGGACGTAAGTTCCAATTCACCGCAAGAGCTCGCGATATGCGCGACCATTCGCGGTGTATCGCCCGGCTCTACTAAAACCTCAACGGCAAGGCTCTGGCACGCGCGGGCCAACCCCGGCACATCAGGTGATTGCAAACGAAAGCTTGCGAGACTGCATGCGGACGGCGCGTCGGTGGCCGGGTGAACCGAGTCGCGGCCCCATTCGATAAAGAACGGAAGCAACCCGCCACGGTCGTCCCACAGGCGAAATAATTTCCAACTCAGAATTTTGCCGTCCGGACGCGAGCGCGCTCCGTCATGTGGTCCGTCAACAGGGAAGCCTGCCGCTATCGCGGTTTGGGCGAGCGTCGTGAGGTCCGATGTGTGCACGGCCCAGGCAATCAGTCTGGGGTCACGCATGGTGAGGACTTGAGAGAACCAGGTCGGCGAAGACTGTTGGGGATCCGGCGCGATGATTTCCAAATAGCAACTCGGCCCCAGCGCCAGCAGCGCATTGCGTGTGCCGCGGCCGGGATGAACGCCGCCGAAAATCGCCCGCACGCCCGTCCGCTGCTCCAGCCAGGCAACGCCCCGGTCGAGGTCATCAACTCCGAGAATGATATGGTCGAGCCCGGTCTGCATGGCATCTCTCTGCCTTAAAGCAAGAGTAGCGCGGAGCCTCAGTGTTAAAGGAAGGTCTTCAACCGTTCCAGAAAATACCGGTAATTTTCATACGGGGTATCGGGCGTGGCGCTGTGGTCGAGCATGGGGAGATAGCCGCCTGCGTCGATGAGGGGCTTCACGCGCTCCAGTTCCTGGTCGATGGCGGCGTGCCCCACGGTCAAGCACCGCTTATCGACGCCGCCCCACATGCGCAGGTCGCGCCCGTATTTCTTCCGCAAAGCCAGCACATCCATATCAGCCTGAACTTCGAACGGATAAAGAATGTCGATGCCCGATTCCAGCCAGACGGGGATGAGCGGGTCGATGTTCCCGTCGCTGTCCAGGCCGAACAGGTGCACGCCGTGGGCGCGGCCGAATTCAATCACCTTGCGGTAGCGGGGCAGCATGAACTTCCGTCCCAGTCGCGGGGAAATAAGCGGGGCGGTGTGGTAAGCCATGTCCTCCCAGAATCCAAAGACATCGATGTCCGTCTCTTCCAGAATTTGCGACAGCATTCCGATCAGGAAATCCGCGTCGGCATCAAGCATCTCCTCCACGAAGGCGGGGTCGTCATAGAAAAGCGTGCAGAGGCGCTCCACGCCCACCAGGTTGCGCAGCGGGCCGAAGCATCCTCCCCAGCGGTCGGCGATAACCACAAAGGGAAAGTCGCGATGACGCAAGGGGCGCAGCCGCTCGCGCCAGTTTGGCCCAATGCGCTGAGTGAGGTCCGGCTGCATCCTCTCGCGCCAATACTTGCGAAAGTCTTCGCGGGTTTCCACCGGATAGCGGATGAACTGCGGCATGGAGCTCAAAGGGTTGTTCTTGAATTCCCGCATCACGATGCCTTGCGGGTCCACAAAGGTTATGTGCTCGGCATCTTCAGCAAGCACTTCCAGAGGGAAGGGCGGCTGGGGCCAGAACCAGGAGAATTCCACCAGCCATTTGTCGCAGCCAAAGTCGGTGCGGCCGGGGACGTACCCGCCTTCCCGGGCCCACCTTTCCTCGGTCTCCGGCCAGGCGGGCCACATGAATTCATAGAGCGGCGCGCGGTCCACCGCTTGGTACTGCATCGTACCCAGAAAGCGCTCGCGATCGGTCATAGGATTTCCCTTCCAGATGAATCAGCATAAATTCGGCGGCCCGATTATGCCACAAAGTGGAGGCGGGTCAACCTCGTCGGGCGTGTGCCTGCATAAGCAGTGGTCTTGTCCGATGGCAGTCTCCACATGACGAGGTAAGGGCAGAGCCGGAGATGGGAAGCCAAGGGCGCACGTGCGGGCGCCCTCAGGCCGCAAACTTATACCCCTGCCCATGCACGGTGAGGATGTATTTCGGCTGCTTGGGATCGTTCTCCAGCTTCTGCCGCAGCCAGGCCACGTGGACGTCCACGGTGCGCGTGGAAGGCGCGGAGGAGTAACCCCAAACGTCCTTCAAGAGTTCCTCACGGCTCATAGTCCTGCCCCGATGTTCGATGAGATAACGGAGCAGTTGGAATTCCTTGGTGGAAAGCGCGGCGGGCGAGCCATCGCGAAACACTTCGGAGCGCCGCATATCGACGCGCAGCCGTCCAAAATCGTAAAAGTCCGGACCCTCGATGCCCCCCCGGCTTCCCCGCCGCAGCAGGGCCTCCACGCGCGCCAGAAGTTCGGGCATTTCAAAAGGCTTGGTCAGGTAATCGTCGGCCCCGATCTTAAGTCCCCTGACCTTGTCGGCCATCTGGGTGCGAGCGGTGAGCATCAGGATGGGAGTGGTATAACCGCGTTGGCGCAGCTCCTGGCAGATCTCAAAGCCTCCTTTGCCAGGCAACATAATATCCAGAATAATAAGCCCAAAGTGGTTGCGGGTGGCCCGTTCCACGGCGTCGGTTCCGTCGTAGAGCGCTTCCACCGAGTAGCCCTCGCTGCGCAGGCGATCGCTGAGGGTAAGTACCAGTCCGGGTTCATCTTCGACCAACAGGATATGAGAGTTCATGGGGCTTTCAAATTCTCCTTGGGCGCTTCCGCCAAAGTGGTGGGCGTAGGGCTTGCCGTACCCTCCTCATCTTCATCGCGCCACCGAACCACAAGGGTACGGCAAGCCGTACCCCTCCGACCCGACCCTAAATTCACTTGGCCGCGGGGAAATGCAACGTAAACGCACTCCCTTCGCCGAGATGGCTGGTGACGGTCAACCTTCCCCCCATGGCCTCCGCGGCTTCTTTGGCCAGGCTCAGGCCCAATCCGGTGCCATGCTTCTGCGAAGCCCGCGCGGCATTTCCCCGGTAGAAAGGTTCGAAAATGTGGGGAATTTCGCCGGGCTCAATTCCCTCCCCCCGGTCCTGGACGGTAATCAAAACCTCTCCCGCCTCCGGTCCCGAACCGGGCTGGGCGCGAATGCCCATCCATCGGCCTCCCGCCCCATACTTCAGAGCGTTGGTCATAAGATTTTGCAGGCAGCGGCCGAGCGCTTTGGGATCCGCCATAACCGGAGGGAGGTCGCTGGCCACCTCTTTCTCGACCGTGAAGCCGTTGGCGGTGGTGAGATGGGCCAAATCCGCCACGGCCGAATCAATGGTCTCCGCCACGGGGACGGGGCGCGGCTCATACTGCCGCTGTTCGTTGCGCGTGGCGGCAAACAGCAGCACCTGCTCGATCATCGCGGCGAGGCGTTGGGCCTCATTGCGGATGAGTGTGCCGTATTGCTTAACCTGAGGCTTTGCCTCCACCACCCCGTCGGCAAGATTTTCCGCCGCCGAGGAGATGACGCTGACGGGCGTGCGCAGCTCGTGCGACACACCGGTGACAAAATCCATCTGCATTTTCGCCAGCCGGCGGATTCTCTGCGCCCACACCAACACCAGGGCCATGCTGGCCGCGAGCACCAGCAGCACGCCGAAGCCCAGCAGCAGGTCCCGCCTCCAGTACGTCGCCACGGCATCCGCCACGGAACCGCCCGGATGCCGCACCACCAGCCGCCATCCCGCGGCGGTAGCGTCCGCCAGGATAGGCGCGGCCAGGATGCCCCGCCCGCGCGCCGCGAGCTCTCGCCCACCCCCCGGATTGGGGGTGGAAGAAGACGGCCCCCTCTCACGTCGGGCGGCGGCACCCGGCTCGCGGGAATTTCCCTGGCGGGTTTCAAAGCCCCGCCCGCGACGCGACGTGAACAGATGCACCGTCTCGTCCGGCGAACTCACGAGATCCTGCGAAGGCATGTATTGTGCCGCAAAAATGAAATGGGGGGGATTTGCGGCGTCAATGATGGCCACATTATAAAGAGGGCCGTCCGATCCGCCAAAGTACCTCTGGGCAAGTTCCAGAAGGAAGCGTTGAAAGACCTCGCGGTTCAATTCCACCATCATGAATCCCGCCGGCGAGGAGTCCGGGGTGCGATCTCTTCGACTCCGGCGATTGCGCCAGCCCGTACGGGGAATGGGCCGCACCATCGCCAGCGAGGCGCCTTCAAATCGCCAACGCAGCCCCGCCGGCGCGAAATCTCCACCCCGGGAGGTTGACGCCGTGGCCAGATCGGAAGTGTCGCAGAGAACCCCCAGGCGCGCCGGGCAAGCCGTTGCCTGAAAAGAGTCATCCAGGGGATTGAACTGGAGGAACGAATAACTTTCACCCTTGGCTTTTTCCCAAAGATAATAGTTGGCCACCAGTTCCCGGTGATCGGAAGATCGCGCCCAGTCCCCGCAGTCCTGAGCGAAGAGGTCCTCGATCGCGGGGGCCTGATCGGGCGGGCGGAAAGTGAAGCTGGTGCAGATTCCAGCCAGCTCGCGATGGATATCCTCGCGAAACCCGTTCACGCCGGCCTCGAGCGCGGCTTGCTTCCTGGCGAGTTCCGCGTTGCGAATCTGATTGCTCCAGCGGAATTGCAGAACCCCCAACACCCCCAGCAACACGCTGAGGCCGGCGATAATCCCGATCGCGCCGAGAGACTGTTGGAGTTTGGTAGCCATAGACTTATTATACGTTTCAGATGCCCGCCGCGCTACATACGATGCCCCGGTGATCGGGCCATCAAGCTATCGGATCATCGGGTCATTTCACCATTTGTTCATTGGGCCATCGAGTCATCGAGCCATTTTGGACCTTGGATTTTCGATTGCGACCGTCCGAAATCCGCAATCTTGCTCGTCACTCGTCACTCGCCACTGCCTTTGCGATTTTCGAAGTCGGCAAATTGGGTCATCCTCTCACCTGAAACGGTCGATACCGAAGCGGGGGAGTGTGGGCGGCCGGGTTGATCGTGAACGTGCACCGTTGCTCGCATCTCCGCCCTCGGACCACCGCCCCCCGTACCTAAGACCCTGCATCTCGTCACTCGTCACTCGCCACTGCCTTTGCGATTTTCGAAGTCGGCAAATTGGTTCATCCTCTCACCTGAAACGGTCGATACCGAAGCGGGGGAGTGTGGGCGGCCGGGTTGATCGTGAACGTGCAGGGTTGCCGCCCTTCCGTCCCCGCTCTCTGCCTGCGGAATGAGGACTCTGTTTCTAACCACTCATGGCTCGCCATTTGTCACTCGTCAATGCCCTTCACAGCCGTTCCTGCTCACCACTCACCTCAAGCCACCGTTCTTCAGTAACCCTCTTTCTTTTTATCAACATCATTGCAGAATGAATATAACTCATTTCTTTTCATCAACATCGTAGCAAGCCATCAAACTGACATTTTTTCTACATTTGTTTTCAGTGGCTTATGGATGCTCGACCCCATTTTTTGATCTCCGTTTTTTTCCGACCGCCGTGCGGAACATTCACGTTAACTTGATTAATTTCAATAACTTAAGAGTTTTACCGGGGCCGACAAAATACCGTTAAGTATATTTGTTATCAACAACATCGTTGGAGGAAATCATTCATTTGACCAACCTTATTCGATTAACTTATTTAATTTCAACAACTTAAAATTTTGACAAAACTTCATGAATCCGCTAACTATATTTATTATCATCAACATCGTTGCCAATGCTCGGCCCTTTTGTGTTGTTCCCTCTCCCCCGAACGGCGTCCTCAACCCACTAGCTCCTGTCTTCAGTCATCAGTTTCCCCCAACACTCCGTGCGCTCGAAGGTAAACGAATCGCTAACAACCGCTGACGATTGGTGCCCCCCTCCCCCGCTCGAGCGGTCAACCGCGCAACGGAGTGATATTTGCAGCACCGACCTTCGGGACCTGCCCCCTTCGCTACGCTCCCGAAAAGCTCAGGGCAGGGCAAAGGGTCGGCAGCCTTTTCTCCCTTCCCATCTACCCCACTGCCGGGGTTTTCGGCGCGTGTTCCGGCGGCCGCCCCAATACCAGAACGGTCCTCGCCGACCGCAGCAATCCTCTCGGTATTTTGTCCTCTCGTGGTGGGAGAATCCGAGAGGCGCATGGTGCTGACAGGAGGCCAGCACTTGAAATCATAATAGCCTATTGGCTGGCCAGGGTCAAGAACTATTTTGAACTATTTTCGAGCCTATTCGCGCGGCGCCGAGCGCGTGGCGGGCGAAGGGCTTGCGGCGGCCGGCCAGAAAACCCAATGGACCTCCGGCACGTCGTCGTCCTCGACGACGAGCGAAGGCTTGGTGAGCTTATCGCCGGCAATCTGCGCTGCGAAAATAGAGTCGTTCACTCGATAGAGAACCAACCCGTCGTGGCGGACGGTGAGTATCTCACTGTCTTCCTGCCCCGTATCGAGGATGATCCTCCTGCCATCTTCGAGGTTATCCAGAACCAGTGTGCCGGGAATGGAAGTTTGGGTTGATTCATCCTTGGCTCCCGGATTCTCCACAACTTCCCCAGGATGCGGAACCTCAACAATGGTCGCGAGCCACGATGCAAAGATTTTTCGAGTGTTGGGAACGGTTGAAGAAGACGTGAGTTTCTTCCACGTATTCCGATTCCGATCGTGGACGCATACATACGGAGGGACAGGATACGGAAACGGATGCTCGGGCGAGTGGATTAGGGGGATAAAGGCAAAATAGCGCGCGTTGGCGGCGACAATAAACAGGGTGTCACCCGGATCGCCCGCGATTGGGAAGGGAGGGACGCTATCGAGATCAAGTTTCATGGAATACGGCGGCGGCCCAGCCTCCGCCCGCATCCGCAGGTGGTTGTCCTTGATGTATCCAAGCGGGTCAATCCCCGTCAAGCGTCCTTCGCCTCCAGGCGCCCCTTGGTAGCGGAAAGAGTTAAACATCGTCCAGTCACCTTGCCGTACTCGGGGGCCATTTGCAGGCATGTCCCCCGCTATGCTGACGAGGGAGCTACGGACACTGCGCTTGTAGGCCTCGAAGCTCGGCAAGAACGTGCAGAGAAGATAGGATTGGCGGCCCTCACCGGCGGCGATTCCGAAGTCAGTGGTAAGGACAGTTAAATGTTGAGGATTGAATTCCACCTCATCGTTCAACGCCGGCCGTTCTTTATGGATGATGCTGACCGTCGAGGGGACGATGTTTGGGTAGGCAACATAGATTTTATCGCCCATGTCGTCCCGGACAGCCCAGACACCATTCCCAAAATCGCCAGGGTGAGCGGGGTCAGGGACCGGCACGATTTCTCTTATCAACTTCAGCGTGTGACTTGCACCGAGCGCGTAGAGAGAAAGACCAGAACCGCCTACGTGATAATCGGCTGGGGTTTCAGCCAGCAAATACAGGTCTTCCCCCTTCGTCTTCGTCTGAGCAAGGGCCGACATCGGCACGACCAGCAAAAAAGCTAACGTGGTCCTTATTCCTCTAAATTGCCGACGAGTTAAACAAGGAATGGACGTGGGCATCTTTGATACCCTCGGAATCCGTGAACGCACACCCGCCGTAAGACCCGCCGCCGCGATATGGCTCCCCTCGCCCCCCCCAAGTGGCATGGCCGACCTGCACCGAACCACCAGGAACTTGACCGTAACCGCCAGGGATGGGACCCCGACGAATCGGGGCAGGCTGCCCGTGCTACCTTCCCCCCCTGTTTCTTTCCTCCAGCGAGACGGGCGGCAGGTTCGCCTGCTTCAGGGAGGCGTTGAGCTTGGGCAGGTCCTGGGTCTTGATTTCGTTCCACTGGGCAAGGGCCGTTTGCATCGCCTGCTGGGCGCGGTAGAAGGCCGTCACGGCGTCGGCGGTGGGAGCGACATCGGCGCTTTGCACGGCCCGCCCGACGTCGCCTAGCACGTTGGTTACAGAACGGAGGGTCCCGGGAGCAGACGCAGGAGGGGCTGGTCCCTCCGAGGCCCGGGCAGCGGGGGCGCCACCGGCTAACGCCTGGGTTTTACGATCGAGCGCCGCGATTTGTTCGGCGAGGGGCGTCCCCTCACCGGCACGCGAGGCAAGCCTTTGAAGTTGGCCATGCAGGCGGTTGGCCGCAAGCAAGACCGCGCTCACTTGCGCCTGTGCCGCGCCAATCTGCTGCGCCATCGCAAACTGCTTTACCAGGTCGGCCTGCGGCGTCTTCACCCGCGGGTCCATCTTCACCGTAAGGGGCTGGGTTTGACTCTGGCCGCTTGCGGTCAGCCGCACCTGATATTGCCCCGGCGGCGCCCACGGGCCGGCGCCCCCTCCGAATCTCCTCGACTGCGGATTGCCGCCGGGCACGCCCGCATAGTGCAAGTCCCACACGAAGCGATGCATTCCGGGCTGGGTGGAGAGAGACAGGGGCGGATGGATCCAATAAGCCGGAATATCCAGCCGCCGGGGATCAACCTGGGGCGGCTTATCTTCACTCGAATAGCGGCGCACCAGCTTGCCGGCCGCATCCAGCACCTCCAGACTGACCGGCCCGTTGGGCGCCGATTTCAGATAGTAGTCAATCAGGGCGCCCTCGGGAGGGTTCTCTCCCTGCGGCACATCGAGCGGCAGCGGCGTGCCTTCAAAGGAGGCGGGGCGAACGCGATAGGCCGTTTCCGGCCGGAAGAGATACACCTCAGAGGCGGCTACCCCGGTACTGGCCTGGCGCAACGGGGTCAGGTCATCGAGGATCCAGAAAGAGCGTCCGTGCGTGCCGATGACGAGGTCGTCCCCGTGAATCACCAGATCGCGCACCGAGCAATTGGGCAGGTTCAGTTGCAGCGGCTGCCATTCCTCGCCGTCGTTGAAGGAAACAAACACGCCGGTCTCCGTGCCCGCGTAGAGCAGACCCTTGCGCACGGGATCTTCGTGCACAACGTTCGCGTAGCTTCCCTCGGGGATGCCCTTGGAAATCTCCTGCCACGTCTTGCCGCCGTCGTGGGTGCGGTAAATGTGGGGTTTAAGGTCTTCCAGGCGGTGCCGGTCGACGGCTGCGTAAACCGTATGGGGCTCATGGCGTGAGGCATCGAGGTGGCCAACCTTCGACCACGGGGTGAGTTCGGGCGGGGTGACGTTGTGCCACGTCTTCCCGTCGTCGCGCGTGACCTGGATGAGCCCGTCGTCGGTGCCCACCCAGATTTCACCGGCAACCAGCGGCGACGGCGCGATGGTATAGATGACCCCGCGCCGTTTCCCCTCGCCCGCGTCCACATCCGCCGCGGTGACCGCATCGAGGTTGGGCGGGGCGCCGGGATCTTCGCGCGTCAGGTCCGGACTCAGCACCTGCCACGTGTTGCCACCATCTTGGGTGCGGAAGAGAATCTGCGTGCTGAAATAAAGCTCGTGGGGATCGCGCGGGGAGAACACCGTGGGCAGCGTCCAGGTGCGGCGATAGTTGCCGGGATGGGCGAGCGACGGCGCAATGTCCTGCGTTTCACCCGTGGTGAGGTTGTACTTGCCCACGGCGGCGCCAAACGATCCGCCATAGAGGATGTTGGAATCGAGCGGGTCGGGCGCCACGTATTGGCTCTCGCCGCCCACGCCGATGGGGCGCCAGTCGCGCGTGCTGATGGTGCCCGCGTGGCTGCGGCTGACGATGCAGAGGGAGCCCGAATCCTGCTGCGGCCCGCACACCCAGTAGGGGAAATGCGTGTCCGTGCTCACCTGGTAAAACTGTGCGGTGGGCTGGTTGTACCAGGAGGTCCAGGTTTGGGCTCCGTCCACACTGATCACCACGCCCTGGTCGCTCGAGAGGATCAGGCGGGCGGGATCGGCGGGGTAAATCCACAGGCTATGGTAGTCGTCGCCGCCGGGCGCTCCGCGGATGGCGTCAAAGGTCTTGCCGCCGTCGGTGGAGCGGTAGGTGGAAGTGTTGCAGACGTAGACCACATCAGGGTTTTTTGGATCCGCGGTGATGCCGCCGAAATACCAGCCGCGCCCCCAGATGCGCGCTTCGGAATCGGTCCGCTGCCAGTGGTCGCCCGCGTCGTCGGAGCGGTAGACACCACCTTCCTTGGCGTCCACGAGGAGATAGATCCGATCGGGTGAAGCTGGAGCAATGGCAATGCCCATTCGACCCAGCCCCTCGGTGGGCAGTCCGTGCCCCGAGAGTTGCTGCCAGGTGTCGCCGCCGTCCGTGGACTTGTAAAGTCCGCTGCCGCTTCCGTAAGAGGGCGGGTAAACCTCCCAGGGCGGCCGGCGCGTCTGCCACAAGGCGGCGTAAACGGTGCGTGAATCGCGGGGATCGAGCGCCAAATCGATGGCGCCGGTGCTCTCATCCTTGAAAAGCACCTTCTGCCAACTCTGGCCGCCGTCCGTGGAACGAAAGACGCCGCGCTCAGGGTTGGCTCCATACGCGTGCCCCAGCGCCGCCACCAGCACGCGATCGGGATTACGCGGGTCCACCACGATCTGTCCGATCTGGCGGCTGTCTTCCAGACCGATGCGCGTCCACGTCTTGCCCGCGTCCGTGGACTTGTACATGCCGTTGCCGTAGGAGATGTCATCGCGCATGTCCGGTTCGCCGGAACCGACATAGATGACGTTGGGATCGGAGGGCGCGACGGCGATGGCTCCAATGGAGGCGATGGGCTCAGCGTCGAAGATGGGCGTCCAGGTGCGGCCGGCGTTGTTGGTCTTCCACACGCCGCCCCCGACCGCGCCGAAGTAAAACACGCTGGGCTGGCCGGGAACGCCGACGGCAGTAAGGGCGCGGCCGCCCCGGAAGGGACCAATCATGCGCCAGTGCATTCCAGAGAAGAGGCTGGGGTCAAATTCCTGGCCGTGGATTCGAAGTGGGGCGAGCCACGCCAGGACCAGGGTGCACGCCAGGGCAGCGAAGCCGATTGAGAACAAACGTCGAATGCAGGTCACGATAGGGTACCTCCCGGAAGAAAAAGCCTGTTTTGGGACGCAGAATTATACACCCGTCCGGGGAGCGAGTGGCCACGTTAGTCCACTCCTCACTGCTTCTGGGCACCAATTAAAATCCTGTCCGTGGTCTAACGTGGCAGGATGGGTTTACGCTTGACCGGAAAATGCACATCAGATAATTTGGGGGCATTACGTGGGCGCCAAGGTGCAACGGTCCGCAACCGACACGAGATTCGTGGTGGCGTGATAACGGCATCTCAAAGTATAATGGGTTATTGACGCGTTCAAAGCCCACGCATCCAAAGCAAGTGATGTTTCACCATTGGCCACGCTTACAGCGTGTCGGCTTGGCTCTGCTGTTTGTCTTGGGCATCCCATTCATCGCTCAAGGGGCCCTTCCTGACACCCAGACGCTTCGCGGAGATGTTGTAGACCGGAACAGCCACCCCATTGCGGGCGCGGTCTGCACTTTGCGGGGCCGAACCATGCCCGAGCAGGGGCGTCCGGTGACTACCGGCGATCGAGGGACTTTCGAGTTTACCGGGCTGATTCCAGGCATCTACCGGGTGACCTGCGCTGCCGTGGGTTACGAACCCGTCGCCAAGACGGGCATCCAGATTACCGAAAGCGCGGAAGCCGTAACCCTCCAGATCGAGCTCCCCTACGAAATTACCGTCCACACCAAGGTGGAAGTCACCGCCACAGCTCCCAAGGCCACGGCGCAGGCAGCGGCTCCGCCCGCAACCTTAAGCAACACTCAGATCAAATCCCTGCCCCTCGTGGTGCAGAAGTTCAAAGCCGCGCTGCCGATGATTCCGGGGGTCATTCGCACGCCGGATGGCAGGATCTCCATCAAGGGCGTCATTGAGAACCAGGGAACCCTGCTGGTGGATAACGCTGAAACGGTTGATCCGGTCACCGGCAGCTTCTCCATAGATGTTCCCCTCGATGCGGTGGAGTCGATCGACGTTTTCAAGAGCGCCTACCAGGTCGAATACGGGCGTTTTGCCGGCGGACTTACCACCGTCCAAACCAAAGCCCCGGAAAGCAAATGGTCTTATGAGCTGAATGATTTTGTGCCCACGCCGCGCTTCGAGGCCGGACACCTGGTGGGAATTCAGGACGATTCCCCGCGCATTTATTTCTCGGGGCCACTGATGGGGGACAAGTTCACCTTTTCAGAAGCCTATACCTACGACTATTCCGCGGAACCCGTCCGGGGGTTGGCCTGGCCGCATAACCAGAACCGCAAGGAGGGATGGACTTCCTTTACGGATTTCTATTACACCTTCTCGTCCCAGCACCTGGCCAGTGTCGACGTCAAGTTCTTCCCCGTGCGCCGGGAGTATGACAACATTAATAGCCTCATACCGCAGACGGCATCCGCCGACTACGCCCAGAGCGGTTACTCCATCGGCGCGCACGACCACTATCTGTTCCCGGGCGGCGGGATCCTGACCACCCTGGCGCAATTCACCGATTTTGACAGCTATTCGCACGGTCAGGGCGCGCAGGACTTGCAGATAACTCCCACGGGCTGGGAGGGCAACTTCTTCAACGCCTGGACGCGCGCCAGCACGCAACAGGAGGTGCAGGAAAGCTACCTTTTCCCGCGCAAACACTGGCTCGGCCGGCACGATTTCAAGATCGGCGGCGACGTGGTCCACCGCGCCTATCAGGGAACCAGCACTTCCCACCCCGTGCAATTGCTCCGGGCGGACAACTCCCTGGCCGGGGAGATTGACTTTGGGCCCGCCGGCCAACTCACCACCTCCGACACAGAGGTTGCTGTCTTTGCCGAGGACCACTGGATTCTTGGCCATTACCTTTCCTTCGATTATGGACTGCGGTTTTCCAGCCAGACCCTCGGTGAGCACTCGGCCTATTCGCCGCGCGGAGGCTTTGTGTTCTCGCCGGAAAAAAATGGCAAGACAATTCTCCGTGGCGGCGCCGGCGTCTTCTATGACCGCCTGCCCCTTCTCGCCGGGGATTTCACGCAGAATCCTTCCCGGCAAGTCACGCTGTTCGACACCAACGGCGTGGCGCTGGGCCCGCCCATTGTCTATAACCCCTTTTACGAGGGATTTGCGGCCAATGGCAAAATTCTTCCCTCCGGATCGACCCTTGACAGCACCCCCTACAACCTTACCTGGAACACGGAATTCGATCAGGAAATTCGCCCCGACATTATCGCGCGCGTCAGCTTTCTGGCCAGCAAAACCTACAATGAATTCACTGTCAATCCGGAAGTCACCACGCCCACGACCGGATTGCTGCTGCTCTCCAACCTGGGCGCGTCGCGCTACCATGAGTTTGAAGCCACGCTGCGCGCGCGGCCTTCCGACAAGGTGGACTTCAATATTTCCTACATCAACAGCCAGGCACGCGGCGACCTGAACACCATGGCCGCCGTTTATGTTCCCTACGAACAGCCGGTGATCGAACCCAATCTGTTCGGCACGCTCCCCACCAATGTCCCCGACCGCGTGGTGACCTGGGGGCGCTTCAAGCTTCCGCAAAAGGTCATCATCAGCCCCCTGCTCGACTGGCACTCGGGCTTCCCTTTTTCGGTTGTCGACGATTTACAGAATTATGTGGGGCCCCCCAACAGCCGCCGCTTGCCTAGCTTCCTCTCGCTGGATGTGCGCACCTCCAAGGATTTCCAGGTCCCTTTTATCCCCTGGCTGCATAAACACATGCTGCGGGGCTCGTTCAGCGTCTTCAATGTCACCGACCACGGCAACTTCCGCGATGTCTATAACACTGAAACGTCGCCCTACTTCGGCAGCTACTCGGGCTTCCAGCATCGATCCTACGACCTCTCCATGGACATCTTGTATTGAGTTGACCGTGGTTATCGGCTACCTCTTTGTCGTGGCCTCAATGAAGTTGGCAAAATCCTGCTTCATCTTGGCGTGGGCCTTTGAATCCAGGTACACCATGTGTCCCGATTCGTACTGGGCGTGCGAAATGTTCTTGCGGAACTCCGGCGGCAAATCCAGGTGATCGAACGTATACCGGGCCGCGAGATAAGGCGTGGCGAGGTCGTAGTAACCCTCCATATTCAGGATTTTCAGATAGCGATCCTTCACAATGGCTTCGCGCAGCGGCGTGACCGTCTCCGGCGGACCGATGCTGCCGCCCCCGCCTCGACCCGTGGGGGGAGGAGCACTGAAACTCCACTGGAAGAATCCCGACTGTTGCCCCGACACGTAGTACGGCATTTCCACCTTGTAGTTCAGCTCACGG
>Ga0326728_10013604_pt1 | contig 17605 bp, 13 predicted proteins | sample MB3enrmetagenome_FD_207602 | JGI IMG/M metagenome (GOLD analysis project Ga0326728, IMG submission 207602) | Lab enriched peat soil microbial communities from McLean, Ithaca, NY, United States - MB31MN | ecosystem: Environmental > Terrestrial > Soil > Wetlands > Peat | place: USA: New York... | reverse complement strand
GATGGGCCTGGAGCTTTGTTTCGCTCACCGCCACGCGTGCCCTGTTCGGCATGGGCGAGGCGGGCTGCTTTCCGAATTTGACGAAAACCTTCACCACCTGGCTGCCCGAAAGAGAGAGAGTGCGCGCCCAGGGCATCATGTGGCTCAGCGCGCGGTGGGGCGGGGCATTCACCCCGCCGCTGGTGGCGCTGGTCATGCGCCTGGTGGGATGGCGCCACGCGTTCGAGGTTTTTGGCTGCCTGGGAGTGACCTGGGCCATCGTGTTTTATTCTTGGTACGTCAACGACCCGTTGCAGAACCCCAAGCTCAACGCGGCTGAGCGCGATCTGCTGCGGGAAAGCTCCAAGCTGGCCTCCGGCCATGGCGACGTGCCCTGGCGCAGGTTTCTGCGCTCGCGGCAGGTGTGGATGATCTGCTGGCAGTATTTCTGCCTCTCCTACGGCTGGTATTTCTACATCACCTGGCTGCCCACCTACTTGAGACAGGCCCGGCACATGGAGATTACGTCGACCGCTTTGCTCAGCGTGCTCCCCCTGCTTTTCGGGGGGCTGGGCAACCCGGCCGGTGTGGTGACGGGAGCGTGGCTGCTGCGGAGAACGGGGGACGTGGCGAAGACGCGGCGCATCATGGCATACATCGGTTTTGCCGGCGCCAGCGGATTCCTGGCTTTCTCCACCGCGGTTCACAATCCGCTGCTGGCCATGCTGTCGGTGGGCATGGCCAGCTTCTCCAACGATTTGGTGATGCCCGGAGCGTGGGCCGCGGTCATGGACATCGGCGGCAAGTATGCGGGATCGCTCGCCGGCGCGATGAACATGTGGGGTAACATGGGCGGCGCCATATCTCCGCTCGCCATCGGCTACATCCTGAGGTGGAGCGGCAACAACTGGAACCTCACGTTTTACTTGTCGGCCGCGGTTTACCTGATGGGCATCGTATGCTGGTGGTTTCTGGACCCGGTGACGCCGCTGGACGGCTCCGCGACGCCACACCGGTTGGCCCTGCCCGTGCACTGATCCCGGCTGTGATCCGCGGGAGTCCCGGAAGTGCGGGTGGTACGTGGGTCTTCCCGGGTGGCGGCGTGCGGATTACTCACGGGGTGTGGCGACCCGGCATCACTGGCGAAAGGGAAAACGGCGGCGGCGGCGCTTGCTATAATCGATAGTTGCAGTCCGCATCGTTACACATCCATTGACATTGCGCATGAAGTGCATCTCGGTAATCATCCTTTGCGCGGCGGCCATGAGCGCCGCCGACTTCACGAATGGGCAAGCCGCGAGGCTGGTGATCGGGCAAACCACGTTCACCAGCCAGGACCCGAATTCGAGCGACACGATTGTCGGCGGAATGAGCGGCCTGGCCTATGCCGCCGATACGCTGTTCGTGGCGGACTCCAACCAGATAGGCTCGGCCCCGTCGAACAACCGCGTTCTCCTGTTTGGGAGCCTCTCCAGCCAACTGCCCAACCCCACCGCCAAACTGCCGTATGATCGCAAGTGCCCGGTCTGCGTGGGCCAGGCCACGGTGGTGCTGGGGCAACCGGATTTCACCACGACCACCGAAAACCTCACCGCCTCGCAGAACAACCTGCGTGAGCCCACGGCCGTGGCTTCCGACGGCGTTCACCTGGTGGTGGCCGATACCAACCATAACCGCGTCCTGATCTGGAACCGAATCCCAACCACCAATAACGCGCCTGCCGATGTGGTGGTGGGGCAGCCCGATTTCGTCAGTTCCGGCCTGCCGTCGGGAAACAGTCCCACCGCGAAATCCATGCGCGGGCCGCAGGGGGTGTGGATTCAGAATGGGAAGCTGTACGTGGCGGACACGCAGAACAACCGCGTCCTGATCTACAACCAGATTCCCACCTCCAACGGAGCGGCGGCCGACGTGGTTCTCGGGGAGCCGAATTTCACCACGGCCATCCAGCCGAACCTGGCCTCGCAGACAACTTCAGCGACGGCCAGCAATCTGCTCAACCCGGTGGCGGTCTCCTCGGACGGCACCCATCTGTTCGTGACGGACCTGGGCTACAATCGCGTCCTCATCTGGAACAGTATCCCCTCCACCAACGCCGCACCCGCGGACGTGGAGATCGGCCAGCCGGACATGGTCAGCTCGGTTGCCAACAACTCGTACAGCGGGACGGCGGCCACCTCCACCAGCGACACCACCGACAAAGAGACACCCGTGTTGTGTAACGTCTCCAGCGGCATTGACGGCTACGGCAACCCGACCTACCCCGAATTCTGCAACTATACCGTGAGTTTTCCGCGCTTCACGCTGGCCGTCGACAATCGGTTGTTCATCGCCGATGGCGGCAACGACCGCCTGATGGTGTTCAACCGGATTCCGACGCAGAACGCGCAGGCGGCGGACTACGTCATTGGCCAGCTTGGCGGAAAGGTGACCCAGGCGCCGGACAGCACGGATTCGCTCCAGACCCCCATGTCGATGGCCTGGGACGGGACCAACCTGTACGTCGCCGACACCTACAACACCCGCATCATGGTCTATTCCATGGGCGCGAACTCGATTCCCTACCAGGGTGTGGTCAACGCCGCCAGCCTGGCCATTTTTGCCAACGGAAGCATAACCATCAGCGGGACCATCCAGACCGGCGACGTGGTCACCATCAACATCGGGGGCACGGCCAGTACCGACTCCTCGGGCAACCCGACCACCATAGGCGGCGTGAATTACACCTACACGGTGAAGTCGACCGACTCGTTCACCGATACGATCAATGGTGAGGTGGTCAACGACGTGGTTGCCGGCCTGGTTGCCGCCATCAACGGTTCCAACAACGGCCAGGGCGATCCCAGCGTGCTGGTCAGTGCGGATACCCCCGACGGGGAGGTGCTTTTGACCGCCCGGGCGTCGGGACCGAACGGGAACAATATCACCTATTTCGCCTCGGTCGCGCCTTCTGCGGCCAACAGCGCCGCCAAGGTCGCGGCGGCGACGGCGAGCTCGAACCTGACCGGTGGGGGAGACGCGGCGAAAGTAGCGGCGGGCACCGTGGTATCGATCACGGGCACCAACCTTTCGGCGGGGAGCGCGTCGGCGGATACGACTCAGAACCAGTTGCCCTACGACCTGGCGGGCACCGAGGTCTATTTTGATGGCATTCTGGCGCCGCTGTTCTCGGTTTCGCCCACCCAGATCACGGCGCAGGTTCCCTGGGAAGTGAACGATACCACCAGCGTGAATGCTTTTGTGCGATCGGTCCAGAGCGATGGCCGGGTGGTGGTGACCACGCCGGTGGCGGTCACCATCGTGCCGCAGAATCCCGGCATTTATGCGCAGTCGGGAACGCCTGACCCGGTGCTTCCTTCAGCCACGGTGGGATTGGTTTACCATGGCTCCAATGCGGCCGTCGGGGTGGTTTCGGTGGACGGCGTGGTCAGCGCCGGCGACTCCGCCACGGTGACGATCGAGGAACGCTCCTACACCTACACGGTCCAGAGCGGCGACACGTTGGACGATATCCGGGATGCCCTGATATACCTCATTAACCAGGACCCCAAGGTGGCGGCCAGGTCCGCCGGGGTGTTCGACCGCATCCTGCTGACGGCCAGGATTGAGGGTCCGGAGGGCGACAATATTCCTTTCGGGGCCAGTGCCAACGTCAACTCCTCCGTCATCATGACGGCCATCGGGACGACGCTATGCTGCTCCAATGTGGCTGGTAGTCTGGTGACCCCCCAAAACCCGGCGTTGCCCGGAGAGGTGGTTTACGTGTATGCCACGGGGCTGGGCTTGCCAGTGGTCGCGGATGCCACCAGGAATCTCATCCAGACGGGCATCCAATATCCGCCGGGCAGCCCGAATACGGTGCCGGTGAACTTTGTCTCCTCGCTGGCGGGCGGAAGCACCGCCGACGTGCTCTCGGCCTCGCTGCTGCCGGGAACGGTGGGGATCTTTCAGGTGATTCTGCACTTGAACTCGAGCCTGGCGTCGAACCCCGATACCACCCTGACCATCGCGCAGGACATCTACGTCAGCAACGTGGTGACGTTCCCGCTGACCGGTAACTAAACGGGCGTCTTGACTGCTGCCCGCCGCCGGGGACACCCGGCAAAAACTTCCCAGTCCGATGGCGTGTAAAGGCGCATAGTCGCCGCACATGAGGGTAGCGGATTGTGGAATTTCACACAACCGAGCGGCGCCACAGACACCAAGGGCGCGAGATCCCTCTCGCGCCCTTGGATGGTCCGGCTGGTCAGGCGGCGTCGGCCAGGAGCTCGTCCAACGTCTCGGCCGATTCAGTCTCGAATTCGTGGCGGTCGGCCGCTTCCTGGCACCGGATGCAATACTTGGTCCACGGCACGGCATCCAGGCGCTTGGGTTTGATCTCCTCTTCGCAATGCAGGCAGATTCCGTAACTGCCGTCGGCAATGCGGGCCAGGGCGCCTTTTACGCTGCGGAGCAGGTTCGATCCACGGTCCAGGTTGCGGATGGCCAGCTCGCGCTCTCCGGCGAGCTGCACTTCATCCAAGGCGTCCGGCGTCTTTTCGATGGCGATATCTGCCCGGTTCCAGAGGCCCACAGACAGCTCGGCCCGTTTGGCCTCCAATATCGCTTTGTGTTTGTCGAGTTCGGTCTTGTTCATTTCCCATCTCCTTCATCGACGCGCTGTTTTCTTTTCATTTGTTGTCTTTGCGCGCCGCTTCCAGTAACTGTATAGACGAAATATCGCACTGAAAGTTTCACCTCGGAGGCTCCCTCAAAAGGGCCATATCCCTCGTCGTGCACAACCCAGCGACGGTTATTCCAGACAATACCTTAGCAATTGGAGTACCAAATCCAGAAATGTTGAAAAGCTCTCGATTCCCCTGGTTCTTCCCGATACTCCACCCTCTCATCGGCAGAATGCTACCATCTCTTTTACAATTCGCAAAATAAACCATGAGTGTCCACCCTCACAGAGTGCATGGCAGCCTGTGCGCAGGGGTTGCCTGTATGTTCTTCTTCTTCGCCGGGCGGGCCTTTATCCCGCACCTCGGCATTCAAAACGACGAAGCCCTGTTCGCCTCGGTCCTGTACCAGCCTCGCGCGGCGGCCTTCATGCTGCATATCGGGCACTGGCACGTTCCACTCATGCTGATGAGCTACCTGGGCACCCTGAAAGCCTGGGTCTATGGCCCGATATTCCGCGTCTTCGGCACGGGGGTTTCGGCGCTGCGCGATCCGGTCCTGCTGGCCGGCGTCACCAGTGTCTGGCTATTCTTCCTGCTGCTGCGCAGGGTGGCCGGAGAGCGTGCCGCCATCATTGGATGCGGATTGCTGGCCGTGGATTCGCTGTATTTGCTGACCACCTGCTTCGACTGGGGGCCGGTGGCGCTGCAACATCTGCTCCTGCTCGCAGGGCTGCTCCTGCTAGTCGGATTCTACCAAACGCGTCAAGCCCCGGCCCTGCTTGGGGGGGCCTTCCTGCTGGGCCTGGCAATGTGGGATAAGGCCTTGGCAACATGGATGTTAACAGGGATCGGGATCGCCGGAATTCTGACTTTTGGACGCCAGATTTTTGCTGTGACTACGAAGCGGAGGGTGGCCACGGCCGCGCTGGCTTTCGCTCTGGGGGCTCTGCCGCTCATCATCTACAACGTGGATGAGAAACTCGCGACCTTTCGCTCCAACATGGCCCGCGATACCAGCGACATTCCGGGCAAGGCCCGGCAACTCATGAACACGGCGAATGGCCAGGGGCTGTTCGGCTGGATGGTGAACGAAGACTGGCAAGCGCCCGTGCCCCACCAACCGGAAGGTTGGCTGCCGAAGGCTTCCGCCCATATTTCGTCACTTGCCAGCCATCCGCGGCACAACCTGATGCTCTACGCCTTCGCGTTGGCGCTTCTGCTGGCGCCGCTGGCGCGCGGCAACGCGTTACGGGCCATTCTGTTCGCGCTCATCGCCATGGCGGTGGCGTGGGCGCAGATGGCGGTCACGGCCAACGCCGGAGCCAGCGTCCACCACGTCATTCTCTTGTGGCCATTCCCCGAAATGGTGATTGCGGTCTCCTTCGCGGCGGCATCGAGAAGGCTGGGCCGCGCCGGAATTCCGGCCGTGGCCGCGGTCCTGGTGGTGCTGATGGTTTCCGGGGCTCTGGTCACGAACGAATACTATGCTCTCATGCTGCGAAACGGCGGCTCGCAGAACTGGACGGACGCCATTTTCACCCTTTCCGACTACATGAAAGGGGTCCCATCGAACGGCATATACTGCGCGGATTGGGGCATCATGGACAGTCTGCGCCTGCTCAACCGGGGCAAACTGCCGCTCAACGTGGGCACGGACCCCATCCGCAAGCCCGAGTTGAGCCCGGACGACCGCGAGTACCTCAATCGCGTGATCTCGGACCCGAGCCACGTCTTCATCGCGCACACCATGGATTACGAATTCTTCCAGGGTGTAAACGCCAAGCTACTGCGGTACGCGGCCGACTCGGGTTACGAGCGCGCGATGATGGCCGTCATTCCCGACGGCTGGGGCCGCCCGGTATATGAGGTGTACCGTTTCGTGGGGGCAGGGCCGGTGAAGGCGGCTCATTTCAACCCCAGGCCGGCGCTCAGCACCACCAGGCCGAGGTCGCGCAGGTCGGCGCCGCTGGGCGGCATGGATTTGTCCAGTTCGAAATCCACGCGCACGGATTCGCCCGCTAAAAGCTCCGGCGCCACGTCGCGCGTGTACGTGTAGTCTCCAGGCTGGGTGTAGGTTTCGGGCGGAAGCGTGCTGCCGCCGATGGTGGCGGAGAGCGCAATGGTCTTCAGCTTTTCGACGATCACGGGCGGCACCGTGAGCCGCAACTGCAGTGTGGCGCCTTTTTGCGCCGCGCCGAACGGCGGGCGCAGCACCAGGCTGAAGCGCCGCCCCGTCCACCGCCAGGCGTTCTGCTCGATTCCGTAAAAGCCGCTGACGAGTTGGTTCCCGATCCGGGGGTCTCCCATGTGAATGGTCGAGGCCATGCCCGGCGCCTCCTGGCCGGCCTGCTTGCGTTTGCAGCCCAGCGGCGCAAATGCCAGTGTCAGTAATAGGACGGAGCAGCACCAGCGCGGCGCGCAGCGACGCTCCCGGGGGAATGCGTTAGTCATTGTTTCTCCACTTGAACCAGGCAACTGTAAAACGTCGGGCCGCCGCCGGCGTCGGTGAGCCGCTCGGAGGCGAGCGCGTTCACGTTGCGCTTTCCGGGCGAGCGCTTCCCCCAGCGCACGGAGGGCGCGCACACCACGCCCGGGCGTACGGTATCGTCCACGCATGCCGGCAGCACGCAGGAACCGCGGTCGTTGAACACACGCACCGGGTCGGAGGTGTGGATGCCCAACCGCGCGGCATCGGCGGTGTTCAGGTGCAGCGCGGCGGTCTGGAGGTCCACCGCGTCGCGATGGCCGAAGGTGGAATTCATGCTGTCGTCGTTTTTCGGGGAAATCAGCTCGAACGGGTATTTCCGCCGCAGCTCTGGGTCGCCATGCCGCGATTCCAGGGGCGGCGTGTAGTCCAGCGTCGCGGCGTGGAAATGGCATTTTCCCCCGGGCATCCCGAAGCCGCCGGAGGCGAAGGGCAGAAACGGCTGCGGGATGCGCAGCCGGACGAAGCGCTGGCGCTCCAGCTCAACGAGCGAGATGCCGCGTACAAATGGATGCGGCGAATCGAGGAGCGTCCGGATCATGTCGTCCTCGGTGTCGCGGAAGCAGGCGTCGTCGAACCCCATGCGCTCCGCCAGCAGGCGGAAGATCTCGACGTTGGACTTAGCCTCGCCGGGCGCGGGAAGCGCCGGGCGCGCGAGCTGCAAATAGTAGTGGCCGTATGCCAGGTAGAGGTCGGTATGCTCCAGGAACGTGGTCACCGGCAGCAGGTAGTCGGCGTAGTCGGCGGTGTCGTTCTGGAACTGCTCGAGCACCACCGTGAACAGATCGGTGCGCCGCAATCCGTCGAGCACGGCGTTCTGGTTGGGAGCGATGGCGGCCGGATTCGAATTGTAGACCACCAGCGCTTTCACGGCGCCGCGCAGCGCGCTCCCCAGCTCCGCCATGTTCACGATGCGCGCTTCGCGGCCGAGCGCTTGCTGCTGCAGGTCGGTGCGCTCCAATCCGGCGCGGTTCAAATGGAACGCCTGCGAGGTGGAAAGCTGCAACCCGCCGCCGATCTCTTTCCATGATCCGACCAGCACCGGAAGCAGTGCCACCGCCCGCGTCGCCATGGCCCCGCGCTCGCTGCGCTGTATGCCGTAGTTGAGCCGGATGGCGGCCGGCCGCGTGGTGGCATATTCCCGCGCCAGCCCGGCGATCTCTTCCGCCGCCAGGCCGGTCAACCCCGCCGCCCGTTGAGGGGTCCATTCCCGGACGTGCCGGCGCAACTCCTCAAAGCCCTCGGTATAACGCGCCACATAATCGGCATCGTGCAGGTTCTCGGTGACGATGACGTGCATCATGGCGAGGGCCAGGGCCGCGTCGCTGCCGGGGTTGATGAAGAAGTGCTTGTCGGCAGCGGCGCCGGTGCGGTTGCGGCGCGGATCGATGGTGTAAAGCTTGGCTCCCTGGCGCCGCGCCTCCATCACGAACGGCCACAGGTGCACGTTGGTGCCGAGAATGTTGGCGCCCCAGGCGATGATCAGGCGGGAATGGCGGAACTGTTCGGTCTCGGTGCCGTAGCGCAGCCCCAGCGCTTCGGTCAGCCCCGCGCCTCCCGCCGACGAGCAGATGGTGCGGTCCAGCCGCGAGGCGCCCAACCGGTGAAAGAACCGCCGGTCCATGCCCGCGCCGTTGAGCAAGCCCATGGTTCCGCAGTAGCTATACGGCAGAATGGCTTCCGGGCCGGCTTCCACGGCGACGGCTTTGAGGCGGAGGGCGATGCCGTCCAGAGCCTCATCCCAGGAGATCCGCTGGAAACGGCCTTCGCCTTTGGCGCCCACGCGGCGTTGCGGATAGAGCAACCGTCCGGGCGAGTATTCGTGCTCCAGGTACTGCGCCACCTTGCCGCACAGAATACCGCGCGTCACGGGATGTGCCGGGTCGCCGCGCAGCTTCGTGCCGCGCCCGTTTTCGACCGTGACCAGCAGGGAACAGCAGTCCGGGCAGTCGAGCGCGCACACGGAGTGGCGGGTTTCCGGCATGCCATCGATTATATCGTGGGAGCTACCCGGCGGCCGCCTGCTCCGCCATGGCGGCGATCTCCGCGCCGATGGCCAGCGACGCCGTGGCGGCGGGGCTGGGCGCGTTGAGCACGTGGAGCGCATTGGGCCGCGCGATGAAGCGGAAGTCCTGCACCAGCTCGCCTTCCGGCGCGATGGCCTGCGCGCGCACGCCGGAGCCGCCGGTATCGAGGTCGCCGGGCTGGATTTCGGGCACCAGGCGCTGTAGCGACCGGCAGAACAACTGGCGGCTGAAGGAGCGCTGCAGCTCGTACCAGCACATGGAGGGATAGCGGCGCAAAAAGCGCCAGAAACCGGCATAAGTAAGCGCGTCGGCGAGGTCGCGGGCGTTGAAATCGGTCTTGCGGTAGCCTTCCCGGGCGAATGCCAGCACGGCATTGGGGCCGGCTTCCACTCCGCCATGGATCAGCCGCGTGAAATGCACGCCGAGGAAGGGAAACCGGGGGTCGGGCACCGGGTAGATGAGGTTGCGCACCAGGTGCTGGCGCTCCGGGCGCAGCTTGTAGTACTCGCCGCGGAAGGGCACGATGCGCACGCCGCGCTCAGCTTGCCGCAGATCTCGTGCGCGATTCCGTTTTCCCGGCAGAACGCCGCCATCTGGCGGATGCCCGAAACCGCCAGCCGCGCTCTCAGCGATCCGGGTTTGTAGTAGAGGCCGCTGTGCAGCACGCCGCTGTTATGCCCGGTCTGGTGCTGGCCGACCGCACTTTCTTTTTCGAGCACGCAAATCCGGGCGCCGGGAAACCGCTCGCCCAGCCGGTAAGCGGTGGCCAATCCCACGATGCCGCCGCCGATGATGGCGACCTTTTTCGAATTCACGGGATACTTTGAGTGTATGCCGATTGGACCAACATTCGCCGCGGCGTAAAGCGGTACCGGATCAACGTCCAGAGAGCCTCGAAACCATCGCGGGCACGAATCTTCTTGCCTTGCGCGATACCCCGCGCGTTATAACCGATGGGCACTTCCCGAATGACGTGGCCCAGCCGCCGCGCTTTGGCGGTGACTTCCGGGCAGAACTCGAAGCGCCGGCATTCGAGATGCATCCCGCGGAGAATGGACGTGCGGAATGCCTTGTAGGCGGTGGCCTCGTCGGTAAGCCGCGCGCCATAGAGGAGATTCGCCGCGGCCGTGAGGATCCGATTGGCGATCCGGTTCTTCATCGCCATCCCCGTTGGCTGGCCGAGAAAGCGGGAGCCGTAAACGATGTCTGCCTCGCCCTTTATGATCGGTTCGAGGATGCGCGCGTAATCGTTGGGATCGTATTCCAGGTCGCCGTCCTGAATCAGCACGATGTCGCCGGACGCCAGCAGGATGCCGGCGCGGATGGCAGCGCCCTTTCCGTAATTCCGCTCCGAGTGGTGCCCCACCACCACGCCTTCCCGCGTGTGCTGGCCGAGCATCTCGGTGGTTCCGTCGGTGGATCCGTCATCCACCACCACAATCTCTTTGGAGCAGCCCTGGGGCAGAGGCGCCTGGCGGACGCGTTCCAGAACCTGGTTGAAGGTGCGGAATTCGTTGTACACGGGGATGATGACGGAGACCTTCATGGCTTCTCGAGGACCACGAACAGCGACTGGCCGAAGGGCGGGCGGGCGAGGCCCTCCAGACGCGACAGGAGCGGGACCAAATAGCGGTCGAAGGTCTCGATTTGCCTTTCCGACTGCGCGCCGCGCTTGAAGATGTGGGAGTTCATCCACCAACCGAAGAAGCCGAGGGTGTTCATGTAGTGGGCCTTCCGGATGCGCAGGCCGGTGGCGTCGGCCAGCCTGCCTATCGAGCTCCGGCTGTACCGCCGGTAATGGCCAAGGTTGCGGTCGATGGGGCCATAGAGCGCCGGAAAGGCCGGGACGAGCAGCACGATGGCTCCGCCGGGCGAGAGAATGGACGCCATACCGTGGAGGGCCTGGCGGTCGTCCTGGATGTGCTCCAGTGCGTTCAGACAGACGCAGCAGTCGGGGTGGAACCGGGCCAGGTCGGAGAACGCCGCGCTGCCGGCGTCGCAGGCGAAGGCGTGCAGGTTGTTCCGGTTCGGGTAGCGTTCGGTGAGCCGCTGGATGCAATCGGGCTCGCTGTCAACCGCGATGACAGCCTCGCGATCGAGCAGCATTCCAGTGAAGTTCCCGAGGCCGCAGCCGACCTCGACTACCCTCCGCCCCAATTCCCGCGTGACCAGGCGGCTCTGCCAGGCGAAATAGTTCTCCGCCCTGGACATGCGCTCCTGATCTTCGAGCGTGTAAGACGGCCGATGCACGCGCCCCTTTTAGGCCCCTGCGAATATTGTAGAACCTCTGGGACAATAGGAACGTCGCATGTTCCTGTTCGACGTCTTTCGATCGTTTCTGCCGCTTCACAATTCCATCGGCTTTGGCCCGGCCGACTTCATCGAGCTGGCGCTGGCGGCGATGCTGGTTTTGATGGCCCTGATATGGCGCCCTTGGATTCAGCCGTACGCTCTCAAGCTGGCGGAGCGGACCGGCTGGTGCATGTTGCTTTTGGCCCTGCTGCCGGTGGTGCTTCGGCTGGCGCTGCTGGCGCACCATCCGGTCCCCTCGCCGGACGTTTACGACGAGTTCGGCCACCTGTTGGAGGCGGACACGCTGCGGCACTTCCGGCTGGCCAATCCGCCGCATCCGCTGCCCCAGTTCTTCGAGACGTTCTTTGTGCTGCAAGAGCCAACCTACAGTTCCATCTACCCGGTGGGCCAGGGCCTGGCGCTGGCGCTCGGCTGGGCCATGTTCGGCCTTCCCTGGGCCGGGGTGGTGCTTTCGGTGGCGGCCTTTTGCGCGCTGTGCTACTGGATGCTGCGGGCCTGGACCACTCCGGGGTGGGCGCTCGCGGGCGGGATGCTGGCGGTAGCGGAATTCGGCCCTCTGAGCCAGTGGATGAACAGCTATTGGGGCGGGGCATTCGCCGCCGCCGCGGGCTGCCTGGTGTTTGGAGCGCTGCCCCGGCTGCGCAACGCACCCCGCACACGGGACGCGGTTTTGTTGGGCGTTGGCCTGGGGATGCACCTGCTCACTCGCCCGTATGAGTCGATTTTTCTCTTCCTCGCCGTCGTCCTGTTCTTCGTCCCGGACCCGCGCAAACTGGCTAAAGTGTCGCCGGATTTGATCCTGGTCCTGATTCCAGCCGTCGCCATGATGATGTTCCAGAACAAGGCGGTCACCGGCAGTTGGACCACGCTCCCCGAAGTGCTCAGCCAGTATCAATACGGCGTGCCGGCGGCGCTCACGGTGCAATCGAATCCGGTGCCCCACCGCCCGCTGACCAGGGAACAAGCGCTCGATTATAGGATGCAGCTTTCGTTTCACACCGATCCCGAGACGGTGCGCAGCTACCTGGAGCGTCTAGAGTACCGCGTGCGCTACTACCGTTTCTTCTTTCTGGCGCCGCTCTACCTGGCGCTGGCGGTCTTCCTGGTAACCATCCGGGAGTTCCGATTCGTCTGGGTGGTGCTGACTCTGCTGCTCTTCAGCCTGGGCGTGAATTTCTTCCCGGCATTCCAACTGCATTACATCGCCGCGGTCACGTGTCTTTTCGTTCTGGTGAGCATGACCGGCCTGGAGCGGATTGGCGGCGCGCCCGCCCGGCTGATCGTCTTCCTTTGCGTCGCGCACTTCATCTTCTGGTACGGCCTTCACGTATTCGACGATTCGGAGGTCTCCATGGCGATGCGCCCCTACGAGACCTGGGATGCCATCAACCACGGGAATCCGGAACGCCGGATCTACGTCAACCGCCAGCTTGCCCAGATACCAGGCAAGCTGTTGGTGTTCGTTCGTTACTATCCGCAGCACGTTTTCCAGGACGAGTGGGTCTACAACGCCGCCGATATCGACGCCGCCCGCGTAGTCTGGTCTCGCGACCTGGGCGAGGCCGAAGACGAGAAACTACGCAGTTACTATCCCGGCCGCGCCGTTTGGCTCTTGGAGCCGGACTTCCAGCCGCCCAGGCTGACGGCCAGCCCGGAGGGCGTCAGAAAATAGCCCATGGCGCGAGCCATGGGAGGAAACGCGAAGGAACAGAGCCCCGGGGCTGAGCGGCCCGGCTCCGCGCAGAGTATCCTGAAACAGGCGGACTTGAGATGAAGTATCTCGTGATCTATGAAAGAACCGCGACCGGTTACAGCGCCTATGCGCCGGATCTCCCGGGCTGCATCACCACGGGTCCCACGTTGGAGGAGACCGAGCGCCTCATGAAAGAGGCTATCGAATTCCACCTGGAGGGACTGCGCGAGGATGGGCTACCCATTCCCGCGCCAACGACGACCGCTGACTACATCATCGCGGCGTAGTTTGGGTTTGCCAGCCCGTCCCTCCCCTCCCACGCTATAATCGTCATCGAATGGACGTTTTTGAGGAACTGGTGCGGCTCCGCAACCTGGGGCAGAAGTGCGCGCTCGCCACCATCGTCGAGGTGCGCGGGTCCATCCCCAGCTATGAGACCGCCAAGCTCCTGGTGCGCGAGGATGGCTCCATGATCGGCACCATCGGCGGCGGCTGCGTCGAAGCCGAGGTGTGGAACGCCGCGCGGGAGGTCATGCAAACGGAAAAGCCCAAGCACCTCACTTTCAACCTGGGCCAGGACGCGGCCTACGACAACGGCCTCATTTGCGGCGGCCAGCTCGATGTCTTCGTCGAGCCGGTGCTGCCCGTGCCGCGCGCCTACATTTTCGGGGCCGGGCACATCTCGAAAAGCCTGTCGAAGGTCGCCACGCTGGCGGGTTTTGCCACCGTGGTGGTGGATGACCGCGACGCTTTCGCCAACCGCGAGCGCTTTCCCGAGGCGGCCGACGTGCACGCCGCGGAGTACGAGGAAGTTTTCCCCAAGCTCCCGATCAACGAGACTAGTTACGTCATCATTGTCACGCGCGGCCATCGCGACGACATGCGCGTGCTCAAGCTGGCCATCGCCACGCCCGCGCGCTATATCGCCATGATCGGCAGCAAGCGCAAAGTGCTGAACGTCATTCGCGAACTGGAGAAGGAAGGGATTCCGCGCGCGGCCTTCGAACGCATTCACGCTCCCATGGGCCTGAATATCGGCGCGGTTTCTCCCGAGGAGATCGCCATTTCGGTGGCCGCGGAAATGATCGCGGTGCGCCGCGGCGCGGCCTCCAACTGGCGCTCGCTTTCGATGTCGGTGTTCGCCGACGAATCGCTGCGGGCCGTGCTGGCGAAGTGAGCGCCGGCTTCAGCGTCGCTGGACTGATTTTGGCCGCCGGCGAATCGCGCCGCATGGGTTTCCCGAAAGCTCTGTTGCGATACGGCGAGGAAACGTTTCTCGACCGGCTGGCCGGCCTGTTCGCCGCGCGCTGTTCTCCGGTGATTGTGGTGCTGGGAGCGGAGGCGGACCGAATCCGCGTCAACGAGCACCCCGCCGCCACTTTCGTTGTGAACCCGGACTGGGCGCGCGGGCAGACCACCTCCATGCAATGCGGGTTGCGCGCCGTTCCTCCCGAGGCCGATGGCGTGCTCTTTACGCTGGTGGACCACCCCGCCGTCGCGCCCGCCACCATCGATGCTTTGCTGGCCGGGCCGCGCGCCGCGCTGCTGCGCGTGCCGCGATACCACGGGCGCCGCGGCCATCCCATCTGGTTTTCGCGCGACATCATCACCGAGTTCCTGGAGCTTGCCGAGACCGGCGCGGCGCGCGACGTGGTGCGCGGCCACGCCGCTCAAACGGAGTTCCTCGACCTGGACGACCCCGGCATCCTGGCGGATATCGACGATCCGGAAGCCTACTGCGGCCTCATCGGAGCGGGCGCATGAAAATCCGGCCTGGCATGGTTCTGAAACTTGCCGGCTCGGCGCTGGCGCTGCTGCTGGTGGCGGGGATTGTGGCGCCCTATCTGGGCGCCGATCGGTATGGCGAGCGCCTCCGCGGATCGCTCCAACGCGCGCTCGGACGCCGCGTCGAGTTTCTCGGTCCCGTTCGCTTCAGTCTGTTCAAAGGCCCCGGGTTCTCGGTGGAGAACGTGGTGATTCACGAGGACCCTTCCATCGGCATCGAGCCCATTGCCTACATGGACAGCATGGACGTCACACCCGGCTTCTGGGCGCTTTTCGGCGGCCAGTTCGTGATTGCGTCCATCCGCCTGGAAGGCGCCAGCATCAACCTCGCCAAATCCGGTCCGGCCTCTGAGTGGGGCCGCTGGAACTTCGCGTCCCTGGTCAACCCTTCCGTGTTGCGCGCCGTCCCCGCCATTCACATTCGCAACAGCAGCTTCCGCGATAGCCGCATCAACTTCAAGTTCGGCGATGTGAAATCGGTGTTCTACCTCACCGAAACGGATGTCGATGTGTCGCCTCCCAGTTCGCGCGGCAGCGGTTGGAGGGTCTCCGGTTCCGCCAAAATGGCACGCACCGACCGCTCCGCGCAGGGTCTCGGTTCCTTCACCGTGAAGGGGCGCTGGTACGTGGCGCCAGAGCGGGTCGATCTGGATGTGCAGCTCGACCGCACCGGGTTGGGCGAAATCACGGCGCTGATGCGCGGCCAGGCCGGCAGCGTTCACGGCACCATCTCCGGACGGTTGCACCTGGGCGGACCCATCGAAAATATCGGCATTTTGGGGCGGCTCAACATCGAAGACGTGCACCGCTGGGACCTGCTGCCGCCCAGAGGCCAGGGCTGGCCACTCGATATTCGCGGCCGCCTGGACCTCGTCTCGCAGCGACTCGAGTTGCAGTCCAACTCCCCCGGCAACGCGCCGCTGCCGCTGTGGGTGCGGTTCCGGGCTAACGACTACCTCTCGCAACCGCGCTGGGCGGTGACCGTGAGCTGGAACCAGTTTCCGCTGGCGCCGCTGATGGAACTGGCGCGGCACATGGGCGCGCAGTTCCCGCCCAAGCTGAGGCTGAGCGGAAGCATGGATGGCGCCATCGGCTATTCCGGGCAGGGCAGCTTCCAGGGCGAACTGGCGTTCCACGACACGGCCGTTACCATTCCCGATTCGCCACCCGTCCGTTTTGAACAGGCCCACATGGTGGTGGACCACGGCCACGTGCGCCTCTCGCCGGCCGTGGTGCGCACCGCCGACCAGGACCAGGCGCAGATCGAAGCCGACTACGCCATGGATGGGGAGACGCTCGATCTTTCCATCTCCGCCGAGGCGATGAAGGTGGCGTCGCTGCGCGCGCAGGTGGCCCTGGTCGCCGTGCCCTGGCTGGAGCAGGTCCGATCCGGCCAATGGAGCGGCCAGTTGCACTACCGCGTGGCGGCCGGCAATGCCGGCTGGACGGGCCGTCTCCAGATCGGCGATGCACAGATTGCCGTGCCGGGCCTGGCCGATCCGATCGAGATCGCGTCCGCGCGCGCGCAGATCGATGGCGCGCGCATCGTGCTCGACGGCCTGGAGGCGCAGGCCGGCAAAGTGGCCTTCACCGGAGAGTACCGCTACGAGCCTGGCGCGGTGCGGCCGCACCACTTCCGGTTGCGCGCCGAAGAGATGGACGCCGCCGATCTGGAAGCGGAGTTCATGCCTACGTTGAACCGCAGTACCAGCCTGATCTCCCGCGCCCTGGGCCGCGCCCCGGTGCCTGTCTGGCTCACCGGGCGCGCCATCGATGGCACGGTGCAGATCGACGACCTGCTACTGGCCGGCTGCCACCTGCGGAACTTTCGCGCGCACCTGCTCTGGGACGTGGCGCGGGTGGAATTCGACGCCATGCAGGCCAAACTCGATCGCGCCGCCATCACCGGCAAACTGGCCGTCAACCTGCGCGCCGCGCGGCCCTCCTATAAACTCACGGCGAAGGTGAAGGGTTGGGACTGGCAAGCGGGTAAGCTGGACGCCGATGGGACGCTGGAGACCTCGGGCACCGGCAGCCAGTTGCTGGCCAACCTGAAGTCGGAAGGAACCTTCTCCGGCGTCGCTCTGGATTTCGGCACGCCCGAGGCATGGCGCAGCATTTCGGGCAGCTTCAACCTGGCGTGGTCGCAAACGGCTCCGCGCCTGCGCCTGACCGGCCTGAATCTGCGCACCGGAGACGAGACCTACACCGGCCGCGGCGCCACGCAGGACGATGGCCGCCTGGCGATCCTGCTCTCCAGCGGCACCAAGGAACTGCGTATGAGCGGCACCCTGGCGAAGCTCAAGGTGGAGTAGCGCCGGTGGTCTTGCCACCGGTGTCTGACCGCGGTTGAGTGTCCGACCATCCGTTCGCCCCCGGCCCCGAGCGATTAGTCTGCCATGATTATCGAGCAGCCCGCGCGCTATTGGAAGTTCTCGATCATCATCAGGTGAGCGCCGTTGCTCACGCTCCTGGTGAAGAGGATGGTCTTCCGATCCGGAGACACACTCAGGCCTTCACCAACCCACCTGCCGATTTTCGCCAGCGATTGGCTGCTATTGCTGGAGAACTGGAAGAACTCCAATGGAAAATACTCACCGCTCCAGGGGCCGATGTAGTAGATGCCCTCAGTCACCGGGAAGAACGATTTCACGTATAT
>Ga0326728_10013602_pt1 | contig 17606 bp, 16 predicted proteins | sample MB3enrmetagenome_FD_207602 | JGI IMG/M metagenome (GOLD analysis project Ga0326728, IMG submission 207602) | Lab enriched peat soil microbial communities from McLean, Ithaca, NY, United States - MB31MN | ecosystem: Environmental > Terrestrial > Soil > Wetlands > Peat | place: USA: New York... | reverse complement strand
GAGCGTCGTGACGCGCACGAAGGAGTTTTACGACAAAGTCTTCGGCTCGATAAAAGAGGTCAGCCTTAGTCCGACGTCGGGTCACGAGAATCAGGTAAGGCGTTTTTGCCATCGTTGATTCGCAGAGCGTGTTGGCGACCGGGACCGAGCCTACCTCCGCCCTTTTGGAGTGCGGCGGTCCGACTTCTGGATTCCGGTGGAGTCCATCGGACTCCCGAAACCGGAGCTCGACGCCGCTTTGCCTTTTCCGCCGTAGGGGCGGCTTATCCTGAGAGCAGTCGAAGGGCTTGCCCTGAGAGGTGTCGAAGGGAGCCTGCCTGCCGGCAGGCGGGCTTGCTTGCCTTGCCGTAGCCCTGCGGTTGGGCGTAGGCGGGTCTCCGCCCGCCGTTGAACTAACGTGGTCATCCCGAGGAGTCCGCCGGCTGTCTGCCGTGGCGGGCGGCGAACGACGAGGGATCTCTCCGCAGTTCTTCCCTCTTCGTCTCGCCTCCTCCGCCGCCAGAACTATCTCCAGAAAAGTTCGCGAACGAGTTCGGCCCGATCTACTCCCAAGTAAGCAGCCACATCTTCAAGGATGGCGCTGAGAGTGCCGACTCTAAGTTGTTGGTGGGCGGGAATGGTGATGTGGTGTTCCGTCCCCTTTGCAACCGAGCGCAAACGCATGTGGCTTCCGCTCTGGCGAACCACTTCGTAGCCAAGTTTTCGGAGCGATCTTGCCAGTTCTTCCCCGCTGATATCGCGCGGAAGTTTCAAGCAGAGATGACCTCATCCTTGACCCAATGCAAGCGAATGACGGAAGGTTTATCCCCGGTCTCGAAGTGGCAAGCTACGGCGTCGCGCACCATTCCCTTGAGTTGTTCAAGAGTTTCGGCCTGCGTGAATATGGAATAGCCAAGGGCTCGGGCTTCGTAGCCACCCTCCGGCGATTCCTCGACCGCGAAGATGATTTCCTTTTCAGCCACACCAGGCTCCTTCCAGAGATTATAACCCTTATGTCCAAGACTTATGTCCTCAGGTCGTTGACACGCCTGCGAGGCCAATCAATAATCGCCATGCCCCTGCTTGTCGGTGCCGGTACAATTCTTTGCGTCGTACCGACCGGGCAGCTTTTGGTCGCACTGGCCGAGCAAGCTTTTACGGTCGCACCGGCCGTGCCGGCGCACACAAACATGATCGCCCAACTCCGCGGCACACTCACCGAGAAGCGGCCGAACCAGGTCATTGTGGACGTCGGCGGCGTCGGTTATCTGGTGAACATTTCGCTTTCGACGTTTTACGCGCTCGCCGAGCTGCACCAGGAAGTCTCGCTTCTCATTCACACGCACGTGCGCGAGGATTCGCTGGCGCTCTATGGTTTTCTCACCGCGCGCGAAAAGCATCTCTTCGAGTCGCTGCTTTCCGTTTCGGGCGTTGGGCCGACGCTCGCCATCAAGATTCTCTCCGGTATGAGCGCGGACGATTTGGTTCCGGCGATTCGCCAGGGAGATTTGCTTCGCCTGACGCGCATTCCCGGCGTCGGCAGGAAGACGGCCGAGCGCATGGTCGTCGAGCTCCGCGATAAACTCGCGGCGATGGAGCCCGCCGAGGCCGAGCCTGCGCCGAGCCGCACGGGCCCGGCTGGCGATGTGATTTCTGCGCTGCTGAATCTGGGCTACGATCGCCGCGCTTCCGAGGCCGCCGTGGAAAATGCGGAGCGCGAAGCGGCTGGCGCGCCGGCGGGGAAAACGTTTGAATCGCTGCTTCGCGCGGCGCTACAGCAATTGAGTTCTCCGGCGCGGAAGGGCGCGCGCGCCGCGAGCGGTGAGGCATGAAGGCGTGAACGTATTCGCAAAAACATGACGCCATGAAAGAGACTCACGACAGAATCGTTTCCGGCAGAGCGTTCGACGAGGACGCGCGAATCGAAGCCAGCGTCCGCCCGAAGAAGCTCGCCGAGTTCATCGGCCAGGCGCGGCTGAAGGAGAATCTCGCGATCGCCATCGAGGCGGCGCGCTCGCGCGGCGAGGCGCTCGACCACGTCCTGCTCTATGGCCCGCCAGGCCTGGGCAAGACGACGCTCGCGCAAATCCTCGCCAACGAATTGGGCGTCAACATCAAGACCAGTTCCGGACCGCTGCTCGAGCGCAAGGGCGACCTCACGGCGATCCTCACTTCCATTGAGCAGCGCGAAGTTTTCTTCCTCGACGAGATTCACCGTCTCCTGCCCGCCATCGAGGAGATTCTTTATCCCGCGATGGAGGATTACCGCATCGATTTGATCGTCGGGCAGGGCGCGGGCGCGCGGATTCATCCGTTTCAGTTGAATCGCTTCACGCTGATCGGCGCGACCACGCGCGCGGGCCTGGTGACTGCGCCGCTGCGCTCGCGCTTCGGCATCGTGCATCGCCTCGATTTCTACACGCCGGAGGATTTGGTGGAAATCGTGCGCCGCTCGGCGAAGATTCTCGGCATCGACGTGGACGACACGGGCGCGGAAGAGATCGCGCGCCGCAGCCGCGGCACGCCGCGCGTCGCGAACCGCCTCCTGCGCCGCGCGCGCGATTTCGCTCAGGTGCGCGCCGACGGCCGCATCACGGCCGATGTGGCCCGTGAAGCGTTGAAAATGCTCGGCGTGGACGAGCACGGCCTCGATGAAGTGGATCGCAACCTGATGCTGACGATTATCGAAAAATACGCGGGCGGGCCTGTCGGGCTGAACACCATCGCTGCCTCACTCAGCGAGGAAGAAGACGCCATCGAGGAAATTTACGAGCCCTACCTGATGAAGCTTGGACTGCTGGACCGCACGCAGCGCGGGCGCGTCGCCACCGCTCTCGCCTACAAACATTTCGGCCGCGAGGCGCCGCGAAGCCAGCCGCACCTGTTCTGAGAGTTTTCTAATGCCGTTCACAGAGAAAGTTCTCGGCGAGCCGTCCGGTGCCATCGTTTATCTCTCGCTCGGCTCGAATCTCGGCGATCGCGCCGCGCAGATCGAGCGGGCGATTCGCGCTCTTGTCGCAACCGGCGTTCGCGTGTTGCGCCGGTCGTCGCTCTACGAGACCGAGCCCGTGGACGTTTCGCCCGCGTCTCTGCCTGTGACGGAGCGCGCGACCCAACCTTGGTTCCTCAACGCCGCCGTCGCAGCGCAGACTTCGCTCACGCCGCACTCGCTGCTCGACGCGCTCCTTGCCGTCGAGCGCTCGCTCGGCCGCGTGCGAACGCTTCCTGGCGCCGCGCGCACGATCGACCTCGACATCCTCTTTTACGGGGCGCTCGTCATGCGCGAGCCCGGACTCGAGATCCCGCACCCGCGCCTGGCCGCGCGCCGCTTCGTGCTGGCGCCGCTGGCCGAGATCGCCGGCGGCCTGCGGCATCCAGTGCTGGGCCGCAGCGTCGCGGAACTGCTCGCCGCGACGCCGGACCGCAGCCAGGTTCAGCTCGTGCGGTGAATTTTGAGCCAGTGCAGTTTCACTTGCACGGGCCGCAGGGATTCGAGCGAGATTTCGACGTAATGGCCCTGCGTGATTTCGGTCCAGCGATAGACGCCCGGCTCACTCTCCGTGTTCTCCCGGCCGTCGAGGTGCCGCAGGAATTCCTGCGCGTCATCGAGCGAAGCGTGCTCGCGAGTTTGCGGGCGGGACAACGCTTCCACGACGTAGCTGCGCAGCAGCTTCGGCCAGTAACGCTGGAACAGCGCGGGCGACGCGAAGACGTCGCTCCAGGCGACCTCGCCGCCGTAGGCGACGACTACGCCGACCACGCCGCCCTCCTTGATTCCGGAAGTTGCGCGCTCGAAGCGGCGCTGGACCTCGTCGGTGAAGCTCGATACGGGCACGCCGGACGACGGTGAGTTGTAGATCTTGTCGTAGGACTCGGTCGGTGCAGTCGTGGATATTTCGTGCTCGATCCTCTGCTGCGAAAACGCCGGCGGCGCCGCTGCGGGGGCTCCGCCCGCCGCACCGCGCGATTCCGTTGCGGTCGAGCCGCTGCGTACGGCGTCCCAGACGCCGCCTTGCTCCTGGTCCACTGCGGCGCGCTCGCGCACCGACGGATGCACGATGATGGTGCTGGCCGTGAATTTATCGCTGTCTGACCAGCGGCCGTGCTCGACGCAGAAAACATCCAGCGGCAGCGGCCTCGCGCCGACAGGGACGATGCGATCTTTGCCGATGATGCGATCCTGTTTGCCTCCGCTTAGTAGTTCTCCGGCGAGAAGAAGCAGCGGCCGCTTGCCGTGATAGACGAGAACGAGCTGATTCACTTGCGCGCCTTCTTGATACTCCTGTTCTTCGATACCCGGATCAAAGTCGCGAGACCTCCGCATTCCGTTGTAGCCGCTTTCGGTTACGACGGCGTCGCCGGAAGCGAGGGCCTCGTCTAACGTCTCGAATCCCCGCGTGTCGGCCGCCTCCCCGCTCACGACGGGGAAAATGGTCAAGTTCTCGTACGTCACCGGCTCCGCAAGCCGCCAGCCGTTGATTCCTCCCGCCGCCGCCGTGACCGCCGTGTGCGGTATTAGTCCCAGCATGGCAGCTGCCAGCGATGCGGTCGCCAGTATCCCCAATCCCAAGAGAATCTTGCGCTCTTTGGAGCGCTGCGTCAGACGTTGCATATGGCCTCCTCGGCTCGGTAGTTCCCGCCTCCGGATTTCACACCCGTGGTTTGAACGTGGAGCCGGGGATTTCTTGCAGGTGATTTTGGAGGTGGGCGGAGTAGCGGGCACCGCTCGGGGACGAGCTGCACAGAAAATAGGTGCGGAGAAAGGGAAGCAGGCGGGCGCGCAGTGAATCCTTACGCGCGGGCGACGCCACTCAGCGCTGGATCAGCGAAATGTGTAGGTCGCGGAGACGGTGGGGATGGCCTTCGACCTGAGGCCACCATTATCCAGCTTCAGCAGTACATTCGCACTGACCAGAAATCTGCCAAACGGCCGGCAACGTAGCCCGAGCGACGCGTTGTTGATTTCATACGTTCCCTTGTAACCCGCGATGGTCTCCTCGTGGACGGCTGGGGACGCATCTGCACAGATATCGGAGGGATTGGACGATGTCCCGGAGCATAGGCCGGGAGCCAGCGCCTGGATGAGATGGACGCGAGCTCCGTTTATGACGGTCTGCCCCACAAGATCAGCCGTCGCAGTGAAGCGTTTCATTACTCCTGCCTCCAACCCCACGGAATAGAGGAATTGGCCAGGGAGATTGTATCGCGACGTGTCCCCCGCGTAGGCCCCAGCCTTGATGTCGCTTGCCAGAATGGACTTGCCATTCCATTGATAGCCGACGTTGACGTGAGGTGAAATCCTGCCCTTGTACGACCAGACGAGAAAAGGCCTAATGCCCATGGCTCCAGTCCCCAGGAAATTCAGTTCGTCCCCTGTCGGCACCCGGATATCGAGCCCAGCTGCCAGACCCGCTCGCTCCCATGATTCGAGAACTCCTTTGACGCGAATCGTCAGGTCGCCTAAGCCGGAGGAACGCTGAGTATTGGAGAACTGGGCCTCAGTGCAGTACTGTGAACCCGCTGGTCCGCTGCGCATCAAACAAGTCCCGTGCGTCGGTGGGTCAACGAATGAAAGTTCGCCAGGGTCCGAAGAATTGGGCACTATGCTGGTGTCCGCTGCCGCAGTCATGGAAACAGTGAGCACGGGGACTGCAACGGAAAGGTCAATTCGTTTTGTCAGTCCAAGAGTGGCAAAGGCCGTGTACTGACTGACATTTAGGTCTATTCGGTTCGATGCCGTCAAAAAGTCGTGGCTGCCTCGCGAGCAGTTAGGGATGTTGGTCACGGGATTGCAAACGCCATTGCTTGTACCCGTTGCAAATGCATCATCGGGCTGCACGTAGAGCGTCGGGAAACTGCGGAGATCAACCCCATCCAAGCTGTCGAAGTTCATCCGTTGGTAGCTGAATCCGAGAGCCAAGCGATATCTTCCTATGGTTGATGCCCGCTCGCTGAAAATCGGACCAAAGCTGTCATTTGAAGCTACGAAGACTCCCAAGGATTGATCGAACACCAAACTGATGCCTGCGGCTGGCGCGACCAAAGGTAGCGAGGCGATTTGGCTTGTAATAGTCTGATTCACTGCATCAAGATAGCTAGTCTGAGTCGGCGGAGTGAACGAGCCAGCTATCAACGGGGCCGTCGTCTGCAGGGGCCCGACGAATAGGGAACCGGGAGAGGCGAAGATCAGACCTTGCGGCCCATAGATCTGTGGAACAGCGCAGATGACCCTGTTATTGAAGGATAACGAAAGCCCATTGGCGAGACCGAGACATGGAATAGCTGGATTCTGAGCCGTGGCAGGCGTCGAGAACAGGAACAGTATAGGAAGAGGAAACAGGCACCGGTAGTGCCAACGCATGAAGGGCCTCCTCAGGCTAGGTCAGGCGCAGCCTCTGGAACTGATGATTTTTCCAGAATCGCCCGAACTTCAGGGGGCGCGAGTGTGTTGGCCGTTTCTATCGTAGGCAATATCTAATGTCAAGATTTATCGAAGGGGGATGCCAACCCGGGCTAAGGAACAATCTTCCAGTGCCCATTGACGCGCTCCAGGGAAATCGTCACTTGGCCCGGCGGCGTGTCCTTGCTTCCCGTCAACACGGTGTCGCAGCTCACTTTGGCGTTGTCTCCGGTGATTGCGGGCGCGGAGCAATTCCGGAGCGCAAATCCCTTCCCCTTCATGGCTTTGAGACTGTCGGCCATCCTCTTTTCGTCACTCGGGCTTAGTTGCCGGACGGCCTTGACCCCGTTCAAGTCGCCGTTTGCGACTGCTTGGGCATAGCGATTCAAGAGGGCCTGAATTTCCGCGATGTCGTTGGCGGGATTGTTTGCGACGACAGCCGGGGTTGCGGCGGGTGTGCTCGGCCGCGGGGCGTTCAATGCGGCGATTTCACTGGATATCTCTTGGATGTACTTCTGTGCGTCCGCCTGCCGATTGACGGCGTTGGGCAGGAACTGCTGGAAGGAGAGCAAAACGTTCTGCAATTCGGCAGGGTCCTGTTTATTGGCTGTCAGATAGCTTGAGTTGAGCTGCTGGTAGCGCGTCTCTTCCGCATTCTTGATGACTTCGCGCAGGGTGGACGGGTCTCCCTTCAACTGTTCAATCGCGGCGGCCTTGTCCCAGGCGGCTTTGTATTGCCCCTGCTGCACAAGAGTTTCGGCATCGCGCACTGCGCTCTGAATTTCCGCCGCGGCGGGGCTGGGCTCCGCTGGTGCCGGAGGCGTGGCAGGCGCCGCGGGGATGCGTGCGATAAGGTCTTGGGCCTGCTGGACCCAGGACGGAACCGGATCGGGGGAAGCTATCACCTGCCTCGCTTCGTCTCGCGCGGCATCATAATTCTTCGCGTTGAAAAAGGCCTGCGCTTGCGCAAGGTGCTGCTGCTCCTGCGCCCGGACCCCGCTCCTGCGCGAGTAGTCTTCCGCTTTCGTCCGCTGGGGCCAATTCGCCGGCGTGCGCGACAGGACCTGGTCAAAGAGCGTCTTGGCCATCGCATACTCGCCCTGGTTAAATGCCGTAACACCTTCGGCGAAATTATTCTTGGCGATGTCCGCGTCCGTGGCTCCGTTCATCTTCTGCGTGACCACGTTGAAGGATTGGATGGCTTCCAGCTCCCGGGCGCCGTGAAGGCCCATCACTTGCTGGTAGTCCGCTTTTGCCCGGGTGAAATCGCTCTGGCTTTCCGCTGTTTCCCCGTCTGACATCAGAGAGTTTTCTTGTCCCTCAATTTTTTGAATCTCGTCGATATTGCTGGCGGCGGATTTTTCGAGCGCCCCGTGGAGTGCGACAATGGCCTTATCCTTGGCCACAGCTTCGTCGAGACTGTGGCCGAGCCGGAGTAGCTGCGCCTCCTGCTGCAAATTCAACTCCTGTTGAGTGGGTTGAAGCGACGCCGGATTGTTGCGATGTTCCTTGGAAAGATATCCTGCGGCTCCGATTGCAAGAATTGCTACGAGGACGGCTGCCAGCAGACGGGGACGTTTCCAAAGCGACTTGGCCACGGGGAGCCTCATCTTCTCGATTCTTTGCACAACGCTATCGAAGAAGACGTGGTCATAGGGCACGCCCTGGTGTCGCTGCAGCGTGCGAATCCCTTCCGGTAATTCGGGTGGCCACACGAAATCGGGCATGAGGACGGGAATGATGTTGCGATTCGTAGCTATGGCGCGCTCAATCTCCAAGCGGAGCCAATCCTTTTTCTCCACGCACCGGTCGAGTGAATTGGCCGAAAGAATGACAATAAAATTGGAGGTATCCGCGACGGTTTTCAGAATCTTCTCGTCAAAATACCCCTTGTCCAGGTTCGTGACGTCCAAGAATGCTTTGAATCCATGACTTTCCAGATTTGCCTTAATGAGGCGCGCCAAGGCTGGAGGGCCGCTCCTGCGGTAGCTGATGAAGAAGTCGTAGCTCGGTTTATGAGTGGCGGCCGACATAGTAACCCTGCCGTATATCACACCTACCGTAAATGTGGATACCTCGGGGCGGCCTTTTCGGGGACGTAAACCAGCCGCTCAATACCACTCGGCCTCGATCATGAGCCTGAGCCATTCTCTCTGGTCGAGTTCCAGCACCTGCTCGCAGGAACTTAGCTCGCGCAGGACTGCTTCAGCGTCTTGCGCCTCGACCGCCCGGCTTAGACGCGCTTGGAGTTGTTGCAACGCATAGTGTTTAGCCTTGTACCGGCTCGCATTTCGCGCCAGCTCATCAGCCAGGTGTTTGGTGCGAACCCCTGTTCCGATCGCAGGCAGGGCTACGGCGAATGCGAGAAAGATGAGGCTCAACACCCCCACGGGAGTCAATTGTTGCGAAGATCCGCCGTGTCCTTCCAAGTGTTCGGCAAATTCTGCGATGAGATGAAAAAACACAAAAAAGATGCTGGCATAGAAATACAATGAAAAATCATGCCGTCTAGGCCAGTACTTTTCCTCGCAGCGCCTTCCGGTCTCCGCGAGGTATTTCATCTGAAATTCGAGTCTTCTCTTGCGGTAGTACGCAACGAGAGTCTCCAGCGATTTCCAGGAAACTTGGCTGCTGATCGTCACACACTGCGGTGGGGGATCTCTTTCGATCCATTCCCAAAGTCCGTCCTTGTCTCGTGACTGGATGTCGGCCAGCGGACCGTCCACGGTGCCATAAGACTCGATGGATTTATCGCCTGTCCATATTTTCGAGTCGGTGAGAATTTGAAATTTTAGCAGCCTGCATCGCTCGGCCCTATTGCGCTCTATCAGCCACTGCTTCTTGTCTGAGCGAAGTTCGCCGCTGACCACGACCACAAGTGCGGCGGCCACAGCAATGAACTCTAAGAATGTCAGCACTCTCAAGAGAACTGTGCTGTGGTCCGGCCGCGTGAGAAGCATTAGAACCACGGCGATAACTATGGCCGACGTACCCGACCATGCGGCGATTAGTGCATTCCATCGATATCGTGCTTGAAATCTAAGTGCTTTCCGTTCCGCATCAGTGAAGCCTTTGAACACGGGCTCACACGCGATCAAGAACCTGCGGAGTTCGCCGTATTGCTCAATTTCTGTTTGCGGGTCGAGCATATCGTCGCTCTTCCGTCTTTTGGTTGGTTTAGCCATTAGGGATACCTCCTCGGCGAATTTCCGATTTCCTCGAAAACTAGCGTTTTGGCAACCTTCGAGTTTTCTCTACGGGAGCATTCTTCTTCTTAACGACAAATCCGAGCGCGATCAGCGCTTTCACCGTCTGCAAGGCCATATCGCGGTCAAGGTCTTTTTCAGATTCAGGCAGACGTTCATACGGGACCAGGCACGGATGTTCTTTGCGGACATCGTCTCGACGAGCCCCATGTACCCAACCTCTCGCGAACCGCTGTCGGGCCCAATTTTCATGAGCATTTCTTGCCAACAGCTCCGTCAGTTTTCGCATTTCGGGTGAGAGTCTCACTCGGGACGTGTCAATCGGTTTTGGTCGATATGGCAAGGTAAGTTCCTTCGCAGCCGACCCGCCGCGAACAGGCGTTCGGATGCTGTACCGACATTCCTATAGGGCAGGAGAGGAGGTACAAGCAAGCAAAATTGAAGGATTTAGCGACTTTGGTGAATGCGAAGTCGACTAGCCAAGGCCGGAGTCTCCTTCCGGCTTCTTTTTCTTGCGGATTTGTTCTTCTTCCTGTTCCTGGCGTTCGTACTCGGCGATTTCTTCTTCGGTCATCTGGTAGTCCGTGCGCGAGGCGAACATGTTGGTCGAGCGGCCCCCGGAGTGGGCACCCATTCTTTCGCGCTCGGTGCGCAGCGCGTCGCGGGAGCTGGGCGCGCCGCGAAGTTGTTTTACCCGACGAATCGGGTCTGAGATGGCGGAAGTTTCCATCAGGAGGTCGCTGACCTTTTCAAGGAAATCATGCAGGTGGAAAGGCTTCAAGGCGTATGGGAGTTTCTCGCGTTCGAGAACGGGCTGGGCCGTCGGCCCCGCAAGTTCGGGAACCAGGAAGAGCACGCCAGCTCGCTTGGCCCCTTCGACCGGCGGGGCCTGCGCCAGCTCCTTCAGGGTCGTGTAGAGCGGCCCGTCCAGGCCGGACATGGAAACATTGACGATTACCAGCGACCAATCGCCGCTGGCAAGCTCGGGCAGGGCCTGGCTTGCAAGCGGGACGATGCCCACTCGCCAGCCCTCCGAACCGAGCAGCTCCCGGAGCGCGGCCTGACTGGCTCGATCGTCATCCACGACGAGAATGCTGACCCTCTTTTGGGCTGCGATTGCCATTTGGGAATCCAGTATAGCGTGCGGGATGGAGGTCTCTCCGGTCGTGCGCTCGGGCCGCGCCAATAGGTCAACAGCCCGTCCCCGAGAGGCGGGGACCCGGTTAGCATGGCGAATAAAAATCGAAATTAGTTGTTGACAAGGCGAAGAAATAGCGAATAATGGGCGCAGCGGCGAGGCGGGATATGGCCACTGCTCCCACGGTTCGACCGGCGCACAGAAGTCTTCGGGCTTCGCGCCGGGGTGCGAACCACCCCACACCCACCTTATTGCCCAGCGTTCCGCTCCAGCGGGACATCGAGAGTCAGGCCGCCCGCAGTTCCCGCGGGTGCAAGGAGTCGCCGGCCCATCTGGTCGGCATTGCCCGTCTCGCCGCAACCTCCCCTCTGGCCGGTGCCAAACGAGGGGCCGAATACTTCCTCTTGCCGGTTCGCTCGATTCTGAACCGATGCGATTCCGAGCAGGTGCCTTTCGCCTGGACGATCAATCCCTACCGCGGATGCGAATTGGGATGCCACTACTGCTACGCGCGCTACACGCACGAGTTCATGGAGTTGGATGGAGCGGAATTCGAGCGAAAGATTTTCGTCAAGAAAGACGCCGGGCCAATTGCGAACCGGGACCTTTCGCGCGGAGAGGTCTTCGGAGAGCACATCGCAATCGGGACCGCGACGGATCCGTACCAGCCGGCAGAGCGCGAATTTAGAGTGACGCGCGCGATTCTGGAGTAGATGGCTCTGCGCAGGGGACTCAGCGTCTCGATCACGACGAAATCGGACCGGGTCCTGGACGATTTGGACCTGCTACAACGGATCTCGCAGCAATCCTCACTATTCGTCAACTTGAGCGTTACGACGCTGCGGCCACGCCTGGCGCGCGCCATCGAACCACGCGCCCCGCGGCCGGATTTGCGCCTGGCGGCCGTGCGCAGGCTGCGAGACGCCGGTGTGATGGCGGGCGTGTTTGCGATGCCGGTGCTGCGCGGCCTGACCGACGGCGAAGCGGAGTTGGATGCACTGGCCCGCGGGTCGGGCGAAGCCGGCGCGCAGTGGTTCGGTGCGCGAGCCGTGTTCCTGATGTCATCGTCCTTGAAGCAGTTTCTGCCATTTCTGGAGAAGAGGTTTCCGCGGCTCGTGCGGCAGTACCGCGACTGGTACGGCAGGGAAGGGTATGCCCCGGAGCCGTACCGGCGCGAACTGTCGGAGCGAGTGCAGCGCCTGCGGCTGAAGTATGGTTTGAGCGCGCTGCCGGTGGCTAAGGGTTGGGAACTGCCTGGAAAGCAGCTCTGCTTGGCGCTGGGCGATGCGCCGGAGCAGGAATCGAGCGGCGACGTAGTAAGCAAATACGGGCGAATCCCGGGAGGCGGCGAATGTTTCTAGGGCTGCGTACAGCGGGTTATGAAGCGAGGGACCTGGCGGCGGCGAAGGCCTGGTACGGCGAGATTCTAGGAATAGCACCTTATTTTGATGAGCCGTTTTACGTCGGTTTCAACGTCGGCGGCTAAGAGTTGGGGTTGGTGCCGTCGGATGGCGCCGGACCAAAGCGTGGGGCCGCCGGCGTCGCCTACTGGGGCGTGGCGGACGCGCGCACGGCCTACAAAAGGCTGCTGGACATGGGCGCGACGCCGCTCGAAGAAATTCAAGACGTCGGGGAAGGGATCTTGATCGGCCAAGTGCACGACCCGTTCGGGAATGTGCTGGGCGTGGTTGAGAATCCGAACTTCAAGCTAGGGAGATAGGAAACTTCGAGCCGCGCGGCGCGCCACTTCGCGGCGCAGATGGCTCAAGGGGTGATGATGCGCGGGGCTTCGGCTGCGCGCTGTGCGGCGGGGAATTGCGTGCGCAGAAAATCGAGGAAGCCGCGCGTGCGGGGCCTGCCGTTTGAGCGGGTGCGTCCGAATCGGACGAGAAAAACCAGCAGCCGGAAGACATCGGCGTCGCGAGCGGGCGGCACGCGAGCCTCCGCCGCGCCTTTTTCCCTCCATTCCTGCAAATACTTGCCGAGGGCCGAATAGAGGGCGTGCGGAATCGCAGCAGCGGGCGGGTTTTCGTAGTAGAGGCCGGCGCCGAGCGTGCGATACGTTTCCGCGAGCGCGGAGAGGGCCGCGAAGAGATCGGCGTCCACCAGCGCGGGTTCTTCCGCCGCGCGATCGACAATGGCAAGAGAAATCCCCGTCACGAGCGCGCGGTGTTCGTGAATCAGATCCGGCGGGACGGACACGTCCGGAAATGCGATCTCCGATTCAGCGGGCGGCTTGCGGCGGTCTTCTTCCCAGCGATGAGCGGCGATGACGTGCGGGCAGCCGGAGGGGCAATCGATTGTTTTCTCGCGCTCCGTGGCGCAACAGACGGCGCAGATGGATTCGCCCTTGGCGGGGCAAAAGCGCTCGGCTCGGCGCTTTCCGCAAATGGGGCAGACCGCAGGTTGTCGCACGCTGATGCTCCTTCAGGATGAATCCTTCAGGATGAATCCGTCACGGCCGGCGGGCCGCCCAGAAAACAGGTACAGAGAGTATGTCAGGAAGCGGGCCGGTGCAAAGCAAACGCGGACATAACCCGGCTGGCGCGGGACTCGTTCGGGTAATTCGCGAGCGAGTCCCGGAAGCAGCCCGGCCGTATTAGTTTACTTTGAGTCGATTTTTGGCGAGTGCTTTTCGAGCAGGGAAACCAACTTTTGCCCCGCAGGCGTAACGGAAACTTGCGCTCGAAGCACGATGTCCTCCGCGCTGACGGCTTTGCCGTAGACGATCTGGTCGGCATCGTTGTCAGGCCGAATCGTGGAGCCTTCGAGCGCGAGGCCGGCGAAAAGGCCGCGCGCGCGGGAGTAAGACAATATTTCCGCGCGCAGCGAGGGGTCTGTATCGGCCTCGGTGTCGCGTCCGACGGGACCGGCGGCGGCGGAGGCATCGGCTCCCAATTTCACTTTATTGTGGAGAATCGCCTTGGCGCCGCGGTCATTCATGATGAGCAGGACCAAATCGGTGGCCTGTCCGCCGATTTGCGCGCCGAAGCTGCCGCCCTCGAGACGCATCATGGCTGGAGCGCCCCAAGGGCCGTGGAAATGTTCGCCCGAGCGGCACAGCATCGCGCCCCGGCCGAACGTTCCGCCGACAAGGATGGCACCCTTGATGACCGAAGGAAAGACGGCGACGCATTCCGCCTTGTTGAGCAGACTTTGCGGGATGTTATCAGGAACATCCAAAATCTCCTGCATGACGTCAGCGCAATTCTGCAAGCGGTCATTGTCGCTATCGGGAGGGAACGGGCGGGCAAAGGTCACGAGGGGGAGAGAGATCAACGCAAACGAGCAGAGAAGAGAAAACAACTTCTTCATGAAATTCCTCCTGGGGGCTGGAACGGGAACATAATAGGGCTTCCCTAATTTCGATGCAATCCAGCGGACATGCGCTGCCCGTCGCAGAACGGGCAATGTCCTCGAATGGACTATAATCTCACGACGGCATTTCTCCAAAGAATTCGCAAGGGAGCGAGATGAACGGCAACGAGTTACGAGTTTGGATTTGCGGCGCGCTGCTTGTGGTGCTGGGATGCGCCCTTTGCGGCGCCCGCGTTCGCGGTGACGCCGCCTCGGCGCGGCGAGCAGACGTACGAGCCGACGTAGCGCGATTCGCGGCGCGCGCGAATGCGGCCCTGGCGGTTGCGGGCGCGAAGCAAGGGGACTGGGGAGTGCTGGTTACCGATGCGGATACGGGCCAAGTGCTCTACGAAAGAAATGCGGACCATTACTTTCTTCCCGCCTCGGACGTCAAACTATTCACGACGGCGCTTGCGCTGGCGACGCTGGGCCCGGAATACCGGATCCGTACGACCATCGAGACGCACGGAACGATTGATTCCAGCGGAAGCCTGCGCGGAGATCTGGTGCTGGTGGGGCGGAGCGATCCGAGTCTCTCGAACCGCAAATTTCCATTTGAGAAGACCGTGGAACGCGAAGGGCCGCCGGAAAGAGCGCTGGCGGATTTGGCCGATCAAGTGGTGGCGCACGGCGTGAAGGAAATCGAGGGCGACGTCGTCGCCGACGATACCTACCTGGCCTACGAGCGCTTTCCCGAGGGCTGGGCGGTGGATGACATCCTGTGGAGTTCGGGAGCGCCGGTTTCCGCGATCGTCGTCAACGACAACACATTCTCTCTGGTAGTGCATGCGGGTGCGCGAGAAGGCGACCCGGCGACGTTCGACGCGGAGCCGTGGGCGGGCTTCTACACGATCGAGAACAGCATCCAAACCGGCGCGCGCGGCTCGCAGGAGAAACTTCGCGTGTCGCGCGAACCGGGCTCGCGGACGATTCGGCTGACGGGCACGATCCCGGCGGAGGCCGCGCCGCGCGAACTTCTGTTGACCATCGAGGAGCCGGCCGAGTATGCCGCGGCGCTCCTCGCGAAACTCCTGGAAGCACGCGGCGTGAAGATTTTCGGGCAGGCGCGCGCGACGCACGCGGAGCCGGCAGCGGAGCTTGTGGACCCACCGGCTCAGGCGGCGAGCACAACGACCGTGCTGGCCGAGCACGTCTCGCCGCCGCTCGGCCAGGACGTGCGCCTGGTGAACAAGATGAGCCTGAATCTGCACGCGGAACTGCTGCTGCGCGTCGCGGCGAAAGAGAAGGGCGGGGCGCTGACGCTGGAGGACGCACTCCAGTTCAGCAAGACATTCTTTCAGAACGCGGGGCTGCCGGACGACAGCGCGGTGATGAGCGACGGTTCGGGACTTTCGCGGCGCGATCTGGTGACACCGCGCGGGGTGGTCTGGCTGCTCGAGTGGGCGGCGAAGCAGCCGTGGGCCCAGGTGTTCCGCTCGAGTCTTCCCGTCGCCGGAGAGGACGGCACGCTGGCCGGGCGATTGAAGGCGACGCCGGCGGCGGAAGTCATTCAGGCGAAAACGGGAACGCTCGAGCACGTCACTTCGCTTTCCGGCTACGCCACGACGGCGCACGGGGCGCATCTGGTGTTTTCGTTTTTCGGGAACAACGAGGCGATGCACGCGAACGAGGGCGAAGCGGTGCTGGATGCAATCGCAATCGCGATGGTGGAAGAGTTGAGGCCGGCGCCGAAGCCGTCCGGACACAGGTAGGAAGCGCGAACGTAGCTTCTATGGCGAAAAGCAAAGAGCAGATCATCACCGTATTTGGAAGCTCGCGGCCGCGAGAGGGCCACCCCGACTACGAGACGGCGCGAGAGTTGGGGCGGCGGCTGGCGGAGCGCGGATTCACGGTTTGCTCGGGAGGATATGGCGGAGTGATGGAAGGGGTCTCGCGCGGAGCGAAAGAATCAGGAGGGCGCGTCGTGGGAGTCACCGCAAAGACGTTTCACTCGCACACGAATCGCTGGGTGGACGAAGAGATTCGCATGGAGAGCTGGCACGACCGTCTGTTTGAACTCATCCGGCGCGGAGACGGTTACGTGGCGTGCAAGGGCGGAACGGGCACGTTGGCGGAGTTGGCGGTCGTCTGGGAGATGCAGAACAAGAAATTGATGCGCGCGGAGAAGCCGTTCGTGGTCTTAGGCGGCTTCTGGACGCCCGTGCTCGATTTTGTGCGGGTGGCGGAGCGCGAGCGCGGCTCGGATTGGGACGACGAAGATGCGCTGGCCGCGGCGGTGGCCACGCCCGGAGAGGCGGCGGACTTTCTGGCCGCGCGGCTGCTTGGAATAGAAGAATCGAAAGGAAAGCCCGCTCGCCTCACCTGAGCTTGCCGTGTCCCGCTCCGCACAAGACGTTCTCGAATTCGACCGCGTGCGCGAATTGGTGCGGCGCGAGACCACCTGTGCGCTCGGACGCCGCGCGGTGGACGCGTTGGAGTTTTCCATAGACCGGGCCCGGCTCGTCGCCGAATTCGCGCTGATTGCGGAAAGCGCCGAGTACCTGCGTGCGGGAAACGACCTCGGGTTCGGCGCGCTGCCAGACCCGGAGGAGTGGCTCGCGAAACTCGAAGCGCCGGGCGTGGTGCTGGTCGCGGCGGAGCTGCTGGACGCCGCTTCGCTCGCCGACACGGCGGAGTGGTTGTCTCAGGATTTCCGAGCGTCGGCGGCGAAATCTCCTTTGCTTGCGGCGCGGGCGGGATCGATCGCGGACTTGCGTCCGCTGCGGCGCGAGATTCGCCGCACCGTACTTCCGAGTGGAGAGATTTCCGACGACGCTTCGCCTGAATTGAAGCGCATCCGAAGCTCGCTTGGTCGGGCGCGCGCAGGCATTCAGAAGACGCTCGAGCGGATTCTGCGCGAGCGCGGACTTCCGCCGGGGGAAGACTACGTCACGCTGCGGAACGACCGGTTCGTCATTCCCGTGCGCGCGGCCGAGCGGCGGGCGGTGCAGGGAGTGGTGCACGCGTCGAGTGCGACGGGCCAGACGCTTTTCGTCGAGCCGCTGGAAACCGTCGAGTTGAACAACAAACTTGTCCAGCTTCGCGAGGACGAGCACGCGGAAATCGCGCGATTGCTCGAATCGCTGACACGCATGCTGCAGGACGCGCGGGGTCCGCTGCGGGCGGCGGTCGCCGCCATCGCGGAACTCGATTCAATCTTTGCGCGCGGCCGGTATGCGCGGCGGCTGGACTGCGCGCTGCCGGAATTCTCCGGCGAGATCTCGCTTTCGCTGCGTTCGGCGCGGCATCCCGTGCTGGACGACGCGTTGCGGCGGCAGGGCCGCGCGGCGGTGCCGTTTCACCTCGATCTCGGCGGCGGAGAGACGGTGCTCGTCATCAGCGGGCCGAACACGGGCGGGAAGACCGTTGCGCTGAAGACCGTGGGGCTGGCGGCGCTTGCGGCGCAATCGGGAATTCCGGTGGCGGCGGAATCGGCGCGCCTGCCGATTTTCCAGCGCGTGCTCGCCGATATCGGCGACGAGCAATCCATCGCGGCGGACCTTTCCACGTTTTCAGCGCACATGCT
>Ga0326728_10013601_pt1 | contig 17607 bp, 13 predicted proteins | sample MB3enrmetagenome_FD_207602 | JGI IMG/M metagenome (GOLD analysis project Ga0326728, IMG submission 207602) | Lab enriched peat soil microbial communities from McLean, Ithaca, NY, United States - MB31MN | ecosystem: Environmental > Terrestrial > Soil > Wetlands > Peat | place: USA: New York... | reverse complement strand
CGACCTACTCAAACGTATCGGAGCACAAGACACAGTGGTGCTTTCCTCCGATCATGGATTTGTCGAGCTCCTGCCTGGCGATTCAGTGGAGGTAAGCAAGGCCGAAGCGGCCAAGGCGGGTGTTACCTTAGAATCGAGCGTGCACTGGAGATATGTTGAGAGCTTCCCTCCGGCTGGTATGCCCGAGGCGGTGCCAGTTCCGGTTTCAGGCAAACAAATCTGGATGGCTCTCGGGCGTCGGTGGTTTTCACGGGAAGGAGCCAAGGACACGCCGCGATATACACATGGCGGGCTCTCAATGGCTGAAGTCGTGGTGCCTGGTGTGGTGCTTCATCGATTCACTGATAAAGTGGCGCGAGTCGAGCTAGTTGAAGCACCAACAGTCATTGCTGTCGATGAAGACGAAGTCATCGAATTACCAGTTGCGGTGCGCAATACAGGCAATTCTCAGGCGGATTTTGAACTGCGGGTGATCACTAACCTAGGGGAAGAAATTCTTGCATGGCGAACTCATTTGGCCCCGGCGACTACGGACAAGAATGCGGCGACCTTGGTGGCCAAGTATTCAGAAAGCAGCGACCGCGAGCCCGATCCAAACAACACGGTGACCGCCGTTACAATGCGCTTGCGGCACACAGATTCGAAAGGTGAATGGCGCGACGCGATGGATGGATTGATCACTATCCCCGTCAAAGTGAAGCCAAAGCCCGTTAAACTGGGAACGGCTGCACTCAAGAGTTTCGACGACGTTTAATTGAAAGGTTCACATGGGAGATCAGCAACAATCAATAGAAACGCCGCGACCCGATGCGCTGGACGCGAAGATTCTCCACGTATTGGGAGATAGGGTTATCCTGAAACCGCTGACTCGCTGGAACGAGGCTTACAAGGAGTTCCCTCGCTACGTAATGGAGTACCTAGTCAGCCGCTACGTTGACCCTCTCGAACCGGTTGCCGGACAGCATAAGATCGACAAGATTCTCTCGGAGCACTACTCCGAGAGCGCGAAGAAGGAACTCATTAAGAGTCGCATAAAGGAACGCGGACAATATGCGCTACTTGGTCAGCTCACCGTTCGCCTGGACCAAAGCCGCGACCATTACTGGGCGACCGTTCCTGCGCTGGGTGATGACACGGTTCGTGTCGCCCAGACCGTCCTTGCCAAAGAGGGCGACGTGCTTCTGACTAGCGGTGCCTGGGGAACGATTGAAGTCGAGTATGACGGTACATACGAAATCAAAGGCCGCAAGTATCCATTCTATATTCGCGAGTTCACACCTCTGCAATACACGCGCCTGAATCTCGACGAATTCGTAGAGAAACGAAATTCATTCACTGAGGATGAATGGCTAGACCTATTGGTCCAATCTGTAGGGTTCAATCCGGCGCGTTTTGAGCGGCGCGTAAAAATGCTAATGCTAATGCGGCTCGTGCCGTTCGTGGAACCCAACTTCAACTTGATCGAACTGGGCCCGCGAGAGACCGGGAAGACGTACACGTTTCGCAATACTTCCAATCGTGCGTTTGTCGTCTCAGGTGGTAAGGCCACTCCCGCTACGCTTTTTTACAACAAGGCTTCCCGCAAGCTCGGCGTAATTGGCCTCAAGCAACTCGTATTCTTCGACGAGATCGCCAATACGCGCTTCGATGATGCCGAAGCAAGCATCAGTATGCTCAAAGATTACATGCAGACCGGCAAGTTCAGTCGTGGAGACCAGGAGTTCACGGCACCATGCTCTATTGTGCTCGGTGGCAACATCGATACGAATATGGAACTCCACCAGCCCGACCCGCATTACCTGCATTTGTTTCAAGTCTTACCCGTTGAACTGCAGGACCCCGCATTTCTCGACCGTATCCACGCTTACCTGCCTGGCTGGGAGATGCCGAAGATTCGCCCCGAGAACTACTCCACAGGCTACGGGCTGTTGACCGACTACATGGCGGAAATCTTCGCGGAACTGCGGCGACGAAATTTTCAGACCCACGTAAACGCTTGTGTGGACATGGGCAATATGACCGGCCGCAACCAGGACGCTATCAGGAAAACAACGGCTGGCTTGTTGAAGCTTCTTCACCCGCATCGCAGTCCGGACACTCTCACCGATGATGAACTCGTACCGTTGCTGAAAATGGCTGTCGAGATGCGCAAGAGGGTGACCGATCAGCTTGCCAAAATCCTCCCAACGGAGTTCTCGGGAACTGAATATATTTACAACCTTAAAGCTCGTTAGGTAACATCCGATTCGTTAAATGTAAGCAGGAAAAATCACGCGTCCACCGTTATCTCAAACGAATTGCAAAGAAGTGGTACTAGACTAGCTCCGTCGGGAATCTGCAAAGGGCGCGTCCGGCCCTTTCCCCTGTTCCTAGTCAGGAACGCCATGCCTACGAAGCCAGCGCTTTAAGTCTTCTTCGACTTCGCAAATGGCCCGACACTTCATTGTGACTAGACCAATGTGGTCGTCGTAAGGTGGCAGTGCCTGCAAGCGCAACCACGGACAGTCTATTGGCCGTCCATCGGAAAGCTCAAAGTTATCAATGACCACGTAAGCAGAAGTATACTACGTGGGATATGAAGGCTATTTCGATCCGACCTCCATGGGCCTGGGCGATACTCCACGCCGGCAAGGACATTGAGAATCGAACGTGGAAGACTAAGTTTCGTGGCATGATCGCCGTTCATGCCTCCCAGACCATGAGTCGGCCCTTCTACGACTCGGCGCTTGAGGAAATCAAGAGGATTGCATCCGGCGCGATCGTGCCAACCTATGAAGCAATGGTGCGTGGTGCCATCATTGGACTTGTGGATATAGTCGGCTGTGAGGAGAACACGAAATCGAAGTGGCACGTGCGCGACCACTACGGTTTCGTCCTCACCAACCCCCGCCCACTCCACAAGCCCATTCCATGCAATGGTCGGTTGAGCTTTTGGGATGTGCCGGACGCTCTCGCCCGACTTATTTCACAGCAGCTAATGAAAGTTTGATTGGTAGGAATGGAATGAAGCCGGACTACGGGTTGATGCTTTCACGGAGCGGGTTCCGAGGTGTACGGCAGTACTTCTACGGAGTGCCTGTTACACATCTGTCCGTGAGCGCGCCAGGATTGTTCACCTTCCTCGTGAACCGAATGCATGACGGCGTCGAGTACGCTCTCTCTCTTGACTTTGACGCCCATTGTGTTGCGGACTTGCTTAGCAAGGCAGAAGGCCACATGGCCGAGCTAACCCTCCAGGTAAACCGAACTCCGCTGGGTCAGACAGTCGAATTCGAGAGGCCAATCGTTGCGGATATCGAGGCCACACTGGGGGAGCTTCAGCGGACCGACAAAGATGAGTTCGTGCCTTTGGTTGTGTCGGGCGTCGTCTAACAGGTGGAAATGCCGGATATGGAAAATGAAGCTGCGTTACATTTTAGAGATCAACTGAGGGCAGCAAGAGCAGCTGCGCTTCGTGATGCTGAGGCTTTCCAAGAAATTGTGTTCGTCTTGGAACGGTTGGGAGCGTTCTTGTCCAATGCCAGAATGGATCTGGGACGATATCTACCAAAAATCAAAGACCAAGCTGCGCGCTCTCCAATGGCAGAGGAAGTGCCAAGCGAGCTTCCCCATTTCCACCAGCAGTTCGACGTGAAATATCACCTCGTGCGCGAGGCAAGAAATTCAGCACTTCACGAGGGTGCGATGGCTCGCCATCTGACCGCAAACGCAGTAGAGCTTTCGCTCGTGTTAGAGGAGGGAATCATGAGAGATCGTTATCAGGCAAGCGATTTCATGGTCCGGAATCCTGTCTGTGCATTCATGTGGCAGCCCCTCAGCTTCATTCGTCAAACTATGTTGGTAAACTCGTTTTCATATTTGCCAGTCCCAGTTGAGGGGGCTGCTAAGACAGATTGGCGACTGATCTCCGATTTCAGGCTGGGTCAATACTTGCGAAAGAACGGGAAAGTGGTCAAAAGCGGGCTCATACAACTACTTCAGGATGCTGTAAAACCTGGACAGCTCGAACTGCATTCGCCGAAAACCTGCCGCCCACACGATAAGATTGATAAATTACTGGAAACATCGGAAGGACTTCCCACCCTGGTACTCTCCCTAGACAGCAACGAGCTCCTCGGCATATTGACACCTTTCGACTTATTGTGAGTGCAAAGTCGTTCTTGTTGGTCGATAGGGCCTTCGATTGTCACCAAAAAATGGAATAGGAATCGCAACAATTGGCAGCAAATCTCCCGTGAGACTAAGGTAATAAGCCAGTTTTGCCACGCGGGCTTGCAATCGACGCGAGCCTAGACCACAGATTTTACTTCTAGTTCGAGTGTTATCGCGCTCATTGTTGGGAGGCAATAGCGCCACAAGCCTGGCAAATGAAAGAGCGATCCCATTCGGCGTATTGTTGCAAATAAGTAGAGTGGTTGCGCTTCCAGACAAAATATTGGAGCAAAACGAAGGTGCCCCCAGCAATCAGGCCGAATAGAGCAACCGGAGCTGATACCCCGGTCGTCGTGTGGGTCGTAACGATGTTGACGTAAAAGACGATCCAGCCGACACAGAGAAATGCCAGGACGGACCAAGAGCCGACTTTCAGATAGGACCACTTTGCTGGAGGGCTCAGCCGCTTTGACAGAGCGGATTGGTGGAATGCCCGTGTGGTCGCCCTGCCAACCATGAGGTCCGGCCCGGCACTCCCGACGAAAACGGCACTCAGGCGAGTACGTGCGTCAGTGCGGAAAAGTCCCTCCTGGTAAGCCAGCGAGACTTTCTTGAGATCGGTACTGTTGCACTTCGGGCAGTGCAAATCCATCTGGTCACCCCCTGCAGCCCCACTTCGGTGTGGCTATAAATCCTTCCTCGTTACTCTGAGGCATTGGCTCTTGTCTGCCGCGACCCCCTAGAGCTATCTTTATTAAACCCCATTTTCTGGAATTAGTTGCTCGCCGCCGCTCGGCCCCTCCTCGGAAGGGCCATTTTCTGGGCCATTGATAGAAGAAGCTTGCGATCTCCTTCTTCAGTTTTGCTCAACAAGCGGCGAAGCTTACTGAGAAAGCGTGCATCTTTGCCAGCCCTGCCCCAGGCGATGTCGTCAGACGACTTACGCTTGGGTAGGTTCGGCAGTTTGGGCGGCTCCTCACCATCGTAGAAAAGCTGATACATGGGAACTTCCAGAGCCCGGGCCATTTTCTCTAGCGTTTCGATGGCCGGGACGGTATGGCCGTTTTCAACGCGGGAAATGTAGCAGCGAAGCAATCCTGTCTTCTTCTCGATGTCCCCCTGAGAGAAATGCTTTTCCTCACGCAAGGCGCGCAATCGATCTCCGATAATCACGCGGGTATTACCTCCTCCAGTTAGAAGCGACGAATAAAACCAACTCTAATCCGAAACCCATCTCTCGCAAGCTCTCTTGAGCCTTTTCGTTCTTGGGTCATGTAAAATAATACAACGAGCGCTCGTTGTTTATCAATGAGCTTCTTAGCGGGTTTTCTTGGACTTGGGAGGCCGACCGCCCTTGCGATTTTTACGTTTAGCTTGCAGCTGGCTAAAGTATTCCGAGCCTCGCTTGGCGATCTCCTTACCACCCTTCCGTCCAAGCTTGACGGCGGCGGGATCTTTCTTTTTTGGCGACATTCAGAAGATGTAGCTCTAGCTCCCAACAGGATTATGCACGACGCATACCGGTATGCCAAAACGCGTACCACTCACTCGCTTCAGCAATGGCACGCTTTAGCTGCTAACTGCTGCGAGCGCTTGAGTTGTTTTCTCTCTGAAATGCAATGCTTCCGGAATATTGCGCGCGCACAACTCGGTGAGTATAGCCAGAAATGCTTTTCGCAACTCGGGCTGGGATTCCACTTCGTGCTGCTTATGTTTCCAACACGCGGCCAAAGCATCGGCAAATTGCCCGCCGAGTCCGTGATCGTGCCAGTCGCGTTCCTCAAAACCAGTCACGACCCCGGCGAGTTGCGTAATCCCCATAGGAAGCAGGATCTGGCCGGATTCGGTCAGCAGAAAATGCGCAAACCATCCCGCCGCTGAGGCATGTTTCAGCCAGCGACCGGCCCAGTCCTCGAAAACCGGGGCCAACGCGCTGACAACACCGCCATATTTGGCCTGGCCCAGGACGGTTGCCGCCGTGTCATGCAGGCCCACGAGATCCACGGCCAGCGACTCGGCGCGAGACCAGCGACCGATTGGCGACGGCTGCCACGCGGGAAGCGTCATTGTGTATCGCACCATGTCTTCCCAAATTTTCGCGAACGCCACGAGATCCGTGCTCAACTGGAGGCCGTAGCTAATCCATGCCTTCAGAAAGTCATCCACCCAATAGCGCCCAGGAGGGCCAAGTTCAACGATCGGCCGGTAGAATTGCCGCGCGATTTCGACGGAATTGGCGCTCGCGATGAATTCCGCGACACGCGTCATCACCCAACCGTCGAACGGGTAGGGCGTCCCCTGTATCTCGTAGTTCTCCTCGCCCGGCTGCGGACTGGGCAGGGTGCGCATTTCCAGATCGAACAGCTCGCGAATGTAATGCCGCAGCATCTGCTCCTCACCAGGAAGGGGAGGGCGCACCATCGCCCACAGAAATCCGAAACCTCTCTGCAGCACCTCAACGTCAATATCCGGCATATCCCGGTCGAGCTTGCGATCACGGCTCCGTTCGCGCCGCGCCGCCCGCGTGGCTTCCCTCATACGCCTCTCTCCGCTCGACATCAACCTTCGGGACACTCTTTCGAACGCGCTCTTTCCCAGCGTTTCTGCCTTGCGAAGAGGAATCAGCGCGCCCTTGAGCTTGCCCGCCACATACCGGCGAAACAGCGTCTCCTTGTATTTTGCCAGCAAAGAGCGATCCGCCTGGTAGCCCGATTCACGGCTCGCACCGCGGCGCAGTGCCGACCAGAAAACCACAATATTTGCCAGCTCTCCGAATTTCTCTCCCAGTTGCTCCCGTAGCACGTAAGCACGCCACATGGTCTGGAAAGTGGAGTTGTAATAAAAACCAGTGACGCCTTCAAACGCCAAGTGCAGAACCCATTCCTCGCCGCTCTCCTGCAGGAGCGCCACTCCAGCCTCGCCCAGAAAGGATTCGGCAGTGTGATCCAGGGCGGATACTGGCGAGTCAAATTCCGAGGCCTCTGCAGGCTTCAAATCCTTCAGCGTGTCCAGACACCATTTTTCAATCTCAGGATTTTGCGCGAGCCAAGCGCGATGCAGAATCACGAGTACGGCGATACCACCCGCAACGGAGTTAAGCCGATACTGCTTTTGCAGATCTTCCAATCCTGTAATTCTCCACTTCGCCAGCCGTTGAACCTGATTCGCAAACTGCGGCAGGTCCTTCTCTTCTAACGCCCTCTCACCCGACAGGTACGCTCGCGCTTGCGAGGCCAGCGTGAGCGAAACCATCTTCAGATCGTTGTTCTCTCGTGACCCCGTGGCTATTGCCTCAAGCTCGGGAGGCCAGCTCATCGTGATCAGCACGTTGCCGTTCGCTTGGGGCGTCTGCGTATAGTTTTGCGGATCGAATCTGGCGAGAAAGAACCTTAGATCGTCGCGGGCTTTGTCGTTATCCGTCTTACGCTTTGACCACTCCGCAACGCACTCGGAGAGATATTTCTTCGTTTCCTCATGTTCGAGCATCAGGATTGGCGCGGTATCCCGGAGAATAGACCGCCGGTGAGGCATTCTGTGCCATTCCACGGCCCACTTGATGGCCGGCTGACCCTGTCCAGAAAGGGAGATTGCCCAAACCTCCTGCGCCTCCTGTAATGCCCAATTCAACTGCACGTCGTACAGATGGAAGTTTCCCAGCAAAGGCTGAAGCTCTCTGGTAAAGAGCGCCGGATACCGCAATCCCACTGAGACGAGCACACCGGCGAAGGCCAAGGACTCCGCATGCGCGAAGATGTAGCGCACCCATTGCGTGATCCTGCGGTTGCCCTCGATCTCGTCGTACACCCATTTTTCCAGCGCCATGAGCGCGCATTCGACCGTGGCGCTGTGCAGCAAGATACTTCTGTGCCAGCCGTAGACGTTCGCGTCCCCGATCCAGTACACGGACTTGCCGTCGAATGTAAACTCCAACCCGTATTTCCGGCGCTCTTCTTCAGTGAGGTGCGGTCCCAAGCCATCTTCCAGCCACCGCCTGGTCGTGTAATTCACCAGCCGTAAAATGGCGTCGAGCGCCTGCTCGGGCGCTACCTGCAGGAATTTCAGGAACGGCCCCTTCCAGTAGAATGCGGGGTATCCGTGTGGCCAGTCTGCCAAGCCAAATCGGTCCAAGAGCGAAAATCTATCTCTGTATGGGTCCGAATGCTGCGGCTCCTCGATGCAAACGGCCAACAAAACCTCTCTCGCCACCTCCGGCCGCACGGCGATGAGCCCGTTCAGCGCTGGCGTTTCCAGAACCGCAAAGCGGAATCCATCCGAAACTTCCTCACGCGGCCCATCCGGGTCCGGGGCCCGCAGCGGTCCTTTCGGGTAGGACAGCATCGTTGGAGGAACCGGGATGCGTCTTTTCTTTTCCGATTCCGGATATTTCTTACGCCATTCCTCCCGCAATCTGGCTTCCCGTTCCTGAGCCTCGATCGCGCGCTCAATCGCATGTTGCGGCTCGTCGCGCCTGGCGCAGAGCTCCAAGGCGATCTGCGTCACCTCCTCCGGAAATTCCGGCGCGGCAGACAACAAGGCTTCGTACACTATCTTGTCCTTGTCCCCGAAATGCACGCCTTCAGCGATCAGGCCCTGCGTTTCTTTGGCAAGCTCAATCGCGATAAGGCCCGCTTCATGCCTGCCCAGCACACCCACAGGCATAGTCCTCAGCCACAGTGCGCACACCTCGGCGCCCAGCAGCAGCAAGTGCGAGGCGACTTCCTTCGCATGACGGCTTAAAACGCAGAGCGCCGGATACCAGTACAGCGGGTGCGGAATGCGAAACCACGCCTCGGATTGCTCGGCGAATTTCGGATCAATCAGGCCGCGCAACCGTACATCGGGTACAGAAGCCGCGTGCTGCAGCCGCTTTAGCAATCGCCCGAGTAACAGCCCTTTATCAGCGATCAGCTCTGGCCACACTTGTTCCAGAAGCAATTCCGAGTTAGCCGCGAACAGGAGCCCATCCCAAAAAATGTCGTTCGCCAGCTGTGATTCTGCGTCGTCGCCGGTCAGCTGCGCCGTGGCCGCTTTCCAGACAGCCAGCCCGTCGCCGTGCTCAGCCAATCCTTGCGCATACAGGCGAATGGCGCGGCCCCACCGCGGAATATGCGCGACTGCCCTGATCTTTTGAACGGCATCATCGCCGGCAAACACTAGAGCGCGATACCTCGCCCAGTCGCCCATCAAATCGTGCTGAAACTGCACCGATGGAAGGTGTTCGCGTATCAATCCTTCCTGTGCGAGCGTGCCGAGGAGGGGCAGCTGATCGCTCGCAATGGTATCCACGTGCACGGCACCGCTCAATTTCTCGCCCTCGCGCAACCCCAGCGTTCGCAGCAGGGCGTCGCGCGCGATCCGCGCCGCACTGTTACCCATCCATCGTTCCCATATCCAATTAATGAGGTCCGTCTCGCCAATCCAGACTCGTGAAGAATCCGAGAGTCGATTGGCGATCTCAGCGCGCAGGACCCAGTCCAGCATCACCATGTTCCGCAGGATAGGCTGCAGATGGCTTCGCATCAGCAAAATCCGTATCTCAGGCAAATGCGGGATCGCATCGTAGATCGCCTGGGCCGGCGGCTTCTCGAAATCGACGCGGTGCATCGCAGTAATGCCTGCTTCGATCAAGGCGTCCTGCGTGTATTCCCATGCTTGCGGCTGGCAAGTGACGATCAGCTTCCACCCAATGAAACCCTCGTCCTTTACCGCGCCTATCAGTTCCAAGGCGCGGCGGCGAGCATCGCCTTCAAACTTTTCAAAACCGTCGATGACAAGCGCGCAACCCCGACGGCTCGAATTCAGGATTAAATCCGGGAGGTTGTGACGCAAACCACACACGTGCGCGATTTCTGCGTGGCTTGCATGCGACAACTGTTCTGCGGAAAGCCACAGCGTGCGCTTAAACGCACCACCAGGCGCGACCAGCCGTGACACCAGCGCTGATTTTCCGCTTCCAGATTCTCCGGCGATCACGACGACGCTGTGCTGGACGATTTCCTTCGAGACGTTTGCAATCTCGTCAGAGCGTGGCAGCGCGGTGCCGTTGCCGAGAACACTACGGACACCCCTGGCGTTGTCGAGAGAAACAGCTTCAATGCGCTGCCAATCTGCCTCGAAGTCCGGATAGTCGCGAAGCTCGAAGTCCGGGCGGAGGGTGCGCACCAGTTTCGGAAGGTCAAAATGCCCGCCGGTCGCTCGGTTCTCCGCCGCAAGCTGCAGTAGACGACTCCACAGCTTTGCTCCCTCCTCAACGCTGACATCGAACACTATCTCCGCGCAGCGATTTATGTACTCGCCTTCCGCGCCGTCCAGGAAGGGCAGAACCCGAATTCTGGAAGCGAACCGTGCAGTTTCGACCGGCTCAGGACTGACACCGCCCACAGGCCTGCGCAGGCTATCAAAAATCGCACGCTGCGTCGCAGAGGATTGGTGCGAGTCGGAGAGTCTTTGCAACATACGCTCCGGCGTTGTGGCGAAGTCTTGCGTCTGCAGCCCGCGCCATTCCTCCAGCGTCGGGCTATCCATCACCCCGACGATCAGGCCGAGAAGGTCGGTTTCGCGATTGAAGGCAGAGCCGTCCGCGCCGTTCCACTGTTCCCAGGCGTCCAGAACAAAATCACCATTGAATCCGGCCTTGGTAAGTTGCCTGTTGCTCTTCACCGAAATCGCGCATCTAGTTGCCACTGTTCCGCGCTTCAATACCAGCAGCAGGTCATCCAGAATCTGTCCGGAATCGCGCGCCTCGAAATGCACCTCCGCGACCGGGCCGAAATCAGACTCAAGCGGGAACGACCGCTTGAGCAGCTGCGCGAGGAATCCCGCCGCGACCTTGTCGGCAAATGTGTAGCCACCGCCGCCCGTGGCTTTTGTTGAGGCGCTTTCTTTTGACATACGGCTCCAAACTAATACATCCCGATTTTACCACGCAGAGCAACGGCCATTCCCCATTTGCCCTTCCTGCTGAAAACCTGCGCCTGGACCGCCCGCTTCTCCTGTCAAGGCTCTCCCGCTTCGCTCCGATGAACGCGAAAACCGCGCGGCCTTGACAGCGCGGACGGCCAAGCGCTTTGCCCCGCCAGGAAGGGCATTTGCTTTTAATGCACCGCTCTCTGGGGTGCCTCTAAGAAGCAAAAAGCGAAACCAACGAAAGGAGTTTTTCCAATGCAACAAATCAGCAAACAACCTGCTCTTGAACTCGGCCAGATCGTCGCAACACCGGGCGCTTTGGCCGCGCTTAAAAAGGCAGGACAACAGCCGGGCGAGTTCCTCACACGCCATGTCAACCGCGAGTGGGGGGATTTGTCCGACGAGGACCGCAAGGAAAACGACTACAGCTTAGAGCACGGGTTCCGGCTCTTGAGCGCCTATCGCACGCACGCTGGCGACAAGTTGTGGATTATCACGGAATCGGACCGTTCTGTGACCACTCTTTTGCTACCCGAAGAGTATTAGGCCCAAACAACTTTCTTAAAAAAGGAGACTAAAGCAAATGAACGCAACGATGGTAGCGAGTGGAACGAAAGTAGTACCGCCTCCGGTTTCATCCATTCAGGACATTCCGATAGCGAAAATCTGCGAATCCAAAACCAATCCGCGACGCTTCTTTGATGAAGCGAAGCTGGCAGAACTCGCGGACAACATCAGGCAACACGGTGTCCTCCAACCCATTCTCTTGCGTCCGCTTCCCGAGGGGGAAGCGGGAACGTTTGAGCTTGTGGCCGGGGCGCGCCGATACCGTGCCTCTAAACTCGCAAAGCGCGAAAGCATTCCCGCGACTGTGCGCGAATTGACCGACGCTCAGGCATTGGAGCTACAAGTCATCGAAAACGTGCAGCGCGTGGACGTGCATCCACTCGATGAGGCGCAGGGATACGCTGCCCTCTTCGAACTTCAACCCGAGACCTACACCGTCGAGAGCATCGCTTCGCGAGTCGGCAGATCGCCCGCGTACGTCAGCGGGCGCCTGCGTTTGATTCACCTCATTTCCGAAGCGAAGCAAGCTTTTTACGAGGATAAGCTGACGGTTGCCCATGCGTTCGAAATCGCGCGGTTGCAGCCGAATGACCAACGCCGCGCTCTACAGGAATGCTTCCCGCAATACCGGAACGCCGCCGCCATCTTGAAAGACAAGAAGGCCGAGGCGACCACTGTGCGGGAGCTTCGCGCATGGATTGAGCGGGAAATCCATCTGGACCTCACGAACGCGCCGTTTGACCCGCAAGACGAAACGCTTCTGCCAAAGGCGGGAGCGTGCGCTCGTTGCCCGAAACGAACGGGCAGCAACCCACTTCTCTTTCCCGAAGTCCGGCAGAAGTCCATTTGCACGAACCGCGAGTGCTACCGAGCCAAAGTCGAAGCCCTCGTGCAAATTCAGGTCAAGCCACTTGAGGAGAAGGGCGAGAAGCCTGTGCGCGTTTCGCAGGCTCCCGCATGGCAGGTAAACGGCCATGCCAAAGACGTGCTCTTTGAAGGGCAGTACCGGAAGGCTAAAGCAAAAGGGGAGTGCCCCAACACGAAAGCCGCCGTTCTAATTGACGGCAAAAGTGCTGGCAGCATCTTCTATCTTTGCCAGACTGAGAAATGCGAAGTTCACGATCGCGTGACCCGTTACCAGCCGACGCCGCAGGAGCAAGCCCAACGCAAGAAGGAAGCCCTTGTCGAGCGTGTCGAGAAACAGTCGCGAGTCCGGGTCCTCGAAGCCATCCGCAAGAAACTGCCGGACGCACTTTCCCGAGTTGATTTCGAGATGGTCGCCCTCGACTATTTCCATCGCTTGGGCCACGACAACCACCGCCGTCTCACCAAGCTTTACGCTTGGGAAGAGAAGAAGAGCAAAACTTCTTGGGGCACTGAAACCGTGGATTACGAGAAGATTGCGGGGGCTGCGGTACAAGAGATGAAAGCCGCAGACCTTAGCCGTTTCTTCGTTGTCTGCGCACTCGTGTCCGATCTGCATTGCCCCGGCTACAACCCGAAGCAATCGCTTGCGAAAGATTGCAACCTCGCACGCACCGCAGTCCGGTACAAGATTGACCTATCCAGAGTGGGCGCTACAGTTCGTGCAGAGTTGACCAAAAAGAAAGAAACGAAGACCGTGGCAACAAAGAGTAAGACTTCGCCGAACGCTTCGCCAGGAGGGCGGGAGCCGTCGAAGGCGAAAACAACCAAGTAGAACAAACCAGAATGATTTGTGCGGGCCGCGCCTCTTCGGTGCGGTCCGCATCTTCGCCGTTGCCACTTCCACTCTGCAGGTGGTACTCTCGCCCCTTTTCCACCACCTGCCACCTATCACCCCCGGCGCTGTTTCCTTGCGTCGCTCTTAGCGTTTCCAGGAAGGGTCAGTTTTTCGGCCAAATTCGATCGTGCCATTCCACGCAATACAACACATCGTCATAGTGAGCCCGTACATTGGCCCAATCGAGTTTCGGGTGTACCTTCCCTGCCAGGGAGAGCTCTTCCCGGTTTCGAATGTTATTGAGCTTTTGCTTTAGCTCTGCGACATCTGCTTCGGACAACGCTCGAAGGTCCCAGATACGGAAACACATGGTACGGGTCTCCTCCTCACAGTCCAGCACGGAATGGAGGCTATACCGTGCGCCATCCTTTAAGACCACTTCAACGCAGAATGGCGGAATGATCCCACCCCGGCACATGACTTTGAGCCAGCCGAGAACTTGATCGATCCCGATCTTTTTCGGCTCCGGTGGTGCCACTTCCGAAAAATCCTCCTGACGAAGACACGGATTGCCAGTAAACCGGCCACTCTTTTCCTCGACAATCAGTGGAGCAAGCCAGGCATGCAGGTGAGAGAGGGACGGTAGCCTTGGGAATGGATTATCGTGCCAGGGATCGTTTTGCAACGTCGCCATGGCCAGTGCTTCGCCACTGCGACGCGGATGACGAAAGAGCCATGTATTCCAAACGCTGGTGTTCGTGCCGTAGTGGGTTCGACACAAGAATCTCTCCCAGGTTGTGTGGATCTCCGGTTCCGGCTTGATATCCACAATTGACACCTCGGCGAGTTCGAAAGTCGGATTGGCGCCCCATCCCCGTAACATCAGCTCGACCGCTTCGACGTCAGTTTTGGGTGCGCTGTACCCGAAAATCGTCAGCATATAGCCTCGCCGCAGCGCATCTTCCAGTTCCTTCCATTCACTTTCGATGAAGGGATCCGAGTTGTAGTTCTTCTGCCGCACAGGATAGAGAAGCCTCGACGGTTGGAGCGGAGCGCCGCACTTTCCACACTTATCACCGCGGAAACCCTTGACCCGATCGACGGGGCAAATTCCAACCTCGACGTTCCCGTGTAGAAAGAGGAGTTTTGGCATTCTCGCGGCTTGGCGGTTCCGCCGGAAAGCCTGCGCGAGAAACGGGTCCCAATTAAAGGTTGCGATGTAGTCACTGCTCCTGAGGGAAAGGACAAGGTGGTCATAAAGAGTGGGAGATTCCGGGAGCTCGAGTGCTTCGAAGTAGGCTTGTACTTTTGCTTCGATCTCGGCTTTGAGACCCGGAACTTTGCCGCTCGTAGCGATCTCGTCGTAAAGAGATTCGAAATCCGAGGTATTCGAAAAACCAGCGTCGGCAATGGCTGGCGCGAGGCCGAGCGACTCGATCAAGTCCGCCATCACCGGCAATCGCTTTCCACGAGCGTCCCCTTGAGGGAAAGCCGCGCGGCTCGCCCCCGCTCCGAGAATGACCACGTGGGGCGAGTGATTGATTTGGGTTATTGGATTAAAGAGGGGGAGAACCGGCACGCGAAGCCTCCATGAATAGCCAATGATACCCGTTTCCCCGGTTGGCACGTTGGTGCCTCGCTCCAGGCAGCGCAGCCTCGGGGTTGATCGAGATTCCTCCTCCTGGCCCGCGCTTGCACGGCCGAAATGGAATTGCGTAGAAACGTCGATAGCATTTCAGTCGCTCGTTGACCTTCCCCTCAAAGTCATCGGATCATGAAAGCGGGTCCCACAAATGGCTCTACCGCCAGAGGTTGTATTTGATAGGTATTTTCGGGAAGTGGAGCGCCGTCCTGAAGAGCGCGGCCACTATTGGGGCAAGCAGGACTTGGCTAAATTGCGCCCTCAGGTCGCTGCTTTTCTGATCGATGTGCAGAGTGCCCTTAACGAGGCGCTTAAGAACGAAAAGAAGAACGTGCCTGAACACGTTGACCATCCCCCTTTTCACTTTGACTACATTGCGTCAGATATCGCAAATGCGCTGGCGTTTCAGTGCGGTGAGTATTCCTTCATCGGGATTACAATGCCCCTTTTTTCCAAGTTATGGGAATCCTGTGTGGCGCTGAGCAAGTCCAAAGGCGTCAGTGCACTTCTCGAGATAGCCGAAACGCCCGAAGGGGAGGAAGCGATTCTCACCGTCATGTGCCAGACACAGTTGACCTTCATTGTTTCTCACGAATACACACACCACGTGCACGGACAGCTTCGTGTTAGCAACGGGGGGCTAGAAGCGCAGGCCTTTGAGATGGACGCCGACGGCTATGCTGTGTACCACGTGCTCGCTCATCTAATCAACGGTCCAAGACGCGAGCAAGCTGTCCAACTGTTAGGCTGCGCACATTCACCGAGTTGCATCCAGGACGAAAAACTGTTTTCCTCCTTTGTCTTCGCGCTCGGAGCACTCCGGTTATCCCGTTCACTTTCGCCAGTCGATCTCTCGAATGTTTATTTGTTATCGCACCCAGTACCCGTCGCCCGTATGAATTGCGTGATGCGGCACGCAATAAACTGGTGTAGACAAAACGATCGACCCGTTCTTGCCGCTTATATGACGCCAAACCAATTTCAAGTAATCATGGCGACTGTGGAACACGCCATCTCGGGCACAACTGTGACGCATAATTGGCGAGAGCAGGCGGCCTTCTTGAAATCGGAAGAAGGTTCGAAGTATTTAAAGAGACTCGATGCCCTCGTAAAAGCGCACGTAGAGGCTCTCTGAGGGGACGAGCTGGCTTGTGAGACCCCTGAGTTACTTTTCAGCACATTGAACCGGTCACGGAACGACTGTCGGATCACCTGTCTTGTGTTCATCAATCTGGAAGCGTAGGGACTTATGGATAGCGATAAGAGATTCTCTATCGGCAGTGGTAATCACCACCCGCCCTCCAGTTGGACACTCCTCTCCTCGTAGCCATAGCCCCGCTTGTGATGTTGACCGGTTTCCGCCGAACCGATTCGACTGAGTGTTGGTAGCGTACCTTTTTCTGCCCCTCATTTCCTGAGCACTGCTTCGGGCCAATTCCTGCGCCAGCCACCTTCGCGGCTTTTGCTTTCTCGGGCCGCCCCTCAACCAATTTGCTCTGCGCACTGCTTGTATTCCGGCTTGCTCTTCTGTTTGACCGCTCCGAGCTGCCCGCGTCCCGGCGTCTAAACCTTTACGCCTTCGGTCTCCACTAGCATCTCTCGCGCCACGAAGGTCTGTGTCACTCAAGCCTGCGACCCGTTCCGACCTGGACGCAGGCATCTCTTCGCTCCCGTCTCCTGTTTCGCGCTCTTGCTCCCTCGCCGTGGGGTGAAGGGAGCAAGGACTCCCCGAAACAGGAGGACAACCATGAAAGTCGAGCAAGCAAAACAAATCGCCAGCAAAGCCATCGAACAGCTTAGTGAAGCTCTGGAAAGGGGCCACAGTGAGACGTTGAGAAATTATCTTGCAGCGATGGCGAGGTTCCATCGCTATTCGTTGCATAACCTTATGCTCATCGTATCGCAAAGGCCGGACGCGACTCGCGTAGCTGGCTTCCATACTTGGAAGCAGCTTGGCAGAAACGTCAAGAAAGGCGCGAAGGGAATCATGATCCTTGCGCCAGTTGTGCTTCGAAAAAGCAAGGAAGAGGCCACTTCCGAAGAAGATCAGAGCAAGGCCGCTGTGTACTTTCGTGCGGTTTATGTCTTCGATCAGATGGACACTGAAGGGAAGCCGCTTTCTGAGCTTGGCTCTGCGCAGGGTGACCCGGCTGGATACACGGAGAAGTTGAAACAATTCATCGCAGAGCGTGGCATTCAACTCGAATACTCAGACACCATCTACCCCGCGCAGGGGCAATGCTCGCCTGGAAAGATCGTGCTCCTGCCCGGCCAGTCTGCGGCGGAGGAGTACGCCACTTTGGCCCATGAAACGGCGCATAGCCTTCTTCACATGCAGGAGCGCCGCGCCGAGACAACGAAGCGCGTCCGCGAGACCGAGGCGGAGGCCGTCGCTTTTGTCGTCTGTGAAGCCATCGGCCTAACTGCGAACAATTCGATGGACTACATCCACTTATATTCTGGCGATAAGGACACGTTGGCAGAGTCTCTGGACCATGTGCAGCGCGCCAGCGCAGAAATTCTCACGGTCATCATGCCGAGCGACTAACAATTTCGCGGGAGGCCCGTTTGCGGGCCTCCCGCGTCCGACGCTCTTTGTGTCGAGTAAACACACAATTTTCCTTCACCCACGTTTAGC
>Ga0326728_10013596_pt1 | contig 17613 bp, 16 predicted proteins | sample MB3enrmetagenome_FD_207602 | JGI IMG/M metagenome (GOLD analysis project Ga0326728, IMG submission 207602) | Lab enriched peat soil microbial communities from McLean, Ithaca, NY, United States - MB31MN | ecosystem: Environmental > Terrestrial > Soil > Wetlands > Peat | place: USA: New York... | reverse complement strand
TCATCCCGTTCGACATCCCCGAGGCCGAGACCGAGGTGTTGGAAGGCCCGCTGCTCGAGTACTCGGGCCGGCCGCTCGCCTTGTTCAAGGTCATGTCGGCGCTGAAGGCGGTGGTGGTGCTCGGGCTCGGCGTCGCCCTGTTCATGCCGCTGCCGCTCTCCGGCGTGGTCGGCCTGGTCGGCTGGCTCGCGCAATTGCTCGCGCTGGCGCTGATCGGCGTCACCGCGGTGCGGGTCGGCGCCGGGCGGATGCGCGTCGACCAGGCCTTCGTCTTCTTCCTCAAGTGGCCGCTGGCGTTCGCGCTTCTGAGCGTGCTCGCCGCCGCCTATTTCTCTGCGGGAGTCGCGCCGTGACCTTCGTCGCCAAGCTCAAGGACGTCGCCGCGCGCTCGCCGTGGCTCTATCGGATCAACGCCGGCTCGTGCAACGGCTGCGACGTCGAGCTCGCCACCACCGCGCTGGTGCCGCGCTACGACGTCGAGCGCCTCGGCTGCGTCTATTGCGGCAGCCCGCGCCACGCCGACATCGTGCTGATCAGCGGCCCGCTGACCATACACGTGCTTGAGGCGGCCAAGCGCGTCTACGCCGAAATCCCCGACCCGAAAGTGACGGTGGCGGTCGGCGTCTGCCCGATCTCGGGCGGCATCTTCCGCGAAAGCTACGCCGTCTGCGCGCCGATCGACCAGTACTTCCCCGTCGACGTCAACGTGCCCGGCTGCCCGCCGCGGCCGCCGGCGATCATCGAGGGCGTGGCCAAGGCGATCGCCATCTGGCGGTCGCGACTGTGAGGAGGGCGCGATGAACTTTTTGACCCTCTTCGCCCGCAACCTGCGCCAAGGCCCCTACACCGAGCCGTTCCCGTTCGGGCCGCCGACGCCGGCGCCCAAGCGGCTGCGCGGCCGCGTCGAGTTCGAAGCGAAGATCTGCGAAGGCTGCCTGTTGTGCGAGAAGCTGTGCCCGTCGGGCGCGATCCGCTTCGCCCGCACGCCCGCCGGCCTCGCGTTCGACTGCTGGCACGCGACCTGCGTCTTCTGCGGCGCCTGCGCCTTCTATTGTCCGAGCGGGGCGATCCGCCAGACCAACGACTGGCGCCTCGCCCATGTCGAGGCGGAGAAGTTCGCGCTCGCCGAGCACGGCCTGATCCCGGCGCTGAAGTGCGTCGAGTGCGGCGGCAAGGGGCTCGACACCGCGCCCGCCGTCGCCAAGGTCCGCCCCCCGCTGTCGGACGAGGAATACGCGCAACTGCGCGCGCGCTGCCCGAAGTGCCGCAACAAGTTTCTCAAAAGCAGGGATAAGCCCGCATGACCCGTCTGCTCGAGGACATCGAGGCCCGGCTCGCCGCCGCCGCTCCCGGCGGGATCGACTATTCGTCGACGACCTCGCCGCACGGCGCCGTCACCGCGTGGTGCGGCATGGCTAACAGCGAGGACCTGCTCTCCGTCGGCGAGACGCTGCTCAGGCTCGGCGCGCGGCTGGCGATGATCTCGGCGCTGCAGCCGCCGGCCCCCGAAGAGGAGGAGGAAGAGGAAGAGCCGGCGGAAGGCGAAGCGACGGCGGAAAAGCCGGCCAAGGAGGTCCCCACGACCTTCGGCGGCACGCCGATTGACGGCAAGTCGTATGAGATCGACTACCATTTCGTGCTCGGCGGCGACTTCCTGACGGTGATCGCCTATCTGCCGGCCGGCGGATCGATCTCCTCGCTCACGCCGCTTTTCCGCTCCGCCAACTGGCCGGAGCGCGAGATCATGGAGAACTACTCCCTCGTCATCCGCGACCATCCCAATCCGCGCCGCCTATTCCTCGATCCGTCGATCGACGCGGCGGCGCTGGAGCGGCTGATCCCGTACTCGACGCTGGTCAACGCCGCCAGCACCAAGGCGCTTTGGGACAAGGTGCTGGCCGCGAAGGGAGGCGCGTCATGAGCGCGAGCGCAGACAAGACCTACACCATTCCGGTCGGGCCGCTGCATGTCGCGCTCGAAGAGCCGATGTATTTCCACATCGACCTCGAAGGCGAGACGGTCCGCGACGTCGACATCCGCGCCGGCCACGTCCATCGCGGCGTCGAGTATCTGACCACCAAGCGCTCGATCTATCAGGACGTCGTGCTGACTGAGCGCATCTGCGCGCTTTGCTCCAACAGCCATCCCGAGACCTTCGTCATGGCCTGCGAGCAGATCGCCGGCCTCGAGATTCCCGAACGCGCGGCCTATCTCCGGGTGATCGCCGCCGAGATCAAGCGCATCGCCTCGCACCTGTTCAACCTCGGCATCCTCGCGCATCTGACCGGATACGACACCCTGTTCATGCACGCCATGCAGGTGCGCGAGATCATGCAGGACGTCAAGGAGACGCTGTTCGGCAACCGCATGGATATCGGCGCGATGTGCATCGGCGGCGTGCGCTACGACCTCGACGCCGAGACGACGGCGTATCTGACCGCGGCGCTCGACAAGCTCACGCCCGAGGTCGACGCGCTCGCCAAGACTTACCGCCGCAACCACACGATCCTGCGCCGCTCGCGCGGAATCGGTCTATTGACCAAGGACCAGGCGATCGCCTGCGCCGTCGTCGGCCCGGTCGCGCGCGCCTGCGGGATCGAATACGACGTGCGGATCGCCGCGCCCTATGCGGCTTACGACCGCCTGCGCGTCGCCGCGCCGACGCTCACCGACGGCGACGTCTGGTCGCGGGCGATGATCCGCATGACCGAAATCGGCGTCTCGATCCAGCTTCTGCGCGATTGCCTGCGCGATCTGCCGGAGGGTCCGACGCGCCTGCCCGAGCGGCCCGACATTCCCGCCGGGCGGGCGATGGGTAAGTGCGAAGCGCCCCGCGGCGAGCTCGTCTATTTCCTCAAGACCAGCGGTGCCGACGAGCCCGAGCGGGTGAAGTGGCGCGTCCCGAGCTTCCCCAACTGGGACGCGCTGCCCTTCATGCTGCGCGGCGCGAAGATCGCCGACATCGCCATCATCGTCAATAGCATCGATCCCTGCGTGTCCTGCACGGAACGCTGAGACGCGCGCCGCGCGCCGTGCGCGCGACGCAATATCGAGAGGAGTTGGAACCATGGCCTATAAGATCCTCGCCGACGTCTGCACCAGCTGCGGCGCCTGCGAAGGCGAATGCCCCAACAAGGCGATCTCGCACAAGGGCAAGCTGTTCAAGATCGACGCGAAGAAATGCAAGGAATGCGTGGGCAGCTTCCCAACCTCGCAGTGCGTCGAGGTTTGCCAGGCGGGCGCGGTCGTCAAGCTCGAAGAGGCGGCTTAGCCGCGCGCCTAAGCGGAAGCGGGCGCGGCCGTCGCGCCGGCCCAAGCGGAGGAGATGCCAAACATGGACGTCTATGAGGAGCTCATCCGCGAGCGGGACGCCGGGCGCAGCTGCGCCCTGGCGATCATCGTCAACGCGGTCGGTTCGATCCCTTCCTACGCTACGGCGAAGATGTTGGTGCGCGAAGACGGAAGCATCGTCGGCACGATCGGCGGCGGCGCCGCGGAGGCGGCGGTGATCGCCGAGGCGAAGGAGGTTCTCTCCTCCGGCAAGCCGAAGATGGTCTCCTACGACCTGCACGAAAATCCGCGCATGGACATCGGCATGGTGTGCGGCGGCAGCCTCAATGTCTTCATCGAGGCGATCCAGCCCGCGCCTGTCGCCTATATCTTCGGCGCAGGCCACGTCGGCGCCCTGGTGGCCAAGGCGGCGACGCTGGCGCGCTTCGACGTCGAGGTGATCGACGACCGGCCCGAATTCGCCAACCGCCGGCGTTTCCCCGAGGCGCGGGCGATCCACGCTGGCGACGTCGAGGCGGCGTACGCGACGTTGAAGCCGAACCACCGCTCGCTCGTCTTCATCGCCACGCGCGGCCACGCGTCCGACGCGCGCGCGCTGCGCTGGGCAGTGGAGACCCCCGCCGCCTACATCGGCATGATCGGCTCGCGGCGGAAGGTGCAGTTCGTCCACAACAAGCTGAAGCTCGACGGGGTGAGCGACGAGCAGTTCGCGCGGGTTCATGCGCCCGTCGGGCTGAACATCGGCGCCACGACGCCGGAGGAAATCGCCATCGCGGTCGTCGCCGAGATGGTGGCGACGGTGCGCGGCGTCGCCGCCGCGCGTCCGCTGATGAGCAGCATGCGCGACGCGGCCGACGCGGTCGGCCGTCGAATCGCGCAAGCGAAAACGGAAAGCCCAAACGCCGCCGGCGAGCCTGACCGCGAGGCCGAACCGCTCGCCGCCGCGGCTTCTAACTTTTGAGGGAGAGGCAAGATGAAGCGAACCCTTCTGAATGTGAACGGCGTCGACCGCTGGGTCGTCGCCGAAAAGACCGCGTCCCTGGCGTCGGTCCTGCGCGAGCAGATGCTGCTGACCGGCTGCAAGATCTGCTGCGAGGACGGCCAGTGCGGCGCCTGCACGGTGATCATCGACGGCAAGCCCGACCGCTGCTGCACAACTGCGCTGGAGAAGGTGCCGCCGGGCGCGAAGATCGTCACCATCGAAGGCATCGGCGCGCCGGAGAAGCTGCATCCGCTGCAGCTCGCTTGGATGGCGCACGGCGGGGCGCAATGCGGCGTCTGCACGCCGGGCTTCATCATGTCGGCCAAGGTGCTGCTCGACCGCAACCCCTCGCCGACCCGCGAGCAGGTGCGCTCCTGGTTCAACCGCAACCGCAACCTCTGCCGCTGCACTGGCTACAAGCCGCTGGTCGACGCGGTGATGGACGCCGCGGCGATCCTGCGCGGCGAGAAGACCGCGGCGGAGATCCTGCCGAGGCCCAGGCAGGACGGCTCGATCCTCGGCACGCGCTACGAGCGTCCGTCGGCGCTCGCCAAGGTCACCGGAGCGTGGGACTTCGGCGCCGATCTCGCCTTGCGCATGCCCGCCGACACGCTGCGCCTGGCGCTGACGCAAGCCAAGGTGTCGCACGCCGTCATCAAGGGCGTCGACACCAGCGAAGCCGAGAAGATGCCGGGCGTCGCCAAGGTCATCACCTGGAAGGACGTCAAGGGCAAGAACGCCATCACCGGCCTCATCACCTTCCCGACCAACAAGGGCGACGGCTGGGATCGGCCGATCCTGTGCAAGGAGAAGGTGTTCCAGTTCGGCGACGCGATCGCCATCGTCGCCGCCGACACGGTGGAGCATGCGCGCGCGGCGGCCGACAAGGTCAAGGTCGATCTCGATGTGCTACCCGCCTACATGTCGGGCTTCGCGGCGCTCGCTCCCGACGCGATGGAAATCCATCCCGGCGTGCCGAACGTCTATTATGAGCAGGGCGTGGTCAAGGGCGCCGACACCAAGCCGTTCTTCGACAAGGCGAAGGCGATTGTCGACATCACGACCTACTGCAGCCGCCAGCCGCATCTGCACCTGGAGCCGGACTGCGGCGTCGCCTATGTCGACGACGACGGGGTGCTGACCATCCAGTCGAAGAGCATCGGCGTGCATCTGCACCACGCCATGATCTGCCCGGGCGTCGGCGTCCCGCCGGAGAAGCTGAGGCTGATCCAGAACCCGACGGGCGGAACGTTCGGCTACAAGTTCTCGCCGACGATGGAGGCGCTGCTCGGCGTCGCGGCGCTCGCGACCGGGCGGCCGGTGTCGCTCGTTTACAGCCAGTACCAGAACATCACCTACACCGGCAAGCGCTCGCCGGGCAACGTCAACGTCAAGCTGGCTTGCGACTCCCGCGGCAAGCTCACCGCGATGGAGACCGACTGGTGGATCGATCACGGGCCGTATTCCGAGTTCGGCGACCTCTTGACCATCCGCCAAGCGCAGTTCATCGGCGCCGGCTACCACCTCGAGAACATCCGCGGTCACGGCCGGACGGTCGCCACCAACCATGCGTGGGGATCGGCGTTCCGCGCCTACGGCTCTCCGCAGTCGTTCCTGGCGTCGGAAATCGCCATGGACGTGCTGGCGGAGAAGATGGGCGAGGATCCGCTCGAGTTCCGTTACAAGAACCTCTACAACGAGACCTCGACCACGCCGACCGGGCAGAAGCCGGACGTGCTGGTGCTCAGCAAGCTGTTCGACATGATCCGGCCGAAGTACAAGGAGGCCAAGACGCGTTGCGCCGAGCTCTCCACCTCGGAGAAGAAGCGCGGCGTCGGCATCGCGCTCGGCATCTACGGCTGCGGCCTCGACGGGCCGGACAGCTCCGCGGCGAAGGCTGAGCTGACGCCGACCGGCGTCACCATCTACAACTCGTGGGAAGACCACGGCCAGGGCGCCGACCTCGGCGCGCTGACCATGGCGCACGAGGTGTTGCGCGCCGCCGGGATCAAGCCGGAGCAGATCAAGCTGGTGATGAACGACACCAACTTGCCGAACTCCGGCCCGGCGGGCGGCAGCCGCTCGAACGTGTTCACCGGCAACGCCACGCGCGTCGCGGCGGAAATGCTGTTGAACGCGATGCGCAAGCCGGACGGCTCGTACCGCAGCTACAACGAAATGTGCGCCGAGAAGATCCCGCTCGTCTACGACGGCAAGTGGGTGGCGGCGGCGTGCTCGGCGTGCAGCTCGGAGACCGGGCAGGGGGCGCCGTTCCCGGTCTACATGTACGAAGTCTTCATGCCGGAAGTCGAAGTCGACATGGAGAGCGGCGAGGCCAAGGTGGTCAAGTTCACCACCGCGGCGGACGTGGGCACGATCATCAACCGCGCCACGGTCGACGGCCAGATCTGCGGCGGACTCGCGCAGGGCGTCGGACTCGCCCTGACCGAGGACTTCGACGATCTGGAGCTGCACACGACGCTGAGAGACTGCGGCATCCCGTATCCGAAGGACATCCCCGACGATATCGAGATCCTCTATCTCGAGACGCCGCGGCCCGACGGGCCGTTCGGCGCGGCGGGCGTCGGCGAGGCGCCGCTGACCGCGCCGCATCCGGCGATCCTCAACGCGATCTACAACGCCTGCGGCGTGCGCATCTTCCGGGTGCCGGCGCTGGCCGACGTGATCAAAACGGAGCTCGAGGCGAAGGCGGCGCGCGAAGGCGCCAAGCACCCCGAACACGCCTGACGGCGTGTGAATAAGCAGGAGCGGGCCGCCTCTCTATAGAAGCGGCGGCCCGCTCCGGTCCGCCGGGGAGGCGCGGCGAACGGCCGCCTCGCGGTTTCGCTCTTTCTTGGGCCGGCGCAATGGACGGGCGACGCGTCAAACAGTGGGAAGCCCGCTGCATCGAGGAGCAGCCGCCGGCGTGCGCGGCGGGCTGCCCGTTGCGCGTCGACGTCCGCGGCATGGCGGAAAAGATCAAGGCGGGCGACTTCGCCGCCGCCGCGGCGATATACGGCCGCTTCGTCGCGTTGCCTGGGGTGCTCGGCCGCATCTGCGATCATCCTTGCGAGGCGGTCTGCCGCCGGGCGGAAGCAGGCGGGGCGATCCGCATCGCCGCGCTCGAGCGCGCCTGCGTCGAGAACGCCTACGACGCCATACGCCGCGCGCGGCAGCCGGCGCGCAAGCCGAAGCGCGTCGCCGTCGTCGGCGCGGGCGTCGCCGGCCTGACCGCCGCTTTCGACCTGGCGACGAAGGGGCAGGGGGTCACGGTCATCGAGGCGGAGGCGCTGCCGTTGGCGCGCCTCCGCCGCGACTATCGCGCGGTTCTGCCGACTTCGGCGATCGACGCCGACGTCGACCAATTGACCAAGCTCGGCGTCGAGTTCCGCTGCGGCGCGCGCGTCGGCGGGGGCGACGGCGCGCTCGATCTCGCGGCGTTGATCGCCGACTACGACGCCGTGGCGCTGACGATCGGCGCCGCGTCGGCGCGCGAATTCGCCGCCATTGTTCGCCTGACCGCCGACGGCGCGATCGAGGTCGATCCCGACAGCCGCGTCGCCAGCCATCCCAAGGTGTTCGGCGTCGGCGCGCCAAGCGCCGCCTATTCGCCGATCGGCGCCGCGTCGGCGCGCGAATTCGCCGCCATTGTTCGCCTGACCGCCGACGGCGCGATCGAGGTCGATCCCGACAGCCGCGTCGCCAGCCATCCCAAGGTGTTCGGCGTCGGCGCGCCAAACGCGGCCCATTCGCCGATCGGCGCCGCCTACGACGGCCGGCGCGCCGCCGCCTCGATCGACCGCCTCCTGCAAGGGGCCTCGCTCACCGCGAGCCGAACCGCCTACGGGGCCGCGAGCTCCTGCCTCTATGTCAACGTCGCCGCGCACGCGCCGCTTCCGCCGGTCGCGGCCGCCGCGCCGCAATCAGGCTACAGCCGCGCCGAAGCGAGCGCCGAAGCCGCGCGCTGCTTTCCCTGCCGCTGCATGGAATGCGTGAAGGCGTGCGCCTATCTCGCCCATTACGGCGCATACCCGAAGCGCTACGTCCGCGACATCTACAACAACCTCAGCATCGTCCTGGGAAACCGCAAGGCCAACCAGATGATCGATAGCTGCGCGCTGTGCGGGCTTTGCGAGACGCTGTGCCCCAACGGCCTCAACATGGGCGAGGTGTGCCTGGAGGCGCGCCGCGACATGGTCGACGGCGCCCACATGCCCGCCTCGCATCATGACTTCGCTCTGCGCGACATGGCCCACAGCCGCTCCGAGGCCGCCGCCTTCGCGCGCCATCAGCCGGGCCGCGCCGCCAGCGCCGTCGCGCTCTTCCCCGGCTGCCAGCTCGCGGCCTCCTCGCCCTGGCGCGTCGAGAGCATCTACGCGCACCTTTGCGCCAACATTGCCGGCGGCGTCGGGCTCATCGTCGATTGCTGCGGCGCGCCGGCGCTGTGGAGCGGGCGGCGCGCCCTGCACGACGAAGTGAAGGCGGCGCTGCGCGACCGATGGCGGAGTCTCGGCGAGCCGCAAATCGTCACCGCCTGCTCGACCTGCCTGAAGATGTTCAGCGAGTTCCTGCCGGAGCTGAAGGCGCGCTCGCTGTGGACCCTGCTCGCCGAGATCGGCTTGCCCGAGGGGACGCGGCCGCGCGTCGCCGGGCCGCTCGCCATCCACGATCCCTGCACGGGCCGCTATGCGACGGAGGTCCAGCGCGCGGCGCGCGGCCTCGCGGCCGAGCTCGGCGTCGAGACGCGCGAATTGAGCGGCGCGGAGCGCACCACCTGCTGCGGCTTCGGCGGCTTGGCGTCGTTCGTCAATCCGGAGGTCGCGGGCGAGATCGTCGACCGGCGCGTCGAGGAGAGCGCCGACGACTATCTGACTTATTGCGCGATGTGCCGCGACAACTTCGCCCGCCATGGCAAGCGCTCGGTTCACCTGCTCGATCTCGTCTTTCCCTCGCCCGACGGCGGCGATCCGGCGGCGCGTCCCGACCCCGGCTTCTCGCGCCGCCGCGACAACCGGGCTAGACTCAAGGCGCGGCTGCTGCGCGAATTGTGGAGGGAGGACATGAGCGACCCCACGCCCGAGCTCGCGTTGATCGTGCCCGACGACGTGCGCGCCGACATGGAGCGCAAGCTGATCCTCGTCGAGGACGTCGCCCGCGCCGTCGCCGAGGCCGAAGCGACGGGCAAGAAGCTGAAGAACAAGGCGACCGGCCGTTCGATCGCGACGCTGCGGATCGGCGAGTTCGTCTGCTGGGCCGAGTACGAGGCGACGCCTCGCGGATTCCTGCTCCATCGCGCCTATGGCCACCGCATGCAGGTGGAGGCGAAGCCGTGACCGCGCCGCCCCCCGCGCCCGTTCCTCCGCCGCCGAAGCTCGGCGAGGTCATCTGCGCCGCTTGCGATCGGCCGCTCGAGATGGGTCGGGTCGAGGCGTCCTATCTCGGGCAGCGCTTCCCCGTCGAGCTGCCGCGCTGCCCGTCCTGCGGCTTCGTCTACGTCTCCGAAGAGCTCGCGCTCGGCAAGATGCTGAAGGTCGAGCAAGCGCTGGAGGACAAATGACGCCCGTCGCGGCTGAAGCGCGCCCCGACCTTTACGGCTGCGGACGCTTGCGCGACGGCGAGGGCGCGCCGCTGCGCCCCGGCGGCCTCGCGCTGACCGAGGCGCTCATCGATCTCGCCGGCTTTCGCGCCGGCGAGATGGTCGCCGACGTCGGCTGCGGGCTCGGCGCGTCGACGCGGCTGATGCGCCGGCGCGGCGTCGCGGCGATCGGCGTCGATCTCGTCGTTCCCCTCGCCGGCGCGGACGGCGAAGCGCTCCCGTTCGTCGCCGCCGACGGCGCGCGGCTGCCCTTCGCCGACGCGAGCCTCGACGGCGTCCTATCCGAATGCGCCCTGTCGGCGATGGCCGATCGCGCGCAAGCGCTCGGCGAATGGCGCCGCGCGCTGAGGAGCGGCGGGCGCCTGGCGTTGAGCGACGTCTACCGCCGCGCCGACGACGCCGGCGACGCGGGGCGCGTCGCGACGCGGACGACGCTTCTTTCCGCCGTCGCCGCCGCCGGCTTCCGCGTCGACCGCTTCGTGGACCGGTCCGAGGTCCTCAAGCGCTGGGCGGCTGCGTTCATCTTCCAATACGGCTCGCTCGAGGCGCTATGGGGCGGCGCCGGCGGGCTCGAATGCGGGGCCGCCCGCAAGGCCGCGCTCGGCTACTTCCTGATGATCGCGACAAAGCCGGGCGAACCATCGCCGAGAGGAGAATGATCATGGCCGACGATTCGTTCCGCGTCGCCGAGTGGCTGCTGGAAGGCTTCACCTGCGGCCACATCCTGGCCAAACTGGCCCTGGAGGCCCAGGGGCGCGACGACCCCGACCTCGTGCGCGCGATGTCCGGCCTCGCCGTCGGCATGGGCCAGGGCTTCAACTGCGGCTGTCTCACAGGCGGCTGCTGCGTCCTCGGCCTCTACGGCGGCCGCTCCGAAGAGAACGAGCGCCCGCACCCCGACTTCGACGTGATGATCGAGCGATACTCGGGCTGGCTCGCGGGGGTCATGACCGACAAGTTTGGCGGGATCGACTGCAAGGACGTGATCAACTTCGATCCCGCGCTGAAGCAGCAGCGCTGCCCCGGCCTCATCCTCGAGTCCTGGGAGAAGATCAAGGAGATCCTCGCCGAGCACGGGGTCGACCTCGCCGCGCCGCCGCCCGCCAGGCGCGAGGGCTAGATGACGCCGCGCCGCGCCGAGATTGATCCTACCGCCGTGGCGGCGGTGGTGCTCGCGGCGGGCTTCTCGTCGCGCATGGGCGCATTCAAGCCGCTGCTGCCCTTCGGCGGGCGGACGCTGATCGGCCACGTCGTCGCCAACTTGCGCGAGGCGGGCGTGCGGCGCATTCATGTCGTCGCCGGCTTCAACGCCGAGGCGCTGGCGCCGGAGCTGGCGGCGCTCGACGTGGTCGAGGCGCGCAATCCCGATTTCGCCAAAGGCATGTTCTCGAGCGTGCAGGCGGGCGTCGCCTCGCTGCCGACGGAGGTCGAAGCCTTCCTGCTGTCGCCGGTCGACGTGCCGCTCACGCGCGCCTCGACCGTCGGGCGCATTCTGCGCGCCGCGGCTTCGCGCGGCTCGGCGATCGTCTATCCGACTTTTCGCGGCGAGCGCGGCCATCCGCCGCTCATCCGCCGCGCGCTTTTCGCCGAGATCCTCTCCGGCGACGGAGAAGGCGGATTGCAGGCGCTGCTCGCGCGCCACGACGACGAGGCGAGCGAGGTCGCGGTGTTCGATTGGGGCTGCCTCATCGACATGGATCGCCGCGACGACCATCGCCTGCTCGCCGCGGCGCTGGCCGGCCATCGCATTCCCGACGCCGAGGAGTGCGAGACCATGCTCGAATCGGCGGCGGCGCCGGAAGCGGCGCGCCGTCACGGCCGCGCCGTCGCCGAGCTGGCGGTCGGGCTCGCCCGGCGGTTGCAGCGCGCGGGCGTTCCGCTCGACGCCGACCTGGTCGAAGCGGCGGCGCGCCTGCACGACATCGCCAAAGGGCGCCCGCGACACGCCGAGGCGGGCGCCGAACTGTTGCGCGACTTCGGCTTCCCGGAGATCGCCGCCGCCGTCGCCGTCCACATGAACGCGCGCTTCGACGATCAGCGCGTCGACGAAGGCGTCGTCGTCCATCTCGCCGACAAGCTCATCCAGGGAGAAGAGCGGGTGTCCCTGGAGAAGCGCTTCGCGCCCGCCTTGGCGCGCTTCGCCGACAATCCCGCGGCGCTGGCGGGAGCAAAGCGCCGCCTCGCCGAGGCGCAGGCGATGTCGCGCGCGATCGAGGCGCGCATCGGGCCGCTCGGCCCGCGAGCCGCGACGACGCTCGGCGCGCCGACGGGAGCCGACGCATGACTTGCTGCGCTCGCCGCATTTCTCTCGGCGTCACCGAGAGCGTCTGCCCGACCTGCCTGGCGACCGTGCCCGCCGAGCGCTACGCCGAGGGCGACGCGGTCTACCTGAAGAAGACCTGCCCGGAGCACGGCGAGACGCGCGCGCCGATCTGGCGCGGGCTCGAATCCTATTTTCGCTGGGGCGCGTCGCCGCGCGCCTATTCCCGGCCGACGGTCTGCGCGACGGCGATGGCGCGCGGTTGCCCGAACGATTGCGGGCTGTGCCCCGACCATCGCCAGCAAAGTTGCTGCGTGCTGTTCGAGGTGACGCAGCGCTGCGATCTCGCCTGCCCGGTGTGCTACGCTTCGGCGAGCCGGCATGGCGCCGACGCGAGTCGCGCGGAGATCGAAGGCTGGCTTGACGCGCTCGCGGAATCGGGCGGGCGCGTCCACATCCAGCTCTCCGGCGGCGAGCCGACCGTGCGCGACGACCTGCCGGAGATCGTCGCGCTGATCCGCGCGCGCGGCTTCGACTTCGCGCAGCTCAACACCAACGGCGTGCGCATCGCCCGCGAGCCCGCCTATCTCGCGGCGCTGGTCGAGGCGGGGCTCGACTGCGTCTTCCTGCAATTCGATGGCGTGAGCGACGCGGTCCATCAGCGGCTGCGCGGCGCCAAGCTCATGCGACTGAAGACGCAGGCGGTGCGCAACTGCGGCGAAGCGGGGATCGGCGTCGTGCTGACGCCGACGCTTGTTCCCGGCGTCAACCTCGGCGAGATCGGCGCAATCGTCGATTTCGCCATCGCGGAAATGCCCGCCGTGCGCGCGGCGCACTTCCAGCCGGTGAGCTACTTTGGGCGCTGTCTCGGCCCGCCGGACGACGCCTCGCGCGTCACCTTGCCCGAGGTGATGCAGGCGCTGATCGCCTACGCCGGCGGAACCATCCGGCTCGAGGACTTCCGCCCCGGCTCGGCCGAGAACCCCTATTGCTCGTTCAGCGGGCGCTTCCGCGTCGACGACAGCGGACGCTTGCTCCCGGCGGCGGAGGAGCGCGCGTCCTGCTGCGGCGTTCCCGTCGAGCCGCGCGCGGCGTGCTGCGGGTCGACGCAGCCGAGCCTCGAGGTCGCGCGCGAGCGCCGCTACGTCGCCGGCCAATGGACAAGCGCAGAGCGCCAAGGCGCGACGGGCGCCGGGCTCGAGGCCTTCGACGCCTTCCTCGCCGGCCGCGCGCGCACGCTCGGCCTGTCCGGCATGGCGTTCCAGGACGCCTGGACGCTCGACCTCGAAAGACTTCGCCAGTGCCACATCCATGTGGCCGCTTCCGATCGGCGCGTCATCCCCTTCTGCGCCTACAATCTGACCAGCGCGGACGGGCGGTCGCTCTATCGGCCGCCGGCCGCTTCCCGCGAGAGCGCGATATGAGCTTGGCGACGCTCGACGCATGGGCGGCGGAGCGGCTGGGGCTTCCCCAGCCGCTGACGCGCGCGACGCTGCAAGCCGCGCAACTTGCGCGTCTGCGCGAGACGATCGCCTACGCGCGCGGGGCGAGCCCGTTCTATCGCGCGCGCCGCGACTGGCCGGAAGTCGAGATCGCCGCGCCCGAGGACGTCGCGCGGCTGCCGTTCACCACGGCGGCCGACCTCGCGCGCGCCGACCCGCCGCTGCTCGCGCTTTCGCAGGGCGCGGCGGCGCGCGTCGTCACGCTCGAATCCTCGGGGACGAGCGGGCCGCCGAAGCGGCTCCACTTCACCGCCGAGGAGAAGGAAGCAACGGTCGATTTCTTCCATCATGGCATGGCGCAGTTCACGCGGCCGGGAGACCGCGTGGCGATCGCCTTCCCGGGAGAGCGGCCCGGCGGCGTCGGCGACGGGCTGGCGGTCGCGCTCCGCCGGCTCGGCGCCGCGCCGCTTCACGCGCCTTCGCCGTTCGATCCGGCGTCGCTGGTCGCGTGGCTGCGCGCCGCGAGGCCCGAGGTCGTCGCCGGACCGCCGGTTCCGCTTCTCGCCGCGGCGCGCCTCGCCGCCAGCGACGGCGGCGCGCCGATCCACGCGCGCGCCGCGCTGCTCAGCGCCGACCACGCAGCCGAGAGCCTCGCGCAATCGCTCGCCGCGGCCTGGGGCGCGGAGGTCTTCCGCCATTGGGGCATGACCGAGACCGGATATGGCGGCGCGGTGGAATGCGCCTTTCATTGCGGCTGCCACTTGCGCGAGAACGCGCTCTATGTCGAGGTCGTCGATCCGGAGACGGGCGCGCCCGCGCCGGCGGGCGCCCTTGGCGAAGTGGTTGTCTCGACCCTCGGCCGGCGCGCCGTCCCGCTGGTGCGCTACCGCACCGGCGACCTCGCGCGGCTGATCGACGAGCCTTGCCGCTGCGGCTCGGTCCTGCGGCGGCTCGACGGCTTCTCCGGGCGGCTTGGCGAAAGCGCGAAGCTGCCCGGCGGCGTGACGGTGACGCTGCCGCTGCTCGACGAAGCGCTTTTTTCGCTCGAGGCGGTGAGCGATTTCGTCGCCGAGATCGACCTCGGCCCGCCCGCCGCGCTCAGGCTGTCGATCGCCGCGCCGGCGCCGGCGCGCTCAGCGGCGACGCTCGACGCGGCGCGCGCGCGCCTCGCGGCCGACCCGACCCTCGGCGGGGCGCTGCGGGGCGGCGCGTTGCGGGTCGAGGCCGCCTTCGCCGACGCGGTCCTCTGTCGTCACGGCGCCAAGCGCCGGCTGCTGATGCGGGAGGAGGCGCGATGCGCGCGCTGCTGCTGATCCGTCATGGCGCGCTCGTCGGCGACGCCGAGCGGCGTTTCGTCGGCGCGACCGACCTGCCGATGAGCGTGGCCGGCGAAGCGCAGATCCGCGATCTCGCGGCGCGGCTCGTTGCGCGCGCGCCGTTCGACGCGGTCTATTGCAGCGATCTCGCGCGCTCGCGCCGCGCCGCGGAGCTGCTCGCGGCGGGTCGCGCGATTCCGATCCATGTGCGGCCGGTCCTGCGCGAGATCGACATGGGCGCTTGGGAAGGGCTGACGCGCAGCGAGATCGCGGAGAGCCAGCCGGACGAATACGCGCGGCGCGGCGCCGACATCGCCAATTTCCGCCCGCCCGGCGGCGAGAGCTTCGCGGACCTGGCGGCGCGGGTGACGCCCTGGTGGCGAAGCCTGTTCGCGGAAGGCGAGGCCGGCGTCGTCGCCGTCGCTGGCCACGCCGGCGTCAATCGCGTCATTCTTTGCGACGCGCTCGGCATGCCGCTCGCCAATCTCTTCCGCATCGCCCAGCGCCCGGGATGCGTGAACGTCATTGAACCAGGCCGCGACGGCCCGATCGTGCGCCTTCTCGACGGAGGCTGGCTATGAGGCGCGGCGTCCCCAAGGAGAGCGCCGCGCGCCTCTCGCGCCCAAGCGCGCGCGTCTCTTGTTTCGCGCCGCCGCCGACCGCGGCTGGCGAGCCAAACCTGTCCAACCGCCGGCGGACGGCGGTCGTCGCCGGCAACCGGCGCGAGCGAACCAGGAGCGGTCGGCGGCGACTCGGCGCCGCGCGCGGCTTTGCCGGTATAGCCGCGCGACGCGCGCTAATCGCCCGCGGGCGGCCAACTAATGGGTTTGACGCAGGTCAACGCCCTTGCGATTTACAACGCCGTACACTTGAATGGAGATGAAGCGCCGTGGCTTGGGTGGTCAGCGAACGGCGTCGGGAAAACGAACAAGGACGGCTCTATTTGCCCCCGCAAGAAACGAGAGGGGCGTCTCGAGCGTCATCGCGACCCGACGAGACGGCGGGCCGCGGGATGGCCGCGCGGCTTGCGGCCGAGGCGGCGATCGCGGCGCGACAGCGATTCTTGTGCGACGGCGTCGCCCCGGGAGCGGCGGTGCCGCAGGCGATCTTGCGGTCATGGCGGCGCAGCGCGGCGCTCGGATTAAACATGGCGGCGCCGCCCGGCGCCGACCTGCTGTCGCGAGAGAAGCTGCGCGAGGCCCAACAGCGCAACGAAACCCTGGTGCGGATGGCGCGCGGCGAGATGGAGGCGCTGTTCCGCGACGCCAGCGTCGCCGGCGGCATCGTCATCCTCACCGACCCCCACGGTCTGGTCTTGTATTCGCTGGGCAGGGGACAATTCGCCACCGAGGCGGCGAACGTGGCTCTGCGCCCCGGCGCGATGTGGGACGAAGCGACGATCGGCACGAACGGGATCGGGACGGCGATCGCCGAGCGGCAGCCGATCTCGGTGATCGGCGGCGAGCATTTCTTCGAGCTTCATCAAATTCTCAGCTGCTCCGCTGCGCCGATCTTCGACCCGTTCGGCGCGATCACCGGCGTGCTCGATCTGACCTGCGCGGCGAAGACGCCGCAGACGCTCATGCTGGCGCTGATCAAACGGGCGGTGGAGCAGATCGAGCGCGCCTTGTTCGAGACGCAGTTCCGCAACCACGAGCAGATGCGCTTCCACTCCGACCCCTATCTCGTCGGCAGCTCGCACGAAGGACTGTTGGCGTTCGAGGGCGACCGTCTGGTCGGCGCCAACCGCAACGGCGTCAAGCTTCTCGGCCTCGACTGGCCGGCGGGAGGCGCGCCGCGCTTCGACGACCTGTTCACGCTGGAGCAAGGCGAGGTCAGTCATAACCCCGCTTCGGACGACTGCGTTCTTCAGACGAAAAAGGGCAGGCTTCTCTACGCGCGCCTGCGCCCGCAGCCTCGCCTTCACCCCGGCTGGTCCCCGGCGCAGGGCGTGGCGCGCGCGTGGTCGTTCGACCGGACGGCGGAGCCGGAGGGCCTGACGCTGCCGCAGATCATCGACCGGGTGCTCAGCGGGCCGTTCGCGCGCCTGCTCATCGTGCGGCGCGTCAAGGCGGGCCAGCTCATCTATGGCGCGGACGAGGAAAAGGCCGCGGCGCAGGGCCTGGTCGTCGTGCGCAGCGGCCGGCTGCGCTGCTTCGCCTCGGTCGACGGCAAGGAGCTGACGCTATTCACTCTCGACGCCGGCGACGCCCTGCCGCTTCACGACAGCTCGATGTTCGAGGTCAAGAAGGACGGCGAGATCGTCGTCATGAGCGGCGCGGCGTTCCAGGAGATCGCGCAATCCGACCGCGACCTGGCGCGCTCCGCCATGCCCGCGATCACGCGGATGCTGCAGAAATCGGAGCGGATGACCGAGGACATCGTCTTCCGCGGCGTCCGCTATCGCCTCATCCGCGCGCTGTGCGAGGTCGCGGCGCGCGACGGCCGCCTGACCCCGCAGGGCGTCGTTGTCGACTCGCCGCCCAGCGCCGAGGAGTTCGCCATGCAGATCGGCGCGACGCGCCAGTCGGCCTCGACCGTCATCGCCGAGCTCATTCGCGACGGCGCGGTGCGCCGCCTCGACTTCTCCGCGATCGCGATCGTCGATCTCGACAAGCTGAAGCGACAGCTTGACTGAGGCGGGCCGCCGTTTCGAAGCGAAGAAAGGAAATACGCGATGTGCGACAGCTGCGGCTGCGGAACGCCGGGCGCCGCGAGCGCTGACG
>Ga0326728_10013594_pt1 | contig 17615 bp, 14 predicted proteins | sample MB3enrmetagenome_FD_207602 | JGI IMG/M metagenome (GOLD analysis project Ga0326728, IMG submission 207602) | Lab enriched peat soil microbial communities from McLean, Ithaca, NY, United States - MB31MN | ecosystem: Environmental > Terrestrial > Soil > Wetlands > Peat | place: USA: New York... | reverse complement strand
TCCCTCCAACCCGACGGCGATGGTCGCCTCGCTCGATTTCTATAAGGACCTCGTGCTGTTCGCCAAGAAGCACGAAATCTTCATCCTCTCCGATCTCGCCTATGCGGAAGTCTATTTCGACGATTGTCCGCCGCCCTCGGTGCTGCAGGCGCCGGGGGCGATGGACGTCGCGGTCGAGTTCACCTCGATGTCGAAGACCTTCTCGATGCCGGGCTGGCGCATCGGCTTCGCGGTCGGCAACGAGCGGCTGATCGCCGCATTGGCGCGGGTGAAGTCCTACCTCGACTACGGCGCCTTCACGCCGATCCAAGTCGCCGCGGCGGCGGCGCTCAACGGCCCCGACGATTGCATCAAGGAGATGCGCGCCACCTACAAGCGCCGGCGCGACGTGCTGGTGGAGAGCTTCGCCGCCGCCGGCTGGCCGATCGAGCCGCCGCGCGCCTCGATGTTCGCCTGGACGCAGGTGCCCGAGAAGTTCCGCCACCTCGGCAGCCTGGAGTTCTGCAAGCTCTTGATCGAGAAGGCCGACGTCGCGGCGTCGCCGGGCGTCGGCTTCGGCGAGCATGGCGACGACCACGTGCGCCTGGCGCTGGTGGAGAACGAGCAGCGCATCCGCCAGGCGGCGCGCGGCGTCAAGCGCTTCCTCGAATCGGCCGACGCCACGCTGCATAACGTGGTGCAACTGAAGAAGCAGGCGTGAGCGGGGCCAGGACAATCGTCTTGTCGGCGGAAGCGGCGCGGGAGTTCGACACCCTGGATTCGACGGTGCGGCAGAGGGTCGAGAAGGCGCTCGATCAACTAGCCTCCGACCAGCTTGCCGTTAGGAACCAAATCAAGCGATTGAAGGGCGACTCGGCGATGCGCATGCGTGTCGGAGACTGGCGCATCATCTTTGACGTCCGCTTCGGCGAGATCGTTGTCTTGGCCATCGCCCTTCGAAGAGAAGTGTATCGATCGGAGTCGTGAGATGAACAAGGCCGTTCAGATCATCGTAACGCCTTCGGGCGAGCGGCTCGCCGTGCTGCCCGAGGAGGACTATCTCCCGCTTCTGGCCGCCAGCGAAGACGACGACGGGGAGCCGAAGCCCGAATTCCTCGAAGAGTTGCGTCGCCGTCGTCAGACGATCGCCGCTGGCGGCGCGCTCGTCGCGTTGGATGCGCTGCGTGGAAAAAGCGCCTGAGCCGCCGCTCAGTCGATCTCCAGCTCCTGCAGCCGCAAAGCGAAAACATCGGGCGCGAACAGCGGCACGAGCCGATCCGAGGCACCGAAGTCCTGCGCCTCGCCGTAGCCCTGCGCCGCGGGCGCGCGGAAGACGCGCGCCCTCAGCTTGACCGCGTCGACCACCCACAGCTCGCGCACGCCGAAGCTCGCGTAGAGCGCCGCCTTGCGGCCGAGGTCGAAGCTGAGCGAGGCGTCGGCGATCTCGACGATGAGCAGGACGCTGGCGCCGCTGAGGCCTGTCAGGCCCGAAGCGCGTTCGTAGACGACGACGTCGGGCTCGAGATAGGTGTCGTCGGACAGGCGGAAGGGTGGTCTCCGGCGTCAGCGCCACGTCATCCGGACGTCGCCGATACCAACAGTCGAGCAGCGCGACCTTGACGACTTCGTGGCGGCTTCCCTTCGGCGCCATCGGCGCCAGCTCCCCCGGATCAGCTCGACGCGCTCGTCCGCCTCCATCACGCCGGCGGCGACCATCGCCTCGACCTCGGCGACGGTGAAACGGCGGCGCGGCAGGCCTTCGGCGGCGCGGGCGACCCGGACGGCGACGCTCATCGGCAAAGGCTCCGGTCTCGGCGGCGACGCGCGGAGGCGACGCCGACCCGCGAACAGGCTATCACGGCGCGCCGATTTCGTCTCGCCGAGGAGCCCCGCGATGCCGCGCGCCGTCGACCATCTCGTCATCGCCGCGCAGGACCTGGAAGCCCAGGCGGCGCTTTACCGCCGCCTGGGCTTCCAGGTCGGGGCGCGCAACCGCCACCCTTGGGGCACCGAAAACCGCATTGTCCAGTTCGACGGCGCCTTTCTCGAGCTGATCGGGCTGGGCGACGGCTTCGTCGCGCCGTCGCCGGGAGAAGACGTCTTCCCCTTCTCCGGCTTCGTCGCGAACTATCTCGAGCGCCGCGAGGGAATCGCCATGCTCGTCCTGCGCTCGGCCGACGCCGAGGCCGACCGGCGGCGCTTCAAGGCCGAAGAGATCGGCGATTTCCCGCGCTTCGACTTCGCCCGCAAGGGGCGGCGGCCCGACGGGAGCGAGGTAAAGGTCGCCTTCTCGCTCGCCTTCGCGGCGAGCCCGGCGCTGCCGGAAGCGGGTTTTTTCGTTTGCCAGCAGCACTTTCCCGAGAATTTTTGGAGCCGCGCGGCGCAGGTCCATCCCAACGGCGCGCTCGGCGTCGCCGGGCTGACGATCGTCTGCGAGCGGCCGAACGACGCCAGCGACTTCCTGGCCGCGTTCCTTGACGTGTCGCCTCGGGTCATTCCCGGCGGCGCGATGTTCCTCGCCGCCGGCGCGATGATCGAATGCGTGACGCCCTCGGCCTTCGCGGCGCGCTACGCCGCGCCGCCCCTGCGCGAGGGGATCGCGGCGCTGCGGGTCCGCGTCGCCGACTTGGCCGTCGCCGAAGCCGCGCAGAAGCGGAGCGGCGAGGCGTTTCGCCGCTGCGGCGGCGAGACCATCGTCGACGCGAAGGACGCAATGGGGGCGCTCATCGCGTTCGTCGCGGCGTAGCGCGCCGCGCGTCGCCGGCGCGAGGGTCAAATCAGCAGGCAGGCGACGGCGCTCATCCCGGCTTCGCGGGGACTGGGCCGCGATCGCGCGCGCGCAATCGATTCAGCCTCGTCGCGAGCGGCGGCGCCGCGGCGAGGCGCGCGGGCCCGCGCTCGACGCTGGCGATCCGGTCGGCCGCAGTGAGCCCATAGATGCAGCCGATCATCAGAAACATATGGCGCCAATGGTTCGTGTCGATCTGGAACCCCTGGAGCAGTTGGGGAAAGAGCGCCGACCAGACGGCGATGGCGTGGGTTTGGAAGGCCGAGCGGCGAAAGCACAGCCGCCAGCCGAAGTAGAGCGTGATCGCGAAGAAGACGGCGAACGCGAGACCGCCGGACCAGCCGAAGGAGCCGAACGCGCTGATGAACACCTGATGGGGGTCTTGCGGGAAGATGTGGGCGAAACGCTGCGGGCCGAAGCCGAACGGACGCTCGAGCAGCATGGGGATCGAGCGGATCTGATTGCCGAAACGCCCCTGTTCGCCGGAGTCGTAGTCTTCGGCCAGCGTCGCGCGCTCGATCGCGAGCTCGCGCACTGCGGGCACGGCGAGCACGACGAAGAGAATCCCGACGAGCAACGCGAACCCGAGACCGGCGACCATCACCGTGCGGCCTCGCAGCCGCGACGATTCCGCTGTGAGATACGTGATCGCCAGCACGAGGACGATCGCGAACAGGCAATCGAAGATCGCGCCGCGCGAGAAGCTGAGAAACACGCCGGTCAGCAGCGCGGTCAAACACAGGGCGGCGACCCACGGGCGCACGCGCTTGAGCAGGAGGTCCTGGAACAGCCAGATGATCGGCGGGACTAGGAAGGGCCCGAATACGTTGGGATCCTTGAAGAATCCCATGGCGCGGGTGTTGTCGTAGGCGGTAAAGTAGGCGCCCGTTCCGGCGACGTTGAAATAGCCGATGACGCCGAGGAGGGCGGAGACGACGCCCGCTGTAACGTAGCCCCTCCGGATCGTCGCCATGCGCCGCAGCGGCGCCGCGGCGACGATCGCCGCCACCAGAATCGTCGCGAACGACATGTAGACGGTGATGTAGGTGAAAGAATAGCTTTCCTTCTCGTCGACGAAGGGCACAAGCGAAATGAGGCCACTGGCGTCATAAGTCAAAAGGCACGCGATCAAAGGCGCCAAGGCGCTGTCGAAACGCATGCCGCCGCCCGCGAAGACGAAAATCATCGCCGGCAGCATGTACTCGTAGGGCGACGGCTCGATCGCGACGAAGCCGCTGACCGCCATGTAGGTCCAAAGCGTCCAGCGCCGCAGGGTCTCGATCCGGATCATCCGCGCAAGTCTCTCGGCAGGCACCCGGCTCGCGAGCCCTTCGGCCGCGCGCGGCCATTGCGCCAAAATACGAAGGTCGTGGTTAACGAACCATCACCCGCGATGTTTTCGGATCGACTTAAAGGCCGCCTTAACGCGGCGGCCTGTAGAGGTGGGGCTGTCGCGCGGACTGGAGCCCGATGGTTTTCGCTGTCGCCTTCCTTCTAAACTCGGCCGGCAATTTCGTGATCGGCATCGTGCTCGGCGCCTTGCTGGGCCCGGCCGAGTTCGGCCGTTACGCGACCGTAACGCTGGCGGCGCTGACGCTCGCCGGCGGCGCGTTCGACTGGCTGAGGCTGTCCACCATCCGGTTTTCGGGCTACGGCGACCAGCGCGTGAGCTTCGCCTCGAGCCTCGAGGCCGCCTATCTCGTCGTCGCCGCCGCGCTTTACGTCGCGGTGGCGATCGCCTGGCTTTGCGGCCTGGACTTCGGCTTCGGACCGATCCTGCTGTGGCTGACGCCGTTCTTCACCGTGGCGGTCAGCCGCGTCGACTACGCGGCGGCCCAGTTTCGCGCACGCGGCCTCGCTCGCGCCTTCGCGGCGATCTTCACGCTGCGCCAGACATTCTGCTTCGCGGCCGCCGCCGTGGTCGCCTACGTGAGGCGGGACGCGGCGACCGCGGTCGCCGCCATGGCGATGGCCAATCTCGCGGCGGCGATCGCGCTCGGCGGCGCCTTGCGCGTGCCGGGCGCGCGGCTCGCCGCCGCGCGGGGCCGCGACGTCGTCCAGTTTCTCGTCTACGCGAAGCCGCTGGTCGCCTCGATGGTCATTTACGCATTGATTTCGCTGATCAATCGTCAGGTCGCGTTCGAGCGGCTGGGCGCGGCGGAGACCGGCGAGTTCTCGCTCGCGTTCGATCTGAGCCAGAGATTGTTTCAGGCGATCTACGCGCTGCCCGAGATTCTACTGTTCCAGTACGCGCTACAACGCGATCGCGACGAGGGGCGGGCGGCCGCCGAGGCGCAGGTCGCCGCCAACGTCGTTCTGTCGCTGGCGATCCTGTTGCCCGCCGTCGCGGGCTATTTCGCCCTCGGCCCCACCTTCGAGGCGCTGATCGTGCCGAGCGCCTACCGGGGCGAGTTCACCCGCATCAGCCTCGCTCTGGCGCCGGGCCTGCTCTGCTACGGCGGCCTCACCGTGGCGGTGAATCCGGTGTTCCAACTGGCCAAGAAGACCTGGCCGGTCACCGCGGCGGCGGCGATCGCGCTCGCGGTCGATCTCGCGCTGCTCGCGTTCACCGACGTCGGCGCGAGCGTGGGCGGACTGGCCCGCGCCTACTCGCTGAGCCTTGTCGTCGCCGCGCTGATCTCCGCCGCGATCGCTTTCCGGCGCCCGGCGATGCGTCCGAACCTTCGCGACCTCGCGATCGTGGTCGTCGCGGTCGCGGCGATGGCCGCCGCGGTGCGGCCGTTCAACGCCATTCCTTCGCACGCGGTCGCCGCCCTGGGCGCGATCGTGGTCGGCGGCGCGATCTACGGCGGGGCGCTGCTGGCGTTCGACGTCGCGGGCCTGCGCGCCATCCTCGCCGACGAGGCGCGTCGCTGCGGCACCTGCCTGATCGCCGCCGCGAGCGCGATCGACGCGCTGTCGCGCAAATCGAAGCGAGATTCGCAGCTTGGCGGCGCTCGGGGGCGCGAGAAAGGAACCGAGGCTACGCTCGCTCATTCCGACGCCGCGCGGCGCGGCCCGGCCGACGCGCCCGAACCGTCGATTGTCGGCGCGTCGTCGCCCAAGGTCGTCATCTTCGGCTCGGCCAAGCCGGTCACTTGCGCGGTCATGGATTACGCGCGCAGGCTTTGCGACGCGATCAACGCGCAAAGACCGGGCTTCGTGGTCGTGGAGACGATCGAGCCGGACAAGCCCTTCGCCTTCGTCGGCGCGGTCGTGAAGGCCCTGCGCGCCGGCGCCGTCGCGCATTTCGAGCTTCCCATCGAGGGCTGGGGCAACAGCGTCGTTCCCGGATCGGCGCTGATGGCGGCGCGCCTGCTGACCCGCAAGGGGAGGGTGGCGATGACCATGCACGAATGGACGTCGCTCAACCCGTTGCGCTACCTCTCGACGATTCCCGATTTTCTCGCCGCGGACGGCTTCATCTTCGTCTCGCCGCGCGAACGCGAGGCTTTTCTCGCCACGCCGTGGGCCGCGCGCGCCAAGAAAGACGCCGCTCCGGTCATCCCCATCGGGCCGAACATCATGCCGGTCCGCGTCGACGGCGCGCGCGTCGCCGAGGAAAGGATGAGGACGCGCGGCGAGGGCGCGGCGCGGGCCGATGTGGTGATCGGCTTCTTCGGCGTTCTCTACGCCAGCAAGCGTCCCGACCTCCTCTTGCGCGTCGTTAGGACTCTGCTCGATCGCGGCGTCAAGGCGCGGCTCCTGGTGTGCGGCGACTTCCTGTGGGACAAGCCGAAGGACCGCGGCGCCTTCCTCGACCTCGCACGCGAGCTCGGCGTGGCGGAATGGCTCGACTTCCGCGGCAGGATCGACGACGAAGGCGAGCTGATGGCGACGCTGAGCGCGTCCGAAGTCTTCCTGCTCCCCTACGCCGACGGGGTCAGCGCGCGTCGCGGCAGCTTCCAGGCGGTCAGCCAACTCGCCATCCCGCTCGTCACCACCGCGCCCGCGCGGCCGGACGAGTTCGATCCGCTTCCGTCGCTTAAGCGCAAGATCGACAGTCCGGCGACAGCGCTTGTTCCGGCCGACGCCCGGCCCGAGGACTTCGCCGAGGCCGTCATGGCCGTTCTGCCGCAAAAAGATCGCGCGATCGGCGTCTCCCTCGACGCCATCTGGCGCGAGGCGGCGACGAACCATCTTGCGTTCTACGATCGCCTGCTGGGGCGAGGCGAAGCCGCGCGAGACGACGGCTCCGGCGGCGCCCTGCGGCTCGACGCGGCCGAGTGGCGATCGGCCCGCGCCGAGCGAATGACGGGCGCGCGAAGAAGCCGGGCGCGATGATTGTCAACGATGGGTGCAGCGATGAGCTTGGCGATCAACACCAGGATCGTCGCCTTTCAGATGGGCGGCCAGCAACGCGCCGCCGCCGAGGTGGCCAAACGGCTGGAAGCGGCGAGCGAAATCAGGCCCAGTCGTCCTCTCGGCGGGGTCGAGGGCCATCTGTGGGAGCAGTTCGTGCTGCCGGTGCGAGCCCACGGCCGTCTGCTGTGGTCGCCGTCGGCGACCGGGCCGCTCAGCTATCCGCGTCAGGTGGTCACCGTTCACGACATGGCTTTTGTCGACGTTCCCGAGTGCTTCTCCGCCTCGTTCCGTCGCCTCTACGCCGCGCTGACGCCGGCGCTGATGCGTCGGGTCGCCAAGGTCGTCACCGTCTCGGAATTTTCGCGCCTTCGCATCCTTGAGCGGGTCGCGATCGATCCCGACAAAGTCATCGTCATCGGCAACGGGGTCTCCGATCAATTCCGCATTCAGGACCCCGCGGCGATTGCGCGGACACGGGCGGCGCTGCAGTTGCCGGGCCGCTATTTTCTGATCAACACAACCTCTCGGCGCAAGAACGCGGCGCGCGCGCTGCGGGCCTGGCGGGCCGCCTTGCCCTTCCTCCCCGACGATCTTTGGCTCATCGTCTCCGGCAGCTGCGATCGCACGCGCGTCACCGGCGAGGCGGAGGCGCTCGACGCAGCGCCGCGAACGCGCTTCATCGGCCACGTCGCCGAGGAGAATCTCGCGCCGTTGATCGGCGCCGCCGAGGCGTTTCTCTTTCCCTCGCTTTACGAAGGCTTCGGCATCCCGATCCTCGAGGCGATGGCTTGCGCGACGCCCGTGCTGACGAGCGACGCGACCGCGACCCGCGAGGTCGCCGACGGCAAGGCGCTGCTGATCGATCCCCACGACGAAACCTCGATCGGGCGCGGAATCGTCGCCCTGGCGACGGACGCGTCGCTGCGCGCGCGACTGTCGGCGATCGGCCCGCCGCATGCGGCGAAATTCACCTGGGAGGACGTCGCGAACCGCTACCGCGCGCTGTTCGACAACCTCGAAGCGGCCGCGCAAGGAGCGTCGCGCGACGCCGCAGGCTTGCCGAAACGCGAATTCTCGGTGCCGAAAGCCGCGCGCGGCTTAATAGGCGCTGTCGTGCCTCAGCAGAGAAAACGGCGTGATCGCGAGGATGAAAAGGTCGAGTAGGATCGACCAGTTCTCGATATAGTAAAGGTCGTGCTCGACGCGCTGCTGGATCTTCTCATGCGTGTCGGTCTCGCCGCGCCAGCCGTTGACCTGCGCCCAGCCGGTGATGCCGGGCTTGACGCGATGACGGGCGAAATAGCCGTCCACGACCTCGTCGTACTGGCGGTCGGCCGCCTTGGCGTGGACGGCGTGGGGACGGGGACCGACTAGCGACAGGTCGCCCTTGAAGACGACGTTGAAGAGCTGCGGCAGCTCGTCGATCGAGGTCTTGCGAATGAAGCGGCCGACGCGGGTGACGCGCGGGTCGCCGCGGGTGACCAGCTTGGCGGCGGTCGGATCGAGCTGGTCGACGTACATCGAGCGGAACTTATAGATCTCGATCAGCTCGTTGTTGAAGCCATAGCGCTTCTGCTTGAACAACACCGGCCCGCGCGAATCGAGCTTGATCGCCAGCGCGGTCAGCGCCAGCACCGGCGACAGCAGGCCAAGCGCGATCGCGCCGGCGACGCGGTCGAAGCCGGCTTTGATCACCACGTCCCAGTCGGCGATCGGCTTGTCGAACACGTCGAGCATCGGCGCCGAGCCGACGTAGGAATAGGAGCGCGGGCGGAAGCGCAGCCGGTTGGCGTGAGCGGCGAGCCGGATGTCGATCGGCAGCACCCACAGCTTGCGCAGCATCTGCAGGATGCGCTGCTCGGCGCTGATCGGCAGGGCGAAGATGATGAGGTCGACGCGCGTGGCGCGCGCGAACTCGACCAGATCGTCGACGTTGCCGAGCTTGGGATAGCCTTCGACCGTCTCGGGCGCGCGGTCGTCGCCGCGGTCGTCGAACACGCCGAGCAGCCGCAGCTCGGCCTCGTCGCTCTTGGCGAGCTCGCGCAGGAGCTCGGCGCCGATCGGGCCGCCGCCGACCACGACCGCGCGCTGCTGCAGGCGGCCCGAGCGAACGAAATGGGCGACGACGCGCGCCAGCGCGACCCGCTCGATCAGCAGCGCCGGCAGCCCGAGCGCGAACCAGCCGGCCATCCACAGCCGCGACACCGCACCGTCGAGCTTGAGGAAGAACATCGTTGCGAAGGCGGCGAGGAATGCGAGCGTCCAGCCCGCCGCGACGCGCAGCGAGGCGCGGTCCGGGCGGCGAAAGGCGGGCACGGAATAGGTTTGGAGCGACTGGAAAAGGACGATCGACAGCGCCGCGACAAGGATCATCGTCGCGAAATATCCAGGCTGCTGGCCGACGTGGGGAACGATGTAGGCGAAGTAGACCGCCAGGCCGGAGACGACGACGAGCGTCGCTTCGATGGCGCGCGCGGCTCCGGCGATGACGACGCGCGAATAGGCAGGCGGCGCGTCTTCGGCGGCGAGCCGGCGCAGAACCGCAAGATTGGCCGGCGGCGTGCGCCGCTCGCGTTCGCGCTCGGGCTGAGCAGCAGGGGCCTCGCGCAGGTCCCGGGCGGAAAAGGCGGCCATCGTCGACCTCACGGATGCGGCGATGGCGCCGTCGCGCCCGGCGCCGCGGCGGGCGTCGGGCGCCGTCGCGCCAGCGCCTCGCGATAGCCAGACATCACCGCATTGACCATCGTCTCGATCGAGAAATTGTCCGCTACGTGGCGGGAGAGCTCGGCCGCCTCGGCGCGCAGCTTCTCCGCCGGCGCCTCGATCGCCGCCATCAGGCGCAGAGCGAGATTGGTGGCGTCGTCGGCCGGCCCCAGCCGGTCGCGGAACGGTCCGAAGATCTCGGGAATGCCGCCGACGCCGGTGGCGACCATCGGCACGCCCGCCGCCGCCGCCTCGAGCACGATGTAGGGCATCGACTCGGCGCGCGACGGCACGACCAGGATTCGCCCGAGCTTGAACGCCTCGCGCGTCGGCGTCTGGCCGTGGAAGGAGACGAACGCGTCGACGTCGAGCTCGCGCGCGTGCTCGCTCAGCGCGGCCTTGTCCGGTCCAGAGCCGATCAAGACCGTGTGCGGGACGGCGCCGCTGCGACAGCCGATCAGCGCAAGGGCGTCGAGCAGGGTGTCGATGCCCTTGGCGGCGCGTAGCTCGCCGACATAGAGCAGATCGGCGGCGTCCGCGTTGGGCTGGGCGGGCGCGAACTCGGCCGGGCTGAGGCCGTTGGCGACGACGCGACGCACGCCGGCGCGCGCGCCGACCAGCGCGTCGAAGCGCCCAGCGATGTAGGCGCTCTCGAACAGGAAGACGTCGGTCAGCGGCGCCATCAGCTTCTCGGCGAACATGTAGGCGCGGTGCAGCGGCGTGCCGGGGCGATAGTTGAAGCTGCCGCCGTGCGGCGTGTAGGCGCGGATCGGTCGGCCGCTGAGCGGCGCCAACGCGCTCAAACGCGCATAGACGCCGCCTTTGGAGCCGTGGCCGTGAACGATGTCGGGCTTGACGCGCTCAAGGAAGGCGACGAAGCGCGCCATCGCGGCGACGTCGGAGAACGCCGGGTTGCGATGGATCGGCGTCGTCGCGACGCCGAGCGTCAGGCCGCCGGGGATGCGGGCGAGCGCCTCGCGCACCCTCGGGCACAGGCCGTCGCCGTCGAAGAACATGCCGACGTCGTGCTCGCGCGCGCGCTGCGCGGCGGCGAGGTCGACGACGTGGCGGAAGAGACCGCCCAACGGCGCGCGAAAGACGTGAACGATCTTCAGTTTGTCGTTAACCGTCGCGCTGTTGGCGGCCATGGCTCCGATCCGTCGCGAGTCATCGCCCTTCAACTAGCGCGACATCCTAAAAGAAGCGTTCCCTCACCTGGATGGTGTCGCCGGGACGCACCGGGAAAGTGAGCGGAACCGAGGCGGTGATCGGTTTGCCGTCGACGATGCGGGTGAGGTCGACGCTGTCCTGCGCGCCGCGCGGGGTGAAGCCGCCGGCCACCGCAACCGCGTTCTGCACCGTCATCCCGTTAACGAACGGATATTGGCCGGCGACCGTGACTTCGCCGAGGACGAAGAACGGCCGGTAAGCCTCGACCTCGACCGAGACGCTCGGCTCGCGCACGAAGCCCTGGCGCAGCCGCGCCTCAATCGCGCGGCCGAGCTGCGCGGTGGTCAACCCTTGCGCATGCGCCAAGCCGATCAACGGCAGGGCGACGTCGCCGGCGCCGTCGACGGAGAAGGAGTTGGAGAGGTTCTCCTGGCCGAAGACGATCACCCGCAAGCGGTCGCCGCTCGCCAGGCGGTAGGGCGCGTCGAGCGGCGTGCGCAGCGCGTCGGCGCTGACGCGCGGCGTCGCGCAGCCGCCGAGCGCGGTCAGCGCGACGACCAGGATGACGCCGAGGAGACGTTTCATGAGCTGCGACCGCGTTGCGAATGCCGTCGGGGAAAGAATTAGCCGGACATGGTTAACGAAAGGCCAACGCGCGCCGCGGCGAAACCGCGCGTTTAACCCGCCGGCAACCTTAATCGCGCATAAACGGCGGGAGTTCTGATGTTTGTCGGATGGGAGCGGCGGATGGACGGCGAGCGGTTCGAGAACGGCGCGGGCGAGGCGATCGACCTCGTCCGGCTGTCGCGCGCTCTGTGGCGGCGCAGGCGCTGGGTCGCGGCCCCGACGATCGCCGCCTTCGTCGCCGCGTCCGTGTTCGTCATGGCGGTCAGCCCGTGCTACACCGGCGTCGCCAAGGTGCTCTTGGAGAACCAGGAGAGCTATTTCACCCGGCCCGACAAGGCGACCGCCGATCCGGCGGCCAATTACGATCCGGAGGGGGTGCAGAGCCAGGCGGAGACGGTCGCCACCATCGCGCTGGCGCGCCAGGCGGCCGACAAGCTAAGCCTCGCCGAGCGCGCCGAATTCAACAGCAAACTCTCCGCGAGCCCGTTCGGCTTCGTGATGTCGCTGTTCGGCGGCGACCGCGGCGACCCCAACGCGACGCGCGACCGCGTCGCCGACGCCTTTCTCAACCGCCTGACCGTCTTTCCGGTCGCCAAGTCGCGGGTGCTGCAGATCGAGTTCGTCAGCGTCGACCCGGCGCTCGCGGCGCGCGGCGCCAATACGGTCGCCGAGCTCTACCTCGCCCAACAGGAAGAGGCGAAGCGCGCCGAAGCGAGGTCGGCGAGCGCCTGGCTGACGCAGAAGATCGAGGAGCTGCGCGCCAAGGTCGCCGAGGCCGACGCGAAGGTCGAGGCGTTCCGCGCCGAGTCCGGGCTGTTCGCCGGCCCCAACGGCGTGACGGCGCCCGCCCAGCAGCTCGCCGACCTCAACACCCAGCTCGCCGCGGCGCGCGCCGCCGAGGCCGACGCCGCCGCCAAGGCGCAGACGCTGACCACGATGGCGCGCCAGGGTCGCCTCGACGAGATCCCCGAGGCCGCCAGGGACGATTCGCTGCGCCACTACCTCGAGCAGCGCGTCGCGCTGAAGGCGCAGATCGCGCTCGAATCGCGCACGCTGCTTCCCCAGCATCCGCGCATGAAGGAGCTGAACGCGGAGCTCGCCGAACTCGACGGGCAGATCCGCGCCGCCGCCGGCAAGGCGGCGACTGCGCTTCAGGACCAGGCCAAGATGGCGCAGGCGCAGGTCGACAACCTCGCGGCGACCCTCGCCAAGCAGTCGAAGACCGTCGCCGCCGGCGACGTCGACGACGTGCGGCTGCGCGCCCTCGAGCTCGACGCCAAGACGGCGCGCGACCAGCTCGAATCCTATTTGGAGAAGAACCGCGAAGCGATCGCCCGCGAAGCCGCCAACGCCGTCCCGGCGGACGCGCGCATCATCGCCAGCGCGATCGAGCCGCGCACGCCGACCTTTCCCAAGAAGGTTCCGACCGTGCTGCTGGCGACGCTCGCCGGCTTGCTCATCTCGCTCGGCGCGGTCGCCGCGCACGCGCTGCTGACCGACGCCGGCGCGCGCGAGCCCGGCGAGGCGGGGCGCGAGGTCGAAACGGCGACAGCGGAGACGCCGCCGGCGAATGAGGCGCCGAGCGTCGACCTCGCCGACAGCTTCGCCTCGCCCGAGGCGCTCGCCGACGCGCTCGCCGAAGCGGCGCCGGGCGACGGCGCGGCGCTGACGGCGTTGATCGCCGGCGAGGAGACCGACCGCGCGCTGAGCCTCGCCTTGACCGTCGCGCGGGCGCTCGCCGAGCGCGGACGGGCGGCGCTGATCGATCTCGGCCTGTCGCAGGAGTGGCTCGCCGACGTCGTCGACCGTCGCGGCGAGACCGGCCCGGCGCTGGCGGGGCTCGCCGAGCTGCTTGATGGGCGCGCGAGCTTCGAACAGGCGCTGCACCGCGACCTCTCGTCGCGGCTCGACATCGTTCCCGTCGGGACAGGCGCCGTCGATTGCGCGGGCCTCGAGGAGGCGCTCGCCGCGTTCGCCGCGAGCTACGATTTTCTCGTGCTGCACGCCTCGGACTGGCGATCGAAGGAAGTCGCGGCGGCGCTGCCGGCGACGGCGGCGGTGGTCGTCGCCGCGCCCGCGGCGCGGCTGCGCGGGGCGCTGCGCCGGGCGCGCGAGACGTTCGCGGGCGGCGCGTTCGCGACGGTCGGCCTCGCCTCGGGGGACGCGGCCCCCGCCGCGGTCGAGCGCGCCGCTTAAGCCGAGGCAGTGGCGCGCAATCGACGAAGCAGCGCAAGCACTTGCGGAGAGCGTTTCACCCGCCGCTTGAGGCCCTGGCGGACGAGAAACGCCTGCGCGGCGACCCAGCCGAGCGCGGTCACGCCGAAGGCGCCGTCGAACAGCGGCTCCTCCGCCTCACACGCCTCGTTCTTGTAGCGCGCCTCGCCCACCCCGAGATCGAAGGTGTTGAAGCCGCGCGCGATCGCGTCGCGCACGACCGCCTGGACGATCAGCTCGCCCGGGCTGCTGCGCGCGATTTCGAGGTCGCCGTCGTTGGAGAGGAATAGGCCGCTGAGCCGGTCGCCGGCGGCGAGGGCGCCGAAAGTCGCGACGACGCGGTCGCCGACGTAGAGCCCGTGCAGCTCCAGCCGCGGCGCGCCCGCTTCGAGGCCGCAATGGGCGAGGCCGGAGAGAAACGCGCGCGCCTCCGGCGCTTCGTAGGCGTCGGATACGCCGAGCGCGCGCATCCGCGCGTTCTTCTGGACGAAGAAGGCGGCGAGCAGCCGGTCGGCTTCGCGCGCGTCGGCGGCGCGCCGATGCGCGACCGGCCCCATCGCCTCGAGCCGCTTCGCTTTCTTGCGCAGCTTCTTTTGCGCGTCGTTGGAGGCGTGGGCGTTGACCCAGGCGGCGAAGTCGCCGGGCAGGGCGCTCTTGTAGGCGAAGCTCGGGCTCGGCTGGCGCGGCCGAGCGGCGAACGGATTGGACGCGCCCTGCCAGTCGCCGGGTTGGTTGACGAACAGGAACGCGTCGACGCGCGGCCTCGCCGCGTGCGCCGCCGCCATCAGCAGCGCCGCGAGGTCTTGCGGCGACCAGACGGCGCCCTGCTGGAACAGGCCGAGATTGAAATTGGCGTCCTTGCCGCCGATAAAGCTCGCCAGCCGCAGCGGTCCGACGGCGCGCGCGCCGAGCGGCAGCAGCGCGGCGACCGCGCCGGCGGCGTCGCGCGCGACCACGATCAGCGGCGCGACGCGCCGCGCCGCGCCGATGGTGGCGAGCCACAGCCGCGCGAAATCGAAGCCCTGATACGGGCTTGCGGCGGCGAACGGCGCGATCTCGGCCCAGGCGTCGCGCGCCGCTTCAATGTCGTCGACGACCGCGACGGAGGCGAAGGCGGGCGCCGCGCCGGGCCGCGCGCGCGGCGCGGCGGCCTCCGACGGCGTGGGGCGGGAAAAGGCGGCGGCGGTCGGCAACGGCGGATCCTCGAGCGCGGGGAGCGGCGCCGAGCGTAGGCGCGCAGAGGTCAACGCCGCGTTTACGCGCGCCCGGCCCCTCGCGTCTCGATGGGCCGCCTTTGATTGTCGCGAGGAACCGCGGCCCCGGTTGGAGCCGTCGCGGGCCGAGCCGCCGAGATCGCGAGGCGTTCGGCGCGGCGGGCCTCTCGGCCCGCCGTGCGTTCGCTCAGCGGCACTTGGGCTCGTTGGGGCCACCGCAGCGCGGACGATTCTCCGGCTTGGGCCCTGGCTTCGGCGCCGGTTGCGGGGAATGGACAACCATTGGCGTCGGCGTCGGCCTCGGCGTCAGCCTGGGCGTCGGCGGCGGCGTGTGAATGATCGGCGGCGTGAACGTCGGCGTCGGCGTCGGCTTAGGCGTCGGCAGGGGCGTCAGCGGCGGCGTGTGGATGACCGGCGGCGTGAACGTCGGGGTCGGCGTCGGCTTAGGCGTCGGCAGGGGCGTCAGCGGCGGCGTGTGGATGACCGGCGGCGTGAACGTCGGCCCTGGCGTCGGCTTGGGCGTCGGCAGGGGCGTCAGCGGCGGCGTGTGGATGACCGGCGGGGCGAACGTCGGCCCTGGGGTCGGCTTGAGCGTCGGCAGCGGCAGCGGCCCCGGCGTGGGCGCGCGCGCCGGGACGCAGCCCGGCCCGTTCGGGGACGGGACGAATCCGGGCGGGCAGCGCGGCGGCCCGACGTGCGGCGGCGCGACGCCGCAGACCGTGCGGCCGTCGATCCACTGCTGGATCTGACCGTCCGGGCAGGCCGCCGGCGGCGGAGCGAGGCAGGCCCACTGGCCGCCGCGCCAATCCGGACGGCCGCCGGGGCAGGGGATCGGCGGCGGCGGATCGCCGCCACAGGCGTAGCCGTCGCCCGTCCACACCGGGTGAGAGCCGTAGGGGCAGATCGGCGGCGGCGGACCCTCGCGCACGCAGGTCATGACGCCGTCATGCCAAATCGGATGGAAATCCGGCGGGCAGAACGGCGGCGGGACGTCGGGAGCGCAGTAGCGCGCTCCGATCGGATGGAAGCGCGGCGGGCAGGTCAGGACCGGCGGCGGAATCAACGGCGCGCAAGTCATGCCGTCGTCGGCGGCGACCGAAACGAAGCCGGGCGGGCATTCGAGCGCCGGCGGCGGCGCCAGCGGCACGCAGTAAGCCTCGTCGAATCCGCCTTGGGCGACGAACCCCGCCGGGCAGCCTGGGCCGGCGATGAGCGTCGGCGGAGCGGGCGGCGGCGCGCTCGCTTGGCATTGCGGATTGGGTTCCTGCAGCAGGCGCAGGAGGTCGGTTATCCGGCTCGTCCGATCGGCGGGGGCGCTGGCGCTGAAGGCGGCGAGGTAGGCCTGATAGTCGGGAATCGCGTTGCGCCAGATGGCGGCCCAATAGGCGCTCTCGGCGTCGAGATCGCCGATCGGCGTCGTCGAGTCCGGCAGGCTGGCGACGGCCGCCTGCATCGTAGCGGGATCGGCGTTGAGCGGGAAGGTGAAGGTCGGCGCCGAGGGATTCGTCTGCTGCCAGGGAGTCTGCGCGCCGGCCGTCGCCTGGTGGACGACGACGCGCACTTCGCGCATCGCGGTCTCGAGGTCGGTCAGCGGCTGCTGGGTGACGTAGGCGAACGCGGTGGCGTACACGTCGTCGGCGTCGCCGGCGTTCGGCGGCGACTCGAAGTCGTGGATTTCCGCCGACAACCCGAAAGTCGTCGCGACGGGCGGCGTGAGCGGGATGAGGCCGCGCGGGAAGCTCACGGCGCTGACGCTCGAAGGGATCGGCCGCGCGCCGTCGAGCATGACGAGGCGCACGCGCGTCGACGTCTGCGCGAGATCCGACATCACGCGGGTCATGCCGAGCGCGATCTGAGGAACGTCGTCGGGCGCCTGGATGCGCGCGTCGACCGGCAGCAGGTAATCGTCGCAGCCGACCGTCACGCCGAGGCCGGAAAGGTAGACGACCACCGCCGCTCCTTTCGGCGCGGCGCCGACCTTGGCGAGGAACTCCTGGTATTTGGCCGCCAGGCTCGCCGTGTCGAGGTCGTGGAGCTCGGCGACGTCGAAGCCGTCGGCGCCGAGCGCCTGCGCGACCAGCGCGGCGTCGTTGGCCGCGGTGGGCAGGGCGTCGCCGGAGTACGCGGCCTCGCCGATCACCAGGGCGAAGCGGTCGCCGGTCGGTTGCGCCGCCGGCGTCTGAGCGAAAGCCGGCGCGGCGAACAGGCCGCAGGCGAGAATCGCCCCCAGGGCCGAAGCCCGCAACGCGCGCGACGCCATCGAATCCCTCCCATGCTTGATCGGCGGCTTCTCTCGGGAAAAGATCCACTCCCGCGGCGCGCCGAGAAAAATGCGCCCTCGGCGTCGTTGGCGGCGGCGACTCTTCTGCGACGCCGCCCAACGGCCGAAGCCGTCATAAAGGTCCCATCGCGAAGTCGTGCCTGAGTTTTCGACTTGCGTCAATAACGCCTCCGCGGCGGCCACGGCTCGGAAGTCGGGTTAACGGCTGGTTAGCGGCTATTTTGTCTTGACCGGACGGTGTGATTCCCTGGGCGCCTGATTCGCACGAGGCCGCCCATCAAGACGACAGCGGAGTTTTTCGCCGACGAGGAAGTTCCGCGCGCCCGCGTGGCGC
>Ga0326728_10013593_pt1 | contig 17616 bp, 22 predicted proteins | sample MB3enrmetagenome_FD_207602 | JGI IMG/M metagenome (GOLD analysis project Ga0326728, IMG submission 207602) | Lab enriched peat soil microbial communities from McLean, Ithaca, NY, United States - MB31MN | ecosystem: Environmental > Terrestrial > Soil > Wetlands > Peat | place: USA: New York... | reverse complement strand
ACGCGCTCCTGCCGCCCCTTCGCCAGCACTTTCTCCGACGGCATCTCCAGGATCTGGTACTTCAGGGATGTGGTTCCCAGGTTGGGGATCAGCAGGTTCATTGGGTTTCAGTACACCCAGCCGAGTTGCTTCAGCGTGGCGCCCGGTTCCTGGCCCTCGAATTTCGTCAGCGACGCTCTTTCATGACCGTCCTCCAGGGCCACGCCCGCCGGCACGCTCACGTATGGGAAGACTTGTTTGAGCTTCTGGAGGTCGGTCGAAATGGCTGCTCTCAAGCCGGTGTCCTGCAAGAACTGCGCCGCGTACTGCGGCTGCTGGATGGCGATGGCGACCACTTTCGTGTCGCCCCAATGATACTGCGACATGCGCCTGGCGGCGTCGAAACAGTGCATGCACTCGGGGTCGAAGAAATACAGGAAGATCCTGCCATGTTCGAGCGAGTACGGCTGCCCGTCCACCGCGATGCTCTCCGGGGCTTTCACGCCGGTTTGCCGGGCGGCGGCCACTCCGTAGGAAACCAGCGCGAATACCACCACCGCGCCCAGCACCAGAATGGCGGAGCGGAGGCTTTCCGGCGGCCGCGACCAGATTCCCGCCACCACCGCCAGCGCCAGCATGAGGCCGTCGCCGATAAAGAAGCCCGGCCCCACCACCCGCTTCACCCACGGGAAGCAACTGCAATCCGCGCCCCGCAGCGCGCCGTAATTCACCGCGAAATACGCCAGGAAGGCGAGCAGCAGGAACCCCGTGAGAATCGAGCCCCAGCGCCGGAACCGCGGCACCAGCAACAGCACGCCGCCCAGCGTCTCCAGAATCCCGAACACCAGCGCCGCCGCCAGGCTCAGCGACTCCGGCACCCGGGCTTGCGCCATGCGCACCGCGGCGCCTTGCGCGTCGGTCACTTTCCAAAGACCCGAGAGCAGAAACAGAAGCGCCAGCAGGATCGCGGCCACCCAGCTCAACGCGGTTTTCCAGCCCGGAAACTCCAGCGAAGCAAGCCCTCCCCGCGGCTGTGCCATACTGTCGGTCATGGTCCTTATTGTAGCCCTTTCATCGATTTCGAAGGGGCTGGCGCTGGCCTGGATGCTCGCGGCCGCGCCCACCAGAGTGGAGCTGGTGGATGAGGTCTACCAGATCCCCGCCGACCAGTGGCGATACGTGGACTTCACTCTCAGACAGCAGCCGGCGCTGGTTTCCGCCACTTTCCAGGTGCTCACCGGCCGCCCGCTGGCGCGCATCGCTTTAGTGCGCAGCCAGGATCTGGAACGGCTGCGCGCGGGCCAACCGCACGGCGTCCTGGCGCTGACGCCCCTGGCTTCATCCGGCAATCTCTCCTGTTACGTTCGCTGGCCCGACGATTACGCCATCGTGGTGGACAACCACGCCGCCCAATCCTCCGCCGTCCATCTGCGCATCTCGCTCGAATTCGGGGTCAGCCCGGGCCCGGTCGCGACGCGCCTCTCGCCGCGGCGGCAGCTCACGGTGATTTTGATCAGCTTCGCCGTCTTCTTCGGGATCGTGGGCTTCTCGGCGCGGCGGCTGTGGGGGGTGGTCAAGGGAGCTCCGGCCAACCGCGATTGACCGTATGGAAAACGTGTGATCTTCAGAGTCACTCTCCAGCTTGGGCGATGACCCGATCATAGAGTTCTTGATCCATGAAGAACCGGACTGCTCGCAGACGGTCCAACTCCGGCCTGATCTTGGCCAGGAAACCGCGCTCCTTGGCCGCCATGAGGAGACCGACCGTCCCAATCACCCGAAGACCCAGAGATGTAGCCAGCCGTCGCGCGGGCTGTTCATCCAGAATGAGCAGCGCGGCTCCCAACTCCAAACCCAAACTGATGACCTCACGCTCGCCTGGACCAATGGCGCCGCTCACAGTGGTGGGCTGGAGCGGTTGTGCCAGCCCCTGGACCAGGACCCAGTCGGGCAGTCTTGCCACCGTTGGCTCCACTTCCCTTGCAACAACGGGAGGAACCAAAATGCGGGTGTATAGCCGGCGCGGCAGATCGAATTGGCCAATTTGAGTAAGCGCGATTAGCGGACTCGAATTGGAGATGACCGGCACTCAGGCTCGCTTGCTCTCCGCGACTTCCGCCTGCCATTCGTCTTCAGTGAAGCGGAAGTAGGGGATGCCCAACTCCGAGGTGCGTTGGATGAATTCAAGGCGAGGAATTCCCAGGAGCTCGGCAGCCTTGCCGCTGGAGACGAGGCTTCGCCGGTACAACTCGACCACAATCATCTCACGCGCCGTCTGCTCGATCGGCTGGCCCAGGGTCGCCAGGAAACCGCTAAGGTCTTCGCCGAGATCCAGCATCGTGGAATCCATTATAGATGCTCCACCTTCATGATACCGCTCACTTCCGGCCAGACGCGGTCAAACTCTGAACGCTTCCCCCGCCGCCGCGATAGTCCTGCGGATGTCCTCTTCCGAATGCGCCGCCGAAACGAATGCCGCTTCGAACTGCGAGGGCGGCAGGTAGATGCCGCGCTCCAGCATGGCGCGGAAGAACTGCGCGAACCGGGCCGTGTCGCTGCGCTTGGCCGATTCGTAATCCGTCACCGGCTGATCGGTGAAGAACCATGTGAACATCGAGCCCACCCGGTTCACCGTGACGCCTGCCGGTGCCGCGGCGCACAACTCCGCGGTGCGCGCTTCCAACTGGCCGTACACCTCGGGATGCCGCTTCAAATATCGCAGCGTGGCCAGCCCCGCCGCCACCGCCAGCGGGTTTCCGGATAGCGTGCCGGCCTGGTAGATCGGCCCCACCGGCGCCACCTTGCTCATGATGTCCCTGCGCCCGCCATACGCGCCCACCGGCAGCCCGCCGCCGATCACCTTGCCCAGCGTGGTCAGGTCCGGCCGTATGCCATAGCGCTGCTGCGCGCCGCCCAAGGCCACGCGGAAACCTGTCATCACTTCATCCAGCACCAGCAGCGCGCCAAACCGCGCCGTGATATCGCGCAGCGCCTCCAGGTAGCCGGGCAGGGGAGGCACGCAGCCCATATTCCCCACCACCGGTTCCACAATCACCGCGGCGATGCGGTCGCCGTGCGCGCGGAATGCCCGTTCCACGGCTTGGGCGTCGTTGAACGGCAGGGCGATGGTGGTATCGCAGAACGCTTTGGGCACCCCCTGCGTGTCCGGAATTCCCAGCGTGGCCACGCCCGAGCCGGCCTTCACCAGCAGCGAATCCACGTGCCCGTGGTAGCAGCCCTCGAACTTGACGATCAAGTCCCGCCCCGTAAACCCGCGCGCCACGCGGATGGCCGACATGGTGGCCTCGGTGCCAGAGTTCACCAGCCGCACCATCTCGATGGAGGGCATGGCGTCGCGGATGGCTTCGGCCAGCTCGACCTCCTGTTCTGTGGGCGCGCCGAAGCTGGTGCCGATGGCCAGCGCGCCCTCCAGTGCCGCCACGATATCCGGATGCCGATGCCCCAGCAGGAGCGGTCCCCAGGACCCCACGTAATCGATGTACTCGTTGCCATCCACGTCGAAGATGTGGGCGCCTTCACCGCGCGCAATGAACGGCGGGTTTCCACCCACGCTCCGGTACGCCCGCACCGGCGAGTTGACCCCGCCCGGAATCGTCTCCTGCGCCCTGCGAAACAGCTCTTCCGACTTGGAACGTCTCATAGTGAATAGCGGTTAACCGCCATGCCTTAGCCTGAACCGTTTCTTCGCGGCTCGGTTCTCCATCCGGACGTTGCGATCGCAGACAGTCGTCAGGAATTGGTAAACTCGGCGCAGAGTGCTTCTGAGAGGAAGCCGCCCTACCCCGACGAAAAACGCATTGATCGGAGTGATCCGAACGAAATCTTCGTAGTATTCAGCCCCAAGGCTTCCGGTCTGCCCCATCATACCGGGCATTTCCAACTCGTACTCCTGCGAGCCTTCTAGTGCGCGCCTCGCTAGTTTCCCGGCGTTTTCTGGCGACATCCCGTCTGCGAGAAAGACCGAAAACTGGGGGGCAAGAAGTCCCTCTCTTTCCAGGAAGCTTGCTGCGGCGTCGTGCGTAATGTTGGAGAATAGTCCGCTCTTGCACTCGACGTAGCCGATTTGGGTATCCCTGACGACAATGACATCATAGTCGCCTGAAAGATCCTCGATCTCTACACCCCAGTATGCGACCGAACCAAGATCCTCGACACAAACAGCAGCCACATACCACTCAAGGGTAGCGCCAAATCCCACTAGCCGGACCGGGCGGTAGGCGCCCTCGGAGACCAGAATCAGGCCGAGCCGAACCGCCCGTTCAAGGTGGGCCAATGCCACCTCTTCGGAAATACCAACCGCTTGGGCGACCGACGGCGCCGAACAGGCAGAAGTCGCGTTGGCGACGCACGCCACCGCGCGTCGAAAGGAGGTCGAGTGCATCTCCGAAAAATAATCGCCCGGGAACCCGTGCTCGGGAAGGTCGAAGAGAAGCCGATCCGGCTGTTCGTATTTTGAAACGATCAGCCCACGTCGTTTGAATATCTCTTCGATGCCAAACAGCTGGTTTAGCTGCTGGACCGCGCGTCCCGTGTCAAGGCCACCAATGTTCATCTGTTTCTGCTCCCGCCGTACAGCCCCTACCGGCCTGATTCCAAAAACCGCTACCCGCCGCCGAATGTCAGGTACACCGCGGGCTGCGATACCTGTCCAGCGACCCCGAGCACGATTGGCTGATCCCCAGCGGGAACGCCGTTCGGCACCTGAATATTGATTTGGAACAGGCCAGCGTAGGTCATGCCCGCGAACTGTACCAGAGCGGGCTGTCCGCCGATCAGCACGCTCACTTCTGAAAGATCTGGAACCGGGTACGCAGCGGTGAGGACTTGCCCGGCCGGATATGGCGGATTCGTCTGTCCGAGCCCCGTCGCAAAAAGCAGGATGTAGTCGCCGGCCTTTGCTGGGCGGCTGGTCACTCCTGGTAACGCGCCAACCGCAGCCACGTACGCGTAATCGGTGGCGAATAAGGCGTCGGCGTAGAACCGGCTTTGCAGAGCGTACGTGAAGAGAGCGGGGGACACGCTGGCCATGGTGCCCATTGCGACGACGGTCCCGTGATTGGTGATTACATCAACTTCAACCGGCCCAACCGCACTGTCGGGTGGGGTGAGCACGTTTACCTGCGTGGGCTGGACATAGCTGATGAAGCCACTCTGACCATCAACCAACACCTGGACCCCTCCTAATGAGGTTGGCAGCTTGCCGTTCGCGATGGCAGAACTCCAGTCCGTAGCGGTGTCGGCAAGATTCTGGCCGTAGATACTGACAAAGCCCCCCGAAGCGATTGGTGGGCTGCTACTCCCTGCGTTCACAATCCCGCCGACACTGAGGGACGCCAGCGAAGAGACCGACCCTCCGGAAGCCGCTTGGTTGACGTAGACCTTCTGGCCTGCAACAGTGATGGTTCCCGTCCGCAGGCCCCCGGTGTTGACTCCCACCGTGTACGTGACGGTCCCGCCTCCGATCCCGGCACCCCCTTCGCTTACCAGAATCCAAGGCACATTTGCAACGGCGCTCCACCCGCAGTCGGGGGCATTGGAAGTGACGGTGAGGTTGTCGCCAGTCAGACCCGATGCCGCGACGGATACGCTCCGAGGGGCCGCGCCCAGGGAGCAGACAACACCGGACTGATTGACAGTCAGACTCTTCCCCGCAATCCAAATTGCACCAGCCCGAGCAGCCGAGTTCGGGTTGGGGCTAACGGCGTAGGCCACTAGCCCAGTCCCGGTTGCAACGTCACTCGGACTGACGGTCACCCATCCTGGGTAGCCGATGGCCTGCCAAGCGCAACTGCTTCCGCTTGCAAGCACGCCCACGCTGCTGTTGCCACCCGCCGCTCCGAAGCTCTGGGCGGATTGATCGATCGAGTACACGCAGCCGACGGTAGAGGTAAATGGGCCGACAAGTTGTGTGATTAGGTTGTTACCGAAATCGGCGATGTAAAGGTTCCCCGACGCGCCCACAGCGACTCCCGACGGATAATACAGTTGAGCCGACGTTGCCGCACCGCCGCTACCAATGCTGAAGCCTGGCGTCCCGCTACCTGCCACGGTGGTGATCACCCCGTTCGAGATTTTGCGAACGCGGCTGTTAAGAGTGTCAGCGACGTAGACGTTGCCAGCAGCGTCCACGCCGACACCATTGGGCTGGCCCAACTCGGCGCCGACGCCCGGGCCGTTGTCGCCGCTGAAGCCGCCGCTGCTGTAAAGGCCTCCAAACCCGTTTCCCGCCACGGTGCTGATCACCCCATTCGAGACCCTGCGGATGCGCTGGTTAAAGGTGTCGGCGATGTAGAGATTGCCGGCAGAGTCCACAGCGACGCCTTCGGGATCGTGCAACTGTGCGCTCGTGGCGGGGCCGCCGTCGCCGCTGAAACCCTGCGTCCCATTTCCCGCCACGGTGGTGATCACCCCGTTCGAGACCTTGCGGACGCGGTTATTGGGCAAGTCCGCGACGTAGAGGTTACCAGCAGAGTCCACGGCGACCCCGTAGGGACCGATTTGGGCGCTGGTGGCCGGGATATTGTCGGCTAAGGACAAACCGCCCCCTGCCACGGTGGTGATCACCCCGTTCGAGACCTTGCGGATGCGGCCATTATCGGCAATGTAGAGGTTGCCAGCGGAGTCCACGGCGACGCCGGCGGGATCGTTCAACTGGGCGCTGGTGGCCGGCCCGCTGTCGCCGCCGAAGCCTTCTGCACCGGTGCCGGCCACGGTGGTGATCACGCCGTTCGAGACTTTGCGGATGCGGCTGTTATCAGTATCAGCGACGTAGAGGTTCCCATCAGCGTCCACCGCGACGCCGTGGGGCTGGTCCAAGCGGGCACTGGCGGCCGGGCCGTTGTCGCCGCTGAAACCTGGCGTCGTGGTGCCCGCGACTGTAAAGATCAGATAGCCGCTAACCTGCGCGAAAAGGGCTGGGCAGAAGGCGAGCACGAGGGCCAGCCGCAGCACCCGCCCTCTACACCTGCACACAAAAAACCGTTGCCGGACCATCAGCGTCTCCAGTCCTTCGAAACACCATTTTAGCCGGAACTTCGATTTGGGACTCGTGAGTTGTCACCCTAGCCCGCTTTGCGCGGCACCAGCCTGCTGAACCCCAGGCTCATGCCGATGTCGTACAAGCTCCCGTTCAGGTTCTCTAGCAGGCGCCGCTTCAGCCCCAGGTACGGCTGCTTGCCCGCGAACAGATCCTGGATGATGGCCGAAAACCGCGGGCTGCGGCGCGTGAACTGCACCATGCGCGCCGGCACGGAACCGAACAGGAATCGTCCCAGGAACACGCGCTTGGCGAGGCGCGAGCCGAATTCCAGGTCGGCCGCGAAGTCCCGCCGCAGCGACCGCCCGTATTGACTCCCTTTTCCAGCCGGCTCGCCGGCTTCGGAAAGCAACGCGCGCGCCGCCAGGTCCGCCGAGCGAATGGCGTAGTACAGGCCCTCGCCCGTCACCGGGTCCACCAGCCCCGCGGCATCGCCCACCGCCATCCAGCCTTCGCCTGCCACCCGGTTCTTCTTCCACGATGCCGCGCTCAGCGACGGCAGCAGATGGCTGTAGAAGGCCTCGCCCTTCCACGCGATGCCGCGCCCGGTCAGGTACCGCTCCAGGCGCTGGCGCAGGGAACTGGCCGGCTCGCCCTTTCCGCAGATTCCCACCGAAAGATGCCCGCAGCGCGGAAACACCCAGATGTAGCCTTCCAGGCGCGCCAGAAACTGGATGTCGATGCGCGTCTGGTCGCCCGGCACGTAATAGCCCAGCGCCGACATGGTGTCTTCCGGCGTGAGCTTGGTCCCCACTTCGGCGAGCGCGTTGCGCGCGCCCGTGGCTACGATGCAGAAATCCGCGTGCGCCATTCCCGAGCTGGTGCGAAGCTGCCATCCCCGCCCGTGCCGCGACATCTCCAGTACGCGCGCCTTTTCGATCTGCGCCCCGGCCCGTTCCGCGCGCTCCAGCAGCATGCGATTCAGATCCAAACGCGAGTAGATCAGCAGCGGATCGTCCAGCTTCAGGCTCACTTCTCCTCCGTGAGGAGCTGCCAGGATGGTCTCCGTGATGAGCCGCTTGGGCGTCGAATTCTCGATCAGGAAGGGGTACTGGCTGTATGCCTTGTACGTCAACCCTCCGCCGCAAGGCTTCTCCCAGGCGAGCTTCTCGTCGAACACCAGGACATCCAGGCCGGCGGACGCCAGTTGTTCCGCCGCGAATGCTCCCGCCGGACCACCACCCAGAATCGCCACGCGCTTCATTTTTTCTGACCGGCGGGCGGCAGATCTTCCGGAGACGGCATTTTGCCCCCGCCATGCGGGTTCTCCATGCCGGGCGGCGGCATCGCGGAAGGCATCCCGCCGCCGTGCGGACTCGAACCCGCATCCTTGCGGCCCATCACCACCCAGCGGCCGCTCTTCAGTTCGAGTTGATACCGCATCGTCATTCCCTGCGCCGCGTTCCCGCCCTTGGGAGAGAACGCCACCGTCGCCTCCGCCTGGTTGCCGTTGAACTGGACCGACGTCACTTCCACATTCATCGAAGCCACGTTCAGTTGAACCTGGGCCAGGTGATCGAGAACACCTTGACGCACCGCATCTTTGTCCTGGAGGCCGCGGTGGCAGCCGGCGAGACACACTATCAGGAGGGCCACACAGCTAATTCGCACTACTCGATTATAACCGGCGGCATCCGCCTTTGCCGCGCGGTGGTATAGTGTGCCCAGAGCCTATGGAAAAAGCAGCCGAGCGGGCGCCGGGGGAAATTTGCCATCGCTGCCTGCAACCCATTGCCCCCAGTGCCCAACGGTGCCCTAACTGCGGCGAACGCCACTCCCCCACGCGCCGCATCCCCATCTTGATTGGAATTTTGGGCCTGCTGGCGCTGGTCTTCATCGCGATGGTCATGATCAAGGTTATTCAGAACAACGATATCGACACTGCTCCCCCCGACCAGACTGATGAGCAAAGCGCCCCGCAAACCCCCGACCGGCCGCCGCCTTTCAACCCTTGAGCACCACCATGAAGATGCCTACCACACGCCGCAGATTTTTGGGCGCCGCCGCTGGAATCGCGGGTCTGAGCGCCGCCGGAGCCGCACCCGCCTCCGCTAAGATCGAGCCCCAGCCGTGGGGCATCAAGCTCGGAATCGCCACCTATACCTTTCGCAGTTTCGACCGCGCCAAAACCATTGAAATGCTGAAACTGGTCCAGGCGCCCTGGATCAGCGTCAAGGACGGCGTTCACTTCTCCTACGACAGCACTCCCCAGGAGCTCAAGCAGGTTCGCGCCGAGTTCGAGGCCGCCGGTTTCCACGTCATGAGTGCCGGCAACATCAGCCTGGCCCAGGACGACCCCGGCTATCTCCGCCAGCGCTTCGAGATCGCCAGGAATCTCGGCCTCTCCCTGATGGTCTGCATTCCCACCCACTCCAACATCCGGACGGTGGAGAAGCTGGTCCAGGAATACGACATCCGGATCGCCATCCACAACCACGGTCCCGAGCAGAAGGATTTCCCTTCGCCGCAGTCGGTTCTGGAAGTGGTCGATGACATGGACCCGCGCGTCGGCCTGTGCATCGACATCGGCCACACCGCGCGTTGCGGCGTCGATGTGGTCGGGAGCATCGCCCTGGCCGGCCCGCGCCTCTTCGACATGCACGTCAAAGACCTGCGCGACTTCACCAGGATCGACAGCCAGTGCGACGTGGGCGAGGGCCTCATGCCGTTCCCCGCCATTTTCAAGCAGCTCAAGAAGATGAATTACCAGGGATGCGTGAACCTGGAATACGAGATCAACCCCAAGGACCCGCTCCCCGGCGTGCTGCGCTCCATGTTCTACATGCGCGGCGTCCTGGCCGGCCTGGCGGCCGCGTAATACTCCCATGCCCAACATCCCCATCGGCGCCAGAGGCGAAAGGAAGCTCCTGGTCACCAACGAAACCGCGATCACCTTCATGGGCTTGGAAGGCCCGCGCGTGCTCTCCACGCCGCACATGATCGGCCACATGGAGCTGACCTCCCGCGACGCCGTGTTGCCCTTCCTCGATGCCGGCTTCGACACCGTAGGCACGCACGTGGACGTGTACCACCTCGCCGCCGCGCCCGTGGGAGCGGTGGTGACGTTCACGGCGGAAGTGGTGGCCGTAGACGGCCGCCGCATTCAATTTCGCGTGGAAGCCTGGGACGAAACGGAAAAAATCGGCGAGGGCACACACGAGCGGGCCGTGATCAACGTCGCGAAATTTGCCACGCGGATTGCGGAGAAGAAGCCGTTATGATTCTGCGATGGTAGACGCGGGACGGAATCCGCCGACCGCGCCCTCATCGTCATGGCCGTCCCGGCGGGAGGTTCCAGTGCCCGTCTCGCGATGGTAGAACTCCAGCAGGGCGCTCTCATCATAATCGATGGCGCGCGCATACTGGCGAATGTAGCTGGTGCTGTAGATGCCGCCAGGCAGCTTCTGGAAGTCCCCGCGCTCAATGGCTTCGAGCGCGCGGACGCCGATCTTCGTCGATTGCGCGATCTGCTCGAGAGAGATGCCCCGGTTCTTGCGAATCGTGGCTAGGCCGAGCACGCTTTTCTCCTCTGTCATCTACCTGCCCTTCCGTGGGGGCCCAGGCGGCGCCGGACCCGGGAGCGATCTAATGAAGGTAACACTATAACACTACTTCCGCCTCTGTTACACTCGTTTCTCATGGCGAATCCCTCCCTGGCCACGTCCCTTTGCGGCATTGCCCTGCGCAACCCCGTCCTGGCCGCCTCGGGCACCTTTGGCTACGGCCTCGAATTCGAGAAACTGGTGGACCTCGACGCGCTCGGTGGCCTGGTCGTGAAGGGGCTTTCCATTCAGCCGATGGAAGGCAATCCGCCGCCGAGGGTTTACGAAACCACGGGCGGCATGATCAACTCCATCGGCCTTCAGAACATCGGCGTCCGGGCCTTTGTCAGCGAAAAGCTGCCCGCGCTGGCGCGGCTGCGCACCGCGGTCTTCGCCAACGTCTTCGGCTACCGCACCGAAGACTATGCGGAAGTGGTGCGCGTCCTCGAAGACCACCCCGGCCTGGCCGGTTACGAGCTGAACGTGTCCTGCCCCAACACCAGCCACGGCGGCATCTGGTTTTCGAGCGACCCCGCGCTGCTGGCCGGCGTGGTTGCGGCCGTCAAGCGCGTGGCCCGCCGGCCGGTGATGGTGAAGCTCTCACCCAACGTGAGCGCCATCGAACCGCTGGCGTGCGCGGCGGAAGCGAGCGGCGCCGACGCTCTCTCTCTGGTCAACACCTTCATCGCGCTGGCCATCGATGCGCACACCCGCCGTTCCCGCATCGGCGCTGGTTTCGGCGGGCTTTCCGGTCCCGCCATCAAGCCCATCGCCCTGCGGCTGGTTTACCAGGCGGCGCGGGCGGTGAAGATCCCGGTGGTGGGTTTGGGCGGAATCTCGACCGGCCTGGATGCCGCCGAGTTCCTGATCGCCGGGGCCAGCGCCGTGCAGGTGGGCACAGCCAACTTCTGGGACCCGCGCTCGCCGGTGCGCATCGCCGGGGAGTTGGCCGGTTTTCTTAAGCGGGAAAAAATCGCAAGCGTGGCGCAGTTGGTGAACACGCTGGAGTGGTGAAAATCAGCAATCAGCCCTCAGCTTTCAGCTAAGGCAACGACCGGCGCCGCGGTTGGTTTAGCTGAAAGCTGAAAGCTGATCGCTGAGAGCTTTTGCTACCCCTTCTTCTCTTCCAGCATGGCCCGCAGGCTGGCGATCTCGCGCTTCAGTTTGCGCTCGCGCGCCACCAACATCAGGACGTAGATCACCAGGATGACCCATGCCGCGGTGAGGCCGTAGCTCAGGAATTCGTATTGGTGCTGGAGGCGCTCCGCGTCGGATACGAGCTGCGCCACAAGGGATATCAGGTGCATAAAAGGACCTCCATCAGAGAGCATGCGCCATGCGGCGCAGCGAATCGATTTCCCGTTGCGCTTCTTCCTGCCGCCAGCGCACGGCCACCATTACCACGCCCAGCAGCAGCATGGCGGCCATGTTCCACATTAAGTGCATCGTCCAATCCGGCGGGAAGCTTCCGCCGGCCCAGAAAACCGGCTGCGGATGCTGTGTGCGCCACCACTTGATCGAAAAGACCACGATCGGGACATCGAGGAAAGCGAAAATGGAAAACACCGCGGCAAACGTGGCGCGCTGCGTCGGTTCCTCGATAGCCTTGCGCAGCATCAGGTAGCCCGCGTAGAGCAGCCAGCACACCAGCGCCGAGGTCAGGCGCGCGTCCCAGGTCCACCAGATGCCCCAGATCTCGCGGCCCCAAATGGAGCCGGTCACCAGGCCGACCGTGGTGAACGCCAGCCCCACTTCTGTAACCGCCACCGCCGCGGCGTCGAACCTGAAATTCTTGGTTACCAGGAAGCCCACGCTCGCGAGTAGCGCCGCGCAGGCCGCGGTTATAGCGACGGCCCACATGGGGACGTGGAAAAAGATGATCTTGAACGTCACCCCTTGTTGCGTCTCTTCCGGCAGGCGCGCGATGGTATTGATGTTCCACGCCAGAATCGCGAGCGCCGCAATGCCCAGAACGTAAAGAATCTTTTCACGCATAGGTCACCATCACGACTTCTGTGGGGCAGCTTGTTAAGCTGCGGCCGATTGGCAATCGGCCTTTCGGGCCGGCGGCGGTTGCCAACCGCCGCGCAGGATGCCATCCTGCCCCACATAGCACCATCATCCCACCAGCACGCTCTCCACCAGAACCAGCGAGACCGCCGTATAAACCACGTCGAACCCGATCAGCATTTTCAGCCATGCCGCCGTGTCCGGCCCGATCGGCTGGCCCGCCATCAGCCCCGTGGTCAATTGCATCGCGCCCAACAGCGCCGGCACCAGGATCGGATAGGTCAGCATCGGCAGCATCACTTCCCGCAGCCGTATGTTGACCGTGAGCGCGCTGAAAATCGTGCCGATCACCGTCAGCGCCCAGGTGCCCAGCGCCAGCACCAGCATGAGCTCCCCGAACTGCGAGGTCCACCGCACATTATAAAAGATGCCGAAAACCGGCAACGAGACCAGCTCCACCGCCAGCACCAGCAGGAAATTCGCCACAGCCTTGCCCAGGAATAGGGCCGCTCCCGAAATGGGCGCGGCGATCAGCGCATCCAGGCAGTCGTTGGGCAGCTCGCGCGCGAAGCTGCGGTTCAGCACCAGCGCGCCCGCGAACGCGAACACGATCCACAGCAGCCCGCCCGAGATTTCGCGCGTGGTCTCCTCCGTCGGATCGAAGGCGAAGCTGAACAGCAGCAGGATCACCAGCGCGAAAGCCAGCGACGCGTTGATGGCTTCCTTGGTGCGCAACTCGGCGCGCAGATCCTTGGCCGCAATGGTGAGCGCCTGCCGCAAGAATCCCATCAGCCCTCGCCGTACCGCGCGTAGATCAGGCCGGGGTCGGCCGCCATTTCCGGCGTCGAGGGGCCGCAAAATGCCGCCTGCCCGCGGGTCAGCAGCGCCACGTGCGAGGCCAGCTCGAGGGCTTCCCGCAACTGGTGGGTCGAGAGGATGACGGTCTTACCCTCCGCCAGAGCCTGGCGGAGCAGCGTTTGCAGCACCGCGATGGCGCGATCGTCGAGCGCCGTGAACGGCTCGTCCAGCAGCAGCACCGCGGGCTGGTGCAGAAAGGCGCGCGCCACCGCCAGCCGCTGCCGCATGCCGCGCGAAAACTCGCGCACCAGCCCGTGGCGGACGCGCTCCAGGCCGGTGCGTTCCAGCCATTCGAGCCCCGCTCGCCGCGGGTCGGCCAGTCCGTAAAGCCTGCCGAACAGGGTGAGGTTTTCCAGCGCCGACAGTTCGTCGTAGACCGAGATTCCGTGGCCGATGAACCCGATTTGCCGCCGCGTTTCGGTTTCGCGCGGCGGCTTGCCGAAGATCCGCACCTGCCCGCGCCCCGGCCGCGAAAAGCCGGCTATGATGCGCAGCAGCGTGGTCTTGCCCGCGCCGTTGCGCCCAATCAGAGCCAGGCACGATCCCGGCGCGGCTTCGAGTTGCACGTCGCGCAGGGCCGGGAAGTCGCCGTAGAACTTCCAGACCCCGTCAACCGCGACCGCGCTCATTGGTCTCCTTGCGGGCGGTTGGGGGCGCCGCGCGGTAGAGCAGCGCCAGGCCCAGCGCCAGCGCTCCCAGCGCCAGCGCCACAATCGGCCCTGCCTGGCTATAAATCCGCGGCATGATCGCCTCGATTTGCGGCCCGCTATCGGAATCCGCGGCCTCCGTAGTCAACTCGACTTTGTACTCCGACCGGGTCAGCCCGTAAATGTGAGCCTGCGTGCGCGGTTCCGGCCCCAGGTCGTTGAGGTTTTCTCCCTGGAGCGTCACTCCGTTGGGCGCGATCAGGTAGGTGTTGTCGTCCTGGGTGACGATCTTACCCTCGTATGCCGCGCCCTCGGTGTAGGGCACGGTGTAGCTGAGGTCGACCCGCGTCTCGCCCGGCTTCACCGGCAAATCCACCGCGTAGACATCCGGCTTGGAGGTCTTCTTCACCGCGGCATCGATGGACAGGCCGTCCTGGCCCTTGGCGTTCACGGTCACTTTGCCGTTGGCCGCCTTCGGCAGGTAGAATGGCAGCCTGCCGCCACTCGTGGTGTCGCACAGATAGGTTTCGTTGACCACCATCTGCCCGCCGCCCGGCTCGAACAGGATCATGTGCTTGCTTACCTTCGTGGCCGCCATGGCGGGGGCGCACAGCAGCAGAAGGACGCCAATTCCCCTCATGCCTGCCCCACCAACCGGGCTTTGAGCGCGTCCACTTCCGCCAGCACGGATGCCAGCTCCCTTTGCAGGTCCTTCTTGGTGCTCTGGTAATCCTGGTCGGAAAGCTTGCCTACGCGGTACTCGAACTGGAGATCTCGCAGGTTCTCGTAGATGGCCGCCTTGCGCTCATCCAGGTGCAGGAACGGCGACTCCGCCTCCGGCTCGGGCAGGTCCTTGGCCCGCACTCCGAGTATGAACGCGATAACGGCGATCGCCATGACGCACGCAAGGGCGATGATCATTCGAGATCCGCCAAATCCTTTTCGATCTGGTCCTGGTACTTCTCCAGCGGCCCGGTTTCCGCCAGCGGCTTGGGCTTCCGATATCGCTTCAGGAACAGCCAGATCATCGCCAATCCCAGCAGAACGGAGATATACGGGACGATCCATCCCCACGCGTTGGGCGGCGCCAGATAAATCCCCGGGCCGTACTCGCGGACGAACGCCTGAATAATCTGCTCGTCGGACATGCCTACAGCCTGCATCCGCGCGATGCGTTCCTTGGCGGGCTTCGAAAAGCTGCACTCCAGCATACTGCACGTGGCCACCGAATCTTTGCACCCGCACTGGCAGCGGAGCCGCGCGCCCACACGGCGCACATCCACGCTGGGCTTCTCGGAGGCCGTCTGCGGGGCGCCCGTCGGGCCCGCCGCCAGCGCCATCACTATGGCCAGCAAACTAGTTTTCAACCGTCGCATGTTTCTTTATGACGCCCACCACTTCCGTGCGGGCGTATTGCATCTTGATCTTGCTCGGAACCAGGCACACCAGCGTGCCGCCGATCAGCACCAGGCCGCCGATCCAGATCCACGAAACCAGGGGGAAAACATACGCCTGGATCACCGCGCGCTGGTTGTCGTCCGACATGCCGCCGAAGTTCAGGTACAGGTCTTCGTTGGGCCGAGAGCGGACGCCCACTTCCGAGGTGCCCTGGCGGCTCGCCTTATAGAAGCGCTTCTCGGGTTCCAGGGTGCCCAGTGGATCGCCGTTCTTCGAAACCTCGATGGTAGCGCGATCCCACTGGTAATTCTGGTTCTCGCCCTGCTCCAAGTCCACCATCCTCAGGTCGTAAGCGCCCACGCGCATGGAGTCGCCCTTGTTCAGCTCCTTCACTTCGCTCTGGTTGAAGGCGTGGCCGGTGAGCCCGATGAAAATCAGGACGATCCCCATGTGAACCAGGTACCCGCCGTAGCGCCTGGTATTGCGGTGCGTCAGCTCCACCGTGGCGCGCAGCAGGTTCATGTCGTTCCTGGCGGCGATGGACCGCGCGCCCTTGTAGAACTCCTGAATCACGGTCAGCGCCACGAACAGGCAGAAGCCGAATGAGATCAGCGGATAAAATTGCCGCACGCCCGCCGCCAGCAGCGCGCCCACCAGCACCAGCGACGCCAGGCCCGGCCACTGGAAATTCCGCCGCAGGCTGTCGAGCGACGTCCTGCGCCACGCAAACAGCGGCCCCACGCCGGTGAGAAACAGCAGGAACAGCCCGATGGGGACCATCAGGCGGTTGTACCAGTCGGCGTCGAGCGCAATCTTGTCGCCCGTCACGGCTTCGGAAATCACCGGGAACAGCGTGCCCCACAGCACCGCGAAACAGCTCGCCAGCAGGATCAGGTTGTTGAACAGGAAGCTGGATTCGCGCGACACCACGCTTTCCAGTTGCGCCTCGCTCTTGAGGTAATCCAGGCGGTCCAGAATCAGGTAAACCGTGGCCGCGATGCCCACCGCCAGGAACGTCACGAAGTACTTGCCGATCTCCGAGCGCGCAAACGCATGCACCGACTCCACGAACCCGGAGCGCGTCATGAAGGTGCCCAGGATGCACAGGAAGAAGGTGGCCGAGATCAGCACCATGTTCCACACCTTCATCATGCCCTTCTTTTCCTGCATCATCACCGAATGCAGAAACGCCGTGCCGCTCAGCCAGGGGAGCAGGGAAGCGTTCTCCACCGGGTCCCATCCCCAATAGCCGCCCCAACCCAGCACGTGGTACGCCCACGCCGCGCCCAGCATGACGCCGGCGCTCTGAAACAGCCACGTCACCAGCGTCCAGCGGCGCGTGGTATGGATCCACCCGTCGCCCGGCTGGCGGGTGATGAGCGACCCCATGGCAAACGCGAAGGGCACCGCGAATCCCACGTAGCCCAGGTACAGCATGGGCGGGTGGATGGCCATGGCCGGGTATTGCAGCAGCGGGCTCAGCCCGTTGCCATCCGGCACCGCCACGATGAGTTTGTCCGTCGCCAGCATCTGGAACGGGTTGGCGATGAAGTTGTTGAGGACCAGGAAGAAGGCCTCGACCGTGGTCAGCACAGCAACCACGTAGGGCATCATGTCGCGGTGCTTGCGCCGGTTCGTCAGGACGACCACCGCGGTGTAGCCGGAGAGCAGCCAGGTCCAGAACAGCAGCGACCCTTCCTGCCCGCCCCACCAGGCCGCGAACTTGTACAGCATGGGCATGCTGCGGTTGGAGTGCTCCGCCACGTAGGCGAACCGGAAATCGCCGGTCATCAGCGAGTAGACCAGGATGCCCGAGGCGAGGGTGACCAGCACCCACACGGAGTAGACCGCGCGCTGCCCGCTGACCACCAGGAAAGGTTTGTGCGAAATGCCGCCGATGACGGAAGCCACGGTGGCGTATAGAGCCACGGCACACGCCAGCAGGATGGCCAGCGAACCCAGGTTTTCCATATCCCCCTCTAGATGCTGCTTTTGCCGTTATTGATATTGGGTGCAGCCTGGCCGGACGGCAACTGCCCCGGCTTGGCTTCGTACTTGGAGGCGCACTTGGCTTGAATCTTGGCGGCGCGGAACACGCCATCCTTGTCGAGCTTGCCGTCGGCCA
>Ga0326728_10013592_pt1 | contig 17616 bp, 16 predicted proteins | sample MB3enrmetagenome_FD_207602 | JGI IMG/M metagenome (GOLD analysis project Ga0326728, IMG submission 207602) | Lab enriched peat soil microbial communities from McLean, Ithaca, NY, United States - MB31MN | ecosystem: Environmental > Terrestrial > Soil > Wetlands > Peat | place: USA: New York... | reverse complement strand
GGCGTTCTCGTCGACTCGAGCGTCGTCCTCGACTTATTTACCAACGATCCGATATGGGGCGAGCGTTCGGCGCAGGCCCTGGCCGAAGCTATAGACGGCGCGCTCTTCACACTCGCTCCTTTTTGTCAGTCCTAACTTGCTATTGATACGGAACCGTAACCTTTGACGACGAGGCAGGGACCTTTTTCGGCCGCGTGAACAATCTGCCGAAGGATGGTATTACCTTCGAAGGAAGCTCGGTAGAGGAACTTAGGATGGCCTTCCGCGAGTCCATTGACGACTATCTCGAATGGTGCAAGGAAAACGGAGAGGCCCCGGATAAGCCCTACTCGGGGAAGTTCAATATCCGCATTTCTCCAGACCTTCACGCGAAGGCCGCTGTTAAAGCCCAGGCCCGAGGGGAGTCCCTCAACGATTTCGTCACGAAAGCCATAGAGGACGAGATAGAAGCGGAGGCTTTGGCCTAAAGCTCCGAGTACCGAATTCGTGCAAGATTGGAAACCCATGCTTCGGTACAAGGCAACCCTTGACTTATTGGTCTAGGGTAGTAGTATTACCGTAGGAGTATTACCATGCACGTCACTGAAAAAGGCCAAGTGACCATTCCCCTGCCCATCCGCAAAGCGCTCGGAATCACGCCGGTCTCTGAAGTGGAGTTCAGCCTCGAGGGGGATAGGGCCTATCTCAGCAAGAAGCGCGACGTCGACGCAGCGGCGGAGCGGCTGGATGCCTATCGCGGCGTGGCTACTGCCAGCCTCTCCACCGACGATATCCTCGCGCTTACGAGGTCGTAGATGCCCGGCGTTCTCGTCGACTCGAGCGTCGTCCTCGACTTATTTACCAACGATCCGATATGGGGCGAGCATTCGGCACAGGCCCTGGCCGAAGCCGCGGCGGCAGGTGAGCTTCTCATAGACGACATCGTTTACGCCGAGGTCTCCGTAGGCTTTTCCCGCATCGAAGACCTGGACGAAGCTATAGACGGCGCGCTCTTCACGCTCGCTCCTATTCCGCGCGCCGCCCTCTTCCTCGCCGGCAAGGCCTTCCTCGCCTATCGCCGCAGAGGCGGCGTACGGACCGCGCCCATGCCCGACTTCATTATAGGCGCCCACGCGGCGGTGTCGGGCCTGCCTCTCCTCACCCGCGACCCTGAGCGCGTAATGTCGGCCTACCCGAAGCTCAGGCTCATCCTCGTTCGCTAAAGAACCTGATTTCGTCCTGCCCCCGGACTTGCAGACGGCCCACGAACGGGTGAAGGCTACCGGACTCATCACCGTGCGGGACATCCTCGACATGCAATCCATCATCGTGGAAAATCGCGCCGGATTCCGCAAACTACCGGGAACGGAACTTAAAAATCAGGCGACCGGGCAGACCGTATACCCACCACCCCGGCACCCTGACGACATCGCTCTCCTCATGAGCAACCTCGAAGAGTTCCTAAATCGGAATGAACTCGCGGACTGGGACCCCCTGACCAAGATGGCCCTCATCCATCACCAGATCGAAAGCATCCACCCTTTCTACGACGGCAATGGCCGCACCGGCCGCGTCCTCAACATCCTGTATCTCGTTATGGAACAATATAAAACTCGCTTAAGGGCTATTCCTTCCCCTCACTATTTGCATCGAAAAACCATTTGTATCTCAATCGTCCAGACCTCCGCAGGCGCGTATATGCGTTGGAGGTACTTCATGCGTTTACGTCTTTTCGGTTGTGCGGCCTTGGCCGCGGTCGTCTCCCTGGCCTGCATCCATCCCGGGACGCCGACAAGCCAGGCTCAAAAAGCGCGCCTTTGCCTGTCCTTCGGGCTCTCTGCGGTGAAGGCCAGCGCAACAAAGGGATTTGCGCCCGCGGATGCTGTAATAATGAAGATTCACGTAAAGGCTACGGGACCAGGAGGGGTCGTCACCGAGGCGGACTCGGCCAAAGACAAGACATTAGCCCTGGAATTGGCGCCGGGCAATTGGTCTATCGAAGGCTCGTGCTTTTCTTCAGCAGGCGCTGAGCTTGCGAGGGGCTCGATCAGTCTGAGCCTCTCTTCGGGCGAGGCGCGTTCGGCTACCCTCGCCCTCCTGCCGCTGTCGGGGAAGGGCTCGGTGCTTCTCAACTGGAGCATCAAGGGCGAACCGGGCAGCCAGGCCAGGGTCGAAGGCCGACTGTGCAACTCAAGCGGAGGAAGTACGCCGATTTCGGCTCTGGCGAGTCTTGGGCAACTGCGGCTCGAGGGCCTTGACTGTGGTAGCTGGACGCTCGAACTGCGCCTTGAAAAGGATGGGGCTGCCCTCTGCGGCCTTGCGGACTCGGTTCTCGTGGTAGCTGGATTGGAGACAATGGTGACGATCGCCTTCGATCCGCCGGCAGCGAGCCTGGGCATCAGTCTCGCACTGCCCGAGTATACGCCTAAGGCGCTCGAGCTTCTGCCCCCGCTGCGACGTGTCGCGCAAGGCACAGAGGCTTCCTTCCGTGTGGCAAGCGCCCAGTCAGGCTCGAGTTTCGCCTGGTACAAAGACGGAACAGCGCTCGCGGCTTCTGGCTCCGATCTTCGCATTACGCTTACGTCTCCTTACAGATCAAGGCTGGACTGTATCGAGAGCCAGGCTTCCCAAGGCGCCGCCTTACTAGGCGCATCTTCGGGACAAGCCACGATCCTTGCGGAAAAAGGCTTTTCCCTCGCAAACCTCTCTTGGGTAGAGACCATTGCCAAGGAAGACGCAGCTACGACTTCTCCGGCCTACGCCCGAGCTCTCGGCGGTCTACGCGATATAGCCTTCAGTCCCGACGGTCTACACAGTGCAATAGCCGGGAAAGAGGCGAATGCGATCTCGGTTTTCGCCTGTCCGGGCGGCGCGGCAACGTACCTAGAGTCCAGCCTGGGTGGAGGTGTGAATAGTCAAATCAAAAGCCCGGAACGTCTGGCATTCTTGGACTCGACCTGTGTTGCGGCCCTCTCTCCCACCAAGGGAACGCTCTACATGCTGAACGTCGGACCTGGATCATCTTCCTTTATAGGAGAGCTGAATGACACTCGCCTCGCGGGCGCCTCCGACGTGGCAGCCCTTCCAGGCGGTCAGGCCCTCATCGTCGCGGCGACAAGCGCGAACCTCGTGGGCCTGATCACTCTCGACGATGCTAAGCGTCCGAGCTCGATGCAAGAACTCGCCTCGAAGTCGTTTCCAGGCTGCGAGTCTCTGGCTGAGCCTTCCTGCCTTGCCATTAACGCCCAAGGAGACCTTGTCGCCCTCGGAACCACAGGGGACGATGCGCTGTATCTCTTTACCCTGGCTAGTTCAGGCCAGGCTCTGAGCCTTGCCTCTCGTATCGCAGCCACGGACTGCTCATCTTTCGGCAGCCTATCCAATCCCTGCGACCTGGCGTTTTCGCCCGAGGGGACAAGTCTCTTCGTGCTTGCCAATTCAAGCCGGACGGTCTTTCGTTTCGACAAAAATGCGGCCGGTCGCTTTGTTGCGGTCGCCGCGTCTAAATCGGGCTCCGGCGGCGCCTCGGGCTTCGCCTACCCCAAGCGCCTCGCGCTATCGAGCGAAGGCAGACTCCTCGCCGTAATCGGAAGTGGTACGGGCGATGGCATCGCGCTCTTCGACGTTTCGGTTTCAGGTACCCTCGGGTACCTCGGTTCGGCTCTGTCCACTGCCGCCCCAGGAGACGCACTGCCTGAGAAGCCCCTCGCCGCCGCCTTTTCGCCTACCGGGAAGTCCTTCGCGCTCGGGGCGGAGAATAGACTTGTGTTCTACTCGTATTAAGAACCCGCTCTGTCGACGACGGCCCCCGCATACGGTATGCTTGTAGTGACAATATCGAAAACCGGGGGAGGATAAATCCGGATGTATACGATCGAGCGCTATACGATCCCCGAGGTCCTCGAAAAAAGCTCGCTCTATTACAACGAACGTCCGGCGCTGTCCATGGTCGGAGGAACGGCTATTCGTTACCGCGAGCTCGAGCCGCGGACGAAGCGGATAGCCGCCCTCCTTGGGCTCTTGGGCATAGCGAAGGGCGACAGAGTCGCCATCCTTTCCGAGAGCAGGCCCGAGTGGGCTCTCGCGTACTTCGGCATTACGCGCTCGGGGGCGATCGCGGTCCCGATCATGATGGACTTTCTCCCCGAGCAGGTCGCAGCCATACTCGAGCATTCGGAGTCGCGCCTGGTGTTCGTTTCCAAACGCTTCCTTCCCAAGGTCGAGGCCGAGTCGGCTAGGCGCATCATCGTCAGCCTCGAGGGCTTTTCCCTCCTCTCCGCCCCGGACGGAAGGGCTGCTATCGACGAAGCGGCTCTGAACGCAGCGACGAAGAGCTTCGTCGCACCCAAGATCGAGGCCGACGAACTCGCATCGATCCTTTACACCTCGGGCACTATGGGCAAGTCCAAGGGTGTCATGCTCACGCATCGCAACCTCGTCTTCGATGCGGAGGGGGCTCGAAAGTTCATCGTTCTGCGCCGCACGGACAGGCTCCTGTCGATACTCCCTCTCGCACACGCCTACGAGTTCACGATCGGCTTCCTTATCCCGATGATGCAGGGCTCGGCCGTCTACTACCTGGACAGGCCGCCCTCAGCCACTGCTCTCCTGCCCGCCCTAGCCGCGGTGAGGCCTACAATCATGCTCTCCGTGCCCCTGGTCATCGAGAAGGTATATCGCTCCAGCGTACAGCCGAGCCTCGAAAAGATCGGCCTTTATAAGGTAAAGCTTTTCAAGCCCATTCTCGAACGGATCGCTGGCATAAAGCTCTATAAAACCTTCGGCGGGAAGCTCCGCTTCTTCGGCTTAGGCGGCGCGCCCGTTGCTGCCGACGTGGAGAGCTTTTTGCACAATGCACACTTTCCCTACTCGATCGGCTATGGTCTCACCGAGACTGCACCTCTTATCGCGGGCAACAAACCCGGCAAGGTTCGCGTACATACGACGGGCTTCCCCTCCGGAGGCGTCGAGCTGCGCATAGCCGATTCTCGACCGGACACGGGCGAAGGCGAGATACAGGCCCGCGGAAAGAATGTCTTCCCCGGCTACTACAAGGACCCCGAGCGCACTGCCCAGGCTTTTACCGCGGACCACTGGTTCCGCACAGGCGACCTTGGCGTCATGGACAAGAAAGGCCGGGTGACCGTACGCGGCAGGCTCAAGACCATGATCCTCGGCTCATCGGGCGAGAACATCTACCCCGAGGAGATAGAGGCTGTGCTCAACTCCTCGCCCTACGTCCTCGAGTCCCTCGTCTATGGCGACGGGACGGGGCTTACCGCTCTCGTGAATCTGAAGCCCGAAGTGCTCGAGCGGATAAAGTCGCGGGTGAAGGACGAGATCGAGGGGGTCGAAGTGGGGCTCGTGGAAACGCTCGAGCGCATAAAGCGCGAGGCAAACGGCAGGCTCCAGGTTTTCTCGCGTATCAATACGGTCGAGCATCAGGTCGAGCCCTTCGAGAAGACGCCTAAACAGAGCATCAAGCGCTTTCTCTACCCTATAAAGCGGAAATGAGTAGTGAGGCCTACGAATATAGCAACCTCCTGCACTGCAAGTCAGTCTAACTAAATCGAGGTAACCGCAGTGCCCTACTCTTTTGAAACCGATACTCTCGCAGACATCGCTCCCCGTTCTGCAGCCTTCGGCTATCAAAACGCCTTGGGCATGGTTGGCGGTGCATCAATATCCTACAAAGATCTAGATCGCTATACGCTGCGCTGCGCCGCACTCCTTTATCGAGAGGGCATCGGCTCCGGAGACCGAGTGGCCATACTCTCCGAGAGCCGTCCCGAGTGGGGCATCGCATCCCTCGGCATAGCCCGCTCCGGCGCGATCTGTGTGCCTATCCTCGTGGACTTCCCCTGCGCCCAAATCGTCAACATCCTCGCTCATTCGGGTTCCCTCGCCGTCTTCGCCTCTGAAAAGACCAAGCGAAAGCTCGAACAGACGGGCCTCAAGGTCCTCTCCATCGAGGCCCTCTCGGCCGCTCATGCGGATGCGGCGCTCGAAGAGGCGGCCGCGCGTTACGTTGCGCCCAAGGTCAAGCCGACCGACCTCGCGGCCATCGTCTACACCTCGGGCACGACCGGCCTCTCCAAGGGCGTCATGCTCACCCACCGCAACTTCATAGCCGACGCCCTCGCCTGCGACCCTGTCATCAGGCTCGACGGAGAGGATATACTCCTGTCCATCCTTCCCCTGGCCCACACCTACGAGTACACGATCGGCTTCCTCATCCCCATGATGAGTGGCGCGCAGATCCGCTACCTCGACAGGCCGCCCTCGGCGAGCGTCCTCATGCCCGCTCTCGCCAAGCTGAGGCCCACGATCATGCTCTCGGTGCCCCTCGTCATCGAGAAGGTCTACCGCTCGGGCGTGAAGCCCAGCCTCGAGAAAATCTTCCTATATAAGCTCCCCTTCATGCGCCCCATCCTCCAACGGATCGCGGGGAAGAAGCTCTACGCCTCCTTCGGGGGTCGCCTGCGCTTCTTCGGCATAGGAGGAGCTCCCGTCGATCCCGAGGTCGAGGCTTTCCTCCTCGCCGCGCGCTTCCCTTACGCTATAGGCTACGGCCTCACCGAGACCGCGCCTTTAATCGCCGCATCGGCGGTGGGCAAGACCAAATTGCGCGTCGCTGGCCTCCCAATAGGCGACGCCAACATCCGCATCGCGGACGTCGAAGGCGCCAAGCTCTCCGGCATAGGCGAGATCCAGGTGCGCGGCTCCATGGTCGGGCCCGGCTACTACCATGACGAGGCGCGCACCGCTGAGGCCTTCACGAAGGACGGCTATTTCCGCACTGGCGACTTGGGCTCCTTCGACAAGCAGGGCAGGGTCGCGGTGCGCGGCAGGATCAAAACCATGATCCTCGGCGCATCGGGCGAGAACATCTACCCCGAGGAGGTCGAGGCCGTACTCAACGCCTCCCCCGAGGTAGTCGAGTCTTTGGTATACGGCGACGATGAGGGCCTGACCGCCCTCGTCCACTTGAGCCCGGAGACCATAGCCGCCTGCGTGAAGAGCAATGTCGAGAGCGCGGAGAAGGCTGCGCACCAGGCAGCCGATACGGCGGCGGAACTCCTTGAGAGGATCAAGCGCGAGGCCAACGAACGGCTGACTGCCTTCTCGCGCATTAAACGCATGCAGCTCCAGAGCGTACCCTTCGAGAAGACGCCCACGCAGAAGATCAAGCGCTTCCTCTACCCGCGGGGCTGAAGTATTTCCCTCTCCATTTCCTCACATCTTGCTCAGAGCCTGGTCCAGATCGGCAATCAAAGCCTCGCTCTCTTCGAGCCCGATATGGAGCCGCACTAGGCCCGCGCGATCCTTCGGCACTTCGTTTGCGCTCGCGTAAGACGCCGCGCTGGGGAAGACGAGGCTCTCGTAGCCGCCCCAGCTGACGGCGCGCTTAAAGAGAGTCAGGGAATCGACGAAACGCGCGACGCGCCGAATGTCTGCGGTATCGAGCCGGATAGACAGGAGGCCCGAGCCACCGCGGAACTGCCGCTTGGCCAACTCCGCCTGAGGATGAGAATCGAGGAAGGGATACAATACCTGTGCGACCTTGCCGTGGGACTCGAGGAAGCGGGAAACATCCATCGCGGAGCGGAAGTGGGCAGGCATGCGCAGATGGAAAGTCCTGAGGCCGCGCAACATGAGCCAGGCCATGAAGGGGTCGGCGACCGAGCCCATCTGGAGGCTTTCCTGCTGGATTATCCGCTCGACGTCCTCCTTATTCCCCACCACGACGCCCGCAATGATATCGCTACAGCCACCCAGGTACTTGCTGCCCGAGTGCACCACGACATCCACCCCGAGCTCCAGTGGGTTGCAGAAATAGGGAGTGGCCCAGGTGTTGTCGGTGATTGTCCTTATACCGCGCGAGCGCGCTAACGAGGCCACTGCCGAGAGGTCCTGTAGCTTGAAGGTCATCGAGGTCGGGCTCTCGAGGTAGATAAGGCGCGTGTTAACGCGAATCGCGGCCTCGATCTCGGCGATGTCCGTCCCCTCCACGAAGCTGCACTCGACGCCGAAGCGCGGCAGATATGAGGAGGCGAGCTTGCCCATCCAAGTATAGGCGTCCCGCACGCAGACGATGTGGTCTCCCGCCTTGACGAAGGCCATAACGGAGTTCGTTATCGCCGCGGCCCCCGAGCCCAGGAGCTTGGCCTTCTCGCCCTTCTCGAGCGCCGCGAGCTTGACTTCCGCGAGGTTGACGGTCGGGTTGTTCCCCCTTGTATACAGGCAATGGCCGAGCTCGTCGTTGACCGCGGCCCTCAGTTCCTCGAAGGAGGGAAAGCAGAAATTGGAGGTCTGGAAAATGGGCGGGCTCACCGCATTGAGGGGAAGGGTCTCTTCGCCCAAATGATGGAGTATCGCACCGTAATTGTCGCGAGGCATGGAATGCTCTCCTCAGGGTATGAATCTGCCCGCGCCTGACGCAGGCTCGTAATCGCACTCAAAAACAGTATCGATTGAATCTATGGGCCTGTCGGGCAAGCCCTTAATCAGGAGCGAGCCGGGCGATGTGTCGGCTTCGTAGCGCGCTCCGGTCGCGAGGCTGCGCGCCGAGAGGATGCGGACGCCTTGGGCCCGTGAGCGGAGCTCGGTCCCCGGCCATCGCAGGACATGATAGTAGAGCTTGCCGTGCCCCGCGGTCCAGACGCCCGAGTTGCAGAAGAAGCCGCCGTCGAGGGCCTCGCGCGCGAGGTGCGGCGCCTTGCCGCAGCCGTAGACGGAAGGGCCGTTCGTGGCCAGCCAAGCACCTACAGCCTCGAGTCCGGCCCTGGCCCCATCCGGCACGGCCCCGTCGCCCCGAGGGCCTGCATTGAGGATGAAGTTGCCGCCCCTGCTCACGCTATGCACGAGCGCGCCTATCAGCTGCCGCGGAGTCTTCCAGTTAGCGTCGCCCGAATGGTAGCCCCAATTGTCGTTGGTAGTCATGCAGGCTTCCCAAGGACGGCCCTGCTCTATGATCACCTGCTCGGGAGTGCCGAAATCCTCCTCGAGTCCCGATCGGTCGTTGATGATGATGCCCGGCTGAGCCTTCCTCGCCATGGCGTTGATGGCGGCCGAAGACCAGTCCCCCGCGCTTATGTCGTCAGCGAGTGGAGGATTGTCGTGCGGCCAGAAGCCGTCGTACCACAGGATGTCGATCTTCCCGTAGCCGACCATCAGCTCCTCGACCTGCGCGTACACCTTCTCGCGGAAGGCCCTCCAGGCCGCGGGGTCGCGCTTCGGGCCAGCCCAATAGGCTGGATCGGACCAGTCGAGGAGCGAGTAGTACAGGCCCACCATGAGCCCCGCCTTCCGTGCGGCCTCCACGTATTCGCGCACTAGGTCGCGACCCGCAGGCGAGCGCGGCGCGCTGTAATTTGTCGTTGCGCTGTCCCAGAGGCAGAAGCCCTCGTGGTGCCGGGCGGTGAGCACGCAATAACGGGCTCCCGCGCGACGTGCAAGGTCCACCCATGCTGCAGGGGAGGCAGAATCCGAGAGACGAAACCGCTCCATGAGACGGCGATACTCGTCCAGCGGTATCGCCTCGTTGTACATGGCCCACTCGCTGTGGCCGAGTATAGAGTACAGTCCGTAGTGGAAGAAGGCTCCGAATCGGGCCTCCTGAAATTCCCTTATGCTATCTTCGACTCCCAAAGTTAGTCGCTCCTTCTCTATTCCTTGACGCCGCCCTCGGTGAGCCCGGCCACGATGTAGCGTTGCCCGATCGCGAACACGAGCATCGTTGGCAGCAAGGCCATCACGATACCTGCGCTCAGGACGTCCCAGCTTATCCCTGCCTTGGAGATGAACGAGTTGAGCGCGACCGGAACGGTGAGCTTGTCCGGCGAGGACATGAACAGGACTGCTACGAAAAGTTCATTCCAGATGTTTACGAACGCGAAGCTGAAGATGGCGACCATGCCGGGCGCAAGAAGCGGCATGATCACCCTGAGGAGCGACTGAAGCATGGAGCAGCCATCGATCTCGGCCGCTTCCTCGAGGCTCGCGGGTATTCGGTCGAAGAAGCTTTTGGCCATGATCACGCAGAAGGCCAACACCGACACCATATAGATCAGTCCGAGCGCGCCCAGGTTATCCACGGCGTGCAGGTCGGCCATCAGGAGGTAGAGGGGCAGCATGAGCATGAAGGTCGGTATGGTCTGCGTCACGTAGAGGACGAGGATCATAGCGCGCTTGGCCGACTTGAACTTGAACCGCGAGAGGGCGTAGCCCCCGAAGGCCGAGAGGATCATCGCCCCGACCGCGCCTTCCATGGTGACGAAGAAGCTGTTGCGGAAATAGATCCCGAAATTCGCGAAGCGGAAAAGCTGTCTGTAGCTCTCCAAACTCGGATGCGAGGGAAGGTACTTTATTGGGAAAGTGTATATCTCCTTAGGGCCCTTGAGTGAGGTGATGATGATCCATGCGAGCGGCCCCAAGGCGAAGAAGAGAAAGAGGGCAAGGGCCGTGAATCGCCCGATCCGCGCGATATGGGAGGGCCGATTCATGATTCGAACTCCTTCCTGTTCGCGATCGAGAGGTAGGCGAAGGCAAGGATGAAGAGGAGCACCATGATGATGAGGCTGAGCGCTGCGCCCTGACCGTAGTTGTATTCCTTGTAGATCTTGTTGATCATTTGTGTCGCCAGGATATTGGTCGAGTTGGCGGGCCCGCCGTTCGTCATCCCGTAGATGATCTCCGGGAAATTCATTATCCACATCATCCGCAGGAGGGTAGTGCTGACTATGGTCGCGCTTATGTAGGGGATCGTAACCCGGAAGAGGCGCCCGACGGCTCCGGCTCCGTCGATCTTGGCGGCCTCGTAGAGCTCTTTGGGAACGGACTGGAGGGCGGCGAGGAGCATGATCCCGAAGAAAGGTATGCCGTACCAGACGTTGGCCACGATGACGGCGACTAAAGCGTACTTGGGGTTGGACAGGAAGCCGATAGGCCGCGAAATGAGGTGCAGCCGCATGAGGATGTCGTTCGCAAGGCCGAACTGGCCGTTGAATATCCACGACCAGATAAGACCGATCGCGAAGCCCGAGACTGCCCACGTGTAAAAAACGAGACTGGTGTATACACCTCTGCCGCGGAATTTTTCGCGAAGGAGAAGGGCGAGGCAGAAGCCGAGGACAAATTGCAGGACGAGCGAGGCGAATATCCAAATGAAGGTGTTCCCGAGGATCTGTAGGAAGGGGAAGGCGGAATCGCCGAATATATCCGAGAAATTGCCGAACCCGACGAAAGGCGTGTCCCTAAGGTCGAACATACTGTATCGCCTAAAGGCGATGACCATGCTCTTTACGACCGGCGCGTAGACGAGGAGCGCGACGGGAAGGAATGTCGGAACGAGATAAAGTGCGAGGTTACGCGTCCGCAGGTCTTTCATGGTATGCCTCATTCAGGGGGACAACCAAGACCGATAGGCCTTGGACGCCCCCTGCCCTTCCGTTATGTCGCGGCTTCCGGCCTCATTTCCAGTAGGACGCCCACTTCGCGATAGTCTCGTCTACACTGCTCTGGCCGAGGAGGAGCCGCTGCATGTACTGCTCCTGATAGGGGCCCCAGGCCGAAAACTTCGCCGAGGTGATCGGGTAGTTCACGAACTTGTAGGTCTCGGGATGAGTGAACATCGTATGCCAGGCTTGGAACACGCCCGTGCTGAAGTAGGGATCGTCCTTAAAGGAGCTGCTGAATACCGGCAGCGCGCCGTAGGACTTACAGAACTCGCTGTTGTTCTTGGGAGAGATAAGGTAGGTCAGGAATTTCCACGCTTCGGCCTTGTGCTGGCTGTAGGAGACGATGGACAGGCCGTTGAAGGCAAAGTCCTGGTAAGCCTTGCCGCTCTTCTCGCCGACCGGCACGGGCACCACAGTGTAGCTGTCGCGGCCGAGCTGCTTGTCGATCATAGCGATTGCATCGGGATCCTGGATTAGGAAGGCGCCCGAGCCGGAGACGAAGGCGTTGATCTGCTCCGCGAAACCCCAGTTGACGCCGTCGGGAGACACCGCCTTCTTATAGAGGTCGACATAGCGCTGGAGTCCGGCCTTGCCCTCCGGCGTATCGTAGACGAACTTGCCGTCCTTTGTTTTATAGAAGTTGTTCGGGTCGATGTTCGTCAGGTTGGCGAGGCAGAGCTGGTCCTGAGAGACCTTCCAGGCATTGCTCTTGCCGCGGATCACATAGCCATACTGATTCTTGGAGGGATCAGAGAGGGCCACCGAGGCGTCGTACAGCTCTTGCACCGTCTTCGGGATCGCGATACCAGCCTTCTTGAGGAGATCGGTGCGGACGAAGAGACCCTTCACGAAGAAGAGTTGGGGGATAATATAGGCCTTGCCATCGATAATGCGGGCGGCGTACAAGCTCATCGGGAGGAAATCGCCCTTAGCCGACCAGTCATTAAGGTAGGTCTCCAAGTCCGCGACCTGGCCGTTGTTGACGAACTGCTTGATCGTTCCGTCGCGCGACTCGATGATGTCGAGGGGCTGCTTGGCGTTGAGCATGAGGGTCATCTTGTTCTCGGCTTGTTCGTAAGGAGGAGAAATGAGGTTGACCTTGATGTTGGGGTTCTCCGCCTCGAAGCGGGCGATCACCTCGTTGAGGAAAGCGGTCCGCGTAGGAGAAGTGAGCATTTCAATGAAATTGAGCTGGACGACTTCGCCCTTCGCTTTCGTCTGCGCGAAGGCTAGTGTCGGGGCGAGCAATACGATGATCAGCAGTCCCAGAGTGAATCGCTTCATGACTTCCTCCTTTGTAAAATGCAGCAATAACGTAACGTTTCGTTTTAAAATTAATAGGGATACTATAATCCCTTTTCTGCGCTGTCAAGATTCTTTTTATAATAACATGAGGAATTCCTGCGCCTTGGACGAACCGAGGCGCGGGCCGAGGAATAATTAGGAAAGAGACACACTATGCCAATGATCGGATGGAATCCCTTTTATTGAAAAATGCCTGCAAAATATGGTTTTGGGGAGCCAAGTCCTTCACTCCTCCCTCCAGCCGGTCGAGAAGAAGCCTTGCGCCGAGGCGGCCTATGTCCAAGACCGGCTGCTCGACAGTTGCTAGCCTGGGACGCAATATCTCAGCGACCTGAAGCAGGTCGAAGCACGCGAGAGATATGTCATCAGGTATTCGTAACGATTCGTCTTGGATGGCTTTCAGCGCTCCAAGGCCCATATCGTCTCCGCACACGAGGAGGGCAGTCATCCCATGTTTTTCCAATAAAAGTTCTTTTGCGATCGAGTATCCCGACTCGAGACTCCAGTCGCAATAGCGGATTAGGCCATAGTCTATCGCGACGCCTGCGCGCTTGTGCGCCTCGAAGTAGCCTTTTAGCCTCATTTTAGCGGTATAGACATCCTCCGGGCCAGTGATGATTCCGATGCTCCGGTGGCCGGCCGACAGGAAGGCGCCGACTGCCTCCATGGAGGAAGCGACGTTGTCTATCATGACGGTATCGAAGTCCATGCCCGAAAGGGGACGGTCGATCAGCACCACTGGCCTGTTCTCCTTCTGGAAAATTCGCAGTTCCTCGTGGACAACTCCCGAAGGGATAACCACGAGCCCGTCGACCCTCTTGTTTAGGAGGAAGCGCAACTTCGCAGATTCCAGGGAAGGATCCTTTCTGTACCCGCAGATGATAACGCTGTAGCCGGCGCGAGTGAGCTCCTCTTCGACCATCGAAATTATGGCAGCATCGAAGGCGCTCCGCAGATTGGGTATGAGTATCCCGATCGTCATGCTCTTGTTCGTCTTGAGACTGCGCGCGGCCTCATTGGGCCGATAATCAAGGACCCGTAGCGCTTCTTCGATTTTACGCTTGTTCTTCTCTCGCACCACGCCGTTATTGAGGTACTTCGAGACCGTCGAAAGCGCTAGACCGGTATATTTCGAGATATCCTTTATCGTAGCCACTTGCTGATTCCCACTTGATTCGCGAAACGTTGCATTACTTATCGCACACCATCTGTGGGCTATCAAGTGGCAAGAGGCAGCGGCAGGGCGGTAGAGTTTTCACCACGAAACTGCTACAATGATCCAAAGGAGAGTCAACCTATGCCCGTCAATCTCAAAGGACGCAGCTTCCTTACCCTTAAGGATTTCAGCCCCGAGGAGATCCGCTACCTCCTCGACCTTTCTCGCGACCTCAAGGCCAAGAAGCGTTCGGGCGTAAAAGGCAATCTCCTCTACCGCAAGAATATCGTGCTCATCTTCGACAAGTCCTCGACCCGTACCCGCTGCGCCTTCGAGACCGCAGCCTGGGACGAGGGCGGCAACGCCACCTTCCTCACGAACAGCCAGATGGGCAAGAAGGAATCCGTCGAGGACACCGCGAAAGTTCTCGGCCGCATGTACGACGGCATCCAATACCGTGGCTTCAGCCAGAAGCTTGTCGAGGACCTCGCGAAGTACTCGGGCGTCCCCGTCTGGAATGGCCTTACCGACGAAGACCATCCCACGCAGATTCTTGCCGACCTCTTAACCTTAGAGGAGCACGTCCACAAAAGCCTTAATAAGATGAAGCTGGTCTACTGCGGCGACGCGCGCAACAATATGGGTAACGCTCTCATGATCGGTTCGGCTAAGATGGGCCTTACGTTCGTCGCCCTCGCCCCTAAGGAGCTCTGGCCGAACGAGAAACTCGCTTCCGAAATGCGCGCGCTCTCCGCGACCACTGGCGGCTCCATCGAGTTCTTCGACATAAACCGAGCCGACGAGGCACTGAAGGGCGCCGACGCCCTCTACACCGATGTCTGGGTGTCGATGGGCGAGGAAGCTAAGTTCGCCGAGCGCATTGCACAGCTCGAGCGCTACCGCGTGACCATGGACTTTATCAAAAAGACCGGCAACCCCGACTGCGTCTTCCTCCACTGCCTGCCCGCCTTCCACGATCAGGAAACCGAGGTTGGCAAGGACATCTTCAAGAAGCACGGTCTTAAAGAGATGGAAGTCACCGACGAGGTCTTCCGAAGTCGGCACTCGGTGGTATTCGACGAGGCGGAGAACCGGCTGCACACGATAAAAGCCGTGATGGTCGCCACTATTGGCGATTTATAAGGCTTAGGATCGCCAATAGGTAGCGAACTAGCGGTCCGTATTAGCGGGCGCTAAAAGTCCCTATCAGCTCGGCCTGCGCCAGGATGTGCCCTTTCATTTTTTTAACGAGGATGTCTCTCGTGGCATCTCCTAAATTTCCAAGCCGCGCGTCGAGAGCGTAGAGCCTGAAGGAGTAATGGTGGGTCCCGGAGGGAGGCTGGGGACCGCCCCAGCCTATTTCCTTCCAACCGTTCAAGCCCTGTCGCGAGCCGTCCGGTATGACAATCGCCATGTTGGCGGGAATCCCCTGCGCTAAGCGGCTCTGGGTCGCGGGGATATCCCACATGACCCAATGCACCCATCCGCCCGCCATGGGAGCGTCGGGGTCATCGCAGATGAGGGCGAAACTTATCGTGGAAGAAGGCGCGCCGGACCATGAGAGCGGCGGCGAGACGTTCCCTTTCGCATAGGCATGGACCTTCGGAATCTCTCCACCGGGACTAAAAGCGTCGGATACTAGAGTCAACATTGCCTTTCCTCCTTGTGCGCCCAAGGGCCCGCAAACGAGCGACGCGAGCATCGCCATACCGATCAAAAGCACTCTTGTTTTTTTCAAGTTCGCTCCGGCCACAAAGGCTGTCGGTAATAATAGTATGATCGCGCGTCGTTAGGAAAGCGGCGTCGCGAAGCCGAGTGCCTTCGCGCAGAGATTCATCTGCCGGTCGTAGCTGAAGAGCGCAAGGATGGAATCAGCCTGACCGGCTAGTGCCTCAAGAGCGGTCGCCAGGTGCAAGGCGTCGAGAGTGCCGACTACCGTTGGAAAGGGTCCACCGGCTCGTTTTTTTATCGCGTCCGAAAGGCTCCAGACTTCGAAGCAGGCGTAGAGCTCGAAAAGGCGTGCGACGGCTTCCGCCAGCTTCTCGTCGTCGAGTTCACCGTTTAAGCGATGCCGTTCGAGTACGCGGCGAGACTCGATCAGAAGAAGCTCGCTAGCTAGAGTCCGAGTCGCCTCGAAGGCGTGATGTATCGCGATATCCCCTTCCAATATGAAGCGCAAAACTACCGAAGTATCAACATAAGCGATCACCTCCGAGCCCGATCTTCATCGAGCGGAGCCAGACTACTGCCTGCGATAAGAGGGCTATACGCCTGGAAGCTAAAGCTTCTCTCGGGCGCTCGAACCCCCGCTGTATCCTGGGGTTGATACGGCAGGACCTGGGCTACCGGATGGTTATGATCGAGCACGATGACCCCCTCCCCTGCGCTCACGGTCTTTAATTCGGCGCAAAAGTGAGCTTTGAAATCCGAGACAGACATGGTCTTCATAAGACTACATTAGTGGTCTTTTATCAGTTCGTCAATGCCTGGATGGGCGCAGGGACTCTGCCACCACGACCGATAAAGAGCTCCGAGCTGAAGCCGCTCACCGCCATGACAGGCGCCCTGCCGAGGAGGCCTCCGAACTCCACCGAGTCGCCGACCTTTTTCCCCGGAGCAGGAATGAGCCTCACGGCCGTCGTCTTCCTATTAATGACGCCGATCGCCATCTCGTCTGCGATGATCGCGGAAATGGTGGACGCGCTCGTTTCGCCCGGCACCGCGATCATGTCGAGGCCGACAGAACAGACGCTCGTCATGGCCTCGAGCTTCTCGATTTTAAGAGCACCGGCTTCGACGGCCGCTATCATGCCCGCGTCCTCGCTTACCGGTATGAAAGCGCCGGAGAGGCCGCCCACGCAGGAGGAGGCCATAGCCCCACCCTTCTTCACCGCGTCGTTCAGGAGCGCGAGCGCGGCTGTGGTCCCGTGGGCGCCGCAACGCTCCAGGCCCATAGCCTCGAGGATAGCGGCGACACTGTCGCCGATCTCGGGCGTCGGCGCAAGCGAAAGGTCGAGGATACCGAACTCCACGCCGAGCCTCTGGGACACAACGCGTCCGATCATCTCGCCCATGCGCGTAATCTTGAAGGCGGTCTTCTTGATCGTCTCGGATATCTCGGTGAAGTTCGGGTTCTTGAGCTCGCGAAGGGCCGCGTTGACCACGCCGGGTCCGCTCACGCCAACGTTGATGACGCACTCGCCCTCGCCGATCCCGTGGAAGGCGCCGGCCATAAAGGGATTATCCTCGGGCGCGTTGGCGAACACCACAAGCTTGGCACAACCCAGGCCGTCTCTGTCGGCGGTCCGCTCGGCGGTCCGCTTGATGATCCTGCCCATGAGGGCTACCGCATCCATGTTAATCCCCGCCTTCGTGGTGGCGACGTTCACCGAACTGCAGACTCTATCGGTGCAGGCAAGGGCCTCGGGTATCGATTCGATGAGCTTGAGGTCTCCGGGTGTGGCCCCCTTGTGGACGAGGGCGCTGAAGCCGCCGATGAAGTTGACGCCGACTTCCTTGGCGGCCTCGTCCAGAGTCCGCGCTATGGACAGGTAATCGGGCGCGTCGCAGCTTTCGGCCACAATGGCGATGGGAGTTACAGATACCCGCTTGTTCACGATAGGGATCCCATACAGGCTCTGGACTTCATTGGCGACGCGGACCAGGTCCCTCGCGCGCGTAGTAATCTTTTTATATATCTTCTCATTAAAGCGCCCT
>Ga0326728_10013590_pt1 | contig 17617 bp, 11 predicted proteins | sample MB3enrmetagenome_FD_207602 | JGI IMG/M metagenome (GOLD analysis project Ga0326728, IMG submission 207602) | Lab enriched peat soil microbial communities from McLean, Ithaca, NY, United States - MB31MN | ecosystem: Environmental > Terrestrial > Soil > Wetlands > Peat | place: USA: New York... | reverse complement strand
CGGCGCCTCCAACCTGCTGCTGGGCTCGAATGACATTGGCGAGGCTAATGTGATCAACAACGCCTATTCCGCGCAATACGGCCAATATGCCGGAACGCAGGTTACTTATATCACGAAATCCGGAACCAATAAGTTCCACGGCGACGCTATCTATAATTGGAATGGCCGGGCACTCAACGCCAATCAGTTTTTCAGCAACCAGGTGGGCCAGCCGACGCCGTTCAACAACTTCAATCAATGGATGACCAACCTGAACGGCCCCATTTGGAAGGACCACACGTTTTTCGACTTCAACTACGAAGGCGTGCACAGCTTAGTACCCATCTCCAGCAGGCTCAACCTGATTCCCAGTCCCCAGTTCCAGGCGGCCACGCTGGCGAACCTAGCCGTCAATGGGAATTCCGCTGAGATTCCTTTTTACCAGAAGGCTTTTGCAATCTATAACAATGCTCCAGGGGCCGCCTCCGCCGTTCCGGTGGCGAATAACGGGGGCTGTCAGGACTTCACCGGTTTACCTTCCGGCGTCCCTTGCGCACTCCAGTTCCGGAGCACGCCTGGCAACCTGTTTACGGAATACCAGTGGGCCGCGCGTGTTGACCACATCTTCAGCCAAAACGATCGAGGTTATATCCGGCTGCTGCGCGATAATGGCTTTCAGCCTACTTACACCAACTCGTTCGGTCCGATCTTCAATATTCAGAGCAACCAGCCACAGATGCTCGGCCAAGTCTCGGAGACGCATGTTTTCGGTCCAGAGACGGTCAACGAATTCAAGGGATCCGCGCTGTTCTACTCGGCGGTCTTTGAGCCGGCAAGTCCCAGCGGTTCCTTGGCCGCGCTGCCGACGTTTTTGAGCTTCTCGGGCACTCCATTCTCCAGCATCGGACCCTGGACCGAACCCGGAAACCCCAACGCCTACTTCCCGGAGGGACGGCGCGTATTCCAATATCAGATCCTGGACGATCTCTCGCATGTCCGGGGCAAGCACACCTTTCGCATCGGGTTTAGCTGGCTCCATGACACCGTTACCGACCTTGATTTTCAGGGGGTCGGCGGACCTCTTAATGGGGCCATCGTGACGACCTTGACCGATTTCTTCAACGGAGGGGGCCCCAGCACTTCTCTCAACCAGGCTTTTCCCTCCTCACCGGAAGAAAGCATCCGCCTCAATACTTATGGAGGCTATGTCGCGGACGACTGGAAGGTGAACGACCGGCTGACGGTTTCCTTGAACTTGCGGCTGGAAAGCTACGCCAGCCCCACCTGCGATTCCAACTGCTTCTCCCGCCTGGCTTCGCAGTTCACCGGCACACCCACCCCCGGCGCCGCCAATACACCTTATAACCAGCTTATTCTCACGGGTCAGAAAGACGCCTATCCGCGCAGTCAAGCGGTGGTTTGGGAACCGCGCGTCGGGATCGCCTGGAGGCCGTTCAACACCGATAGCACCGTTATTCGGACGGGCGCCGGCGTCTTCGCGGACGAATTGCCCGGTGGACTGGCGGAGTTCGCGGCATTCAATCCCCCAACCCTGACTGCTTTCACGGCTGGAAACGGTCTACTGGCGCCGGGTGTTTCCGGGAGCTTGTTTACGAAGGTCGCCCAAGCCAACCAGATCCTGGCATCCCAGTTCGCGTCCGGCGGAAGCTTCAACTCCATTTCGCAATCAATTCCCACTTTCGCGCCTCCGAGTTTCACTGCTTTCCCCAATAACTTCAACCAGCCGACCTACTATAAGTGGAATTTCCAGATCGAACAGGCGCTGGGCTGGAAGACGGCGCTGATTGTCAATTACTCGGGCATGCATGGCGAGCACATCCCCATAGCGGACACGGCGTTGAACGGTTATTGTCCGACCTCGGTTTGCCCGACCGGCTTTCTCGGTCTGCCGGTCGCCCCGCCGAATCCGGCGCTGGGCCAGGTCACACAGTACCTGTCGGCCGCCAACTCGAACTACAACGGCCTCACGATCAGCCTGCAGCGTCATCTTTCGGCAGGTTTAACGTTCAATGTGAATTACACATGGAGCCATTCGCTCGACGATGTCTCAAACGGCGGCGTGCAAAACGAGCCCTTTAACTTCGTGTCCACGGACCCAAGCATCACCGTTCTGCAGAACCCCTACAGCGTGCGCGGCAATTACGGGAACTCGGATTACGATGTGCGGCATTACTTTAGCGCCAGCTTCGTCCTTACCGACATGTTCCGCCACGCGAGATTCCACTGGGGTCCCAACCGGGTTTTCGGCGGATGGACGCTTTCCAGCAACTGGTCCTTCCGGACGGGCCTGCCCTTCACCATCATCGATAACAGCGCGCTCGCCCCATTGCTCGGATCGAATTTTTCTCCGGTACAATACATCTTCGCCTCGCCGGTGACGAGCGTCCCGGGAACCTGCACCAGCGCTGTGAATTCGCCTTGTCTGAGCCCGTCGCAGTTTGCGCCTCCGGCCAACGGCGCCCCGTCCGGCTTCGGCACCATCGGACGCAACTCCGTCTACGGCCCGCATTTCTTCGATACCGATATTGCGCTCATGAAGGATGTCGCTCTCGGCGAGCACGTCACCTTCTCGTTCGGCGCGCAGGCGTACAACGTGTTCAATCACCCCAATTTCGACCAGCCGGTCAGCGACATCTCGAACCCGCAGTTTGGTTCCAGCATCTCCACCGTGGGACCGCCAACGGGCATCCTGGGTTCTTTCGTGGGTGCCGGGAGTTCGCCGCGGTTCGTCGAAATCAAGGGCGCCCTGCGCTTCTAGGGCGGACACTGGTCACGACGGAAATTCGCAGCCGGAATGCTATCCTGAAACTCCAATATCCATGCGCATCGCGGTTCTTTCCGATATCCACGATAACGTCTGGCGGCTGGCGGCAGCGCTCGAAGCGGTGAACGGCGCCGACGCCATGATCTGCTGCGGCGATCTCTGCTCGCCCTTCATCGTTCATCAACTGGGCCGCGGCTTTCCGAAGCCCATCCACATCGTTTTCGGCAACAACGATGGCGACCTGTACCGGATTGCGAACAACGCGCGGCGCTACGAGCAGATTCAGATCCACGGCGAGTTCTTCCGCGGGGAATTCGAGGGCCATCGCGTGGCCGCCAACCACTACGACAACATCGCGCGGGCCATCGCGGCCTCCGGCAAGTTCGAGGTGGTGTGCTACGGCCATAACCACGTCTACGCGGTCGAACGTATCGGCCCCACCCTGGCCATTAATCCGGGCGCGATCATGGGCGCCACTTTCGGCGCCGATGGAACCCGCACCGACGTGGCCTCTACTTTCGTGGTGTACGACACTGCGTCCGGCCAGGCCACGGGCTTTGAAGTGGCCCATAACGGCGAGGTGCAGGCTCTTTCCTTGGCTCACTCGAGTTAATGCCGCAGACGGCAGTTCATTCACCGGCCTTAGCGATTCATGAGACAATCGGCTTTCTTCGGTGACGAACATGGGCTGGCATAAAACTCTTTTTTCTGGTTTGCTGCTCGCGGCCTTGGCCGGCGCGCAAACTCTTAATTGCGATTTTCAAGGTTATAAAGCGCTCGACGGATTGAAAGCCGGGATGCGCGCGGGTTCTTTGGAATTGATCTGGCAGGGCGAGCGCGGCCAGACATTGCGCGCCACACTAGGCGTGAACGGCGGCCAACCCGTCGTGCGGGAACTGGCCGTCGAAAAGGGTGGCAAGTGGTCCGTACTGGGCCGCGACCTCACTCCCGAATACCAGGTCACCACCGGCCGGCGGCGCATCTCCGCCCAGCAGGAAGCGCCCTTGCGTCAATTGGGCATTTTCACCCCCGAAGTCATCGAGCGTCAGAAATGGTTCGCGTTCTGGGACGCTCCTCTGAACGTCCCCGGCCATCCCGGTATGAACGCGGCGGTCGATCTGCCGCGCAAGCCCGAAGAGATCCAGCGCGCGTGGGCTACGTTTCAAATCACCGGCTGCCAGGTCGGCACCGACGGCGCCCGTTTGGAGGCCAATTTCCCCGGAGTTTCGCTCGGCATCTTCTCTGGCGGTCTGCGCTATACCGTCTACCGGGGAACCAACCTGATTCGCCAGGAGGTAATCGCCAAAACCGATGCCCCCTCGGTCGCCTACAAGTTTGCCGCCGGTTTAAAGGGTTTCGCCATCGGCGACGATACCCGCATTGTCTGGCGCGATGTCGCCCGCGGCTGGCAGCATTACCTGTTGGGCGGCGGCGTCAATTCCGATCCCGTGGCGCTGAAAGCACGCAACCGGCTGGCAATTGTCGAAAACAGCGCCGGCTCGTTGGCCGTCTTGCCGGCATCCCACAAGTTCTTCTTCTCGCGCGAAGTGGAATCCAACCTCGGATACAACTATTACCGCAAAGACAGCGAGACCACTTTCGCCGTGGGCGTGCGCCAGGCCGATCGCGAGGAATCTTTCAAACCTTACGGCACAACCGACGCCGTCTGGCAGCGCCGCGTCAGCCAGGCACGCGAGTTCGAAGAGAACTTTGCGCTCTACAACGCTCCCCCGGGCACCCTGCAGCGGATGGCAGTCTATTTTTATCTGGATTCGGGCAAGGCGGAAGCCACTCAGCAGGCGGTGATGGCTTTCACCCACGACGATGTCTACAAGCCCTTGCCCGGCTACCAGGTGATGGTCAGCCATTTCCACTTCCATCTTAATGAGGAACTGACCGATGCCGGCACCCTGGATTACCAGCCGCAGTGGATTCCCACCTTCAAGGCCCTGGGCATCAATATTGCCGCGCTGTGCGATTTCCACGCCGATTCGCATCCCACTGACACGGGCAAGATCCGTCTCGAGGAGCAGCGCGTCTACTTCGAAGGCAGCGCGCGCCTGTCCGATCGCGATTTCCTGATCATTCCCGGCGAAGAGCCCGACGCCACGTTAGGCGGCCATTACATGTTCCTGTTCCCCAAGCCGGTCTATTATACGCACGCTCAGCTGCCCCGTCCCGGTTCCAAGCGAGTAGTCGTGGAACAGCCCTATGCAGAAGAGATCGCGCCCTACGGCAAGGTCTATCACACATCCTCGCCTGAAACCGAGATGCGTATGCTGAACGACGAGCATGCCCTCATGTGGCAGACTCACCCCAGAACCAAGAGTTCCGATGGCTACCCGGATGCCGTGAAGGACCAGCCGCACTTCCTGAGCGACCGCTTCGCCGGCGCCTCCTTCCAGTCGTTGCCCGTGGATCAATCCCAAAAGCGCCTGTGCGAGGTGCGCTGTCTCGATCTGCTGGACGACATGAATAACTGGGCCGGCGCCAAATACCTGATTGCCGAGGGAGACACTTACACCAAGTCTCCGGAAGACGAGACTTACCCGCAATTGGACGTCAACTACGTGAAGCTCGACCGCCTCCCTAAGTTCTCCGATGGCTGGATGCCGGTCCTCGATGCTCTACGCGCCGGCAATTTCTTTGTGACTTCGGGCGAAGTTCTGCTGCATGACTACGCCATTCAGGGCACGGGCGACAAGCGCACCTTCGTCATCGACGTGGATTGGACCTGGCCGGCGGAATTCGTGGAGCTGGTCTGGGGCGATGGCAAGACGACCAACCGCGAAATCCTATCCGCCACTTCTTTAGCGCCGTTCTCGACGCACCATTACCGCATACCGTTCGATACCGCCGGCAAGAAATGGGTGCGTTTCGCCGCCTGGGATTCCGCGGGCAACGGAGCCTTCACGCAGCCCGTGCACTTACGGTAAGTGAAATCCCTGCGCGTCACTCATAGCGCAACGATTCTATGGGGTCCAGCCGCGCGGCTTTGATGGCCGGCAGCAATCCGGCCACCAGGCCTACCGTTTCGAGCATCACGGTCGAGGTCACAACCGCGAATGCCGAAATGTGCAGGTGGATGTCGCCCCTGCCGCTGGTGTCCTGAAAAAGCGGCCCCAGCAGCGGGAGCGTGCCCAGCAGCCAAGTGACCAGCCAACCCGCGGCCACGCCCAGCACTCCTCCCGCGGTCACAATCGCCATGGCCTCCAGCAGAAATTGCGCGAGGATCGAGCGGTTGGTGGCGCCGATCGATTTCAGCACGCCGATCTCGCGCGTCCGCTGCGTTACCGAAACGAGCATGATGTTAGCCAGCCCCACCCCGCCGATGGCCAGCGTGAGCGTGCCCACGAAAGCCAGCAGCACGCGCAGCGCGATCCCCATGGTGTCTACCAGGCGCATGTATTCGTTGAAGACGATAAAACGCACCGCGCGCTCGTCGTTGGCGGAAAAGGCGTGCAGCCGCGCCAGCGTCTCGCGCACCTGCCGCAGGGTGTCGTCGCGGAACACAGGGTTGGCCGGCATCCAGACGATATCGTCGGGATACTTCAGGTCGCGGTAGAGCGATGCGGTTTCGAACGGGATAAATCCGCAGTCGTTGTCCGGCGTGTTGTAATTGGCTACCTGCGTTTTGGTCTCGAGAACCCCGATCACCGTGAAGCGCAGGCCGTCGATGGTGATCTCTTCGCCATCCGGCGGGATCTCGCCGAACAGCTTCTCGGCCGTCTTCCGGCACAAACCAGCGGCCCGATTCCATGGTCATGTTGCGGATGCGCTCGTAGGGCGCTTCCACGCCGCGCACCATGGTGGTCTCGGTGCGATAGCCGCGCACCAGCGTCATGCCGCGCATCATCATCTCGCTCGAGATGGCAGCCACCATGGGCACCGATTCGCGGATGGCCGCCACGTCGCTGCGTTCCAGGCGGACACGGTGGCCCGCCCGCTCGCCTCCAGCCTGATCGGAAGTCTGGCCGCCGAGCATGAGCACGAGATCCTGGCCCACCTCCAGGAAGGCCTTCCGTATGGCCGCGTGGAAGCCATCGCCATAGGCGTAGAGGATCACGAAACAGGAGACGCCCCAGGCCAGGCTGACGGTGGTCAGCAGGCTGCGCTGCCGGTTGAAGCGCAGGGCTTCGGCGGCCTCCCGCAGGATCGAGCTAACGCTCATAGCGCAGCGCCTCCACGGGCGTCAGGCGGGCGGCGCGCCAGGCCGGCCAGATGGCCGAAGCCACCGCGATGGCGCCCAGCGCGGCGAAGGCCTCGGCGGTGGTGGCGGCGCTCACCGGCAGGCCGCCGAACATTTCGCGATGCGGCAGTTGATTGACGAGCGTGGCCAATCCAAAGGCCGCCAGCCAGCCGCCCACGCCGCTAAGCACCGCCAGCAGGACGCCTTCCGCGAAGAAATCCGAGAGGATGCGGCGGCTGGTCGCGCCCACGGCCTTGCGCAGCCCGATCTCCTGGGTCCGCTCGCTCACCGATACCAGCATGATATTCATGACCCCCACTCCGCCCAGCGTCAGGGTCACCAGCGCGATGACACCCAGAAAAATGGTCATGGAAGTGAACATGCGGTCCACCAGCTCGGCGTTCTCCACGGTGTCCCAGAGGTAGATGGCGCCCGTATCTTGGGGATCGAACTGGTGATTGCGCGCCAGCACGCGCGTGACCTGCGCGCGGGCCTCCTTCCATCCGCTCAGCGAGGCGGGGACGTAAATCAGGTCGCTCAGAATTCCGGGATGAAAATTCTCGTCGGCCGGGGGCAGATCGCGCATCATCGTCGAATACGGGATGTAGATCTTGTCGCTGTCCAGGCCGTTGTAGCTGCTGCTTTGATCTTTTGGCGGCATCAGCCCCACGATGCGGAATGGCAGGCCGTTGATCGAGAGGCTCGCGCCCGGCGCCACCGGACGGTCGCCAAACAACTGCTTGCGGACGTTGTCGCCCAGCACCGCCGCGCGGGCCGTGCTGTCTTCATCCCGGTCCACCAGGAAGCGCCCGCGGTCCACGGGGATATTGCGGATCTCCGCGTACGCCGGCTCCACGCCCATAACCGAGAACGATCCGCCGTTGAACGGCGTAACCGCATGGGCGGTGTTCTGGAGCTCCCCCAATACGCTCCTGGCCAGGAAACACTCGGCACGGATGTCCCGCACGTCATCGTAAGTCAGCCGCACGCGCCGTCCGGCCCGCTGGCCGCCAGCCTGTTTCTCGGTTTTGCCGTTGAAGACGATTACGATGTTCTCGCCGATCTGCCGGAAGCGGTCCCGCTGGCCCTCCTTGAAGCCATCGCCCATGGCCACGATGATCACGATCGAGGCCACGCCCCACGCAATCCCGGCCATGGTCAGGAGGCTGCGCAGTTTGTTGCGCGCCAGGCTGGAGAAGACCCCGCGGAAAATCTCCTTGAGGTAAAGCATCGGATGGCACGCCCCGCGCTATTGCAGGACCACTTGCTGGCCCTCCCAGAGACCCTTGACGATCTCCGTCTTGGACCCGTTGCTGATCCCCGTGGTCACCGCGACCCGGCGCCGCCCCGATTCCACCGTGGGGTCCGCCACTTCCACCTCCGTGGTGCGGTCTTTTTTGTAAATGATGGCGCCTTCCGGAATGGCCAGCACGCCTTTGTGCTCGTCCAGCATGATCTCGGCGTTGGCCGTCATGGTGGCCATCAGCTTGCCGGATTCGTTGGAGATGGAGACCCGCACCTCGAACGTGGTGACATTGTCCTTCTCCACTCCCATGGGCGAGATCTTGGTCACCTTCCCCGTGAACGTGCGGTCTTTATAGGATTCCACGGTGATGCGGGCCGGTTGTCCCAGGTAGACCTTCCCGATATCGCTTTCATCCACCTTGCCCTTCACGTAGACCTCGCGCAGGTCGCCCACGGTCATAATCAGAGTGGCGCCCGATCCCATCACCAGGATCGAGCTGACCGCGTCGCCCACCTCGCGATCGCGCGAAAGCACCACGCCATCGATGGGCGAGATGATGGTGGCGTTGCGCAGGTCTTCTTCCGATTGGTTCAGCGCCGCGCGCGATTGCTCCACCTGGGCCTGCGCCTTGGCGATGGCGGCTTGCGCAACTCCCAGGTTCACCTGAGCCTGCTGCTGCCGGTTCACGGCCAGTTGGTAATTCTTCTCGGCATCGTCCCGCGCGGTCTGCGGCACCAGCATCTCCTGGAACAACTGGCGCGAGCGTTCCATGTCGCGTTTCAGAAACGGGACGTCCGGTCCGAGTGCGTCTACCTTGTCGCGCTCGTAATCGGCCTCCGCGCTCTTCAAAGCCGCCTCCGCCATTCCGACGGCGGCCTGCGCCTGGCGCAGCTTGGGCAGCAGGTCGTTCTGATCCAGCTCGCAGATGGTTTGCCCTTGGTGCACCGCATCTCCCACGTTCACCGGCAGCTTCAGGATAATCCCGCTGGCCTTGGACTTGATTTCCACCTGCGTGGTGGGCTGTATCTTGCCGGTGGCGACCACCGACCGGGCCAGATCGATCCTTTCCACGGAAGCCAGCTTCTCGGGATCGATTTTGGCCGGGGTTCGGCTGATGGCCCGGAGCGAGAAGAACGCCGCACCGGCCAGAAGCGGTACCAGGGCCAGTAAGAACCAGTAAAAAGAGTGCGATTTGCGGTTTGCCATGGCCTTACCTTTGAAAACCCACTCTTATTCACCTACGATATCGTTCCTCGTTTCGTTCCGCCGGGTCTTAAAATAGAATGCGACAATGCCGCGCCCGCCGGATTCCCGACGCCGCACCTTCCAATGGCTGCGGGTTTCCTTGCGCGCCCAAGGCGTGGCTGCATTAGTTGTGCCCCTGGGGGCCCTGTTCGCCGCTCTCTGTTCCATCTTCTGGATGGAGGGTGACGTCCGGGAAGCCGACCAGACCGTGGCCTCCTTCTACGATACCCGTTCCGAGCTGGTGCGGCTGCGCAGTTCGCTGACGGATGCCGGCATCGCATCAGGTGTCTTCGCGGCCACCGGGCAGACGCAGTACCGGACATCCTTCGAGGAAGCCCGCACGGCAGCCGGCGCGGCCTTGAGCCGCTTGCCATCGTTGATCGGAAACGATCCCGCCGCGGTCGCGGAACTGGGCCAAATACAAAAGGTGGCGGGCCAGGATCTCGCGTTCCTGGCCCGCGCCGCAAACGCCGGGCCGGGGGCGGGCGCGCCGTGGATCGATCGCGCCAAGGCGCTTGAAACCGATGCCGCGGCCCGCATCGGCGTGCTCAGCAATGAGAACGAGCGCCGGTTCGCCCAGGCGCGCTCCGATCGGGATCTCCAACGCCGGAAGCTCTTCCAGATAGTGGTGATCTGCGGAGTCGTGGGCCCGTTGGGCGCCCTGTTAGTGCACCTGCTGCTGACGGGCAGGCTGGTGCGCCGCATCCAGGCCGTTCAGGAAAACGCCCGCCGCATGGCGCATGGCCTGCAGCTCCAGCCCTTTCCCGCGGGCACCGACGAGATCGCCGACCTTGCCCGCCAGATCGAAGACGCCGCCTACCTCTTGAACGCTCGCGAGCGCGAACTCGCCGAAAGCGAGAAGCGCTACCGGGACCTGTTCGACCGCGCGCCCATCCCTTACGAGGAGACCGACGTCAACGGCGTGGTGCGGCGCTTCAACCAGGCCGTCTGCGCCCTGCTGAAATGCACGCCCGATCAGATCCTGGGCTGCAAAGCCTGGGATTTCGTGGCTCCCGATCAGAAAGACGAGATTCGCGACGCCATGCTGAAGCGCATCGCCACCGGTATGGAAACCGCCCCGTTCGAGTGCGAGTACCTGATCGAGGATGGCTCCAGTATCACGGTCGAGATCCGCGAAAATCTCATCCGCGACGAGCCGGGCACAGTGACCGGCACCTGCCGCTCCCTGATGGACGTCACCGAACGGAATCTGGCGGCCGTGGCGGCCCGTAAGGTGGAACAGTATGCCATGGAGCTGCGCAACAAGAACGAGCAGCTCGCCCGCGCCCTGGATGCCGCGCGCACCGCCACGGAGGCCAAGAGCCGCTTCCTGGCCAGCGTCTCGCACGAGCTGCGCACGCCGCTGAACGGCATCATCGGCTTCTCCGAACTGATGTATGACGAGAAGGTGGGGCCGGCTACCGCGGAACAGCGCGAATGCCTGTCCGACATCCTCACCAGCGGCCGCCATCTGCTGAATCTCATCAACGACATCCTCGATCTTTCCAAGGTGGAGGCCGGTAAGATGGAATTTCATCCCGAGCCCGTCATGGTCGGCGAGCTCGTGCGGGAGGTTCGCGATGTCATCCGGCCGCTGGCCGATAAGAAGGATCTCCAGCTTACTTGCGACGTCCCGCCGCGGCTTTCCGCAGTACTCGATCCGGGCCGCTTCAAGCAGGTTCTGTATAACTACCTTTCCAATGCCGTGAAGTTCACGCCGGCCGGCGGGTCGGTGCAACTGCGCGTCACGCTAGTGGAAAACGAGGCCTTCCGCGTGGAGGTGGAGGATACCGGAATCGGCATCCCGGCCGTCGAGATTTCGAAATTATTCCAGGAGTTTCAACAACTTCCGAATAGCCGGAGGGCCGAGCAGGGAACCGGGCTGGGGCTGGCCCTGACGCGGCACATCGTGGAGGCGCAAGGTGGTTCGGTGGCCGTGCGCAGTACGCCCGGGCGCGGCAGCACCTTCTCGGCGGTTTTGCCGCTGGCGCCCCGGATGGCGGTCGCAAAAGCGGTGTAGGATTTCTCGGAACGTGGGTTAAAATACGAAGATACTATGGCCGGAGAGCCGATCCTCATCGTCGATGACACGCCCGTAAACCTGAAGTTGACGCGGATCCTTCTGGTCAACGAGGGTTACAAGGTACTTACCGCCGCCAGCGCCGAAGAGGCCCTGGACCTACTGCGCAGTTATCATCCCACCTTGATTCTGGCGGACGTGCAATTGCCCGGCATGGACGGCCTGGAGCTGACCCGCCGCGTCAAACAGGCCGACGCTACCCGCGACATCCTGGTCGTGGCGCTGACCGCTTTCGCCGGTAAAGGCGACGAGCAGAGAGCCATCGACGCGGGATGCGACGGCTATATTACCAAGCCGATCGATACCCGCGCGCTGGGCAGCCGGATCCGTGAAATCCTGGACCGGCGGAATGAGACTCCGCCGCCGGCCGCGGCTCCCGCCGGCGAGAGTGGCCAGTCCACCGCGATTCCAGGCGTCGATCCCGCCGAGATGATGGTCTTGCGGCGCCGTTTTCTGGCCGAAGGCCAGGAGAAATCGCGGCAGTTGCTGCTGGATATGGATGGCCAGTTCAATGCCAACGACGCGGCCAAGGCGGTGCATCAATGGATCGGAACCGGCGGATTGCTGGGCTACACGGCCATCAGCCGCCTGGCGCGCGAGGTCGAGGCAGCCCTGCTCGAGCGGCCGGTGGACAACTCCCAGCTTCGCGATTCCCTGACCAACCTGGCCCTGGCGTTCAACAGCCCGCGGGAAGCCCGCGACGCGCCCATCTCGGATCAGATCGTCAAGACGCTCTCGGGTAAGCGCGTGGTCGCCGTGGGGTTTCCGGCTAACGAAGCGCAGCGCCTGAACGTGGCCCTGGAACGCGCGCAATCGTCCGCACTGTTCGTGGATCTCACCGAACCTCCCAATTCGCGGAGGGCGCTCGATTGCCAGTTGGCGGCGGTGCACGTGGACGCCGAAACCATGGGCTCGCGCTGGCTCGATCCGGCCTATGCGCGGGAAGAGCGCCCCATGGTGTTCGTGGGGACTCGCGACGACCTGCTGTCACTCGATCACGCTGTTCAATCCCTGGCGCGCGAATTTCTGATGGATGCCTGGCAGCCCGAGGAGGCCCTGGTGCGGCTGAGCCTGGCCCTGTCGCCGCGTCCCGAAGGTGCGCCTGCTGCCTCCCAGCCACGCGCCCAGCGTAGTCTGACCGCGGCCAGCCCGGCGGGACGGGCCCAGGTGCTGATCGCCGACGACGATCCCATGGTTTTGGCTCTCGTTCGGACCGCGCTCCAGAACTTCGGCATGGAGTGTCACACGGCCTCGGACGGCCCGGAAGCTCTCGCGGCGGCTCGCCGCCTCAAGCCGGCGGCCGCGGTCCTCGACGTGAACATGCCCGGCATGGATGGCTTCGAAGTGCTGGCGGCCATGCGCGCCGAGGAGATTCCCTCGCGGGTTCTGCTGCTGACCGCGCGCCAGCAGGAGAATGACGTGATCCGCGGCTTCACCCTCGGGGCCGACGATTACGTGGTCAAACCGTTCAGCCCCATGGAACTCGTGGCGCGCCTGAAACGGCTGCTCGCGCGATGACCGGCGTTGAATTCCGGGTGGTGGCGTACCTCTACTGCGGGTACGCGCTTCTGCTCTTCGCCACCTTCATCATGGCGGTGCGGCGCGGGTTTGCCGCGCGCCGGCTCGCGCGCGCCTCAGCCCTTCTGCGTCCCCAAATGCGCGACGCCCTGGTGGACTACCTGGCGGGGAACCACGATCTGACCCGGCTGAAGGACTTCGTGCGGATCAGTTGGACCGATACCAGCGAAACGCTGCTGGGCTTCCAGAGCACGGTGGGCGGCAGCGCGCTCGATCAACTCTGCGAGCTCACGCTCGACTTGACCCTGGCTCACGAGTGGTGCCAGCAGGCGCGCTCGAAGAACGCGACAGCCCGCCGGACCGCCTTCCTGCGCCTGGCCTTCATTTGCGGCTTCGAGCCCTGCCGGCGGGTGGCCGGTGAGCTGCTGGAGGAGGCGCTCGAAGACCCGGATCCGGAAGTCCGGCTGGCGGCCTCGCGCGGCCTGTTGAAAACCGGCGATATCCGCGATGTGGAGCGCGTCTTCGAACAAGCCGTCTCCCACAGCCTCATGATCCGCGTCCTGCTCACCGAGGACCTGCGCCGTTATGCCATTCCGTTGTGCGAGGGGCTGATCCCCAAAATCGTCGGAGCCAGGGAGAAGTCCCGCATTTTGGCGATGCTCGATATTTTGACGGCCTGGGAGCGTGCCATCCCGCTGCCCGCGCTGGCCTTGCTGCTGGACGACCGCGACCCCGAAATCCGCCTGCGGGCCATAGCCCTGGCGCCCATGGTGCCCTACTCGGCGGAGATCCGCAACGGCATCATGCAAGCCCTCTCGGAAGACGAGCTCGATATTCGCCTCGCGGCGGTGCGTAGCGCCGCCAGGATGAAGCTGAGGGAATCCATCCACATGCTGGCACACTTCCTGCGCAACGGCCCGGCCCAACTGGCGCGGGCCGCGGCCGCGGCTCTGGCTTCCCTGCCCCCCAGCGGCTGGACCACGCTGGAGGAGCTCGCCGGCAGCTCCAATCCTATGACCGCGGCCGAGGCCCGCGCGGCCTTGGAACGCGCGCGCCAGGTAGGTGCCTGATGGAATCGGCCGCCACCATCGTCACCGGCCTCATTCAGGCCATCGTGCTGCTGCTGTGTCTGGCCGGAGCGGCCTGCTTCGTCGCGCTCCTGAAGGGCTGTTTCGTTTTGCGCCGGATGGGCCGGAGCGTGGCCCGCGACGACACTCCCATTCTGCTGAAATCCCCGCTGGTTCCGGCGGTCTCGGTAATCGCTGTGGCGCGTGACGCCTCGCTTGAGTCCCGCGAATTCGTGCGGCGCCTGGTGGGCCTGCATTTTGGCAAGCACGAGGTGGTCCTGGTTCTGGACGGCGCCAGCGCCTCCGCGCTCGAGGTCTGGACCCGCGAGTTCCACCTGCTGCGCTCCGGCCGGACCGATCCGGCATTCCCCGGCCTCGGCCCCACGGCCCAGGTGCGCGAAACCTACGCATCTACGGACCCCTATAGCCTCGTGGTGGTTGACAAGGACCGCGGCGGGGAAGCCGATGCGCTCAATGCCGGGGTGCGCGAGGCCTCTTCGCCGTGGATCGCGCTGATCGGCCCGGAGTGCGAATTCGAGCCCACGGTTCTGCTGCGCGTAGTCCGCCCGGTTCTCGAGTGGCCGGACACCTTGGGAGTCTGCGCGGGAGCGCCGACCCTGCCGACCGGCGGCCTGGCCGGGCAGTTTGCCGCCCTCGAATCCCTGCGCGCCTGGCTCGGCCGTTTCGCGGCCATGGCCGGTTGGGGCTTGCTGGGACCCATCCCGGGTAGCACCATGCTGCTCAAGCGCGAGGCCATCGCGGCGGTAGGCGGTTTCCAGGCCGGCGGTCTGGAGATGTTCCTGCGGCTGCACGCCCTGGCCCGCGCCGCCCACACGTCGTATCGCATCGCCCTGGTGCCGGACGCCATCAGCCGCTGCCGGACGCCGCAGTCCATGGAAGAACTGCGCCGGTTCACCATGTTCGAGCAATGGGGCATTGCGCGCGCTTTGAGCTTCCGCGCGAGCTGGAAACAGGGGCTCTTCCCGCTCGGCTGGCTGCTTCCGGCCCTTTTCTGCGACCGCTTCATGCGCCCGCTGCTCGAGACCATCGTCTACCTGCTGACAGCGGCCGCCCTGGCGGCGGGTTGGCTGGATGCGCCTCTGGCGGGACTAGTACTGCTCTCGACCGTCGGGACGGGAATCCTGGTCTCGATGGCCGCGGTGGTGTTCCGCGAATTGACGGAGATGTCCGGCTCCGATCCCGGCCGGCTCGTCAAGATGTTCCTCTGCGTGTTTCCCGAGAATCTCGGCTATCGCCAGATTCGCAATTTCTGGTTGCTCGCGGGATACACGCGGCACGGCCCCGAGGGCGCAAAGCAAAGCCGCGGGCGGTAGTCTCAAAACCCCCGTCCCGCAGCGTCACGCTCTACCTCGAGATAGCCGCCGGAAGGCAGCTACGGGTTGAAAATTAGCCTGGTCCGGGTGCCGCCGATGCGAATTTCCGAGATGGCGGATTTTCCGCCCTCGGCCGTGTAGCGGACTACCGTGGTGCCGAACTTCGTGCCGCCGTTTTCGACCTTCACCGGCACTTCAATGGAATTCTTGCCGTCCGCGATAGTGACCTTGGATTCCTCTATGTTGAGACGGTACTCGCCTGCTTTCAACTCCTTGCCGTTAACGACAGCGGACTGCGTGAGGTTCACTCGGTAAGTCGCCGCACTAGCAATCGCAAGGAAAAAGAGGGTGAGTAGAAAGCTTGCTTTCTTGGCCATGATTGTCTCCTGATCTCCTGTAACAGGGCTGGTAAGCCCTATGAGATTTTAACACCACTTTATCGTGGATGCTAGAAGTATGGCCTACACCGTCTCCAGCGCGGCCTGCATCATGGCCCGGGTATAGGCCACGCTATAGGTGATACCCGTATAGCCGCCGCCGCCGGGGTATCCGCCGATCCGTCCACGATCGCGGTCGTAGTCGAGCGCGCGGGGATGCTCGGGATAGATCGTCCCGGTATATTTGTTGGCGACCAGCGCCTTCATGACCCCGAACATATCCACCAGGCCGGCGTCGATGAAGACTTCCGAGTATCGCTCGTGAGGCTTTACCACGAATACGTTGCGATAGTGCATATGGTTGATGCGTTTGCGGCTGGCAAAATAGCCCGCCACCTCCACGGGGTCTTCGCCCATCTCCCGCGTGACGCCGCAATCGAAGGTGATGCCATTGGCGGGGCTGTTGACGATCTCGATGAGGTGCTTCCAGCCCGCCAGCGAGCCCATGATTTGCTGGGAGCCGCGGCTGATGGGCGCGGGAGGATCGTTGGGATGCAACGCCATGCGGACGCCCGCCTTCTCGGCTGCCGGGATGGCGGCCTTGAGGAAGTAGGTGATGTTCTTCCACATCTCGTCCAGGTTGTGCGCGCCTTCCTGCGCGAGCGGCGGCAGGTCCCTGAATTTCACTCGTTTGGCGTTCGGATACGCCTGCAGGGTTTCGGGGGTGAGTTGCCCCTTCTCGTCGCGCAGCATCCCGGGCACGACTTGGCCGTTCTCGTCGATGAGCAACTCCAGATCGTAGTCGAAGCCCGTGTAGCCTGCGTTGGCCCGGCCAACCTGCTCGAAATAGCCCTCGACCGCCCGGTGCGCGTAGAAGTTGTACTCGACCACCGTAAGCCCGCCCTTGCCGGCGGCTTCGAGGGACGCGACCATCGCTTCCATGTCTTTGTCGCGGCCGTCCCGCCCGTAGATGATCGAGTTGGGCACGTTGATCATGGCGTTATAGGCCACCATGCCGTGATCCTTGGCCGCCTGGACGGTGGCGCGGACATTTTCTTCACGCCAGGGGAAGCCGCCCACGTTGACGCCCAACAGGTGGGCCACGCCGATCTGCCTGAGACGCTGGTACGCCGCCGGGCTATTATAGCGGTCGCTTCCAGCCGGGGCCGCGGCCGGAGCGGCTTCCGGGCGGGGCGCCAGCCTTCCACCGAAGCCGCCGCCCAAGTTCCCGGGAGCCGCTTGGGCGCGAGCCGGCGATTCCGCGCTGGCGGGCGGCACGCCGCTATCGCCCAGGCTCAGACTGATTTTGGGAGTGTCCGGACCCTCCTCAATGGGCCATTTGCGCGTCGCGGCGGCGGCATTCACTGTCTCGGCGGACTGCGCCAGGGCCGCGGCCCCCACGCCCCGCATCATCGTTCTTCTGGAAAAGCGGAATTCCATATCCGAACCTCCGGCCAACAGCACATCCTGATCCCGTGAGTATATACCCGCCGGCCACCCCGGCGGCTCAACTCTCTACCGCAGCGGCACCTCGTAGATACTCATGCTGAGCTTGGGAACCGTCAGCCGGCCGGGCACTCCCGTCACCGGACTCTCCACAATGTCCACCACCAGCGGCTTGCCGGGCACATTATCGGCGGCCAGCTCCGCGCCGGCGATGCGCCACAACCGGCCCTGGTCCTGAACCGTCACGCCCTGGATCGCGACATCGATCTGCTGCTCGGACTCGGTCGGGTTCACGATCGCCACGGTCAGGGCCTTCTTGTCGGCCGTCAGGGCCGCCGCGGCATCCAGCGG
>Ga0326728_10013589_pt1 | contig 17617 bp, 9 predicted proteins | sample MB3enrmetagenome_FD_207602 | JGI IMG/M metagenome (GOLD analysis project Ga0326728, IMG submission 207602) | Lab enriched peat soil microbial communities from McLean, Ithaca, NY, United States - MB31MN | ecosystem: Environmental > Terrestrial > Soil > Wetlands > Peat | place: USA: New York... | reverse complement strand
ACCGCGTACTGGTTCAGCCACGAACGGAGGAAGTTTGGCACGTCGTCGGCCGCCAGATGGATGTTGGCGTGCCGTTCCAAGCCGGGCTGATACTGCCAAGCGGCGTGCGCAAACCAATGTTTTTCCGGGTCGTAGCCTGGTGTCCGCTCGGCGACCTTTGGGTTGTCCAGCAGCAACCGGTCTTCGAGGACGTCGAGCCCCCCTTGCACGCGCCGGTCTTCGGGCGGGAGGAGCCCCGCGGGACTCACCAGCGGCTCCGCCGATTGGATCGTGTCCCAGTACAATCCGCCAACGTGGGCGCCGCTGCCCGGGCGCCGCCAGCTCCACGCCCCGGACGCGAACCCGCGAACGTAGCACGCGAAAGGCATGAACGAGCGATAGGTTCCGTCGCGCACCAACACCACGGGACTAAGCGCGATGGAGCGCTCCACCGCGGCTTTCAGATCCTTCCGATACGACTCCGCCTCGGCCGCCAATCGCGCGCCTTCGGCCGGATCAATCCGCGTCAGGATGCTGGCGAATCGCCGGACCGCCAGCCAGTAGTAGGCCTCCGATTCATAGAATTGCATGAGTTGGCCGCCGCTGTCGGGGGTGACCTGGTGGGCTGGTTGCAGCCCCTTGCACCATAGGCGCTCGCCGCCCGGAACGATGCCGGCCAGCAACCGCCGCTGGCGCAGAATCCATTCGACGTTGGCTTTCATGCGCGGCGCGTGGGCCCTGAGCCACTCGTCGTTGCCGGTCAACTGGAAGTGTTCGACGAGGGCGAACATGATGGCGCCGGGACCCATGGCATGAATGCCGTCCATGTTCCCGCCGGCGCCCGGCGGGCCCACGGCATGGGTCAGGCAACCATCCCCGTCGGAGAAGAGGCCCGCCGGCTTCTGATTCTGGAGGGGAAGAGCGAGCCACTGGTCCAGCCCGTCTGCCGCCGCCTTGTGCATGCCCATCAGGTCCAGTGTGCGGAGCACAAGGTACGTTTCAGAGGCCAAGATGCCGTACGGGTAATCGTTGAAACGCAACTGGCCCTGTGCATTTTTGACCGCGTGCCGCACCAGGTGCCACGCACCGAGATTCCATTGGGCGGAGAGTCGCGCGCAAGGGACCTCGACCGTCATCGGCGGTGTGAACGCCGGCTGCGGGATCGCCGGCAGGGTCTTGCCCGGAAACATCGCGCCGACGGCCCCCTCCCATGTTTGCTCGGAATGTTCGCGGACACGCATCCGCGTCGTTACGAGGCCTTTGGCGGCCAATTCCTCGACAAACTCCTGCGCCGTCCTTGCCTTTGACTCCCGCCGGGAGGGTGACTCTGACGGGGCTGTGGCGGCGCGGACGAAGAAGCCATACTCCGGCGCGAGAATCGGCCCCTGCTCCAGATCCGCCGCCAGGAAGGAGAAGTTTCCGGCGCCGGTCCAGAGGGTGATGATCGTGCGCGCAGCGTCGTCCGGCTCGGCATTGTACGGCCAGGGTTTGCGGCCTTTCGCTGTGCCCAGGTACAGCAGGCTCAAACTCACCCCGCGCCGGCCAGCGAGACCCGGCGCCGACTGCCACTGGTCCGCCCCCTTCATCGTCGTGCCGGCGCCGCCGGCCAGCGGCCGGAGATGGTCGACGACCCCGTCATACGCCTCGATCCGCCCGCTGTAGTCCGACGCGGCGGCAGCCTTGTCGAACCCCCACTGGATCTCCAGGTCCATCCTCTTCCACCGATCGGGCAGGAAAGCCCGCACCGCGGGGATTTCGTAGGCCGAGGCATCCTGTTGCCCCCGCAGACTGACGACCAAACCGAATGTATCCACGGGGATGGTAAAGGCATACGTGCGCCCGTCGGCGGACACCGCCGGGCGGTTTGCTTCGCGAAGGACCGCTGGGTTCCACCACGTTGGGATGTTTCCCTTGGCCTCGGCGTCGAAGTAGGTTAACACCAGCTCTTCGGGCTTCGGCCTGCGCTGCGCCGTGCCATCCCAGGCGAGTTCCACGCGGCGAACGCGGCGCACCTCTTCCCAAATCAGGCCGCAGAGGACCATCTTGAATACCGGAGCGCTCGGGTCGACTGCCTTGTCAAACGGCAGGCGTGCATACTTCATCAGGCCGAGCCAGCTTTCCGGCGGGTTTTCCCGCGACTTGCGGTCCGCCCGGTACTGATAAGCGCTCGCTGCCACGTCAGCCGGCTGGCCGACCAACTCTTCCAGCTTCGTCGGCTGCCGCGCTTGGCCCGGTACGGGCCGGCAGGCCAGACAGACCACTATCAACAGAGGTACCGTGAATCTCATTGTCGTATCTCCTTCGGTTGTCGATTCGGAGGCCCAGGTGAAGGCGCCAAAATGGTCGCCGCACTCGGCGTGCCTGCCGGATGATCCTGTGGATCACCCGGCGCGAGGCGAGAGCCCACAGCGGCGCAATTCGGCCATGCACTGCTCGATGCACTCCGCACGCGTCCGCCGCGTATTGTACACGCCCACGCTGCAGTATCCTGCGTAACCGATCCGCTGCAGCTCGTCCAACAGCCTGGCAGTGGGCCAGTGCGTCGTGCCCAGCACGTCACGATTGGTCTCGCTAAGGTGGACGTGGACGAGGATGTCGCGAATGGCCGGCAGCGGCGCAAACATGTCGCGTTCCTCGATGTTCATGTGGAAAGTGTCGATCATCATGCGTACGCCGGGCAGGTCCAGCTCACGAACCAGCTCGGCCACTTCGGCGATCGTGTTGTGAAAGCCGACCTCGCCATGTTGCACGGGCTCGAAGGCCAAAGTTACGCCGGACCGCGTGGCATACCGCCCCACTTCGTCAATGGCCGTACGGATGCGAAACGCAGCGGCGGCGCGGTCCGGCTCGTCCGTGAGCCGCCCTTGCAGGGATCCAAAAACGATCGTCGAGCCCCAGCGGGCCGCCAAGTCGACGAATGACTTCAACAGATCGATCGTCCGCCGCCGTACGCCATCATCGGCCGTGCTCAGGCAGTTGCCGCGGGTCGCATAGGTTGAGCCGGTCTGGAATGCGCACAGGCTGTGGCCCGCCGCCTCCAGGCTGTATCGGACGCGCGGCTCGTCAAACAGGGCCGGATCGGGAATCTGCAGCTCGACCGCGTCGTAACCGGCGCGCCGCAGACAGGCCAGATCTGTTTCAAACTCGCCCCAATCGCCGTACGAGGCCGGGTCGGGCAGCACGTAGCTCACGCGCATAGGATCAAGCTCCCCGCTTGCTCACGGCGACTGCCACTGGATCGGGCTGGTCGCGGCGGCGCCGCCATCGACCGGCAGCACCAACCCGGTGATCATCGCGGAAGCGTCGCTGGCGAGAAAAACAATGGGGCCGACCAAGTCTTCCGGCTGGCCGATGCGTTTCATCGGCAGCTTGCTCATCACTTGTTCCATGAAGCGCGGGTTGGCGAAGATGCTGGTCGCGTTCATGTCGGTTTGGAACCAGCATGGCGCGACGGCATTGACGCGGATGCCGCGGGGCCCCCATTCGCAGGCCAGATCGCGCGTCAAGGCGGCAATCGCGCCTTTGCTGGAGCAGTAGGCGGCGTTGCCGCGCCCCAGGCCCTGCAACCCGCCGCCCAGGGCCGACATGTTGATGATGTTGCCGCGACCTTGGGCCAGCATCAGGCGCCCCGCTGCCTGGCACATCCAGAAGGTGCCGTAGTAGTTCACTTCGGTCAGCCGGCGAACGGTGTCGGGTGGCATCTCGTCCGTGGGGATGCGGGCCGTGATGCCGGCGATGTTCACCAGGATGTCGACGCGGCCGAAGTCGCGGTGGATCCTGTCGACCGTGCGGCGCACCGCTGCCTCGTCGGCCACATCGCAGGCATACGCCAAGGCCCGGCGCCGCAGGGCGACGATTGCGTCGATCGTGGCGGCACATCGCTCGCAGTCCAGGTCGAGCACGGCCAGCTCGGCGCCGAAGGCGGCCAGCCCCACCGCTGCGGCCTTGCCCAGCCCGCGCGCAGCACCTGTCACCAGGGCAACTTTCCCGCTCAGGTCAAATAGGTTCTCGCGCATGGCAACTCCGCAACATGATTCTTGATCGTTTAGCCAGGGTGGCCCGTCTTCCAGGACGCGGCGATCTGTTCCAACGTGCGGCCCTTGGTCTCCGGCAGCAACCACAGGCCAAAGAGGAAGGCCATCGCACAAATCGCGCCCGAGAACCAGAAAGCACCGCCGATCGAGCCCACGATCTTTTCGGAAAGTCTCGCAATCACCGGAAACAAGTACTGTGCCAGGAAGCAGACCGCCCAGATGAAACTGGTGGTGATGGCCACGGCGCGGGCGCGGATCCGCGTGGGGAAAATCTCCGACATCATCAACCAGGGCAGCGAGCCCAGGGCGAAGGAGTGCGGGATGGCACAGAGGAATACGGCGGCCAGCACCAGCGGCCCGGTAATCTCCAGGTGAAATACCAGCCCCAGCAGCACGTTGGCAACCACCATGACCAAGGAGCTGACGAGCCATAACGGACGGCGTCCGGCACGGTCTACCAGGAAACAGGCCGCCAGCGTCATCAAGCCCATGAACCCATAGGCCAGCAGGAACTGCAAGATAGCGTCCGATCGCTGGAAGCCGGCGGCTTCGAAGAGATAGGCCAGGTAGGAGCACATGCCGGTCCAGCCGGTGGAGTTATTGAAAAATGCCAGGCCCAGTCCCACCAGCAAGGCCATCCGCAGCCCCGGCGAAAACAGCTCCCCCAGGCTGCCCGACTCCGCGGAGAGCGATGCTTGGATCTCGGCCAGCCCGGAATCGGCGAACTCCGCGCCGTCGATGCGCGCGAAGATGGCCCGGGCCTGCTTCAGGTGGCCGCGCTCGGCCAGCCATCGCGGACTCTCCGGCACCAACAGCAGGAGGCAGGCGAAAACGAGCACGAACACCAGTTCCGAGGCGAACATCCAGCGCCAGCTTATCTCAGCCGGGAGCCAGCGGGCCAGAAGCCACGCCACCCCCGCGGCCAGGATGGAGCCGGCAACTATGGCCAATTGGTACATGAGCCCCAATCCGCCGCGCCAGCGCGCGGGGGCGATTTCGTTGGTGTAGATCGGCGAGGCAATCGAGCACAGGCCGACGCCGAGGCCTCCCACGATGCGAAAGACGTTGAAGGTGATCATGTCGCCCGGCACAGCGGTGAAGATCGAGCCCACGGCCAGCAGGCAGCAGGCGGCCAACAGCGTGCTGCGCCGGCCGAGGCGGTCGCAGAGCCGCGCCCCCAGCAGCGGTCCGATCATGCACCCCAATCCGGCGCTGGCGGAAGTGAATCCGAACATCGCAGCGGACAAGTCGAACTGCTCTTTCAAGAAGACATTGGCCCCGCCGATGATGGCCAAGTCGTAGCCGAACAAGAAGCCGCCGACTGCCGAGATGAAGGCGATGAGGAAGGCATAAAGCTTGCCGTGCACCCCCCCGCCGCTACGCGGCGTCGTGACGCGTGATCTGGAAGGCTGATCGACGGAGGTCGTCATGACAGATCTCTCCCAGCACACTCGAGCCGGATCGGGTGACTGGCCATCCCGGATGATAAGGCGTAGTCCCGGGGACCGTCAAGTGCCCGTCGAAAGACCGTCGGCAGGGGCATTGGGTGATGGTACAAAGTCTTACAGTTTGCCCCGCGAGGATGGCGACCGCCGGATACGGCGGCTACAATGGCGTGATGCTCCACACCACGACTTTCACCGACCGCGCTCGGGAGGAATACCAGGCCGCCTGCAAAATCCCGAACTGTCGGTGGGTTTCGATTCCTATTTTGAGAGGACACTCCATGATGAAGCAGGTCGGGAAAATACTCATGTTGCTCTGCATACTTGACTCGGCCCTTCGCCAGGCCCGAGCGGATTCCTACCAGTGGCCTTGGAGCGACGCTGTGCCGCCGGCCGGGGCCAAGATCGGCTACATTAGACCCAGTGCAACCTTGCTCGCCGTCAAGCCCATCCAAGGCAAGAGGTATGAGGACTTGGTCCCCGACACCACGGACATCGCCGAGATGTCCAAGCTGGCGATCAACGTGCTGACCTGCGGCACCGATCGGCAGCAGGACTACGAGCAGTACTTTTCCGTTTACATGGGCAATCCGCTCCGCATGGCCCACAACTTCAGCGACTGGTGTACCCCCAAGTACATGGAAGCTCTGGCACTGCTGCGCGTGGTGACCGGCAGCACTTCCATGGCCCAGGTGGACCAGACCTGGCAGGATGTGATGCTGAAGTCGGTCGGCCCCGACGGCCTCTATTACTTCCCGCTGCAGGGCAAACCCTGGTACGGCAAGGAACTATGGTGGGCCCACGCCATCGCCTGCAGCAACGGCAGTTTGTTCACGATTCAGAAACCGGACCCCAAGCGGCTCAAGGACCTGGACCCGTACGCCTTGGGCGGCGCCAATTCGCTGGTTGAGGAATCGGGCATCACGCAGTTCGCCCATCCCCAGTCCAACGGCCGCATCACGAAGGTGCTGGCGATCTACGCCATGCGCGACGGCAATCCGCTGTGGAAAGCGATGATGAAGCAAATGGTCGCGCGCTCCGACGAACTGGCGATCAAGCAGGGCGACTACGCCTACTTTCCCGCCTACCTCTTCGAGCCCGGCGCCAAGTTCGATCCCAAGGACCCCCGGGCCGGTATGCCCGCGGGGACCGAGGGCGGCGAAATCAACGGCCGCTTCATCCGCGCCTGCGCGCTGGCGTACAAGCTGACGGGCGACAAGCAGGCGTTGGAGCTGGCCAGGTTGCTCACGAATTTCATGCGTTACCACGACGGCAATTACTGGGGTCCCCAGGGGGAATTTGCCGGCGATCATCACTTCCACTCCCACACCAATTACCTGATCGGCATGCTGGAATACGCCGACGCGGCCAAGGACAAGGAGTTGTTGGAATTCTGCCGCAAGAGTTTCGCGTGGGCCAAGTCGCCCGCATCCGGCTTCGGCCCGCTCAGCGGGTTCACCCCCGAGTTCGCCGACCTCAATTACGCCACCGCCGAGGGCTGCGCGGTCGGCGACATGGAAGTCCTCGCCTGCAATCTTTCCGCATTCGGCGCGGGAGATTATTACGAGGACGCCGAGCGCTGGGCCCGCAACTACTTCTCCGAAATTCAGCTCACCCGGCCCAAGGCCGACGACCTGGTCCGCTACGGCCAGACGATGCCGCCCAAGAAACCGCTTTACAACGAATGCACCGACCACGTCGCCGACCGCAACCTGGGCTCCTTCTCCAGTTGGGCGTTGGGCAACGAGTGGTGGCGCGGCCCCCAGGAGAACCTGCTCATGCAGTGCTGCACCGGCAACTGCACCCGCGCCCTCTGGTTCCTCTGGAGAGACATCCTGGACTTCCAGGACGGCGAGTTACGGGTCAACATGCTGCTCAACCGCGCTTCGCCCTGGGCCGACGTCTACAGCTTCATCCCCTACCAGGGCCGCGTCGAGATCAAAGTGCATCAGGCCTGCAAGCACGTTCAGGTGCATGCGCCCGAGTGGATCGCCACCGGCAGCAACGCCATCACCGTGCAGGTCAACGGCCAGCCGCGGCTGTTCACCTGGCAGGCACGCTACGTGAATCTAGGCGAGGTCAAGGCGGGCGAGCGAATCGTCATCCAGAGCCCGATCAGCGAGCGGACGGTCAAGGAGAAGATGGGCCTGGTCACCTACACGCTGCTTGTGCGCGGTAACACGGTCGTCTCAATCGATCCGCCCGGCCGCATCTGCCCGCTCTTCCAGCGTGAATACCTGCGCGACGGCGCGCCGCGCTGGCGCAAGGTTCAACGCTTCGTCGCCGACAAGCAGATTAACTACTAGAGCGCCGGAGGGCGATGCGGCGAATGGCACGTAGTTTTCCTCACTTCGCTGCCCGCAGCTCGACGGTAGCCCCGCGCCCGCCGCTGGTGATCACGCGGTGGATCGACAGATCGGTGGTCCCGGCGGGCACGCTGACCGGAACCCAGGGGCGGGTCGAACGGAGCAAGGCGAGATGGCGAACGATGGTCGCGTCGTCCACGCCGCCACGATCGGCCAACGGCCCGGAACCGAATTTGGATCGCGCCGGATCGGGATTCTCGCCGACATTCTCGAGGAATTCGAAACCCCGCGGCGAGGCGTCCTTGTTGCTGGTGTTGATGTTCGAGCCGATCAGCCCGCCCTTGGCCGGCGGCTGCGCGCGGTTGAGCCAGACCGTGTCGGCCGACGTGCCGGGCTTCTGCACCCAGAATTGATCGTTCAGCGCTAACACGCTGGTCTGGCTGCCGTCGCCGCGCAGCTCGAAGCGGCAGGTTTCCCGGGTCTCGACCGGCATCAGCATGCAGGTGGCCAGCGTGAATAGGCCGCGGAAGTTGTCGGCAGCCACGGTCGGCGATCTTTCACTCGTGGCGTAGGAGAACCGCGTGGCGTCGATCGAAAGTGTGCCGCTATCCGTCAGGTGCAGGCCGTTCAGCGAGTCGGAACTCCGCTCGTGGTACACGCCGCGGACCACGAGCCGGCCGCCCTGGCGGACGTCGTACTGGCCAGCGGCTGTGCCGGTCGCTCCGGTGAACACGCCGACCGCCTGCCCCGCGGCCGCGTTGCCTCGGCCGACGACCTCCACCCAGGTGCCGCGGTTGCCGCTGCCTTGCAGGGCGCGGAACTGGAGCCGCGTACGCTCGAAGCCGGTCACTCGCAAGGCGGCAGTCCGGCCGTAGCTCTGCCCGGTCGGGCCGTTGGTGTTGAGCTGGTCGGCGAAAATCCTCGCATCGGGCTGGTCGGGCGTTTCCACCAGCATGGCCGACGACGCGCCGGCCTGGATCTGAAGGTCGCGAATCTCCGCCCGGCTGGGGCCGTCAACGCGCAAGAGCACGTCGTCGGCCGGGCCGGCCCAGACCAGCCGCGTAGCGATCTCACTGGCCCCGTCGCCCACAAGCTGCACGTCGGACTCCCGGGGGATAACCAACGTGCGGTCGATCTTGTAGGCCCCCATCGGCAGGTGGACCACTGGGCGCTGGCCCGTCAGTCGGGCCGCCTGGTCGATCGCCTGCTGGATGGCCGGCGCATTGGCGGTCGCGGGAAGGTCGAACACCCGGCGCGGGCGGCGCGGCGGCGCAGGTGGCAGCGTGGGTAGCGAACCGGGGATGTCGTTGGCCGCGACCACCTTCTCCTCGATGCGGCGGAAGCGGCCGCGCTCCTCGACGGCGCTATCCTTCGAATAGACGTTGCCCAACAGCGTCTGGTCGCCCCAGGTCATGCGCACCCCACGGGCCGCGCTGCCCAGGCGCAGCACGTTGTCGACTACCAGGTACGGCCCGGCGTTGTCGAGGATCATCGCCCAATCGCCCGCGGGGTCGAGCACGCGATTGCCGGTAATGCTGGTGGGCGAGCCCCAGGTGTGGCCGCTGGAGAAGTCGACAAACCGCTTCGAGCCGACGCTGGTGTTGTTGACCACCGAGAAGGCCATCAAGTTCATCAGGCTGACGTCCGAGATCTTCGAGCGCAGGAAAAGGTTCTCCCAGGCGTGCCAGTTGCCCATCACATTGTGGATGCCGCGGCCGCAGTCCTCGAAGCGGCAGTACCAGACCCAGATGTCCATTGAATTCCAGTTGACGGTCTGGATGCCGACGCCGCACCGCAGGAAGCGGCAGCGAAGGACCTCGTTCTCCGCCTGTCCGGCTGAATCGGGGCCGCCGAAGACGATGCCGCACTTGGCGTCGCGCAAGACCAGGTCGCTGGTTTCGTTGTAGGTGGAGAAGTGCGGTCCATAACGCAGACAGGTCTCCGCGCGGCCGGCGCCGTCGAAGGTCAGACGCGAAAGCTTGGCGTACCAGGCATCCCACTGGAACATCGTTCCACCTTGCGGGCCGCCCCAGCGGAGCACGACGCTGGCCGGATCTTCGCCGACCACCGTGACCATGTTGTCCTGGTGGGCCTTGCGTGCGGTTATCAGGGTCTGCGTGATCCGATACGTCCCGGTGGGCAGGTAGAGCACACTGGCCCGCTTGTGTTCGCGGATCTCGTCCAGGGCCCGCTGCAAGGCCGGCGTGTCGTCGGTCTTGCCATCGCCGGCCGCCCCGAAGTCCCGCCGCACGTCGAGCCAGCTCGCAAACGGTCCGACAAACTCCTCCTCGGCCCCAGATGTGGGCGACGCGAGGAAAGCCCAGAGCGTGACGAGGGCCAGGAACGCCGAACACCGGTGGGTGTAGTGAGCAAGATCAGCCAGGTAGGTAATCATGGGATTGACTCCGGTAGGGTGTTCCACGCCTTGAGTTCTCCGACGGTGGTGGTTTCCGGCTGTTCGATGACGGTAGCGGTCGGCCCGCTCTTGGAATCTGCCGTCCCACCCAGCATAGTACATCAACAAAGGGTTCCGCAAGCATGGCGCGCGTCCTTTGCAGGTTTCATGCCTTCGCCGTCGTCGACTGCGAGGCCGGCTTGGGAACCGCGTAACGGTTGTACAAAGCCAGAGCCACTGCGGTCACCAAGGCCATGCCGCTGAAGACAAGCCACATGAGGTCGGGCCGGCCGAGATCGCGGGCCAGTTTCCCGTACACGATGCCACCGAGCACGTTGCCGAACAGGTTGCCCAGAGCCACGGCGATGAAGTAATAGCCCATGTAGAGCGCCACTTTGTCCTTGGGCGCAATGCTGCCGATGTACTCCTGACTGGTGGGGCTGGCCATCATCTCGCCGACGGCGAAGACCAGCACCGCCAGCACCACAAGCCACCCCGACGCTTGGAGCACCCCGACCGCCCCACCGCCGCCGAGAGCCGGGATCGCGATGCCGATGCCGGCGACAACAATGCCCGTAATCATGCCGGGGAAGCGCCCCATCCTCGCCACGGTCAGCGAGACCGCGATCTGGCAAATGACAATGAACAAGGGGTCGAGGTTCGAAATCCACTCGGGGTTGAACTGGCCGCCGGCAGACGACGTAGTTCTTTCGCGCAAGGACGGCTATCATGGGAGCTATTTGGGCGAAGTCCACGGCGAGAAGAACAAGCAGGACCCGATCAATTTCGACCGGGTGCATTACGTGCCGGCCTTGGCCGTCGGGCGCCGGCCGGTGAGCACGCCGGAGGAGGTGAGCACGCTGGTCCAGAAGACGCTTGCCTTCGAGGGGCGGAGCAGTAGGGGCGGGGCGAACCGTCCGCGCCTTGGGCTGGTCAACCACGAGGGCTTCGTCGACGCCCGCGACCGGCTGGACCGGATGGCAGCATGGATGCCCCGCGACTGGACGGTCGAACGACGGTATTATTCGGATGCCCGCCGAGTGAGCACTCAACTGCCGACAGAGCAGGCGGTCGTCGATTTGCTCAACTGGGGCGTCGATCTGGTGGTCCACGTCGGACACGGGTCGGACACGGCCTGGCAAGGATGTCTTTCCACGCGCGACCTGGGGAAGATCAAGAATGGCGGCCGCCTGCCGGTGATGATTGCGGCTGGCTGCAGCACTGCCCGATTTGCGACCCTCCCGCCTTACGAGCCCTCTGTGGACATCCAGGGAGTCGAGCACAAGGGCACGAATGCAGGCGAGATCTTCCGGAGCCCGCCGCCGCCCCCCGCGCCTTACCAGAAGGGCCGCTTCAGCTCGATCGGGCTGGGCCGGCAGCTCGTGCGGGGCGGGCCGAACGGAGCCGTGGCCTATTACGGCTGCAACAGGGGCGGGCAGCCGTGCGGCAGCACGCTCCTGGAAGGCTTCGTGCGGACCTGGGGACAAAGCCCCCAGCCGCGCCTGGGCGATTGCTGGATTGGCGCAGTACAGTATTACTACGACAATGTCGCCTTCGTGCGCCCCCGGGTCATTGCCCCGGCACCGTCCGCACGTCTTCAAGGTGAAGATCGGCGGGTTTGCCCAACGCAACGTCCTGGAGGAAGACGATGTCGCTGGAAAAGGGCCCCGGCAGCCTCAGGTTGAAGCCTTGCCGCATGAGCTCGTCCCCGGCTTTCTGCAAGGGCGCGATCGAGCCGTCCTCGCACCAGAGCCAGTAGCGGCCCTTCGGCTCCAGCCCTTTCAGTCTGACGGTTTCGCTGTCTCGCGGACTGGCGGGCCTGAAGACATAGACGGCCCCTTTTTTCGCCGCGGGATCGAAATACTCGACGCCGTCCCAAACCTTGTCGTCCGGGCGAGGGAAGATGTGGTAGAGGTTGCCCGACCTGACCAGCGGCCTGATCTTCGTCTTGTAGGTCTGCACGGCCCTTTGGATTTGCGTTTTCTGTGCGGCGGTCCATTTCGGCCCGCCGTTGCCGCCGTTGGGCGCATCGGGATGCCAAAAAGGCGCGCCCAGCGACGCCGAGCGGAATTCATACACCGAGCCGGACGCCTGCCAGTCCGACCAGGAACCGGAGAGGCTGGCAAGCTGCGCGGGGTGCATCGCAAAGGAGGAATCGTAGAACGCCCGCCGTGCGTCGATCGGGTAATAACGGTCCTGGTCCTGGATCCGCACGGCGCGTCGCATCACGCCGTAGTCCTTGAGGCTGCCCCCGCCGGAGCAGTTTTCATAACAGAAGTCCGGAACGTTCGTCGCCAGCCAATCGGCCACTTCGTAAAAGCCCTTAGTCTGCCAGTAGCCCAGGTCTTCCGCATAGTGCGCCCGGCACTTCGGGCCAAAGCCGCCCGTTTGCAGCACCGGACCGGCCGTGCTGTCGGTGCGATAGAAGTCGACGTGGAATGCGTCGTGCAGGTACTTGAAGTCGTCCTTGCGGTGCTGGATCCCCTCGGCGCTGGTCATCGGCGGATTGCAGTTCCAGTACAATCCGAAACGCATTCCATGCTGGTGCGCGTACTGGCACGCCGCGCGCATGCCCTTGGGCCAGAACTTCGCGTGCGCCACGGGCGGATGCGGCTGGTGCGTTGTGTCCCCGTTCCACCAGCCGACGTCGATCACGATTTCCTCGAACCCCAGCGGTGCGATGTCGTCGATCAGCGGGTAATACTTGGTTTCCGTAGGCTGCCAACTCCCTTGTCCCTGGCCCGTCGCAGCAAAGGCGTTCCATTCCACCTTGGGATAGGTGGGGTCGTTTCTCAAGACGGCGGGTACGGAATAGTTGAACAAATACTTGTGCAGGCTGTTGGCGGCGTCGTCCAGGTCGCCCCGGTACGCGCCAACGAACCCCGGCGGCACTTCGAAGATCTCGCCGGCGGCAAGATCCGTCTTGAAACTGTCGCCGTTGCCGGCCTTGATCGCGGCAGCGCCGGCCGCGCCGTCGCAGGTAATGGCGATGCGGCCGATGCTCCACTCCCAGCCGATGTACATGCCGTGGGCCCCGCCGGCGTCCAGCACCGCGAAGGGAATGAAGTTGCGGTCGCCCTCGGCGATCGTCAACATCTTCCGATAGCCCGGGACCAGCGACTCGTGGTAGATGCCCGTGGCGTCGGGAATACTCGCGTCGTTCTTGACGTACCACACGCTGGTATCCTTCCCCGGGCCCGCGATGCGGAGGTCGAGGCTCTCCTGCTCGTAGATGGTCAGCGGCTTGGCGGCCTTGTTGGCGATGAACATGGCATGACGCACCGGCCCTGGACCCGCATGGGCATGCCAGACCGATTTCAGCTCCATGGCGGGGTCGGCGTTGGTGAACGTGAGGATCAGCTTGACGCCGTCGTGCTGCTCCACGACGGCATCCTGGTAGACCCACTTCGGCGCGACCGGGTTGCCCGCAACGTCGATCCGCGCGAGCAACGGGACGGGGGAGGCGGCCGCGGTCCAATTCCAGCCGTCAGGGCTGCGGAGATCGTAGATGCGCAGCGCCTGATCGGGGCCAACTCCGAGGGTCAGCCTCGTGTCCGCCGTATTCAGCGTCCAGCGCGTCGCCGCGTTGCCGGCGGTCGTCCTCTCCGCAGGTGCAGCCCACAGGTTCAGCGCCATTAACAATGCGACACAAGCCGTCGAAACAGTGGTTCGTAAGCGGTCTTTCATGGGAACTCGTGCCTCGCAGGGGTCTGTGACATGCGTGCCGCCGTCATGGCTGCCCAGAACGCTGCAGCGTATGGGTCACGCGAGCGATTCTTGCTGCCGCACGCGGCCATGTCAAGCCCCACGGGAAATTGCGGCGACGCCGCCAGACAACGTCCCGGCTGATTCTTCCCGGCTGTTGGACCGGGCCGGGGACGAGTGCCAGAATCGCTGTGCCAATTGTGATTGGCGGCAGGGGGACGTCAAGGGGCTCGAAGCGCGTCCTCTGCCAGCGCCCGGAGTTCTTCCTCCGGTCCGAAAACCAGGATGAACCGCTCGCCGTCGCGGAGCGGCCAGAACGCGCTGATGTTGGCGGGGCGATGGCTCCAGTCGGCCGGCTGCCGCGGGGTCAACAACAGCACGCAGTCCGGCGAAAGGTCCGGGTTCTGCATGCAGGTCCAGTGGAAGTTGCCCAGCGTGGGCGGAAGGCCGGCGGGCGGCTGGTCCTTGGCCGTCCGCAATCGCCCGCTGGCGTGCCAGAAGAAAGACTGGATCGCCGCGCGGTACTGCACGTTGGCTTTCCCATGGAAGCCGTAGCGGATGGCGTGCGCGCCGAATGTGGCGGTGAACGATTCGCCGCTGGGGGCCATGACCTCCATCGTCGGACCCCGCCAGCGGATTTCCTTGGCCGCGTGGTTCCAGGCGAAGGGGGCCGTCTCCTCGGCGCCGCTAGGCAGCCGCACCTCGAAAACGCCCGAGCCGCCCCACCACTCGCTGCCGAACAACAGTTGCCTGTGGCCGTCGATCAACGTCCGCGAGACGCCGAACTTCCGCTGGATGTGCATCTCGTAACCTGGGGCGCGAACGACCCACATCGGGAACAACGGGTGGCGCTCGCTTTCCTCGATGGTCACGCCTGCGGGACGCGGAAGGCGGCTTTCCTCGGGCAGCACGAGCGGGGCGGCTGCCGCCGCTTGCCGGGGCGGGCTGGTGCGCGGCGGCTCCACCGCATCGTTAAACAGGACGTAGCCGCCCTGCTTGCGGTAGGCTGCCTCGCGGCCGTTGAGCAGGAGGGCCCCCGACGGCGCGGCTTCCGCTGCGGCGACACGGAACGACCGCCACCCGCCGCGCGCGATGACTTTCCCCTGTTTCACGCGGAGATACCCGTAATTGGCGAACGAAAACGACTGGTGTGCATCCGCCGCGTCGGTCAGCGTCACGGCCTGCTCGGCGGAAAAGGAGAGGCACGCATAGTCGGTAAAATCGGCCCCCGCTACGCAGACGCCGATGGCCCCAGGCCACTGATCGACCCGCCGGATGACCAACGACGGCCGCTTGTCGAAAGGCTCGTGCAGGGCCGCGAAGCACGTGGTGCGTGCCCTGCGGCGGGCCATCGCCAGCGGGATCGTGCCCTCGGGATTGCCGTACTCGCGAAGGTTGGGTACGGGGTCGAATGGCCCTTCGCCGGCGTAGGCCGCGGTGCCCGGCTGGCCGAGCATCGTCATGCGGACGCCGACCTTGGCATTGAACCACTCGTCGCTGTATTGGCCCATGCCGCGGAGCACCCCGCCCGCTTGCTGTACGAAGTCGATCGACCACGTACGATCGGTCTCCCATTTGTGCTCGCGATCGACCCAATGGTACGGCCGAAGCAGGTCCTGGCTGGGCCGGAAGGCGTTGGGCCCCGGCAGGCTCAGCCGCCCCAGCGCGTGGACGAACCAGTCGTAAACTCGCTCGCGCGGCGAATCGGCCCAAAAGAAGTCCAACAGGTACTCGCCCGTGAGCAACAGTGCCCGCGTCTCGGCCACATCCGGGTAGATCTCGCGGCTGGCGGTGGCGAGGAACTTCGCGTCGGCGTTGAAATCGTGCCACTCGCTGGAACTGCCCCCTTTGGGATTCGACTCGTCGACCACGAGCGTGTTGTGGGCCCAGGCGTTGCGGGTCCAGCCGAATTCCATGGGCTCGTACTGTTGGGCGTTCCAATCCGGGTACAACAATCGGCCGCGGCCCCAAAGCATGAGCTCAAACTTGTCGCGGTGGTCGTGCCCATAGTTGCGGCCCATTTGCTGGACGGCCACCAGCCCGGCGGAGGTCCAGTAGCCCGGCGACTCGTCGGAGCGCAAGAGGGCGATGCCCGTCTGCGGATACACGGCGCTGGGCATGGCCGCCGGGGGCGTTTCCGGCGGCAGCGTTTCGCCCAGCAGCAGCGAGACCGGTAGGTACTCGAACCAGCCGAGCCGCTCGTCGCGGCGGGGATTGAGCGCCAACAGGTAGGCGTACCGCGGGTCCTTCCACGCGTGGTACGCAAGCTCGAGGATGGGATAGAGGTTCTGCCGTTCGGGAAAGATGTTGGGCTTGTTGACGAAGTAGGCGTCGCCCGACTCGTTGTTGACGCGGTTGGGCGGGGAGGTGGAGCCGTCGCCCCAAGTGGCCATGCGGACGGAGCCGCGGCCCACGCCGGTCCGCTCGATGGGGTAGGCCAGCGAGACCAGCCCGGCAATGACCTTGCGCAGGCTGCCGCCGTTGGGGCTGGTGTAGTTGTACAGATCGGTGCCGTCGCGGTGCCGGGCGGCCTCGGCCAGATACATCATTCCCAGGATGCTGAAGTTGCCGTAGATCGTGGCTTCGTCCCAGAAGGCGCCGTCGGTCAAGGCATGCTCGATGCGCTGCTTGAAGCCGCCCCAGCGGCCCGGCCGCTTGCCGCCCCACGGCGGCCCGGGGTCGTTGACGGCCCACTCGATGATCTGCGGATCGGCGATCGCGTAGCCGATCAGGCCGATCCGCCAGTGGCAGACGAACGACATGTTGGGCGTCAGGGGCTGGCCCTGGTGGTACTTGATGGCATCCAGCGCCAGTTGCCGCAAGAAGTCCGTCACGGCCTGACGCTCGCCGGCCGAAAGCAGCGGCGCCGCCAGGTCGAACGCGATGGCACTGCCGGCCTCGGGCCCCCAGGGATACTGCGCGCCAGGCCGGGTACCCTCTGAGTGGGGCACGAAGTCCTTGGCCTGCTGTAACAGGTGCGCGCAGACCTTCGAGCCGCAGGCGCGATCCTCGGTCATCGCGTACACCACGGCCGCGGCCACGGGATTGCCGCCATCGGCATCCTTCTTGACCTGTTCAAGGAGCCTGGCCCGCCACGGCTCGGTCTTGAGCTTCATCCGGAGCTGGTCCAGTTCCCCGGCATTAACGAACAGATGGGGATGTTGCGGCCCCGCGTGCAGAATGCCGGCGCCGCCAAGTGCGAGCGGGATGCAGAGCATGGCGGTCGTGCACCGCGCGTGCGTGAGAAACAGCGCGATCGCGGGGCCGCCGTAGAATTGTGATTTCGAGACTCTGCAGAGCATGGTTCCCTCCTTTATTCTCGGCTTGTCGATGCCAATGGTCAACCGCCCGATGCTCAGGACAACGTCACTAGCGATAACTCCGTAGTCGGTCGCTGTCAAGGGAATTTGTGGTGTTGTTCCGCTTGGGGAGGCGCTGGGGACGGCGTATCTTCCGTCGGCCGCGTGCCGGCAGTATACTTGCTGAAGCCCCTTCCCAACCCAAGAGCCCCAGCAATGATCAAGAACATCCTATCGCTGGTTTTCGTTCTCGCCGCGGCAGGCCCGGGCGCAGCCGTCCCGGGTATCGCTTTCGCCGGCTCTGCCTCCGCTGCGAACACCACCATCTTCGGCCCGAACGTCTACGTCTTCGACACGAGTATGCCAGCCGCGGACATCCAGCGCACCGCGACGCGCATCTTCTCGAAGATGGAGTCCAACCAGTTTGGCCCTGAGCGCTATGCGCTGCTCTTTA
>Ga0326728_10013588_pt1 | contig 17618 bp, 10 predicted proteins | sample MB3enrmetagenome_FD_207602 | JGI IMG/M metagenome (GOLD analysis project Ga0326728, IMG submission 207602) | Lab enriched peat soil microbial communities from McLean, Ithaca, NY, United States - MB31MN | ecosystem: Environmental > Terrestrial > Soil > Wetlands > Peat | place: USA: New York... | reverse complement strand
GCGCAAACCACCACCAGCACCAGTCCCACGGCGCAGGCGCAAGCGGCCTATCACGCCAACTCTCTGGCCAGCCAGTCGTCGATCGCTTCGGCCAACTCTGGGGGCAGCGCGGTTTCGTCCATCGCCGCGAAACTGGCTCCGGGCAATCTCAGCGTTCCCGCCTCGAATCCCTCGGCGCTCCGCGTCGGGCAGTCGTTGAGCGGACTCAACCAATTGCAATAGCACGCCGGCGGGCGGAATCTCGCCCATGTTAGCGTCCAACCGCCGGCCCCATCGGCCCGCGTCAACCACAAAAGGAGATCCTCAATGCCTGGATTCTACATCCCAGTTAGCGGACTTGACGCCGATACGACGTCGTTGAATACCATTGCCAACAACCTGTCCAACATGAGCACCACCGGCTTCAAGTCACAGACCACCAACTTCAGCGACCTCTTCTATCAGGAGTTGGGCGCCAACGGATCGGGAGACCAGACTCAGGTAGGCACCGGTGTGCAGGTAGCTTCCAACAGTACCGACTTCACCACCGGCGCCATCTCCTCGACGGGTATTTCCACCGATGCCGCCATCAACGGAACGGGCTTCTTCATCCTGCAAAACGGCGGCAGCCAGTTGTATACCCGCGCCGGCGACTTCCAGTTGAGTTCGACGGGTGTCTTGCAAACCACGACCGGCCAGTCGGTGATGGGCTATGCGGCGACCAACGGCGTCATCAACCAGGGCAGCGGATTGACGGAACTCAGCGTTCCCGTGGGAGCGGTGCAGCCACCCGCAGCCACCCAAAGCTTCAGCATGACGCAGAATCTGAACTCTTCAGCGGCGGTCGGCACTGTCGTCACCGGTCAGGTGCAGGTGTACGACTCTCTGGGAACCAGCTATGAAGCGACCGTCACCTACACCAAGTTGCCCCCCACCGTCGCCACTAGCACCGCCGACGCCAACCCCAACAATTGGTCCTATAAAATCACGCTGCCCGATACAGTTCAGCCCGCAACCACCAGTCCAGCGGGTGTTCCCACCTACACCTACACCTTTGGCTCCACAGTCAATAGCAGCGTTATCACCCCGGAAGGCGTCGATGCTGCTACCAACCTGACCATCCACGGACCGTTGGCAAGTGGCCTCGGCTCCAGTTCTGTCGAAATCCCTCCCGCTGCGTCCGGCGAGACACCCACCGCATACGCAGCGGATATCACGGCCGCTCTGGCTGCAGCCGGCATCACTGCCTCTGCCCAAGTGGACACCACCGGTACACAGATAACCATTGCGGGCACCGGTGTCACCGTCTCCGGTAGCGTGATTGCCGACCCCGTTGTCCCTGCATCTGCATCAACGATCAATACCGGAACCTTGACCTTCGACTCCGCCGGCAACCTCCTCTCTCCAGCCTCGGATGTCACTGGCGTCTCCTTCCAGGGACTTAGCGATGGAGCGACGGCGCTCAATATGACATGGGATCTCACCGGCAACGGCGGTGGGGGAACCATCAGCCAGACCTCGGCCGCTTCCTCCACTTCGGCCAGCACCCAGGACGGTTACGCCAGCGGCGAATACCAAAGCTTTTCCGTCAACTCTACCGGCCAGATTTCCGCCACCTACTCTAACGGACAAACCCAGACTGTGGGCCAGTTTGCCATCGCCACGGTAAGCAACGAGCAGGGCCTGGAGGATGTGGGATCCACCGAATACCAGACCACCGGCGCTTCGGGCAATGCTTCCATCGGCACGGCCGGAGCGGGCGGTCGCGGCTCCCTGGAAGGTAGTTCATTGGAGGCCTCCAATGTCAACATCTCCAGCGAGTTCAGCGACTTGATCGTGGCCCAGCGCGCCTTCGAGGCCAACTCCAAGTCCATCACCACCTTCGACACCATCACCCAGGAAACCATCAACATGATCCACTAAACCCTCGCCTTCGGGCCCAAGCAGAAGAAAACGCCCCGTCCCGGCCAACAGCGTCGGGCGGGGCGTTTTTTTGCGATGGAACGATCCTTAATTCGGCAGTTCGATTGAGTCCTTAAAGTTCTGTAGAAACGTCTTTTTGGCGCTAAGTACCAGATGCCCCAGATCCCGCTTTCGGGACCTGGGATTAAAAAATCCTCGCCAATTACTTCGCCCGCGCGTTCAACTTGTCGAGGGTTTGCTTGAGGGCTTCGAGTTTTTTGCCGGCGTCGGCAAACTTCCCTTCCGCATTGAGGCGCTGATAGTCGGAAAAATCCTTGCCTGCTTCGGAGATGAGAGAGTGCATGTCCTGCGCGGGCGCGGTCGCCGCGGCGGTGCCTGGGGCCGCAGTTCCCTGGCTTGGTGCGGGCGCATTGCCGGTTGCCTCTGGAGCGCTCAATGAAGAAGCACCGTTGCCGAAGAGCGAGGTCAATGCGGCCTCGAAGGTCGGACCGTAGGCCAGTTTGTCTTGCAGAGCCAGCACCACCAGCCGCAGTTCCGGCATGGGGCTGCGTTCGGCTTGCAGGTAGATGGGCTCGGCATAGAGCAGGGCCTTGCCGGACGGAATCACCAGCAAGGTGCCACGGCGCACATGCGAGCCCTGCTGGTTCCACAGGGTCAACTGTCCGCTGAGTTGCGCGTTCTGATCGATGCGCGACTCGATCTGCTGCGGGCCATCGACGAGGCGGGATTTGGGGAAGTTGTAGACCACGGATTTGCCGTAGTTCTCCCCATCGCTGCGGGCGGCGATCCAGCCGATGAGGTTGTTGCGGTTGGCGGGAGTAAAGGGCAGAATCTCGACAAACTCGACGCCCTTTTCTCCGGGCAGCTTCATCAGCACGAAATTGGGCTGCATGGCCTGCACGTTCTGCGCGCCGGCGCTGGAGCCGGTCTCGGTGGCCACCGTCCACAGGTCTTCGCGGTTATAGAAGACGGTGGGATTGGTCATGTGATAGAGGCCGTACATATCGGCTTGCAGCTTGAGCATCATCTCCGGATAGCGCATGTGCTTGCGCAATCCCGCGGGCATGGTGGCGCCGTCCTTGAAGAGCGAGGGGAAGATGCCGCGCCACGCGCCCAGGATGGGGTCCTGGTCGTCGAAGACGTAGAAGGTGGTGGTGCCGTCGTAGGCATCGACCACCGCCTTGACGCTGTTGCGCATGTAATTGATGGACTCGCGGCCCAGCGCGTTGTGGGTCGAGTAAGGGTAGCTGTCGGAACTGGTGAAGGCGTCCATCACCCAGGTCAGCCGGCCATCTTCGCCGACCACCATGTAGGGATCCTGATCGAAGCTGAGGAAAGGCGCCAGCGTGGCCACGCGTTCCTTGACGTTGCGGCGCATGAGCAGGCGGCTCTGCGCGCCGATGTCGTCGCTGAAGGGCAGCTTGGTGAGGTCGCCGCGCTCGAAGGCCAACAGCACGCGGCGCAGGAATCCGCCCAGTTCGATGCCGCCCGTGCCTTGGTAGGAAGTGAGATTGTTGCTGTCGCCCTGCGGGTAGTTGAACTCCTGCTGGCGGGTCTTCACATAGACATCGGTGTCGGTCAATTCGCCGAAGTAGATCTCCGGCCGCGTGACCTTGATGCTGGTCGACGCGCTCTGCACCGGCATGTTGCTCAACAAGAGCGTGGGCAATCCCTCGGCGGTGAAGCCGTTCACCGGGTTCATGGTGAGACCGTAGCCGTGGGTGTAAATGAGCTTCTCGTTGACCCAGGTACGGCTGCTCTCGGGGAGCTTCTCGACGTTCAATTCGCGCGCCGCCAGCATCACTTCGCGTTGCTGACCATCGATGGTGTAACGATCGATATCGACATTGGGAAAGTCGTAATAGGTGCGAATCTCCTGGATCTGGCGCAGGGTATCTTGCAATGCTGTCAGATCCCAGAGGCGAATGTTCTGCAAGGTGGGCTGGTTGTTGGCGGGGTCGGTGGCGGCGACATCGGTCTCGGCGGGAAACTCACGCTGCTCGAAACGGTCCAGACCGTAAGCCGCGCGGGTCATCTCGATGTTGTGGGAGATGTAGGGCTGCTCGCGCACCATCTCGTTGGGCTTGACGATAAAGCTGGCCACATACCAGCCCACCACGCCCACCAGCACGGTGCACAGTGCGGCGGGAACGACGGCGGCCACGAGCCGCAGCCCGCGCGGTTTGTGCAGGGCATTGACGGCGGCGATCAGCGCGCCCAGAACCAGAGCCATGGCCACAATCAGCTTGCCGCCCAAGGTGACGTGGTCGTCGGTGTAGGTAACGCCATCGAAGATGGTGTGGTGGGCAAAGAGCAGATCGAAGCGGGAGAGATAGACGCGCGCCGCAACCACAAGGAGCAGAAAGGAGACGGCAATGGAGAGACTGCGCCAAGGCAGCACGATGGCGCCCAGACTGCGCTCGCGCACGGCGCTGGAACCGCCGGCGATGAGCAGGAAGAGGGCGGAGACGGCGCAGACAATGACGGCCATGGTCAGCAGCCATCCGCTGAGCATGTTCCAGGCGGGCAGGGTGAAGAGATAAAAATTCAGCGGAAGGCCGAAGATGGGATCGGCAGGCCCTGCGGTCGGCGGCGCGTAATGCCATAAGGCCAGTGTCGTCCATCCGCCGGCCATGGCCGCCGCGCTGACAAAGGAAATAAAGAGAGCGCCGGCGATGCCGGCGATGTGCAGCACGGGGCGGACAGAGAGGGTCACCGGCTTGCCGTTGAAGTAGAGGGTGTGGTCGGCGGGCAGGTCGGCGTCGTGGACGCTTTGAAGGATGCGGAAGGCTCCATAAAGAATGGCGAAGGTGAGGACGAAGAAAGCTGCAAAGATGCCCCACTCCAGGCCGCGCGCCCTCCAGAAGGCATCGGCAAAGCCCATCGACTGGAACCACAGCATGTCTACCCAGAAGGAGAGAGCGGTGCGGCTGCCGAGCAGCACAATGGCGATAAGGGCCACCACGATCAGGGTTCTGACGCGATGTTTGGGACGGGGCTGATTGTGCAGGGGCCAATCGATAGTTTCGGGCACGGACTCACCTCACGCGATCCGCAAGCGGAGCGGGTTCTCAGGAAGTGTACACCCGTGGAGCGGAGTTATCGCGGCGGGCCAAAGAGGCGGGGCGATCCTCGATGAAGGTATGCACTCCGTCCGCAAAACCAAGCACTTCGTTGGCCAGGCCCTCGATGTGGTCGAAAACGCTTTTGCATATCCCGAAGGGCGGATTCGGAAACAACCTGCCGATTTTGGGACGATTGAGACAGAACAACAACCTGGCAGGCAAACACTGCAACTTCGGCTAGCAAACCCTCATCGAGCCACGCAACTGCTCTTGTGGCGGGCAAGAGCGGCTTCCAGCACCACGGCGACGCCGTCCTGGTCGTTGCGCCGGGCCAGCTTCCAGCCGCGGGTTTTGGCCATGGTGCGCAGTTCCAAAGCCGCATTGCCCATCACTACCGCCTGACCGGCCCATTGCAGCATGTCGAGATCGTTCCAGTTATCGCCGATGGCCATGGTCTCTTTGCGGTCCACGCCTAGCCGCTGTGCCAATCGCTGGAGCGCCCAACCCTTGGAGACGCCGGGGGCGAGCAGGTCGAGAATGGAAAGATCGCGGGCCGGATATTCAGTCTTGACACACTCGCACTGGGCGGCCCAGGGGCTCGTCCGAAATGCCTCTTCCGCCTGGCGCATCCGGACCACACCGCCCGCCACCATTCCCTGGATGGGATCTTGGCCGTCGCGCAGAGCGTCTTCCAGGGGCTGCACGACTTCGATGGCATCGCGGTTGGCTTCGACCCAGAGGGAGATGCGTCCCTGCGCCTGGTCCATATCTTCAATCAGCAGTTCGCCGCGTCCCGGCAGGTCGAAGGTGAAGACGAGGGCGCCGAAGGGGCGGAGCAGTGCGCACAGCCCGCGTGCCACCTGCGCCGGCAGTGGCGCCCGGTCCAGAACTTCGCCGCCCAGGGTACGGGTCACGGCCCCATTGGAGGTGATGAGGGGCGTATCGGCGCGCAGATCGAGGCCGTCAAGCAGGGGAGTGGCAAAGGCGGTGCGGCGGCCGGTGGCGATGGCCACAACGATGCCGGCTCGCTGGGCAGCCTGCAGGGCGCGCGCCGTTCGCGGCGTCAAATGCCGTGCCGACGCCAGCAGGGTTCCGTCCATATCGATCGCCGCCAGGCGAAGCGCAGGGTGCATGGCTTTAGTGTATCGGGCCGCCGGAGTTCCTTGCCCTGAGTAAAATCGGTTATCGTTGCTTCATGGAATGGATCTGTAGCGGGTGCCATGCATTGATAGCCATGCAGCGTGTGAACGGGCTTTGCCCTGCCTGCGGAGAAGCGTTAGTAGAGCGTCCCAGCTTGGCTGCGGATCAGCCTCTCGCCGGGCCGCCCGCCGAGGTGGATCGGCGCGGCATCCTGCTGCCCCGCCGCCATGCGCTGGGCGGGGTCATTACGCCGCAGTGACGAGTACTCATGGAGCCGTTGATCACGAATTCGTGTCCAGTCCGACGGCTTCGGCGAGGCGGGCTTGGCGGTCATCGAAGGTCCAGAAGCGTTCTGCTTTCAGTTGCAACGCGCAGGCAACGTGGAGCGAGTCCAAGGTGCGGACCCCCAGCGTGGGCCCATGCTGGCGGGCGAGATCGATGCAGGTCTCCCAGGCTCTGTCGGGAAGATCGACAGCAAACCAAACGCCCTTGACGCAGTCTTTTTCGAAATCCTTCCAAGATTGCTCGGCTTCTGAATAGGAGAGCATGCGGCGGAAGACATAAAGATGAATCGCATGGGCAACTTCGGACCGATTCAAGCGCGTAATCAAAATGCATGGCTTCAAAGCCATGCGCCGATCGGCTTCAGCGGAGTGCGCGTCCTCCATATAGGTGGAGACCAGAAAACTCGAATCCGCATAGATCTTCAATAGCGGCTCTCCCGCTCCTCGATCAGGATCTCCACTGCCGGAATGACGCGGTTTCCAAAGATGCGCTTGCGGCGGGCGGCGAAGTCGGGCCAATCGGCAGGCTGGGCGACTGGATTCTCGGGAACAATCCGGCCCAGAACGCAGTCGCGTTCACGCAGTTCGACGGTCTCACCGGCCTTCAACCACGCCTTGAGCTGGCGGGTGTCGCGGAGTTGGCGGAGGTTTACGCTAGGCATGATGCAAACGTGCCACGAATTGTGACACAAGTCAAGCGCCGTCTCTTTCAGGATTTTCGCTGTTTACGACAAGGCCATGGAGATTCCTGGTTGCCCACCCTCGACGCCAATAACGCGTCGAGGATGGGGCACGGAGCGTCCGTATTGACGAGCTGGATTAAAAAGTCGGGCCGTCCAGACGGAATTCGCGGGCTTGGGCGGCATCCAGGGCGGCGTCGACCTTTTCGTGTATGTGCGCCGCAGCGCGGCGATTGGCCGGCGTCTCGGCCGGCAGGCTGAGCAGGGCGGGCAGTTGCAACCACCAGAGGAGTTCCTCGAAAGGTTCACGCACCAGATACGCGTGACCGCCGGCCTGGTGAACGCCAGCCAGCCAGCGCAGATCGGGGTCCTGCCAGAGGCCGGGAGCGAAGGCGGCATCCTGGACTCTGGCGGCGCCGCCGAGTACTGCCTGCACCACTGCCAGGGGTTCCAGGTTCGCTTCAGGAGGAGTCAGCTCCAGATCGAGCGCGGCCATGGCTTCCGCGTCGGCAATGGGGTCCTCGTCGGTGAGAATATCGGATCTCTGCTCCTCGATGGGCGCAGTTTCAGCGTGGGCGGGAGCTTTGGCTGCCAGTAGCGGCTCGGCAAGCGCGATCTCACCGGCTCCGGAGGAGGCCAGCAGGAGTACCTTGATGCGGGCGGCGGCGCGCCAGCCCTCTTCACCTTCGAAACCGAGCGCGGCAAAGGCCTTGGCAAAGGGCTCCCGCAAGCGCAGGCGGTCAAAGATGTCGAGGGCGCGGCAATGCGAGCGAGCCGGGTCGATGGATTCTGCCAGAAGCTCGATCAGGCTCCAGCCCAGGATCGGTCCCCACAGCGCGGTCGAAGTGAGGTGAGGGCTGGCGCTGGGCAGGATGCGGCGTGCGGCTGCCGTCCATGGGGCAGGGAAGAGGGTTTCCGTGGCGGGGATGGCCAGGGTCTCGTGGAGGCGCTCGCGGAAGGCCGGATGCAGCAGAGGCACAGGGGCGGGATGAAGAGTGCAGGCGGCCTCGGCACCGATGCGGCCCAGGTAGGCAGACTGCGCCAGGCGCAGGAAGTTCTCGGCACGGACCCAAGCTTGCTCGTAGACGGCGCTGGCCTGGGTGTGAGGCACCTTGCCTTTGACTCTCACCGCATTAAGCGGAGCCTCGGCCACTTCCACCAACTGCCGCACCAGGACGGGATCGAATTGCTGGCGGAGGGCATCGTGCACTGGGCGCAATTCCAGATTGATCAGGGCATCGTCGAGGTTGGGCACACCGCTGCCGTTGAGCTGGTCGCAGAGACGGTCCCAAGGCTGCTGGGCGGTGGAGCGCAACTCCCGCCAATCGAGGAAGACGTGGCACTGATAGGCGTGCAGATCGAGGGTCAGGCCTTTGCCGGCCAAATCGTTGGCCCGGCGAAGATATTCCAGGCCAGTGTGGGAGTCGCGCCAAGCCAGGATGAGGCCGCTGTCGCCGCCCAGTCCCAGGCCCTCGGCCAGGGGGCGCTGGCGCAGCTCCGAGGTGGCCTTGTCGGCGTAGGCAGCGGAGTAATGGATGGTTCCGCGGGTCGAACCGTAGCGGTTGTTGTAAACCACCAGGGCGCGCTCTCCGCCCACGTGGTTGGAGTAGGCAAAGACGTTCTCATCGACGGAACCGTTGCCCTGGAAGAAGTCGTAGAGGAGGAAATTGCTGCTTTCGGCAAAGAGGGAGCGGCGCTTGAGCAGAGGGGCGATCTCGCGCTGATGGCGCTCGACCATCCAGTGGTCGGCGTTCTCCTCGTAGCGGGGGCGATAGTACTCCATGCCGTACTTTTCGGTGAAGCCCTCGACCTGGCCGTGGCCGAACATGGGCAGGCCGGGGAGAGTGGCCATCATGGTGGCCACGCCGAAGCACTTGTCGCCCTTGCCGAACTGGTCGATCGCGGTGCGCTCGTCGGGATTGCTCATGAAGTTGACGTAGCGTTTCAAGATGTCGACGTCGAACTCCAGCGTGTTCTTGAGCACGGAGCGATACTTGGCGTTGTCCTCGTCCCTCAGCATGACCATGAAGGCGCTGTTGTAGACGCGGTGCATGCCCAGAGTACGGACGAAGTAGCCTTCCATGAGCCAGAAGGCCTCGGCTAGGAGCAGAGTGCCGGGAACCTCGGCGGCCACGCGGTCGACGACCTCGCGCCAGAACTCGTGGGGCATCTGTTTGTCGAACTCGGCCTGGCTGAGGCCGTACTCGGCGCGGGAAGGGATGGCCCCGCTGGCGCCGGGTCCGGGAAACCAGAGACGGTGGAAGTGGCGCTTGGCCAGAGTCATGGCGGCGTCGAAGCGAATGACGGGGAAGAGCCGGGCGACGTGCAGGATGGTCTGAATCAGATGCTCACGCACCGCCGGATTCATGTAATCGAGCTGGGCGGTGTCGTTCCAGGGAAAGCTGGTGCCGTCGTTGCCGTGATAGATGTAGCGGGTCTCGCCCGACCAGCGGTCGCGGCGGCGGAAGACCACGGCGGCGTCGGATTGCTGATAGTAGTGATCGTCAATCTTGATCTCGACGCGGCCATCGTGGGAGAGATCGGGGCCCTCGAAGCTGTAGGCGGGATAGGGGCTCTCATTGCGCGACATGAACCAATCCGGGTGCTCGACGACCCAGGGGGAATCGATGCCCATGTGGTTGGGAACCATGTCGCTGGCCAGACGAATGCCGTACTGGTAAGCGCGGTCGCGGAGATGGATGTAAGCCGGCTCGCCGCCCAGATTCTCGGCAATCGAGTAGTCGAAGAGGGAATAGGCCGAAGCCACGGCATCCTGGTTGCCGCAGAGCTGCTTGATGGTCTTGGAGGCGCGGCTGCGCTCCCAGACGCCGATCAGCCACAGCGAGTTGAGGCCGCGATCAGCGAGGGTGCGCAGCTCCTCGTCGGGGATCTCGTCCAGGCGGGTGATGCTGCGGCCATATTGGCGGCTGAGCTGGGCCAGCCAGACGTAGGTGCTCTTGGCAACCAGCACGGCCGTCGGCATCCAGGCCATGTCGGGGCTGAACTTCTCGTACTCATGGGCGGGATCGCCGAAGACCGGCACTTCCGCGGTGGCGATGGGTCCGCCGCGGCCGCCCTGCTGGGCCCGCCGCGCTGCCTCATCGGCGTTGGCCGAGGGGGGATGGAACTGCATCCAGATGGCCAGCTCCTCCTCGCGCAAAATCTCTCCGGCAAGGAGCAGGAAGCGCTCGAAGCCTTCGCCGATCAGCGGCTTCCACATTTTGAGGATCAACTGCAACTGCTCGGCCAGGGAGGTTGGCGCCGCCAGTGCTGGAGCGCGCAGCAGTTCCAGCAGGCTCATCGGCTTGGCATCGGGAAGGGGAATCAGGGGGCGGGTGGCGAAGTACTCCGGCAATTGTTGGGTAACTTGCTGGTAGACGGTCCGTTCCTTCAGCGTCTTCTCATCGAAGAGCTCGGCGAAGGGCTGAAAGGCCTCATTGCGGTTGGAGGTCCACAGCAGGAGCATCTCTTCAAAGGCGACGGCTTGATGGGGAATGCCGTCGGTGGAGCGGAAGAGCCACTCCGCCGGAGTCTCCTTGCCTTGGATGACGGTGATTCCGGGAAAGTGCTCGACGAAGGTGAGCAACATGCGATCCAGCTCGTCCACGCCGACTGCGCCGCCGAACCAGTCCAGCGCGGCGGTCATCACCTCGGGGTCGAACTGCTCACGATAGCGCGCCATCACCAGGTGGCTGGCTTCATCGATCAGGCCCATGGCGAAGAGCTGGCCGGAGTGGACGGCCAAATGCGGATGCTTCTCCACCTCGCGCACCAGGTTCATGCGGTGGGCGAAATCGCGGCAGGCGGCGATATTGGCAAAGACGACATTGCCGGTGGTGGAAAAAAGTGTCTCCGCGAACTGGTAACGTTCACGCGCATTGCGCGAAATGTGAAATTCCATCATAAGAAGCCCAGCTCCCCGGTTGGTTCTGCACCGCTGCCTTTTGCGCCCTGCAAACCGCATCCTGAAAGCGCGGTTCCATGCGCCGCCCTGGGCGATCGATATCGCCCAATCCGGCCAAGAATAAGGTACACCCATCATAAGGGTGGAGGCGCACTCCGCGGCAATCCCGCGTTGTATCTGTCAAAATGGCCCGCATTGGCTCACTTTGGCGGAGAAGCACGGAGAGCCGGAAGGGATGGAATCAAGGTCGGCTCCTTGGCCTGGAGTTCCCCGGCTTCCGAAAATGGCGGGGCCATTGCCACCCGCGCCTCTTTGCCGCTAAACTGTACTTGCGCCGCCGCTTCTTTCGTTCCCGGTTTTGGGGAACTTGGTTGGGTAAGAGAGAGCGGGAGACGCCGGATTTGCCGAACTTCGCCGGTGGGGAAAGGTTGCCGGGAAAGGAAAGGAGATCTGCGATGTTGCGGAGAGGTGGCAGAGCGGTTGAATGCACCCGCCTCGAAAGCGGACGTACTCGAAAGGGTACCGGGAGTTCGAATCTCCCCCTCTCCGCCATATTTTTCAAGAACAGGCTATCGATATCGATCGAACAGCGCGGCCACCCCGGAGGGTGGCCTCTTTATTGCCAGCGTTAACTCGAACCATTCTGGAGAAACGTGGGAACGGCTGTGAGAGGGAAGAAGACCCTTTTTTCCGGCCGGGGGTGGGGGTGCATTTCACCTCCTGTTCATCGAGAATTGATAGTGCCGTGAGAATCGCGGTCTAGCCTCGCAGGCATGAGAGACTTATACAAAATCTGCAGTAAACTCCTTTGCGCAGGCCTCTTGATCGTACTTTGTGGCACTCTGGCAAGAGCGCAGTATGAGGATGGCAGTCTGATCGGCTCCATCCACGACGCCACCGGTGCGGCAGTAGGGAACGCTGCCGTCACTGTCACCAACGTCGCCACCGGAATCGCCGTCAAGACCGCGGCTAACGGTTCGGGCGATTACGAGCTTCCAGCATTGCGCGCCGGCATCTACACCATCGAAGCCACCGCGCCGGGCTTCGCCCAGGCCGTAGCTAAAAACATTACCATCTCCGTGGGCGGCCGCCAGCGCATCGATCTGCTGCTCAAAGTGGGCGCAGCCGGCGTAACCACTGTCGAAGTCAGCGATGTGGCGCTGCAACTGGAGACCGAATCCAGCCAGCGCGGCCAGACCATCACCGAGTACCAAAGCGAAGCTTTGCCGCTGGTTTCTCGCAACTATTCCGATCTGGTCGATTATGTCACCGGCACGCGCCCGGCGCCGGCCGATGCCACTACCACCGCCGTCACCAGCCTGACCCGCGCGGGCTCGTTCAATGTCAATGGCCAGCGCAGCATGTTCAACAACTTCATGCTCGACGGCATGGACAACAACGCCTGGGGCGAGAGCAACCAGGGCTTTGATAACCAGATCATCGCGCCCCCGCCGGACTCCATCGCCCAGTTCGAGGTGGTGACAAACAACGAGAGCGCCGAATACGGCCACTCCTCCGGCGCCACCATCAACGTGGCCTCGCGCAGCGGCTCGAACCAGTTCCACACCACGCTTTACGAGTTCATTCGCAACACCGATCTGAACGCCTTCGGTTATATCAAGCCGGTCTCCATCAATGCCCTTACCGGCGTGCAGTACCCATTCTTCAAGCCGGTTTTCAATCGCAACCAGTTCGGCGCCAACTTCGGCGGAGCGATCATCCCCAACCGGTTCTTCTACTTCCTCGATTACGAGGGCTTCCGCCAGACGCTTACGCCCACGGTGGTCGATACCGTTCCCACCACCAACGAATTGAACGGCCAACTGGCCGTAGCCGTGCAGGATCCCTGGAGTCCGGGCACCTACATTCCCGCCGGCACGCCCTATGCTAGCTGGCCTGGACAAGCCAAGGCCGATGCCGATCCCACGGCCTTGGCGATCGCAAACTTATACACCAACGCGCTGCCCGGCAAATGCACCGTAACCGCCGGCCTGTCGACAACGGGCGTGGCAACCAATAATTGCCCCTTGAATGAGCCCTTCACCGACGACGCCGACAAAGGCGACCTTCGCCTCGACTTCCAACAGAACAAGAACAGCTCGTGGTTCCTGAAGGTCAGCGATCGCAAGGAGATCGGCAAGAACTACAACCTGCTGCCGGAACCGATCGATATGCAGACCGCCGGCAACATCCTGATACACGATCAGCAGTTGGCGCTCGGTTATACCCACTTGATGGGCTCCAACAAGGTTCTCGACGCGCGTCTGGCGCTGAGCGGCACCAAGGCCGGCAAGTGGACCTTCGCAGTGGGCAACACGGCCTTCCCCGCCAGCGACATTCCTGGATTGCCCAGCATCGCGGGCGTCTCCGGCGGCCTGCCCTCGATCTCCATCTCCGGCGGCTTCAGCTCCTTCGGGCGACAGAGCACCAATCCGCAGTGGCAGAACCCCTCGCTGCTCGACCCCAAAGTGAACTTTTCCTGGGTCAAGGGCAAGCATTCGCTCAAATTTGGCTACGAGTACGAACACATCTGGCAGGAGATCGAAGATTCCAATCCGCTCTACGGCTCCTTTGCCTACAATGGCGGCTACAGCATTTGCCCCACCTCCGCTGGGGCGACGAACTGCCCCACAGGCAACAGCGCCGTGGCCGATACGTACTTCGCCGACTTTCTCTTCGGGGCCAGCAAAACCTTCTCTCTGGCCACCTACTACATCACCCACGTCTTGCAGAGCACGGATAGCGTCTACGCCCAGGACGACTGGAAGCTCAGCACCAAGCTGACCCTGAACCTGGGCCTGCGCTGGGAGTACGGTTCACCCTGGTCGGAACGGGACAACTATATCTCCAACTTCAACCCCGCCACCGGCACCATGCTCACCTTGCAGCCCAATTACAACACCGCCAACTCACCGCTGTGCGGCTCGGCGCCGTGCATTGCTCCTTACAGCGGCAGCGGCGTCTACGGCAAGACCCTGGTCAATCCGGACTTCGGCGACTACTCCCCGCGCATCGGCTTCGCCTATGCGCTCACGCCCAGCATCTCCATCCGCGGCGGCTACGGCAGCAGCTTTATCCACTACTGGCGCGCCGGGTCGGGCAACAATATCGCCATCAACGCGCCCTTCGCCATGTATACGTCGGTCACCAACCCGTCGCCCGCTTCATCTTGCAGCCCGAGTCCCTGCAGCCTGGCCAACACGGCCGGTTACGTAAGGCTCTCCCAGGGCTTTCCCAGCGGCCTGGCCACCAGCTTCAGCGCCGGCACCGACAACATCGACTCCATTCCGCCCAACAGCAAGGACGGCTACGCGGAAAGCTACTTCCTGAGCGTGCAGAAGTCCCTGGCCAAGAACATCCTGGTCGATTTGGCCTATGTGGGCAACCACGGCGTTCACCTGCAGGGCTTCATCAACGCCAATCAGGGCAACCCCAACTTACCGCTGACGACCGCCGGGCAGTATCCGGGAGTTGCCGCCGGCCAGTGGCAGCGTCCCTACATGAGCTGGGGCGGCTACCTGCTCAATAATTCGAGCCTCTATCCCACCTTCCACAACGGCGACATCACCGCCGCCATCAACGAGTTCTACTCCCACTACAACGCGTTGCAAGCCCGCTACGAACAGCGTTTTGTGGCCGGGCTGACCCTGCTCAACTCCTTCACCTGGTCACGCGCGCTGGATAACGCCTCCTCGACGCTGGAAGCCAATACCCCCGACCCGCAAGACGGCAACAACCTGCGCGCCGATTATGGACAATCGGATTACAACCTGCCCCTGGCCAATGTCACTACCCTGGTCTACGACCTGCCAGTCGGACACGGCCGCAAATACCTGGGCAGCGCCAATCCCCTGACCGACACCGTGCTGGGCGGATGGCAGATCAGCGCTATCAACACCGCGCAAGGCGGCACACCCTTCAATCTGACCTATTCGCCCGCCGCAGCCAACCAGGTTTCGCCCATGCTCACACAGAACTGGCGCGGGGAGAATCTCTATCGCCCCAACCTGGTTCCCAACACGCCCTATATTGTGAAAACGAAGCTCACCAACGGTTACGTGCAATATGTCAACGCCGCGGCGTTGACCCTGCCCGCGACCTATACCACCGGCAGCGCGCTGACCGCCGGCGGCACCATCTCCAGCCCCTTCGGCAACCTGCCCAAGAACTACGGCCGTACCCCCAAGTTCTATGAAACGGACATGGCCTTCAACAAGCGCTTCAACACCCCGGTGGAGAGGATCAAGATGGAGTTCCGCTCGGAGTTCTACAACATCTTCAACCACACCAACCTTTACCTGCCGGGCGGCTCGGGCGGCGGCACTGTCTCCGGCACCGACAACAATTCTTCGGCGCCCACCAGCATCGGCGGCGGCACTATCACCGGGACCTTCGAGCCGCGCATCGTGCAGTTCGGCCTCAAAGTCACCTACTGATTGAGAGGCTATTTAAATTACAGAGGTTATTGAGTTTTGCTGCATCGCTTGAAACAGCCCGCTTTTATGCGGGCTGTTTTTTCGCGGTGAGGCAATGCAGAGGGCTGGCGATCGGGATAAAAGCCGGTATTAGATGTGTCAAGCTGAGCGAAGGGAAGAACCTGCGGTTGTTATGCGCAAGATTGACTTTCAAGCGAGCAGCAACCTGGAACGGGACTCAGGAGGGTACGGGAATTCAGTCAAGTGTTCTATCGCAACAGCACATCGAAGGTAGCGTTGCATTGCAGGCTGGGCTTGAATTCGACGATCGCCTGCTTGCCATTCTTCTCGATGCGGATATACATCGGTTTTTTGAGGGTTTCGGGGAGACGGGCAATCTTCACCCGTCCGTCAACGCCCGTATAGGCTTCCAGATCGAGCCTCTTCACGCCCAACAGCCCATACTGGATGCGGGTATCGATCTTGGCGCCATAGATGGGCTTGGAGTCTTGATCGGCTACGGTGATCGAGGCGGAGCAGGGGCCCAGATCCGCCGATATCTCCGCGGGCGGCATGGCCGGTGCGGTGCTTTGGGCAGATCCCAAGCGGGGACACGGCAGGCAAAAACTCGGCAAGAGCAGGGCGGTGAAGAGCAGATTGCGCATTCGCTCCAGTATAGCGCCGCACAGCTCCATGGTTCAGCGGCGCGTCGAGCTGCTCCCTATGAACAAGGCCATGCGGCATTTTCGTTTTTACGGAAGACTTCCGTGCCCCACCCTTTCCGCGTTCATCAGCGGAAAGGGTGGGATACCAAGCAAATCCGGGTCTACGACCCTTCCAAAGATGCTCCAAGGTTCGTGGTCTCCCACCCTCGCCGCAAAGATCGCGTCGAGGATGGGGCACGGGGCTTTTGAGAGAGAAGTTCATTTCAGCCGTAACTCGCCGCGGCGCGTCAAGATGCTCGGGACGACAATTCATGCAGGTGATCAGGAGTGAAATGGGCCGGTAATATGGCTGAGCAGAACCGCGACGCCTCTATTGAACTCGTCCTCGCGGGTCAGCAAGCTGACCACGAGCCAACCCGAGGGAGCCATGGCGAAGAAGTGGCCGGGATGCACCCAGACGCCTGCATCGAGCAGAGCCAGAGCAGTTTGTTCATCGGGTTCCAGGGCGGGAATGCGCAGCACGGCGTACCATCCGCCCTCGACATCGAGCCGGTGCACGAGGGTTTGCCGGTCGAGCTGGCGGTCGAGTTGGGCGAGATTGGCGGTCACGCGCCGGCGAATCTGCTCCTGGATTCCATGCCTCCCCTCTAGCCAGGCGGGCAGAGCGCACTGCACCGGGGCGTTCATGGAGAGGAAAGTGTCGGCAATCACTTCCAGACGGTCGAGGGCGGTTTCGGCCTGCGGCCCAGCAGCGACGATCCAGGCCGACTTCATCTGCGGCAATCCAGCGATCTTGCTCATGCCGCTGACCACGAAGACGGGAACGCCTTCCAGACCCAGAGCGAAGGTGAACGGAGTGCCGGCAAAACCATAGTCCAGAAAAACCTCGTCCACAATCAGCGCCAGATCGTGCTGGCGGCAGAGGCGGGCCAATTCCTCGCGTTCCCAGGGCTTGGTGAAGTGGCCGGTGGGGTTGTTGGGGTGGACTAGCACGATGGCGCGGGTTTTCTCAGTAATCGCGCGGCGAAAGCCCTCGATGTCGATCTGCCAGCCGTAGTCATAGACGAGTGGGGCCGCCTTCAGCTTCACATCGTCCAGCCCAGCCAGAAAATCGAAGAGCGGGTAGCCAGGCTGGGGGATCAGAATCTCGCTGCCGGGATCGCAGAGCAGGCGGAAGAGGTAGCTGTAGGCCTCGCTGGTGCTGGTGGTGAGCACGATCTGCTCGGGGCGCAGAGCGGCGCCGTGGCTTGAGTAGTAAGCGCAGACGGCTTGGCGAGCCCGTAGCACTCCCCGCGGCTGGGCGTCGTAGTCCAGCGCCTGGGGATCTGTCAGTGCAGCGAGCAGTGCGGGGTCATACTCAAACCCGCAGCGGGTGGGGTTGGAGGCGGTCAGGTCGGCGGTAGGCAATCCCGCCACCAGCCGCTGGCGGTGCGCCCGAGCCAGGTCGCTCTCTTCCGTATTCCAATTCGTCCGCTGAGAAAATCGCATTCTCTGTGCCTAGCACTCCCATCTCATTCAACTCAGATTCATTACTGCTCCGCGGGGTTCCATCCAGCGGCAGGT
>Ga0326728_10013587_pt1 | contig 17620 bp, 12 predicted proteins | sample MB3enrmetagenome_FD_207602 | JGI IMG/M metagenome (GOLD analysis project Ga0326728, IMG submission 207602) | Lab enriched peat soil microbial communities from McLean, Ithaca, NY, United States - MB31MN | ecosystem: Environmental > Terrestrial > Soil > Wetlands > Peat | place: USA: New York... | reverse complement strand
CGCGGTCAACGTCCGCATCGATGGCAAGCCGCTGATCGCCGAGGCCAATGAGTCCATTCTGAATTGCGCGCGCCGTCATGGGATTCATATCCCCACTCTGTGCGAACTGAACGATATCGATCACGCGCCGGGCACCTGCCGGGTTTGCCTGATCGAGATGCGCCTGGAGGGCCAGGACAAGTTCAAGGCCACCACGGCCTGCGATACGCCGGTGCACGAGGGGATGGAGATCCTGACCAATACCCCCAAAGTGCGCGAGATGCGCCGCCTGCAGGTGGAGCTGCTTCTGGCCGATCATAACCAGGACTGCGCCACCTGCATGAGGCATGGGAACTGCGAACTGCAGGACGTATCGCAGTACGTGGGATTGCAGACCAACCGCTTTTTCACCCCGGAGCGCGTCGCAGCGCGGCCGGTGGACCGCACGTCGCCGGCCATGGTGCGCGACCTGACCAAGTGCGTGCGCTGCCAGCGCTGCGTAGCCATGTGCCGCAACGTGCAGGGAGTGGACGCGCTGGTGATCGCCGGCGCCGGACAGAACACCGTGGTGACCACGCACTACGGGACTTCGCAGAAAGACTCAACCTGCGTCACATGCGGCCAGTGTGTGCTGGTGTGCCCCACGGGCGCCCTCGGAGCCAATAACGACACCGAGGCCGTGCTCGACATGCTTTACGATCCGGAGATCGTTACCGTCTTCCAGTTTGCGCCCGCGGTGCGCGTGGGCTTTGGCGAGGAGTTCGGCCTGCCGGCGGGAACCAACGTCGAAGGCAAGATCATCACCGCCCTGCGCAAAATCGGCGCCGATATCGTGCTCGACACGAATTTTGCTGCCGACGTGGTCATCATGGAGGAAGGCACGGAGCTGCTGCACCGGCTGACCAAGAAGCAGCGCCCCACCTTTACTTCCTGCTGCCCGGCCTGGATCAACTTCGCGGAACGGCATTACCCCGATCTGCTGCCCATGCTGTCGTCGACCAAGTCGCCGCAGCAGTGCCTCGGCGCCATCGCGAAAACGTACCTGCCCGAGCAAATGGGCATCGACGCCAAACGTGTTCGGGTAATCTCCATCATGCCCTGCATTGCCAAGAAGGACGAATGCCGCCGCGGACAGCTTGCCGAATTTGCTCATCTGCTTCGGCGGCTGGGCATCAACCTGGCTGGGCTCGAGCCGGGCGTCTTCGACAATCCCTACATGACCGCCTATACCGGCGCGGCCGCCATCTTCGGCACGACCGGCGGCGTAATGGAGGCGGCCCTCCGTACCTTGTACAAGGTCGTCACCGGCAACGAGCTGAAGATTGTCGATCTGCCACAGTTGCGCGGCTTCGAAAACTTCCGCGAAGCGACGATCGATTTCGGCGGCGCTGTCGGCGAGGTGAAGGTGGCCCTGTGTCACGGCCTCAAGGCCGCCCGCCAGGTTTGCGACGCGGTGCGCGCCGGCACGGCCGATTACGACTTCATCGAGATCATGGCCTGCCCCGGCGGCTGCGTCGACGGCGGCGGCACGCTGCGCTCCAAGAAGGCTTATATGATCCACGCCAAGAAGCGGCGCGAGAGCATGTACGCCATCGATCACAACGCGCCTGTACGCCAGTCGCACAACAACCCGCAGGTCAAGGCGCTCTATGAAAACTACCTCGAGCAGCCTTGTTCCGAGAAGGCGCATCACTTGCTGCACACTTACTACACTGACCGGCACATCGACATGGTGAGAACCGTGAAGGAGATCTGGAACGAGATCACGATGAGCACGATGGTGTACTAGGCTGCATCTCTCGCACGCCGGCCTCTTGTAGCGCCGGCTTCCTAGCCGGCCGTAGCGCGGACTTCCCAGTCCGCGCTCAATCTCGCGCGATTAACGCAGTTCAAGAATCCCGCAAAAACAATCCACCCCAGTCCGGCCCTCTATGGGAGAACCGAACTGGGGCGCAGATTTGTTTGTGCAGCAGTTAGCATGATGCTATGAGGTGCAGACGCCTCCCACCTTACAGGGCCGCCAGTCTCTCCCCCAGCAGGTAGCCGTCCGTCATAGCCAAGCCGAGGCTTATGCCTGCAAGCGGACTTTGATAGGTGGTGACGAATCTGCCCCCGGCGTTGTTGCCTGCCGCATACAGCCCCTTGATGGGCTTGAACTCCTTATTGAGCACATGCCCTTCCGCATCGGTATCGAGACCCGTGGTAGCGACCATCCCGGGGTCTATCTTGTTGCCGCTGGACATTCCGGGGGCGCCCCCGCTGGACCCTTTGGCCACGGTTGCGTAGAACGGCGGATCCTTGAGAGCGGTGGCTTTGAGGATGACCGCGCCTTTGCCGAAATCATCGTCGTGTCCCTTTTCGCACAATTCTTTGTAACGAGCGATGGACGCCAGCACCTTCTTCTTAATTTCGGGCGTATAGCAATCCATGTAGCTGACGAGTTCCTCAAGGGTGTTCGCGCAAAGGACGTTTCCACCGCCCGGCATTCCGCCGCCTCCGCCTCTCGCTCCGGCCGCGCCCGCAGCAGCGCCCGCGCCCGGCGCTCCGCCACCAGGCGCGCCGCCCCCGCCGCCCGGTGCTCCGCCACCCGGGGCGCCGCCTTCACCGCCAGGCGCTCCGCCGGGTCCACCCTGTGCTCCACCGGGGCCACCCTGCATCGCGGCGCCTGCGGCCGCCATTGCTCCGGGTCCGCTCGCCTGCTGCTGGTTTTTCGAGGGAGGACCGGGCTTTACATTGTCCAGCCTGCTCAGCATTCTCGGGTAATTGATCGTGTGCGCCGTATCCGTCGCCATGTGGTGGGGAGGCCCCATCGCGAGGACTTGTTTCCAGTTTGCATCGTGGATCGTCACGGTAATCGCATCGCTGGGCCGCTTCATGGTGGTGCCGGCAGCTTCGTCGCAGTAGCGCTCGCCGTTCTCGTCCAGTTGCAGATGCCATCCACCCGTGCCGGGGTCGCCGGAACCCATTCCGGAGTGGGGGCCGATCTCCACGTGGCCGCCGGCCCAAAGGCCAAGCTTGATGCTGGATCCGTCGCGCGCCAGGGTAGTGAACATACTCGTCCCGACAAGGTTCAGATCCCCTTTCGCCTCGGCTTCCCAGCGAATCGAGTCCAGAATATCGGTCACCATTTCCTTGTTGCGCGAGAAATCGCCCGCGCAGAGCGCCACGGCTTTGCGCGCCTTGAACCGGACATATTTGCCGTCCTTCGTTTTTGCCACAACCCCGGTTACCGCACCGGAGCTGTCGACATCGCAAATCTCGGCATGATGCTCGAAAAACCACTTAGCGCCGTCGGCCTTGGCCTTCTCATAGTGGATCTTGCAGACTTCCTTCCACCGGAAGGTGTCGTTGCCGTCGGTCATCTTCCGGAAGAGTGTCGACCCGTGGTAGAACTTCCATCCCGACACTTCCGTGATCCGGCCCGGAAGCGGCGGACAGCTCATCACATGGGAGTTCTCCGCCAGCCACGCTTTATCTACGTCCTTGAGGACCCAGTCGAGCGCCTGGCCGCTGTATTTTGCGAAATAGGCCCAACGCTTGGGGCTGTGGCGGATCAGGTTGCGCCGGGTCATCTCCTGGATGAAATCGTCCTCGTCGATTTTCGGCGCGCCAAGGCTCATCGCATGTTGGGAGTTGATGGTTCCAAGCTCCGTCCCGACCCAGTCGTATTTTGCCTCCGCCTGGCTCTCGATCACGGCCACTGAAGAGCCCTTCGAGGCGGCTACGCGCGCGCACATCAGGCCGGCCGTGCCGCCGCCTACCACGACGATGTCGTAGGTTCCGCCGTCGGAGATAAGGCTCTCGTCGATCGGATCGGGCCTGTCCCTCCAGGACTTCTTTTTCGCTGCCTCGGGAGCCGCCTGTGCGGCTGCGGGATGCGCAGCGGCGATGGTGGCCATGGCGCCCGTGGCAGCAACGCTCTTCAGAAGACTCCGGCGATTAAAGCTCTTTGCCGATTTCTGCTCATTCTTGGACATGATTCCCTCCTCTAAATGAAACCGCCGTGAAATGAACCGCTCACTCCGGAAGTGATTTCGATGGGTTTTCCTGGACGCTGCAATTGTATACGCGGGTGGCGCTTTTGCGGCGTAACAAGAAGTAACGCCGCAAAGCGAGCGTCAGCCCGGCGCCGCGCCGGGCGCCCCGGCAATTACACTCGATCACAGTGACCCCACTCGATCCATTCGCGTCCCAGCTCGGCCTCAGCTTCGAGGAGCCGCGCCCCTATCGCCGCATCTGGCCGGTAAGCGAGCTGGTGAGCGCCGCCCGCGAGTTGGTTGAAGCCGAGTTCGGCGATGTGTGGGTGGAAGGTGAAATCTCAAACTACCGCCCCGCCCCCAGCGGTCACGCCTACTTCACGCTGAAGGACGCCGGCGCGCAGCTTCCCATCGTGCTCTTCCGCCGCCAGGCAACTCTACTGCGCTTCCGGCCCGAAGACGGTCTTCATGTGCTGGTCCGGGGCCGGGTCAGCGTCTACGAGCAGCGGGGCCAGATGCAGCTTGTGGCCGAGACCATGGAGCCGGTGGGAGCCGGCTCTCTGCAACTGGCCTTCGAGCAACTCAAGAATCGGCTCAGGGATGAGGGTCTGTTCGACGCCGCGCGCAAGCGTTCGCTGCCGGATTTTCCCCGCGCCGTGGGCATTGTGACCTCGCCCACAGGCGCGGTGATCCGCGATTTTCTGAACATCGTCGCCCGCCGCCACTCCGGCCTGAGCGTTTACCTCTATCCCGTCCCCGTGCAGGGCGAGGCGGCCGCCGCTGAGATTGAGGCCGCCATCGGCATTCTCAACGCCTGCGGATTGGTAGACCTGATCGTACTGGCTCGCGGAGGCGGTTCGCTCGAAGACCTGGCGGCCTTCAACAGCGAACGCGTGGCGCGGGCCATCGTAGCTTCGCGCCTGCCGGTGGTTTCGGCGGTGGGCCACGAAACCGATTTCACCATCGCCGATTTCGCCGCCGACCTGCGCGCGCCCACGCCCTCGGCGGCCGCCGAACTGATCACAGCGGCCCAGCACAAGATTGCCGATCACCTGGCCACGCTCTCCCGCCGCTTGGAGCGCGCCACCCGCTTCCAACTCCTGCAGGCCCGCCAGCGGCTCACGCGTGTGCCTGTCAGCCGTGCCGAGTCGCGCGTGGCTGCGCTGATGCACAGGCTTGCGCAGAGGCTCGACGAGCTCAGCTTCCGCCAGGAGTCGGCCATCTCAGGCCGGCTGCGCGAGCTCGACCGCCGCGTGGCAGCGCTGGCCGCCGCGATTCTGCGCCACGATCCGCGCCAGGAGCTGGCGCGCGCCCGCCAGCGCCTCGCCGCTCTCAGCGCCCGTCTTGACCGCGCCGCCGAGCGTCTGCTGCACGCTTCGACAGCCTCGCTCAGCGCTCTGGATGCACGCTTGAACTCGCTTTCTCCGCTCGCCGTTCTTGATCGCGGCTATGCGCTGGTCCTTTCGGCCGACGGGGCGCTCATCCGTTCCACAGCGCAGGTTGCGCCGGGCCAACTGGTGAGCACCCGGCTGGCCGATGGCGAGTTCACAAGCCGCGTCGAATCCACCGCGGCGAAGCCGCCGGCGCGGAAGAAAAATCTAAGAGGCACAAAATCAGGATCATGACCCCCAACGCAGAACGCAAGCTCTTTGGCACCGACGGCATTCGCACCATTGCCGGCCAGTGGCCTCTCGATGCGACGACGATCTACGCAACCGGTGTGGCGCTGGCCCACTCTCTGCGCAGGAGCGAACCGGCTCCGCGCGTGCTCATCGGGCGCGACACGCGCGAGTCCAGCCCCTGGATCGCAGCCACACTCGCCGCCGGCCTGCGTTCGGCAGGAGCGGCGGCGGAAAGCGCGGGCGTCGTGCCCACCCCTGCCGTCGCCTTTTTTGCCCGCACGCTCGGGTTCCACGCCGGTGTGGTGGTCTCTGCTTCGCACAATCCCTGGCAGGATAACGGCATCAAGCTCTTCGGCAAGGACGGTTTCAAGCTGCCCGATGCTATCGAGCTAGCCATGGAAGACGAAATTCTGCACCACGCGGCGAAAGTGGAAGCGCCGGAGCCCGGATCTCTGCCGCAGGTCGAAGACAATGCGGCGCTCGCCGCCGGCTACGTGCAGTTTCTCCTCGATTCGGTTCCGGGACTTTCGCTCGCGGGGCTTTCCATCGTGGCCGACTGCGCCAACGGAGCCGCCTCGGCCGTAGCTGCCGAAATCTTCCGCCGCCTTGACCCCGAGGGTAAGGCCGGAATCGCGCTGCTAAATGCCGCTCCGGACGGACGCAACATCAACCTGCGCTGTGGGGCTCTGCATCCCGAATTTGTCGCGGCGGAAGTGAAGGCGCGCGGAGCCGCAATTGGCCTCACCTTCGACGGCGATGCCGACCGCTGCATGATGGCCGGCCCCCAGGGCAACGTCATCAATGGCGACGCGATCCTGCTGGTGGCCGCGCGCGACCTCAAACGCCGAGGATTGCTCACAGGCGACGTCGTCGTCGCCACCACCATGTCGAACATGGGCCTGGAGGCGGCGCTCAAGCGCAGCGGCATTCGCATGCTCCGCGCGCCGGTGGGCGACCGATATGTTCTCGAAGAGATGCAGAAGAACAATGCTGCTCTGGGCGGCGAGCAATCCGGGCACATCCTCTTCCCCCATCTCGCTACGACGGGAGACGGCCTGCTGACCGCGCTGGTTGTTCTCGATCTCATCGCGCGCTCGCGCCGCTCAATCGACGAGTTGACCGCGGACCTCAAGGTATTTCCGCAGACGATTGTGAATGTGCGCGTGCGCGAGAAGAAGTCGCTCGACGGCTTTCCCAACATTGTGAGTGCGATCCGCGCCGCCGAACAGGAGCTATCCGAAACGGGCCGCGTCGTCATCCGCTACTCGGGAACCGAGCCGCTGGCGCGTGTGATGATCGAGGCCGAGAGCGAAGAGGCGATGAAGCGCCACGCCGAGGCGATCGCGGCGGCGATCCGGGCAGAACTGGGGGCGTGAGCAGGCACGCAAAATATACAATACAATCGCATATTTTGCACGAAGGTTCTTCGGCCTCTCCGGGCGGGCTGGCGCTCAGCCCCGCCCTTCAGCTGCACGCCTCTACCGCTGTCGCAAACCCCAGGCTCGTCCAGAAGTGCTCGACCACGGCAATCGTCTCTGCCGAAGTGGCCTTCGCTGCACGCAGCAAAAGCGGGCCGGCGGCGCCGCAGGCCAGCGACTGAGGCTCGGCGGCGATGGCGATGAGCTTGTCGGGCCGGTAAACGCAGGCGGCAAGGTCATCGATCTCAAGCCGCGTTGTGGGCGTGGCAAAGATCGTCCGCGGCGGCGCCATGCGGTCCAGCAGCCACAGGATTTCGAGCTTCGATTCGAGTTCGTCGGGAACGCAATCGACGGCCAGGTCCGCCTCGCGGACCGCATCTTCGATGGAGGCGGCGAAAGTCACAGACGGAATCGTCTCGGCATTCAACTGCCACCGGATCTCCTCGCGCGCGTGGTGCAGGTTGCCGGGCATCACATCCTCGAGTTGCACGCGATAGCCGGCGCGAGCAGCGCTGAGCGCCAGCCAGCGGCCCAGGGGCCCGGCTCCAATGATGGCGACCGTCAGGGGCAAGCCGGCCTACTTGACCGCAAGCGCCGCGATGACGTCCTGGGCGTTAGGGCGAGTCTGCGCGAGGTGCTCGCCAACGCGGGCGCGCTCCTCTGCGGTAAGTGTGGGCGCGGCGGCCAACACCCTGCGCAGCGTAACGGCAACGTCGTCGATCAGGTTCATCAGCCGGATGGCTTCACCAGAGAGGGGCATGGGACTCCTTGAAAGAAATGTGGGGAATCGAAATTTCGAAATCAGATTCCATTGTAGAGGCATTGACCTTGGGCGAAAACACGGCCAAGCAAAAGCAGCCCTCAGGCCCGGATTTGCGCCGGTACAGGAGAGAAATTCCCCACGGGAAGGGCGCGGATGCATAGCCCCTGGAAGGGCCGACGAACACTCTGGCGCCCGGCTTGCTTAGCCAAATCGTCCTCTGTCGGCCCATAGCATCGGAATACCCCTCACGCAGCCGCCATCTTCTTCGGCTCCGCGCGCTCGGCAGAGACTTCCAGCAGACGGGAACGGAAGAGCAGCCCGGCAACGATTCCCCCCAGGCTTGGAAAGACAAGGAAGAGCCAGAGCTGGGCCATCGCCTTTCCGCCCACCAGCAGCGCCGGTCCCAGGCTGCGGGCCGGGTTCACCGAAACGCCGGTGATGCTGATTCCGAAAATGTGAATCACGACCAGCGTGATGCCGATTGCCATGCCGGCAACCTGCGTCGAAGCGGCCTTCTGCGTTGCGCCCAGGATAACAATCACGAACAGCAAGGTGGCAACGAATTCAAAGGTCATCGCCGAAGAGATGCCGTAGCCCGCCTGGTAGCCTTCGCCCCATCCGTTCTGTCCAAGCCCGCTTATGGTCTTGTCGTATCCCATGAGCAACCCGCCGGCAATCTGCGCCAGCACCGCTGCGGCGGCAATGGCTCCCAGAATCTGGCCCGCAATGTAGCCAATCAGGTCTTTGCCGCACATCCGCCCGGCGGTAAACACTCCCAGGCTCACGGCCGGATTGACATGGCAGCCGGAGATCGGCCCAATCCCATAGCACATGGCCAACAGCGCAAATCCGAAGGCGAAGGCAATCCCCAAGATTCCGACGCTTTTGCCCGCGACTACCGCCGTGCCGCATCCAAACAGGACCAGCGTGAATGTGCCGATAAACTCAGCCAGATATTTCTTCATCGTTGTTTTCCTTTCGTTGGATTTCCTGGATTGAATTTCTCGATCCTTTTCTCCTCCTCCCCAGGTCACAAGCTCGTTAGCGTGAATTTGCGCGCCCAATTTGCCCGAATGCCAACCGCTCCGTTTTGCGCTTCATGGACGAATTTGTCCGGACGGATTCGCGACTTTGAGCTGAAAAGGGATGTCTCTAACTGCCGGATTTGCCGGAGCCCGCGCGCTTTTCAGTTAGTTGCTGCATGGACCGGGGAACGGTGAAAGACCGTTGGACAGGATAACTCCCGATAGCGCGATTTTCAATCGCTTTTGCGTGCGGTCGGATTTTTTCGGCTTCGCTAGCCTGCCGCTAGCCCCCGTCAGCCCGCGTAGCGGGCGAAATGATGTAGCACCAGTCGCCAGACTGGGAAGGTTCATGTTCTATCATCGGCCCATGCAACCAGCACAAGGAGAGAACATGAGATCGACAATGTACTGGAGGTTTTTAGCGGTTCTTTTGGCCATTGTGGCCGGCGCTCTCGTCTGCGCCGCCGAAGACGTGAAGGTGGTTCAACCCGTGCCCGGCACTGCGCACTGGGTTCTGGATCCGGTCAACACGACGGTGATTTTCACCATGAATCACTCGAGCCTGCTCGACCTGTACGGGTATTTTCCCGGATCCGCGATTCACGGTGGCGGAGACATCGACGACAAGGACTTCACTCAGTCGAAATTCAGCGTGAAGATCGACGCGGCGGCGCTGAAGACCGTCTTCGATTTTCCCGACATCTTCACGGGCTCGGAAGGCGGCATTGACGCAAAGAAATTCCCGACGATCGCCTTCGACTCCACAAAGATCGAGAAGAACGGCAAGAAGTTCCGTATGACAGGCAACCTGACCCTGCACGGTGTCACCAAGCAGGTTGTACTCGACCTCGATCCTTCGTCGCAGATCGAGTTGTTCGACGGCGTCAAGTACCGGGCCTTCCAGGCGACGGGAACCATCATGCGCCAGGATTTCGGCGTGAACTGGGTCGAGCCAGAGCACCTTTCCTACCCGCTCTTCTCCAACGAGATCCGGCTGAAGATCATCATCGAGGTGGTCAATCCTCCGAAGCAGGAGCAAGCTGGCGGCCAGGCTCTCCCCGGCACCGCCAATGCTCAGGGCAGCGGGCAGCAGCCTCCGGCTGGCGGCGCGACTCCGCCAGCCCCCGGTGCGAACCCACAGGCAACATCGCTCTATGACAACTCCGCCCAGGCGGACGCGATCCGTCAGAAAAACCTGAAAGCAGCGCTGGAATTCCTCAAACTCGACGGCGAGGGCGGCGACTGTTCCAAATTGTTCGTGCCCGGCGGGGTCGTCGAGCAGACGTTTCCGTTCTACGGCGACTCCCCAACGCGAATGACGCAGGGCGGCGAAAGCCAGCAGCCTCCTCCCAGTGGCGGCAATGGAAACGCTCCGCCGCAGGGCGCCTCCGGCGGCCAACCGCCGCAGCAGGGAGAAGCAGGCGGAGGGGCGATGCCGCTAGAGCTGACAATTGACTGGGTCTTTTACGATCAGACTGTCCATTTCACCGATGACCCGAATTACCTCATCATTGAGAACTACGGGCATGGAAAACAGCTTGCGTCCAACGGCGAGTATGTAGCCTATCAAAACCACTACATCCACACCTTCAAGATGGAAAACGGCTTGATCAAGGAGTACCGAGAGATCACCAACCCGCTGAATCTTTACAAGGCATTCGGGTTGCAACTGCCGCACATGCCTACGCCGGACGAAACCGAGAAAGCGGCGATTGCCGCGCGCGCCAAGAAGGCCGCCGACAAATAGCCACGCTGTCTCCATTGGATTGCGAGAAGGACGCGCATTTGCATGCGTCTTAAGCGGGTAGGATTACCGGTTCCCGTCCTTGCGCCAAGAACAAAGCGCAAGGGCGGGGCACGGATCGTAAGAGCTAAGGTAAGGGCTGAAAGCCAACAGCTAAAAGCCAAGAGGCAAGTGATCCGGTCAAGGATCGAGAAGATAGCGGCTGAGAGAGCCGAAGTTGTGCCCCGTCCATCGCGTTCTTTGCGATGGGCGGGCGGTGGCGTAGGCATGGGCCATGCCGAGCGGCTTAAAGCGATTCCAGAGGGCGGAATCGCTCCACTTCATCACCTTCGTTGCTTTCACCTTCTCCCGCTGCTCGACGCGCACGGCGCCAGGGAGACGGTCGAGGCCGTGTTGGAGCAGACGTGCACGTAAGAGCGCGTCTTGAATGGGGCACAGAAAAGTGTGCGATCATGTGGCGTACGAATACTATTAGGGGAAAACGTTCTACCTAAAAGGAGACGATATGAGCGGTAAGAAAGAGAGTTTGACACGAAGGAACTTCATGGTGGCCAGCACTGCCGCAGTTGCCGCGCCGCTTCTCGCCGATGTGGCGGACGTGGTTCCGGAGGCGAAAGCGGAAAAAGCCAGGACATCCGAAAGGGCCAAAGCCGCCGAAAAATCGTACACCTTTGCCGAGCAGAAGAGTTGCGACCTGGTCGTCCTCGGCGGAGGCGGGAGCGGCTTGGTGGCGGCGGTTCGTGCGGCGCAGCAGTCGGGAAAGAAAGTTATCGTCCTGGAAAAGGACACGGAGGCGGGCGGCGGCGGACGCGGCGCCAGGACCGTCCGCATCTTCGGCAGCAAGTGGCAGGCCAAGCGCAATATCAAGGATACGATGGCCGAGTACGCCCACGAAAAGATGAATTCGCTCTACTGGTGGCTGGATGAGAAGGTGGTCCACAACTGCCTGCGCGGCACCGGCCAGTTCTTTGACTGGCTCTGTGAAGAGGGCGGAGATATTGAAGACAAGTTCATCCCCGGCAAATACGTCTTTGCGCACGGCGACTACGAGCCGATCAGTCCGCAACACTCGACCTTTGGGCTCTTTGTAGTGAACCTGATGAAGGAAAAAGCACAGAAGTACGGCGTGGAGATTCTTACCGGTCATCCCGTCGTGGATGTCGAGGTGAAGGACGGCAAGATCGTCGCCGCTGTCGCCAAGTCCGACAAGGGCTACGTCCGCGTCGCCTGCAAGGCCTGCGTGCTGGCCACCGGCAGTTGGGTCAGCAACGAAGCGATCTGCAAGAAATACGCTCCCCAATTCTTTGAACTGTTTTGCGCAAACAAAATGGCCGGCCCGGCGGGCGGCGGCGCTGCCGGCGGGCAGGGAGGACAAAGCGGGCAAGCAGCTCAAGGTGGGGCGCCGGGTGGCCAAGGCCACGGCCCCAGCCACATGAGCCCCAACTACACTGGCGATGGCATTCCCCTCGCCGAGAAGGTCGGCGCCTTTGTCGACTACGACAGCTTCGTGACACGCCCCATGGGACCGACTGTCAGCTCCCCGAGCACGGTTTGCACTGCCATCTCGCAAACCCCGTTCGTCGTCACCGTTAGCCGCAAAGGCCAGCGCTTTGCCTGCGAGTCGGTCATCATGAATCTGGGCTTCTTTGCTGGCGGCGCGCTGCTGCTCAAGGTCGGCGGAGCGGGCTACGATATTTTCAATGACGACGCCATTGCGGCCGCCTTCGCGTATCAAAAACTCCCAGAGAGTGAAAAGAAGCCGGTGCTGGACGTCGATCTTGTGCCCGGCTACAAAGTCCGATTCCCCGAGACCATGGAAAAGGTTCAATCCGACTTGAAGAAGAACCTCGCCAACATCGTCCATGCCGATACGCTGGAAGAACTGGCCGACCAGTTGAACGTTGACCGAGCCAGCCTGGTTGCCGCTATCAAAAAGTACAACGAAGGCTGTGCCGCCGGCGACGACGAGTTTTTCAAGAGCAAAGAGTTCTTGGTTCCCCTCACACACGGGCCGTACTATGCCTGCCGGGCCGGGATGGGCACCGATGGCGCCTTCGGCGGCGTCCGCGTCAACCCCGAGATGCAGGCCTACAAGGCCGACCGCGTCAACCTTGTCGAAGGCTTCTACGTCACCGGCGATTTCGCCACCGGGCGCCACGTGAATGTGCGCGGCCTCAAGTGGCAGGTGCTCAACGACATATCCTGGGCCATCTCCTCGGGCTTCCTGGCGGGGACCAACGTCGCCGCCTATCTGCAAAAACTCGGCTAATTTCCTCGCAAGCGTTCCAGGTCTCACTGCGAAACCCGGAGCGCTTGTAACACGTATCCATTCATCTCCTTATATCGCGACACGAAAGGCAGAAAGCAATGAAAAGTATCCGTTGGATTTTGGCCGTAGGGGTTTTTATGGCAGGCGCGGCGGCGCTGCTGGCTCAGTCCGGAGCGACGTCGCCGGCGACAACCGATCCCAAACAGGAGCCCGACCAGAAGGCCGCTGCCGCCGAGGCCGAGCAGCCTCCGACCTGGACGGACCCGCGCACCGGGCTGATGTGGGCACGCAAAGACAACGGCGAGGATGTGGCCTGGGCGCAGGCGAAAGACTATTGCGAGAATTTGACTCTGGCGGGGTATTCCAACTGGCGCCTGCCGGAGATCGACGAGCTGGCGGCCATCTATGACCACACGCAGAATGTTAACGGCTGGCACATCAAGGGCGGCATTCAATTGACCGGGTGGAGTTGGGCCAACACCGCCGGACAGAATTCGACGGAGGCTTGGTTCTTCGGCTTCAACGATGGCACTCGGGCCTCCGTGAGAAACGAAGATGGCCGCCTACGCGCCTTGTGTGTGCGTCGTCCCGAACAATGAGGTGGTACTTCGGGGGGAAGAGTGTTTTGAGTTTCAGGTTTCAGTTTCAAGTTCTGACCGTCTACAGCAAAACCACAGTAGGTATGTCTCGAAGCCGGAATCGCCAAGTGGATTGTTCCTCAAGAAAAATCCACTTTTCTGAAAAGCCCGAGAAGGACACGGTTACTGTGGTTTTGCTCTAATTGTTCCACTCCAGCCGGGCAATCGATAGGGAACCCCGGAACTCCACTGAGAGTGCACCCGGTCTCGCTTCTGAGACCGGGAATACTATGGATGCGGTTTTGGGCATTGGGCGGCGCCGGCGACCCCCCATTTAAAATAGAAGGAAATGACTCCTGCACAGTTGGAAGGCGCGATCGAGGTCCACGAAGGCTCTGTGCACTCGGCCGATGGCACTCGCATCGGCTTTCATCGCCTCGGCGCGGGGCCGGCGATCGTTTTTGTCCATGGCAGCATCTCGACGCACGCCGACTGGATGCATGTGGCGCGCCTGCTCGCCCCCCGCTTCACCTGCTATTGCATGGACCGCCGCGGCCGCAACCGCAGCGCCGCCGGCGGGGCCTATTCGCTCGAGCGCGAGTACGAGGACATTCTTGCCGTTCTTCAGGCCGCTGGCCCGGGAGCTTTTCTCGTTGCTCACTCCTTCGGCGCCATCTGCGCCTTGGGCGCCGCTCTGCGCCAGTTGCCTCCCCGCCTGGGGATTTTCGAGCCGCCGCTCCCCATCGGCGGCACGGTTGGCGGGGAGATTGATTCCTACCGTCAGGCCGTCGAAGAGGGCGACAACGAACTGGCCATCGAGATCGGCCTTCGCCACTTCTCCCGCATCAGCGAACAGGAGATCGCCCAGATCCGCCACGCGCGCGGCTGGGTGCGGCTGTGTCATCTGGCTCCCACGTGGGTGCGCGAACTTGTGGCAGTGGACGAGCTGCCGCGGAGCGTCGAGCGCTACCGCCGCGTCACTTGCCCAACGCTTATGCTGGTTGGAGAAAACAGCCCGGAACACCCGTTGCGGGATGCATCGCGCGCCCTAGCGCCGGTGCTGCCGAATGTGCGCGTGGAACTGCTGCGCGGCCTGGATCACTCAGCCATGCGCAGAGCGCCGGAGGTCGTGGCCCGGCTGATCGACGATTTCTTGAGCGGTGGCGGCGGTTGAGGGCGACGAGCCCTGCTTTGGTTTTTCAGCCCTTAGTCCCCGCGCCCTTCGTCAGCAGCCAGTAATGGAAACCGTCGACGATCGCCATGAGAGCGGCCTGATTCAGGTCGCTGGAGACGCCGGCCGTGATCCACGGTTCGTGGCCGGCGGAGTTGAAGCTGACAGTCACGCGAACGTAGGCTGCCGTGTCGTGGACCTTGACGTCGAGCGCCGCCACGGAAAAGGTTCCCAGGTGCATCTCGCTCAAGGCCGGGTACCATTTCTCGAGCTCGCGGCGCATGGCCTTGGTGAGTGCATCCACCGGGCCGGCGCCCTCGGCGCGCGTGGTGGCCAGTTTGCTGTCGCCCACGGTCAGCGTCATGAAGGCCTGCACAAAACGGCCGCCGATCTCGTCCGACTCATCGAAAACCCGCCAGCTCTTGACGCTGAACCAGTTGGGCAGGGTGCCGAGGGTCCTCATGCAGGCCAGCTGGAAGCTAACCTCGCTCGCCGTAAATCCTCCGCCCTCGATCATGGCCAGGTTGGTGTCCATCAGCGCTTGCGCCTGGAGGGAGTCGAGAGGCACACCCATCTGCTGGCTGAGCAGCATGATGTTGGCCCGGCCCGATTGTGCGTTCACGCCGATGGTGGGTACAGCGCCGACGCGCTCGGGATCACACCACAGGTAAGCGCCGGGGTTTTTCCGCTCGCTGGAGCCGTGCATCCCGGCCCAGGTGCTGAAGGCGCCCGCGCCCACGATCGGTGCCCCGTGCGGGGCCTCGAGCCCGAAGGCCGCATAGCCGGAGTGGGCCAGGCTGGTGAGCCCCTTCAATGCCTCGTTCGGGACGAATTCGGCCTCTCCACTGAGCTGCATGCCGCCCACTACCGTGGTGAGATTTACGTTGCCGCAGCGCTCGCCGGTGCCCAGCAGGGTTCCCTGCACGTGCATCGCGCCGCTGAGGATCGCAGCTCGGGTGTTGGCCTCTCCCAGGCCGCGGTCGGTGTGGCCGTGGAAGCCGAATCGCGCCTCAGGGTGCTCGCGCACCAGCTCGCCGATGACCTGCTCCACTTCTTCCGGGCTGGCGCCGCCGTTCGTGTCGCAGACCACGATGCGGCTGACCTGCTGCCGCACGCATTGCTCGGTGATCTGGATGAAATGGTCCCGGCTGCGGCGCGCGAAATCGGCGTCGGCGCGCGCGCCACACTCGCGGCGTCCGCGGGTCGCGTCGACGGCGTGCTCCAGGTCGACGATCACTTCCATTCCGTGTTGCTGCAGGCAGTCGATCGTCTCCCAGGCCATTCTCAGGTTCTCTTCCGGCGTGGTCTCCAGCGACTGTTCCACGTCCAGCAGGCGCGATTTAACCACAATGACGGCCACCGGGATGCGTTTGCGGCGCTCGAGGATGAACTGCGCATCGGGCCAGTCTTCGACGCGAAGTCCGCGGCCGCGTGTGCGCCCGAACAGGGCCAGCTTCATGCCCGGCGTTTCCACCTCTTCAAGAGTCCGCGTGAGGTCGTCGACAAAATGGTTGGCGCCGGCGAAGCCGATCTCCGCATAGGCGACGCCGAACGACGCCATCCGCTCGAGCAGCAGAACGGCATTGGGAACGGAGATTTCGAGGCCGGGCTGCTGCAGGCCGTCTCTCAGGCTGGTGTCGAACAACTCAACACGTGCGATTTGGCGTGTCACTTGGCTCATGTCCCCGCCGTTTCCGATAGCATGTTCTGTTCTCATTTTAAAGGCAGGGAACGAGGGGCGAGGAAACGAGATTAGGGATCAGGGCAGGGATCAGGAGTCAAGGTCGGGGATCAATGGATGGAGGAAACACTTCGATCCTTGCGCTCCGCCCGGCAGGCGGAACGCAAGGATGGGGCACCCGGACCGGTTCGTAGGTGCGCGCCTATCCACCACCGCAGGTGCAGATTCCCTTGCCGCTGCCGAGAATTCCGATAAAAGAGCACTGCGCCTGCAAGTTCGTGAGTTCGGTTGCGCCAAGCGGCGAGTCGGTGAATTCGGTTTCCGTGATCGTAGCGTTAGTGATCGTAACGCTAACAGGCGGTGTTGCAGTCGGTGTTTCGGTAATCGTGATTGCCTCGCTCTGAATGTGAGTAGCCCACGCCCGCAGGTTTTTCGTCGGGGTCACGTTGCTCGTCGGATCGCAGGGCGAGTTATTGATCGCGGCCGAGACGATCTTGATCATGCCCGACTTCGAAAATGTTCCCGTGAGCGGATTGGTTGTCAGATTGTGGATCAGCGAGAGAGTCTGCAGGCCGTTGTGCGTTTCCACGCAGCCGCAGCACTCCGTCATCTGCTGGTCCTGGTCGAACACGTAGACCATGGCGCACAGGTTTCCGTAAGTCAGGCCCGGATTGTCGATCCGGATCGTGGCATCGGCTCCAAATATTAGTACGTTGTCTGCGGTTCCAAGAAAGTTGTTTGCAAAGTAGTTCAGTTTGTACACATCGGTGGTTTGCGCAGAAGCGGCGCTTGCGCTGATCGCAATCAGGGCCGCGGCTCCCAGGGCAAGAGCGAGGAATTTAGCAAGGGCAACTTTCATTCAATTCCCTCCTTAGCGCGTGCTCAGCCTGCGCTCGCGTAAGCTGCCACCCCGCTGCCCCAAATCTAACGGCGAACCAGAGCAGCGCAATCGCCCACTTTAGCTACGCTGGACCGCATAGCGAAGAACTTAGCTAAAAGGAAGTAATCCCGCCCAGGCAGGGACTGACGGACTGGGGGAATAGAACTTCTCGGCGAACGGTTTTCAGACACGCAACCGCAATGACCCGCAGATGAACACGCCGTCAGAGAAGGTGGCCGAGCCCACACGAACACAATCGCGGGGCCACGCGGCCCCTTCGCGAGCCGGAACTATTGCTTTGCCTGTTGCTTTCCATGTGCCTTGGCCAGCATCACCGCATCCTTGAGCGCAAGTTCGAAGGCCTGGGCCTGCGCGCGATCGCTGAACGTAAGCCCGAAAGCTTCCGTGTCGTCGGGACCTTGTCCGTATTCCGCACTCGAGTGCGGTCCAGGGCCAAGGTTCGCGAGCTTCTCGCGATCGTAGATCGTGGTGTGGAACTGCTTGCCCGGCACG
>Ga0326728_10013586_pt1 | contig 17620 bp, 14 predicted proteins | sample MB3enrmetagenome_FD_207602 | JGI IMG/M metagenome (GOLD analysis project Ga0326728, IMG submission 207602) | Lab enriched peat soil microbial communities from McLean, Ithaca, NY, United States - MB31MN | ecosystem: Environmental > Terrestrial > Soil > Wetlands > Peat | place: USA: New York... | reverse complement strand
TTACCAGGCGTTTTCAAAGCTCAAGATTTCGGCCAAAGTGTACAACCTGGACATGACTCAGAAGTACGCCAACACGGTCACTTTAGACGTAGGACCTGACAGCAGCACGCGGGTGTTCACGTTGCCGCAGATCGGCGGGCTGAGTGGAACCTATTTTGTGGACCTGCGTCTGGAAAACGGGGGAAATCTGGTGAGCCGGAACTTCTATTGGCTATCGTCAATAGCTGAGACTGTGGATTTCGAGAACGAGCCGCTTGGCGGCGTATGGACACCGACCAAGACGTTCGCCGATTACACGGCGCTGAACACCCTGCCGCAGGTGGATCTGGACGTAGTGGCGAAGAGACAGAGCACCGGCGTGCAGGACACGATGACGGTTACTCTCCGCAATCCCAGCCGCACGCTCGCTTTCGCTGTCCGGCTGAAGGTGAAGCGGCTGCTTGGACGTAACAGAAATGGCACGTACTGGTATCAAAGCGCCATCGACGATGAGGTTCTGCCGGTGCTGTGGGAGGACAATTACTTTGCATTGCTGCCTGGCGAGACGCGGCAAATCACCGCGACTTACAATCCGAAAGATCTGGGAGATAACGCCCCTGCAGTCGAGGTGAGTGGCTGGAACGTGAAAACAAAGGAGACCCGGCCCTGAACCGGACTGGTCTTTGCTTCCGGCATAAACTAAGCCCATGCAGGTGGAGCCTGAACGCAGAACGTTGCGACCTCACCTTTCTTGGCCGGCACTATCCAATCCCCAGTCCCGCTCGCTGCGCAGGGAGCGGGACTGGGGGATCGGGCCACATCGGTCGCCACAAACGTGAGTCTCATCACGCCGCGGCTCTCCAGCCAGAAATAGGATGGGAACCTTACGGCACAGTCTACGGCACAGTGGAGATTCGATTCAGTAAGGGCGGCTTCTAACTTATTGATTGTATGGAGCCGAAGATCGGACTTGAACCGATGACCTGCTGATTACGAATCAGCTGCTCTACCAACTGAGCTACTTCGGCTTGCTCTTTGATTGTATCGTCAGGCCGGGTGGAGGTAAAGTTGCCCTACGACCGCTCCCAGCGGGAACAAAATCACTGCTACCGAGCGTCTAATACAAATGAATCATGAATATCCTGGCGCAGACTCTTCAACTGGCGATCAGAATCGCGATTGTGTGGGCCGGCGGATTTATCTTCGCCGTTTCCATTCGTGCAATCCTTCCTGAAAAGCTTGGCTTCAACATCACCACCGCGCAGAACACGCTCTTTGTGCCCTTCGACCGCGTGGGCTTCTGGACCTGCGTTCTGGCCGCGCTCACCGTCACCGGGCTCGTGGTGATTCGAGCCATGATCGCCGATCTCGGCTTCCGTTCCTGAGCGCGGGTCGATTCAGCGGCCCAGACGTTCACGCCCCGCCCGCCTTATACTCCTGCTCATGCAGATTGACCCCATGCAAGAGTGGCACAGACTTACCCAGGAGTACCGCGACAAGGGCGACGAAGAGTTGCGCGAGCTCAATCGGGACTTCGCCGACCTTACTGAAGTTGCTCGTCAGGTTCTTTCGGCCGAGTTGCAGAGCCGCGGCCTGGATAAAAAGATCGCAGAAGAAAAAGAAGCGGCCGTGAAGGCCGGCAGATTCGCACCATCGCGTCCTCAATCGACGATGCTTGAGCGCGCCGCCGAAGCGTTGCGGTCCGACCCGTTCCAATCGGCGTCGATTGAGCCTGTGTCCGACGAAGATGAGAGCGATGCAGAAGCCGATCCGCCGCACGAATACACCTGGAAGACGATGCTCTGCGAAGGCATCGAATTCGATCGAGCCTGGCAAATATGTGAAGTCCTGCGCCGCGCCGGGATCGAAAGCTGGGTTGAAAGACCTGGCGGAAGGCCCGCCGGTCGCGTCGCCGATCATTTTGACGGCGATATTCGCGTCCTCGTCGCTGCCGACGAGCTCGATCGCGCCCGCGCCATCATCGCCAGCCCTATCCCGCAGGACATCATCGACGCATCGCACGAGACTGTACCCGAGTACGAGCCTCCGCGCTGTCCGGACTGCGGCGCAGAGGACCCCGTCCTGGAGTCTGCCGAGCCCGTGAACGCTTGGAAATGCGAATCCTGTGGGAGGGAATGGACCGACCCGGCGGGCGAATCCGATCCGGTTGGGACCTTAACCTGATAAAGGCCCGGAAACGGAAAGAGCCGCCCGGCAACAGGGCAGCTCTATCCTCAGGGAGAATAGTTCCAACGGAGGCAAAGCCATCAGAACTTTCTGGCTGCATAGTAGGGGCGGGGGAAGGCAGTGTCAAGCGCAAATATGGGTCAAAATAAGTGGCATATAATCAGTAATTTATGAGGGGTTTTCCAGAATACCGGCGTTCCATATCTTCGCTGTTTATTCGCCTTGCTCTACGCGCAGTTTTCCGCTTTTTCTCCGGGTTTCTTCGGGTTTCTGTCTAGTTTTCCACAGTATTCGATACCTGTTAACTCCCGGGATGCGGTCCCTGAATTGCTGCCGGTTTCTCCACCGCCTCTTCCCGCACCTCCACCCATTCTTCCCGCAGATCGAGATGGATAAACTCCTCGTCGTACACCGACGATATCGGCTTGCCCCGCGCCACGCGATACAGCGCTCGTCCGCCGCCGAGGAAGAACCCAAGCAGGATCGCAGCCAGCCCACCAACAATCACGATCCCCGCAATCCCCATCAGCAGCCTTGCCGTCTTCTGAACTTCCGACGCCTGCGGCTGCCCCATCGAGGTCAGGTTGGCCTCAAAGTGCACCAGTTCGATCAGCCGGTGGCTTTCATCGGGAATCGCGTCCCCGCTCACCAGTGCAACCAGCACACCGCTTCGCCGAACCTCGAGCGATGCCGTATCGGAATCGGTGAGCGGCTTGGGCCATGCCGGTTGTGCGCCGCTACCCGCCTTGATATACGCGCGAATGGCGCTCTCCTGCGCCTGCGCAATCTGCGGAGTCGGGTATTCGATCACTGTGAGCGTCGCAATTCCCGAGGCCAGGGAATAATTGGCCGTCGCGGTCTCGGCGCCCAAGTCGAATCGAACCAGCGCCGGCGGCAACACGCCGCCCGATCCCGTGTAGCCCGCAGGCCCCAGCGCGTAATGCGTGGTCTGCCCCTGCAGATTTGCCTGCGGCAGATAAGACAAAACCGGCGGCGCAATGTCCTTGTTGCCGCCGGGAACCGGCAGCTTGTTGGCGATTTCTCTCAGTTCGCCGGCCGACATGGGGCCCACATGCGAGAAGGTTGCATCCACCACGGTGTTGCCGCGCCAGAACAAAACGCGGTTGCTGTCTGAGGCTGCTCCGGTCCCGATCGACTCCTTCGGCCATCCGTTCTGCCGGTAGTAGGAGTACGCGCCATACGCGCCGCTCTCGTCGTCAAAGCGCAGCGCCCGCATGGCAAGCGTTTCGCCTTCCCGTTTGTAGTTCGCCACCACTCCAAAGTTGAATCCATATTCCTTCAGCGCGGAGGCATTGGCGGCGTCCAGCGTCGCCGCATCGCCCACCGTCTTGGGCGGCTCTGCCGCAGCCCATCCGTCAAAATCGTCAGGCAGCACCGCGGCCGGCGACGGAGGAAGCGTGAGCGTCGTCGCAGCCTTCTTCTCTGCTGCAGAGGGTTGGGTCGTCTGCGCCCAAACTAGCTGCCCGCCAGCAAGCGCCGCAAACAGCACCATAAAGTCAATCCTGCGCCTCAATACTCTTCTCCGCCCGCAATCAGCCGCGCACTTGTTTCAAAGCGCGCAGGGTCAAGTCCTCTTTTCAGGGTACACGGTCGTATCTGGCGTCCGCCGCTCGGCAAGCCACTCTTTATTTGACACGGCTTTCAAGAGAAATGTTCCAGGCGAGGTCAATTGCCGCCCAGCCAGGGCGTCAGCCGCGGTAGCCATCGCGGCACGTTGCGCTTGTACTTGGCGTACTCCTCGCCGTAACGCTTCTTCAGCGTCGGCTCCTCATAAAAGCAGACAAAAAGGTGAAAACCAATCATCGCCAGCGCCAGCTCTGCCGCCACGCCGCCGTTGCGCAGCGCGATCGACTCGCCCGCCATCGAAACCATCACGCCTGCATACATCGGGTTGCGCACGTAGCGATAAGCACCGCTTACCACCAGGTGCTCGGTTGCCGACGTTGGAACCAGCGCGCCTTTGCCCACACGAATGAAGCGCGCTGCCGACTCGAGCATCTGCGCAAATCCCGCGCCGATTAGAGCGCCGGCAAGCAACAGCTGCCAGCGCGGCTCGTCCGCCGGAATGCGAAAGCGCGTGAGCCAGTAGGGCAGGTAGACAAGCAGAATCGCCGGCCCGCCCAAGAGAATGAAGAGAACTGAGACGGCGATGTTGCGGCGAAGGCTCGACATGGTTCAGGCAACGCCGGGATGCATACCCATGGGCGCCGGAGGCGGCGACAGGATGTTGCCCAGCGCCGGATAGCGGCCGCCGTAGAACAGCAAGGCATAGTTGCGGATGGCGATGGACAGCGGGCCGCCGAAGCAAACGGCGACAAACAACGCGAGACCGACGATGATGAGTCCGAGGGCAACCTCGACAAACCACCCCATGACCATAAATGGCATTGCGGCATGGCTGATAACAGCATGCACCCCGGCCATGGCGAGGCCCAGCGCTCCAAAGAGGATGACGCACGGGATGAAGAGTGCGATCGTCAATGCTATCACCGCAACGAACGGCAGGACGACACGCAGCACCGCATAAAGCAGGAACGCGCCTGGCTCGCTGGCAATGCGATCCCACACCGCGGCACAGGCCTCGCCGACCGAAGCACCTTCGAGCGCGAAATGCGGCAGCATGAAGTCGTGCATGACGAGGTCGACGCAAAATCCTATGAGCGCGATCAGAAGAACCACCGGGATGAGGGGCAGAATCAGGGCAATCATCTGTGCGGGCGGGAATTGCCCGCTCTGCTGGCTCTGCTGGTAAACACGCCAGAATCCTAGAGCGAAGGGTGCCAGGGCCACCACAACCAACACGAAGAAGACTACGCCGACAAAGATCGAAAACAGAAAGAACCGGATGGCCTGCTGACGATACTTGTGCCAGCCGGGCGCAATCAGCGTGGACTGATGGATGAGGCAGTCGAACAACGCAAAGCGCAGCCGGACTATGAGATAGAAGATGACGATGGCCACGATAATGAAAACCAGCGCGATGACAACAATAAGGGCGATCAAAGCCGGGTTGAAGTGAAACAGCATGGGACCCGAGGGGGCGTGCGCCTGCGAGGGGCTTGTATGGTTTGAGTTGAAGTTTCCTGAGAATCCTTCGGTCAAGACGGCTACGGCGCAAAGCTTCAGGAAGGTTCCGAACTCAAAAGGACGGAAAAGCAGGTTCCGTGTGCGCTCAATGGCGGGCGAGATGGCTTGGGTGGCCGAGATGACTTGCATATAGGCCTTTCCGCGACGAAACAGCGTACCACATGATTACGCAATTATTATGCGCGCAGTTCCGCGGCCGGATGGGGAATCGCAACTCGCCACGCGTCCAGCGCCGCCAGCGCGCGCTCGCACTGCATCCTGTGGCGCTCTTTCTTGTCGCGCACCTTGCGCCGCGTCTCTTCGTCAAGCGGCTGCAACAGGTCAAAGGTAATATTCGCCGGCTGAAAATCCTTCGCATCGGCGTGGGTGATGTAGCGCATCAGCGACCCGAGAGCCGTGGCTCGCGGAACAGGCTCCAGCTCTTGGCCGCGGACGAGGGCGGCGGCATAGATGCCAGCCAGCAATCCGGTTCCAATGGATTCGGTGTAGCCCTCGACGCCCGAGATCTGGCCGGCGAAAAGGATGGGGCTGCGTGGGTTCGAAGGCGTTACCTCAGGGGCTAAAGCCCCTTCTTTTTTATCGTCGTATTCGGCACGACTGAAGTCGTGACCTGGCACTTCGTTCCTTCCCGAAACGTCCTTCAGGCGCAGCGTCTCGTCCAGCAGCGCGGGCGCGCAAATGTACGTATTGCGATGGATCTGCCCGTAGCGCAGGAAGCGCGCGTTCTCAAGCCCCGGGATCAACCGCAGCACTCGCGCCTGCTCGCCCCATTTCAAATGATTTTGGAACCCCACCAGGTTGTAGCTCGATGCGCGCAGATTCTCCTTGCGTAGTTGCACAACCGCCCACGGGTTTTTGCCGGTGCGCGGGTCGCGCAGCCCCACCGGCTTCATCGGCCCAAAGCGCAGCGTGTCGCGCCCGCGCCGGGCCAGCACTTCAATCGGCAGGCAGCCCTCGAAGTAGTCGAGCTTCTCCCACTCCTTTTCTTCCGCCGCCTCTGCTGCGATCAGCGCCTCGTAAAAGCGGTCGTAGTCCTCGCGGCTCATCGGGCAGTTGATGTAGTCCGCAGTGCCCTTGTCCCAGCGCGCCGCAAAGTACACCCGCTCCATATCGATCGTTTCGGCATCCACGATCGGCGAAATCGAATCGTAAAACGCCAGGCGCCCCGAACCCGTCAGCCGCTCAATCTCCTTGCTCAAAGCGTCAGAAGTCAGCGGCCCGGTCGCGATAACAGTGCAGCAGCACTCCATGGCGTTGTCGCTTTGAGAGAGAGAAGTAACTTCTTCGCGAATCACGTTAATCCCGGGCTCGGCAGCAATTGCCTCGCCGATCCTGCGCGAAAACTCCACGCGGTCAACGGCCAGCGCATGACCTGCCGGCACGGCCGTCTCATCGGCAATTCGCAACAGCGCCGACCCCAGCCTGCGCATCTCCTGCTTCAGCAGCCAGGGCGCAGTCCACTGCGACTCGCTTTTCAGGGAGTTGGAGCAGACCAGCTCGCCGAAATCCGTAGTTTGGTGCGCGGGCGTCAACAGAGGCTTGCCGTCAACCACCCTGCGCATCTCGTACAGATCCACCTGGCAGCCCAGCCGCGCCGCGGTCAGCGCCGCCTCAGGCCCGGCCAGGCCTCCGCCAATCACGCGAATCCTCAAGGCGTGCTCCCCGCGTCGCCGGCCAGCACTTCCGGCGCATCTCCGCCCGATCCGCGCGCGAGTCGGTCAGGCCTGGCCCCTGCGGCCAGCCGCTCCAGCGCTTCATCGTCCAGCCGAACCGTTCGCCACTCGTCCATAAACTCTCCACCCATAGCCACATAGAAGTCGATGGCGGATGTATTCCAATCCAGAACCTGCCATTGCAACCGCCGGCAACCCTTTTCAATAGCCACCGCCGCAACCCGCTCCAGCAGAGCTTTCCCTATTCCCAGCCCGCGCAGCTCCGGCTCCACAAATAGGTCCTCGAGGTAAATCCCCGGTTGTCCCCTCCAGGTGGAGTAGTTGTGGAAATAGAGCGCGAACCCCGCCGTCCGTCCGTCCAGTTCGGCAATCAGGCAATCGTAAAAGGGGTGCGGGCCAAAACCGTCGCGCAAAAGCCCCTCCTCGGTGGCCGTTACCTGGTCGAGCCCCCGCTCGTAGAGGGCCAGCGCCTTGATGAACCTCAGAATCTCGGCAACATCGGCCGCTGTCGCCGGGCGAATTGTTATAGCCATGCAGCCATTTTAGGGCCTGTGATATGCGCCACAACGAGAGTCCTCACTGCGGCTCTAGGATGTTTGAGTGACCTGCGCGGCCTGCGGCGGATAAGGTCGTGGTGTATCGCTTTGGATGCAGCGTCTTTTATCCCGCACCGGCACCGCGCTCACTATCGCTATTCGCGTCAAGTCTCATTTCGCACCCTGTTCCTCTTGTCGAGGGGAGTGGGTTGGATTTAACGTTGGTTTTGCCTGCAAATCGGGAATTGTTCAGAGCCAGTGCGCTGCTTGTCTCCGCGCAGCTCTCAAGGAGATGAAGATGAAACACAAACTTTCGCTTTTGAAGAGCCTGCCCGCCGTGGCCGGCCTGTTGGCGTTTGCCCTTTCGCCTGCGTTGATGCAGGCGCAGAATATGGGGAAAATCCGCGGGCACGTGACCAATCCCACCGGGCAGCCCCAGGATAAGGGCACCGTGAGTCTGACTCTCGACGGTGGCAACACCCTCAAATACACGTTCACGGTCGACGCCAACGGCGACTACTCCGGCCAGGCGCCTCCGGCAACATACGACGTTGTCTATCGCGCTCCCGACACGCCGCCGGGCAAGATCGTCGACAGCATCAAGAACATCAAGATCACCGTTGAAACCCAAGCCGTAGTCGACATCGACATGTCGCGCCCGGACTACATCAGCAAGCTTCCTCCCGATCAGCAAAAGGCACTGGCAGAGCTGAAGCAGAAGAATGCCGCTGCCATTGCTGCCAACCAGACCATCACCCACGCGAATGCCGACCTGAAGCAGGTCACGCAGGACAAGAAGGATATCGATGGCGCCGCCGCGGCCGCTCAGCAGCTACTCGGCCCCAAGGCAACGCGTGGCGATGTGACAGCCAAAGTGAATGAAATGAAGGCCGCCAAATATGCCGACATCGAGACTTTGATGTCAAACGACATCAAGGGCTTGCCCACTGAAGCCCTGCTGTGGGCCAACCTGGCCTATGCGCAGACCGGCGAGCAGAAGTACGACGACGCCATCACCTCCTACAAGAAGGCCATCGACCTCGAGAAGGCGGCATCGAAGCCGCGCCTCGAGGTGCTTGCCGTCTCCGAAGCAGGTCTTGGCGAGGCGTACGCGCGGACGGGCAAGGTGCCCGAAGCCAATGCAGCTTACGACGAGTCAGCCAAGGACGATCCTACTCGCGCAGCCATGCAGCTTCGTAACGAAGCCGTGATCTTCTTCCAGGAGCACAACTCCGACGCCCAGGTGGCCGCTGCCGATGAAGCCCTGAAGACCAACCCCAACGATCCGGTTCTCTACTACATCAAGGGCCAGGGGTTGATCGGCAACGCAACCATCGATCCCAAGACCAACCGCATCGTTCTGCCTCCTGACTGCATGGCCGCATACCAGAAGTACCTCGATCTGGCTCCCACCGGCCAGTTCGCCGACGAGGTAGCCGGAATTCTGCAACAGGCCGGCCAGAAGATCACCAGTTCCTACCACGCTCCCAAGAGCAAGTAGTTCATTCCCGTCTCAGTACGCAAAGGGCGTTCGCTTAAACGAGCGCCCTTTCTCTTTTTCGGTCCCCGCCAACCCTTTACAATCCATTCCATGACCAGCGCTCTCCTCAGCTTTGGCGAAGCCCAAGCGCTGGTCGCCGCGCATGCTGCCCGACTGTCGCCTCTGGGAAACGAGTGCGTCGCTCTCGATGCAGCCAACGGACGGGTCCTCGCGCAGACTCTGCGCGCCGATCGCGATCAGCCGCCTTTTTCCCACTCCACCCGCGACGGTTACGCCTGCCGCGCTGCCGAAGCCAACGCGCACAAAGCGCTTACTCTCGCCGGAACAACCCGCGCGGGCCAGTTGCCCTCATCGCCGCTGCCAGCCGGCTCAGTGTGGGAGATCATGACCGGCGCGCCCGTTCCCACGGGAGCTGACGCCATCATCATGTTCGAGCACGTTGAGGCCAGCGCCGGCCGCGTGCGCCTTGTGCCGCCGCGCGCCGTCGCCCCAGGTGAAAATATCGTCGCCCGAGGGGCGCAGGCCCGCATAGGCGATGAACTGCTCGCTCCGGGCTCCGCCATCGGATTTGCCCAAATCGCCCTCGCCGCCTCCTGCGGCTGCCCGTCTCTCGAGGTCTTCCTCAAGCCGCGGGTTGCCATCCTTAACACCGGCGATGAGATCGTCCCCGTTGAATCCGAGCCCGGGCCGGCCGGGATTCGCAACTCTAACGGCCCCATGCTGGCCGCGCTGGTGCGCGACGCCGGCGGCGAGCCCTGGCTGCTGCCTGCCGCGCCCGACAACACGCCGGCCCTCGAAGCGGCGCTCAAGCAGGCCTGCGAGGCCGACCTCATCCTCATCAGCGGAGGCGTATCTGCCGGCAAATTCGATCTGGTCGAGCCGGTCATGGCCAGCCTTGGCGCGCGTTTCCACTTCACCGGCGTCCGCATTCAGCCCGGCAAGCCGCTGGTCTTCGGTGAGATTCCTTCCCCTTCCGCAGATCCCGACCGACACAAAAACCGCACGAAGTGCTTTCTCGGGTTGCCGGGGAATCCTGTTTCTTCGGCGGTCACGTTTCTGCTTTTCGCCGCGCCCATTCTGCGCGCCCTAGCCGGCCGCACCCATCGCGGCCCACGCTTTGCCCTCGCCCGCCTGGTTGAAGACGTCAAGGGCAAACCCGGCCTCACGCGCTTTCTGCCTGCGTCCTGCAACTTCGCCGCTCCTCCCGGCGAACTCCCAGCTGTTCGCCGCGTCAGGTGGCAGGGCTCCGGCGATCTGGTCGCCATGGCCCACTCCAACTGTCTTCTCGTTCTGCCTGAAGATGCCGCACGCCTGCACGCTGGCGAAACCGTCCGCATCTTGCTCCACTAAGGTCCCACGCCCTCGCCGCCGTCGCCGCCCTTACCGTCTACGACATGACCAGGACCCTCGACAAATCCATCGTGATAAGCGATCTGCGCCTCGACTCTGAAACCGGTGGAAAATCATGCCAATACAAACGCTGATTCGCCGCAAATTCCCTTCAAAGCGAAGAAAAATCCCCACGACTTGCCCCAAAGCGCCAACCCCTCGTATCATCCGGCAAGAGCATCAGCATCCAGAGCGAAGGCAATCAAACGCCATGAGCCATCAAGAGACAGTCAATTTGCGTGTGAAGGGCCGGTTGATGTCGGCCTCAGAGATCGAGCGCACCCTGGTGCGCCTTGCCCACGAAATCGTGGAAAAGAGCAATGGCAGCGAGGACCTGTCGCTGGTCGGCATCAAACGCCGCGGCGTGCCGCTTGCCGAGCGGCTGGGCAAGCTCATCGCGGGCATTGAAAAACGCCCGGTCGATACAGGCGTCCTCGACATCCAGTTCTATCGCGACGATCTCACCACCGCCGATATTCGTCCCGTGGTTACGCCCGGCTCCATCGGCTTCGACGTGGAGGGCCGCGACGTGGTCATCTGCGACGACGTGCTCTACACCGGCCGCACCGTTCGCGCCGCTCTCGACGCACTCTTCGACCACGGCCGCCCGCGCCGAGTTCAGCTTTGCGTCCTTATCGATCGCGGCCACCGGGAGCTGCCCATTGAAGCTACCTACGTAGGCAAACACATACCCACCAGCAGCCGCGAAATCATCGAAGTCAAGTTTCAGGAGGTCGATCGGGACGAGCAGGTGCTGCTCGTCGAAAAAGTAGGATGAGACGGGTGGACTGTGAACCGTGGACGGTGATCCGGCTCAGGGGCAACGATCCACAGTTCGAGAACCACCGTTCACCGCTCACCGTCCACGAATCACGAACCGCGCACACGAAGCACGACGCAACTCGCATGGCAACCACCCCTATCGCCGCACGCCGCAAACTGGCAACGCCCCCTCCGCCTTCGTCGCCATTTCCTTACCACCCCGGCTCATTGCTCTCGGTCATGGACCTCACCGTGCCCGCAGTGAGCCATCTGCTCCAGCGGGCCACTTCCCTCGAGCGCCAGGATCCAGTTGTCCGCGACCGCATCCTGCTCAAACGGCGCATCGCGCTGCTCTTTTATGAGTCTTCGACGCGCACCCGCACCAGCTTTGAGCTCGCGTCCAAGGCGCTCGGCGCAGATACCACGCTGGTTTCAAACCTGAGTTCGAGCATCGAAAAAGGCGAGTCGCTCAAAGACACCGGCCTCACGCTCCGCGCTCTCGGCGCCGAGGCCATCATCCTGCGCCACAACTCCAGCGGCGCTGCCTGGCTGCTTGAAGAAGCCACTTGCCTGCCGGTCATCAACGCCGGCGACGGCATGCACGAGCACCCCACGCAGGCGCTGCTCGACCTTCGCACCATCCTCGCGCATCTGCGACCCGGCGTCGCCGAGGTCGGCCCCGAAACGCTCTCCGGCGTCACCGTCACCATCGCCGGCGACATCCTGCACAGCCGCGTCGCCCGCTCCAACATGCTTCTGCTGCCGCGGCTCGGCGCGCGCGTGCTGCTCTGCGGACCCAAAGAGCTTCTGCCTGAGTTGGCCGCCAAATCGTCGCCCGGCATCGAGATTGAGCGCAACTTCGAAGCGGCCATCCGCCAGTCGCAGGCGATTATGATGTTGCGCATTCAGGCCGAGCGCCTCGCCGGCCTGCAGCTCGACCTCGAAGAGTACAAAGCCGCCTACCAGCTCACCGGCCAGCGCCTCGCATCGCACGCGCCAAACGCCATCGTCCTCCATCCCGGCCCCATCATTCGCGGCCTCGAGATCACGGCCGGTGTCGCCGACGGGCCGCAATCGAACATCCTCGAGCAGGTCACGAACGGCGTCGCCATCCGCATGGCGGTGGTGGAGCGGGCGCTGACGGCCGCCGAAAGAGGCAGTCAATGACCACCCTCGTAATCCGCAACGGCCACCTCATCGACCCCGCCGCCGGCGTCGACGCGCCCAAAGACATCTTCATCAAAGACGGCCGCGTGGCCGAGATCGCCTCGCCCGGAAAGCTCAAGTTGGCCAACGAAGCGCCTTCCCTCGATGCCTCCGGCCTCACCGTTGCCCCCGGCCTCGTCGACATTCACGTCCATCTGCGCGAGCCCGGCCAGGGTTACAAAGAGACCATCGCCACCGGCACCGCTGCGGCCGCGGCAGGCGGATTCACCGCCGTGGCTGCCATGCCCAACACCACACCGGTGAACGACTCGGTTGAAACCACGCGCTGGATACAGGCGCCGGAGCGCGGTGCGCTGGTCCGCGTCTTTCCGGTCGCCGCTGCCACGCGCGGGTCAAAAGGTGAAACGATAAACGACTATGCCGCCCTCAAGTCCGCCGGCGCAGTCGCCGTCACAGACGATGGCCGGCCAATCCTGAAAGACGGCATCATGCGCGAGAGCCTTGCCGCCGCCGCGCGCGTGGGTCTCACCGTCATCCAGCACGCCGAGGACACGCGCCTTACCCAGGGCGCCAGCATGAACCTCGGTCCCGTCTCATTCAGGCTCGGCCTGCGCGGCATGCCCACTGAGGCTGAGTCATCTCTCGTCGAGCGCGATATTCGCCTGGTGACCGAGTTGCGCGAGCTGCACCCGCATCTGCATGTTGCGCATACTTCCACAGCCGGTGCCGTCGCCGCCGTTCGCCAGGCGCGCCGCAACGGCCTGCGCGTCACCTGCGAGGTTGCGCCGCATCATTTTCTGTTGACTGAGGAACACGTCGGTCTCTACAACACCCACGCCAAGATGAACCCGCCTTTGCGCTCGACCGCCGATCGCGACGCCATGATCGAGGCGCTGCTCGACGGCGTGGTCGACGCTATCGCCACCGATCACGCGCCCCACGCCATGCACGAGAAAGAAGTCGAGTTCGAAAACGCGCCCAACGGAATCACCGGCCTCGAAACCGCGCTCGGTCTTTCGCTACGCTGGCTGCACAAGGAGTGGCGCATGCCCCTGGGCCGCGTCCTGAGCCTGCTGAGCGCACAGCCTGCGGCGCTGCTCGGAATCAAGGGCCGCGGAACCCTTGCCGTGGGCAGCTTTGGCGACGTTCTTATCTTCGATCCAAAGGCTGAGTGGAGCTACCGCGCCACTGAATCGGTATCGAAGGCAAAGAACACGCCCTTCGACGGCTGGGCCATGCTCGGCAAAGTTCATTACACCATTGCCGAAGGGCGCATCGCCCACGCCATCTCAAACCGCGTGTAGCGCGTTCGCCAAGTATCTGCACTTGCTTGCACCCTGAAGAAAGAAGATTCAATGACTGATTCGCCACGAATCCGCACCCGCGTTTCGCTTTGGTCCATCGCCGGCTGCCTGTTGCTACCGTCACTCGCAATCTGCCAGGCTCCGGCGCCATCCGCGCCGCCCGCGAACACCGCGGCAGCCTTCACGGCTCAGGACTCCACATCGGCGCTTGCGCAGGAAGCCGCTGCTCGCGGAGCCGTATTTAGCCAGATCGGAAAGTTCCCCGACACAGCCGGCAACGGTCCTTATGCCGCCACCTACGATATGGCCCCCAACGGCATTGAAGACGTGGTCTACCAGCCCCGCGATCTATCGCAGGTGAAGGCCAGGCTGGGAGTCTACATTTGGGGCAATGGCGGATGCGGTTACGACGCCGCCAGCGCCCGCTTTCATCTCATTGAGATCGCCAGCCACGGCTTCGTTGCCATTGCTCCCGGCGAGATTCAAAGTGGACCCAAAGCGCCCAAACTGCCTGCCGCCGGCGCTCAACCCCCTGCTCCCGGGCCAGGCAACGATCAGCGGGCCACGCCGGAAAAAATGCTCGCCGCGCTCGACTGGATCCTGGCTGAAAACCAGCGCCAGGGCAGTCCCTACTACGGCAAGATCAATCCCGATTGGGTCGCCTTTTCAGGCCACAGCTGCGGCGGCCTGATCGCCATGAAGGCAGCCCTCGATCCGCGTGCCAAGGCGCTCATCCTCGAGAACAGCGGCCTCTTCCGCCAGGCGCCCGGTGGAGTCGCGCCCAACGACAGAATGGCCGCGGTAGTCAAGCTGCTCAGCCAGATGAAAAAAGAAGACCTGGTCAAGCTGCACACACCGGTCCTCTACATCCTCGGCGGACCGCAGGACATTGCCGAGCCCAATGGCCTCGACGACTTCCAGCACATCGACCATGTGCCGGTGTTTGTCGCCGATCATCCCGGAGCCGGTCACGGCGGCCTCTTCGCCGAACCCAACAGCGAGGGCACCAAGGTGGAACTCGACTGGCTCGCCTGGCAACTCAATAACGACTCCGTCGCGGCCCACACCTTCACCGGCCCAGATTGCACTCTTTGCCGGGACTATCGCTGGGTCGTTTACCGTAAGAAGATCCAGTAGCCGGATACCGCGTCCTTACCGCTGCGACCTCAAAGACAATTCGGCCCGTAATCGTCGCCGATTACGGGCCGAACATATTGACGGGCCTATGGACGCCGCGAATCGCCGTCTTTTCTATCTCCGCTAACGCCGCTAGCTCCGCTGCCTTACCTCAGATCGAACCGGTCAGCGTTCATCACCTTCGTCCACACAGCCACAAAGTCCTCAATGAACTTCGCTTGCGCGTCGCTGCTCGCGTACACCTCGGCCAGCGCGCGCAGCTGCGAGTTCGAGCCAAACACCAGGTCAACCACAGTCCCCGTCCACTTCAACTCGCCGGTCTTCCGGTCGCGTCCTTCCAGCACGCCTTCGTCGGTCGCAGACTTCTCCCACTTCGTGCCCATGTCCAGCAGGTTCACGAAGAAGTCGTTGGTCAGCGTCTCAGGCCGCCTGGTAAAGACGCCGTGCTGCGTGCGCCCGTAGTTTGCGCCCAGCGCGCGCAGTCCGCCAATCAGCACCGTCATCTCCGGCGCGGTGAGCGTGAGCAGTTGCGCCTTGTCGAGCAGCAGATTCGCGGCATATTTCTCGAGTCCCTTGCAGATGTAATTGCGGAACCCGTCTGCCTTCGGCTCCAGCACGGCGAACGACGCAGCATCGGTCTGCTCCTGCGACGCATCGGTGCGGCCCGGCGCGAAAGGAACCTTCACGTCGTGGCCGGCCTTCTTCGCCGCAGCCTCAATGGCCGCCGAGCCTGCCAGCACAATCAGGTCAGCAAGCGAGATCTTTTTTCCGTCCGTCTGCCCGGCGTTGAACGCCTTCTGAATGGCTTCGAGTTTGGCCAGCACCCCGGCCAACTCGGCAGGTTGGTTAACCTCCCAGTCCTTCTGCGGAGCGAGCCGGATGCGCGCGCCGTTGGCGCCTCCGCGCTTGTCGCTGCCGCGGAAGCTGGCCGCCGAAGCCCACGCCGTAGCCACCAGTTGCGAGATCGACAATCCCGACGCCAGCACTTTGGCTTTCAACGCCTCAACATCTTTCTCGTTCACCAGCTCGTGGTCCACAGCCGGCACCGGGTCCTGCCAGATCAGTTCCTCCTTCGGAACCAGCGGGCCCAGGTAGCGCGAACGCGGACCCATATCGCGGTGCGTCAGCTTGAACCACGCGCGCGCAAAGGCATCGGCAAACTCGTCAGGGTATTCCAGGAAACGGCGCGAGATTTTCTCGTAGACCGGGTCGAAGCGTAGCGAGAGATCGGTAGTGAGCATGGTCGGCGCGTGCCGCCTAGCCGGGTCGAAGGCATCGGGAATCTCGCCCGCGCCCGCATCGCCCTTGGGTTTCCACTGGTGACAGCCGGCCGGGCTTTTGGTCAGCTCCCATTCGTAGCCGAACAGGTTCTCGAAAAAGTTGTTGCTCCACTTCGTAGGAGTCTTGGTCCAGATCACTTCCAACCCGCTGCCGATGGCGTCTCCAGCTTTGCCGGTGCCGAAGTCGCTTTTCCAGCCCAGCCCCTGCTCCTCGATTGGCGCTGCCTCAGGCTCGGCGCCAACGTGACTCGCCGGTCCCGCGCCATGGGTCTTGCCAAAGGAGTGGCCGCCGGCAATCAGCGCCACAGTCTCTTCGTCGTTCATGGCCATGCGCGCAAAGGTCTCGCGGATGTCGCGCGCCGCGGCCACCGGGTCAGGGTTGCCGTTCGGTCCCTCCGGGTTCACGTAGATCAGGCCCATCTGCACCGCACCCAGCGGGTCGGCCAGCTCGCGGTCGCCGCTGTAGCGCTGGTCGCCAAGCCAGGTGGCTTCAGGACCCCAATCGACATCGATCTCCGGTTCCCAGATGTCCGCGCGTCCGCCGCCAAATCCGAATGTTTTGAAGCCCATCGACTCTAACGCCACGTTGCCGGCCAGGATCATCAGGTCGGCCCACGAGATCTTGCGGCCGTACTTTTGCTTGATGGGCCAAAGGAGCCGCCGCGCTTTGTCCAGGTTCACGTTGTCGGGCCAGCTATTCAGCGGCGCGAACCGCTGCGAACCCCTGCCGCCGCCGCCACGGCCATCGTGAATGCGGTAAGTGCCCGCCGAGTGCCAGGCCATGCGGATGAACAACCCTCCGTAGTGGCCGAAATCCGCCGGCCACCAACCCTGCGAATCGGTCATCAGCGCATGCAGGTCGTTGATCACCGCATCGAGATCGAGGGTCTTGAACTCCTCGGCGTAGTCGAACTCCTCGCCCAGGGGGTTCGAGAGCGACGACTGCTGGTGGAGAATGGCGAGGTTCAACTGGTTGGGCCACCAGTCCTGGTTGCCCTTGGCTCCCGCCGTGGTGTGATTGATCATGCCGCCCGAAAACGGGCACTTGGACTCACTGGACATAATTCCTCCTATGGTCTCGCAACAGACCAGCTTGTTCAGTATAGGAGCCGCGCACCCGGTCCAGCGAGAGAGCCTGTCAATGGCGTATATAGCTTCAGACAATCAAACTCTCTTCTCCCTGAACCACACCGAACCCCACGGCTTGCCCGGCATCTTCAACGCCGCTTTACCTGTGTACTCGCCTGCGTACGGCGTGCGCGTCAGCTCCTGCGTGTCGATGTACTCCGCCGTATACGCCTTCCCCTCGGGCAGGTTAAAGGTCCACTCCGCCGGCTGGTGCAAGTCGAAATAGTAAAAAATCACCGACCCGTTCGCGCGCTTCGCCACAATCGGCTCCTGCCCATAGCCGGTAAACCCGATCGGCCCCTCACCAACCGCAATCGTTTCCTCAAGCAGTTTGCGCAGGAAAGCGATCTTCTTCGGGCTGGTTCCGTGAAGAACGCCGCCGTGCGACCACCACAGAACTCCCTCCAGCGACATATAGGTTTCGCCGTGCCCGCAGTACGCGCCCTGCGCCGCGGCCAGCCAGAACCGC
>Ga0326728_10013585_pt1 | contig 17621 bp, 18 predicted proteins | sample MB3enrmetagenome_FD_207602 | JGI IMG/M metagenome (GOLD analysis project Ga0326728, IMG submission 207602) | Lab enriched peat soil microbial communities from McLean, Ithaca, NY, United States - MB31MN | ecosystem: Environmental > Terrestrial > Soil > Wetlands > Peat | place: USA: New York... | reverse complement strand
CTCGTGAAACATCGGGCGCTGAGCTAGACGCATAGACACAGCACACGCTTATAGCGCGGAGGCCGAACATAGTGAGGGTCCACCCCGCCCCTACGGAGGTCATCTCCCCATGGAGGTTTTAAGTTAGTGCTTATGGGAATCATTCCCCCGCGCCTTTTTTACTGCTTTGACAGCAACTTGGTATCAGCCCACCTTTGGAAGATCTGATCGGATAGGCCGACAGCCGAGGGTCGACCTGAGCCGCTCGATGCTGTCGTCAAATGACTCCACAACTGAAAGCAATCGGCCATAAGCGTCACCCATGGCTCGAGCCGGCGCCTGGCGCCTGTAACAATCGGTTTCGGCCATTTGAAGCATGTGATAGTATTTGAGTATCGAGTCCTCAGAGGAAAGGATGGCTGCTTCTATCGTTTTGAGAATGCCGTTAATGGAAGCGAGCTGCTCCACCCCCGACGGCAGGCCGGCGCACACGGCGGCTTGCTTGAGCAGACGGGCTGCCTGCGAATACCAGTTGTAAAAAAGGCTGTTTCTATCCGACGCCTCTTCGATCTTTGCAAGGATGCAATCAGAACGATAGGGATCGAAGAGGTTGTGTGCCGGCTCATTTTGGGCACAGCCGAGAGCTTCTCCCCATAGTACTCGATAGACCAGGCCCTTCAAAAAGCGATCCGACGCAATCCCGGGTTCGGCAGGGGCATATAACAGAGGACCGCCCGGCGTGAAATTCGACATGTAGACCGAAAGATTTGAAGAGCCGGCCCCATTGAATGAGGAACGGTATCCAAGAACTTTTTCTATAACGGCTTCCACTGCTTCAACCGTGATTATATCCCTGCATATCGGATTATCGCACATCTGGTCGACGTGACAGGGCGAGCAAGGCAGCTCGGCCTGTAACACGACATGCCCCGCCCCGTAGGGAGCGGTTTCCGCAAAATAGGCAGTCGAGAAGAACAGGCCTGCCGTCGACGTTCCAGCTGCCGCCGCCAGGTGGATGGTGCCCGTATCATTACTGACAAGAATAGAGCATTGTTTGAGGACGCCCAAAAGTTCGGATATGCCTGTCTTGCCGACCAGGTCGATCACGGGAAATTCGAGGCAGCTTTGCATTGCCTGTGCGCGGTCTTTTTCACCGCCGGTTCCCAGTAGCACTATCTCAATTTCGGAGCGCCGCAGGAGCCGGTCAGCTAGAGAAGCGAAGCGCTCGGGCGGCCAAGCCCTGTGGAGCATGTTTGCCCCGATTTGGAAAGCAATCAACCGTCCCTTTTCTCTGAAACCGTTTCGGATCAGAAGAGCATGAGCATCCCTGATTTCATTCTCATAAACGTGCATATAGTTCTGAACGGGCTCTGGAGCGAGTCCCGCCATTGCTGAATGAACGTCGACTATATTGAAAAGGTTCTCAATTCTGCATTTTTGAGAAGCAAACAAATATTTTGCCCAGACCGATCTGACTTGCCCGTTTGGAAGATCGCAATTCATCAGCCCCGATTTGGATATTCCTTTCGTATTTCCGCAAAAGAAGCCGCCAACCCAGTTGTGAGTAAGATTGATGACGGAGTCGTATTCCTCGGCCAGTTCAGGGTATGCGTCGGGATTCCGAAACGCCGCTCTGTCCCTCATTGGAGTGACGTCAACGGCTGGAAGAGCCACGAGACGGTCATAAAAGGGCGTTCGGGAATAAATCCCGCTGAACTCTTTTACACAAAGTACGGTAACGTGGCTTCCGGGAATCTGCTGTTTCAACAGCTTAAGCACAGGCAGCGTCTGGACACTATCGCCCAACCGTGTCAACTGGATGATGAGAAATCTCTTCACCATTTTCCTTTGGCAAGGAGTACAACAAATGTCAAATTTACTGAATGCAACATGTAGCAGAGACTGAGTACGTTTTCAATAATCGGCGTCAGGAAGGAAATTCTAAAGATCAATAGAGACACTATTGCAATAGCCAACCGAGGCATTAACTTCTAACGGATCAATTGAGAATGCCCGGAAAGGAGCGTCCATTCCAGGAGCGGACACTTCTCAAGCCCTTAGACTACTCAAGACTCATTTATCCCTCTTAAGCAGGGTTTGGAGACCGGCGAACGGCTTGAAGGTCGTTGTAATATTCGGGCTCTCGCCCGGCAGCGGTTCGTCATAGTGCTCAGAGTTCAACTCCCGCGAATGCTCGTTATCGTGACAGAAGAGGCAAAGCAGTTCCCAGTTGCTGCCGTTGGGAGGGTTGTTGTCATGGTTGTGGTCCTTGTGGTGCACCGTTAACTCTCTCAGCCGTTTTCCTGAAAACTCGCGCCCGCACCGCGCACAAATCCAGGGAAACAGCTTAAGCGCCTTCTCTCTGTAGGTTTTTTCCAACTCCTCGCGATTTCGTCTGGCCCCTGCATTGATCTGGTTCGGCTTTCCGGGCATTCTTTTAATCCTTTCATCAAATCAGCGCTATATAACCTCTAATACGAAACCCACATGTCCGAAAGCGAACTTAATTATAATGCAAAAGCCGACACCGCGCCTCCGGACAGCACAACCCAAAGGATATCCTGATTCGGAACGCTGGCAAAGCCCCAAGGTTTTTGTCTATCTCAGATTTCGTTCGATGGCCGTTTCCCGACGGATTTTTACGAGGCTGCTTATTCCGTTCAAAGGACGGGATCAGGTCTGACCCAACCTGAGGCTCACAACCGTAACCTCTCCCTTGCAATTGAACCTCACCGGCACGCCTGAGACTCCAACTCCGACGCTCGTATAACCCGGCATGCCTTCGTAATTCCACCTTCCGCTGCAAAATCGCCTGGGCGCCTTACTGTGGGTAAATATCGGACCAAAAGGAGGAATCAATATCTGGCCGCCATGGGTATGGCCGCATAAGAAAAGATTTGGCCTGTACTTGATTGCCTCGCCGTAAATTTCATTTGAATGAGAAACCAGAATGGTAAAAGTTTGAAGAGGCAATTTGCCGAAAGCACTTTCCAGGTCGTGGGCCTTGAAGTAGTGACAGTCGTCTGCGCCAACTATCCATATGCACTGCTCGGAGCGTTGAATCATAGTCGAGTCGTTTACGAGAAAGGTAACTCCCAAATCCTTTAAAGAGCCAACGATTTCCGGGCAGTCGTGGTTTCCGAGCACTCCCACAATTCCGTCCCTGGTCCTGATTGCGGGAAGCAAAAGTCTCAACCGGTCAAGCGCGGCGTCAAAAGGACCATAAGTTTCCATCCTGAAGTCGCCTCCCAGTATGCATAAATCGACGGGAGCCCGCTGAACGATTTCAACCAATTTTTCGGTCAGGCCATCCAGGCCGTCGAGATGCAGGTCTGTAAGGAGCAGGATCTTATAGTCATCAAACGCGGGCGGGAGGTCGTAAAAATGGAATGAGACATCCAGTTTTTCGATAGCCATGGCATTCCGTTTGCCGCGTTCGTAGATGCCGAGGGCCTTGAATGCTGATTTCATAATCAGGTGATAATAAACTGCGTCTTCGAAATTGAGGAGGTAACTGTAGGGTTTAGCAGTTATCTTGCATGAGACGATTTCACGAAGCCGTGTCAATACCCGGATTCGCCTTGGATATGACTCAAAGGGCTTTTCAAGAAGCACCTTCTTCAGAAAGACCGATCCAAAATAAGCTCCAAATCCGAATACCAGGCAAAAAAGGAAAACATATCCCGCCGAGAGCGAATAATAAGGCGCGATCAATACAAACGGCAGCAGACCCTCAAGGATTTGATCCAATCCCGGGGCAGTCGAGCCGCTCGTAAACGACAGGCGTCTTTTAACAAAACTCGTAACAAGGTCTCCGCTCATACTTAGAAGCCCGGTGGCCAAGCCGAGCCAAAGCGGGAAACTCAAAGCCAGGCCTATTGCCCCGCCGGCGATTATTCCGGCCAGGATGCCACGGACGGTCTTATGTTTTCCAAACAGTGGCCGGCCGTCAGGTAACAGATAACCTCCGTCGACCGGCGCGCTCCATTTGGTATCAAACACAACCACCAGAAGAGGCGGAGCGAAGTTAATGAACCAAATCAGAAACAGCAATTTAATGAAAAGTATCATTTTCGAACCTTCTGGCTGTCACTCTATCAATGCTGACTCAGTTGGCCACAGCATAGTGGAAGAGCATCGTCAGCACAACATTATAGCCACAGAGACCCGAAATGAGCGGCGGGTTGCGCCAGCCCTGCTGCCTGCGAATCAAATCACCGGGGCCCGGTGTTGCTCCCAAAAAGTGCGCAAACATATTCCGGCTCATGATAACAGTAACGGTAAAAGTGGAAACAAGGATTAATCCAAATAAGACAAAGATTGCGAAAAGATCCAATCCTTGAAACCGAAAAGTAAGATGGAAACAGCTCCTCACGTCCCTTCGGGACACCCTCAAACCATGAAAAGGGCCGTAGGGTGGGCTAAGCGGAGCGCAGCCCACCAAGCCTTTTCGAAGCAGCAGGGGACAATTCATTATCAAAAGCCTCATTGAGCCGAACATAATCCGGTCCTGACCATGATCAGCGCATATGTAGAATATGGAGCTTTTTCATGTTATGGTCCGGCTTGGCAAAACAAAAAGTTTTCCCTCGAGCATACGGGCGAAGAATTTAACTTCTTTTTCGAAGAATTAGTATCAAATCCGAGTGCAATGAAAAAAGATAATAGAAAAATCCGCACCGCTATTTTGATTATGTCCTTTGCACTGTTTGCGTTTTTGCTGACTCGTTCGCGCTGGAACGCCCCGATTTTGGACCGAGATCTCTGTTCTACGGTTACTGTTGAGGTGAAAGGAGATGTATCGGAACCCGGAATCTACTCACTTGACAGGGCCACAGCCACTGTCGCCGCTGCTGCGGCCATGGCCGGCTGCCCATGGAAAATCCCTGGAGATACCGGGTCTCGTAAGCTGATGCCCGGACAATCCCTTGAAGTTCTTCGTGGAAAACCGGATGCTACAATAAGATTCGGGCGTATGCCCGGCGGAGCTTTGCTGGCTTGCGGGCTGAAGCTCGGCTTGAATTCGGCCACTCTTGAAGAACTTCTTCTTATCCCTCACATGCGTCATGAAATCGCCGGCTCTATCATTGAAAGACGGAAAGAAAAGCCGTGGGAAGGAGTCGATGAATTGTCTGAAATCAGTGGAGTAGGGCCAAAAACGGTGCAAAATTTCAAGGATTATCTGGACGCGGATGACACAAAGCAGCACGGTTGCAACTAGTGCATTGTCAACTGAGTTCGAATACGAACATAGATGGCTTCGGAGAAAATGCACTCAAGCGGGATGAGAAATAAAGTCCGTTGCTCATAGAGCTTGCCTAAAATGAATATTTTTGCGATCATTCATTGCTTAAATAATCCCGCAAAAAGAATTGGAGTATGGTTGGCCCTCCCCAAACTTAGAATTGGAGACATGGTCGCCCGGGTTCCCATTATTCAGGGCGGCATGGGTATCGGAGTGTCGCTTTCGGGTCTGGCTTCGGCTGTGGCAAACGAAGGAGGAGTCGGTGTCATAGCGACTGCCGCGATGGGCGTTTTGAGCACTGACAACGGACTTGGGTACCTGGAAGCCAGCATCAAGGTTCTGCGCGAGGAGATCAGGAAAGGCAGGGAGGCGACTAAAGGCATCCTTGGGGTAAACATAATGGTCGCCCTGACCAATTTCGCCGATATGGTCAAGACTTCGATCAGCGAGGGAATTGACGTTATCTTGTCCGGCGCGGGACTTCCGCTCGATCTTCCCAAGTATCTGAGCAAAGAGGTCAAAACCAAGCTGGTCCCCATAATATCTTCCGCCAAAGCCGCGCGCATTATCTGTAAGAGGTGGCTCTCGCGTTACGGCATGCTCCCTGACGCCTTTGTGGTGGAAGGTCCGCTGGCTGGAGGACACCTCGGTTTCAGTTCGGAGCAACTTGACGATCCGCGGTATTCACTCCAGGCGATCATCCCTGAAGTTGTAGAGGCTGTTAGCGTTTTTGAACGGGAAAATGGAGTCCAAATCCCCATAATAGCCGCTGGAGGAATTTACACCGGCGCCGATATTTTTGAATTTCTCAAGCTCGGAGCGGCAGGGGTACAGATGGGCACCCGATTTGTTGCGACTCATGAGTGCGATGCGGATATCGAATTCAAGAAATCCTATATAGAAGCCAAAGAAGATGACCTCATAATCATAGAAAGCCCTGTAGGGCTTCCCGGCAGGGCCATAAAAAACACTTTTATAGAGAACATCCGGAAAGGGCTCAAGAAACCATTCAAATGTCCCTATCACTGTATCACCTCGTGTAATTGCACCGACAGCCCTTACTGCATAGCCATGGCTCTGGCCAATGCCAAGAATGGAAAATTAAAAGGCGGTTTCGCTTTTGCAGGAAAAAATGCCTACCGGGTAGACCAGATCGTCTCGGTCAGCGAACTGATGGCCTCTTTGGAGGATGAGTTCGAGAAGGCAGCAAGTCAGACCGAGGGATGATCGTTCTTCATGGAACCAATTGACGGTAAACAACGGATTTTCCTTTCGACCCTAAGAATAGAATATGTCAGCGCAATGAGCATCATTTTGTGTTCGATGGACCCCTGGCTTACCATGGAATACACGCCGCAGGCGTTCGAGCATTATCTGCTGCACGCAGATAATGCTCTCAGCCGTTATACGGTAATGGTTGCGGGAAATGTCGCCGGGGTCCTGTCATTGAGGTCTCCCTGGCTTTTTGGGCCGTTCATCGAACTCATGGCTCTTTTCGACGGGTTTCAGGGCAAAGGAATAGGGGGCCGGATCATCGACTGGGTCTTCAACCGATACAACTCGGCAAACTTGTGGGCTACGGTATCCTCCTTCAATCTGAGGGCTCAAAAATTTTACAGCAAGGCAGGTTTCGAGCAAACGACGCTTTTGGAGGATCTGATAAAGCCCGGATGGAATGAGATTCTGTTAAGAAAAAAAGCAGCGCTGCCGGACAAGAGCTGACGAACTGATGCACCAAAAAAAAACGGCCGGTGGAAATCCCCCGGCCTTTTATTCCAAGAAAATAAATGCGGTACTTACTTTTTCATATGTTTCTTGAACATCGCTTCGCACTTATCAGCAGCGGCTTCGGCTCTGCGAGCGGCATTCTCGGCCCTCATTGCGGCAGCCTCGGCTGCTCTGGCGCTGGCTGTACATGATTGTTCGATTGACTGAGCCTTATCGAGAGCTGATTGGCAAAGTTCCGTACATTTCTTGCAATCATCTGTACAAGCGCAACCGGAGATCATCGTAAAAGCCAATGCAACAACAAACAATACTGCCACTATTCTCTTCATGCTCTTTCCTCCTTAAAAAACCGATTTAGATTAAATACCATGTCTTTTAAAACCCTCCTGAGTTTTCTGCGGCGCTCCCACCTCCTCTCGCGTCCGAGATTAAAGAAATCGACCTTTTTGTAGTGTATTAGACTAGCTATGCTGCCTTCCTCATGGAAAACAGCGCTGATGCTACGACACCTATTCGACAAAATCAAGAAATTTTTCGTCCAACCATTGCCCCATATACACCGGAAGGGAGACCCTCCTTCCGGCCAAAGCCGGAAGAGATATGAACACATTATACCTGCCGCGCCCGAACCCCAAGGGAGATGGGGTCCACTCATCGGCTCTGTGCAGGCTAATGAGCGCGGCCAGCCAATCACTGAGTAATTTCAGTAATTTTGAGCGAATCGTCTTCATAGACGTTTCGAGTCACATCGGTCGGGACTCCATTTTGAAGACTCATTGCCACCATGAATTTCTTTTGATCCACATCTTTTGCAAAGGGGTACTGCGTCAATCTATCAAGTGCGTACTTCGCGTAATCAGGAATTTTTTTATAGACATCCGGAAAAGCCTGTACAAATACACGACCGTCTTTTCGCCCGAACTTGATCGGTTCGTAAATTATTTCGATCTTCGTACCTAGCGCAACCTGAGGATACAAGATACGTATGTGCTCAGGATAGCAACGAATGCAGCCATGGCTTACGAGTCGTCCCACCCCCCATGGCATGGCTGTTCCGTGAACTCCATACGCCCCTGCGGAAAACTTCATGACAAATTCCCCCAGCGGGTTCTCCGGGCCGGGCGGCATGACCGCCATACCATACTTTTCCTGGAGAGAAGCGGGAACATACCAGGAGGGGTTGGGCCTTTTCTCATTTATATGAAAAGTCCCAAGCGGACTTTCCCATCCTTCGTCGCCTATCCCGATGGGATACGTCTGGACGGTTGAACTGCGCTGGTCGAAAAAGTATATCCTCAACTCGGGGACATTTATTACGAGTTGGTAATGCTGGCTGGGCGGAAGAACCCAGAATGTGGGAAGAAAGATCCTCTTGCCCTGGGGCGGAATCCACGCGTCCATTCTTGGAAAAAGAAGTTCAACCGAATTAAAGCCCAAGCCGTTTCGCCTCGCTATATCCAAGAGCGTGTCCTTCGGTTTGATATTGTACCACCTCGGAGACCCCACCACGGTCATGTCCGGAATGTGATACTCGAATTTTTGAACGGTTGCTGTAAATACCTCTTCTTCTTTTTCTTCTTCTGCAAACGCTGAAAAACAGAAAATCAGACCAAAGATAAGAAGGAGTGAAAGCCCCGCGACCATTTTAAATCTCATAAGCTGTTCCCCATCGAGCTTACATTTTCAATCGGTCTCACACGAGTTGCCGTAGAATAAAGACTCTCGGATTTGAGATCAACTTCTTTTTGATACCGAAACCTTTCTTGCGTCAAGCAAAAAATGGGCCGACGGGGCAGCCGAGGGGAGAGATCCGCTTTCAAGGAAAATCCGCTCTTACAAAATTCGTACAGTCCCTTTCTTCCGCAAGTTTGATGCCTAAATTTCTATATTGTAGAATCAGACCGGGTTACGCCAAATATGGAAGAGTTGTTTAACGCAATTTGCGGCTTCGAGCTGAAAAAGCTTGATTTTCTACCATAGTTGCACAAAAGAATAAGCACTAACGGCAGTGTGTAAAGGTTGAGCGAAAAGAAATTCAGGCCATTACTTTATGGAGGAGAGCATGAGGAACAATAAAGCGGACAAACGTCCTGAAAACGTCAAGAAAAAATTCCCCGGCAGCATTGTCCCCCTGGTGAACGGAAGATCGCTGATCAAAGCGGCCCGGAAACATACTGCAATGATTATGGCAACAAACATTCGCTGCAGACTGCCAGTTGAAGGGATCGTGCTCGCCTCGATGGCGTGCAGGGCGCCCGTGATCTATGAGATAGCCAAATCCGAACTTGGCTACACAGAATTCACTCCGCAGACTTTCGCGGAATTTATCGTGGAGGAGAATGAACGGCTCGGGAATACTGACGTGCCGTTTGCCGTGCATGGAGATCATATAACAGTGGCAAAACCGGAAGAGGTGGAACCGGTGAGAAAGCTGATGGCCCAGCAACTGGAAGCTGGATTTACGTCATTTGCCATAGATGCTTCCCACATGGAAAACGAAAAGAACCTCGCTGCCACCTCAGAGTTGGCAAGACCTATTGTCGAAGCCTCTCTGAACCTTGAAGTTGAACTTGGGGAAATCGGGGCCAAAAGCGGGAGCCTCGAAGGGTTCACCCAGCCTGAGGAAGCCAAGTGGTTTATCAGCGAATTGGATAAGAGGGGCATACGCCCGAATCTTCTGGCCATTAACAACGGCTCGATTCACGGCACCTACTTCGGGACCTCTCAAGAGGGAATTCAACTTGACCTTACCCGAGCAATATGGGAAGCAGTCCAGCCGTGGTCGGTCGATATCGCGCAACACGGAATCACAGGGACCTCGCTCGACAAAATCTCTTCATTCATTCAGTACGGCATCCGAAAGGGCAACGTGGGGACCCTGTGGCAGAATATCGCCTTCGGCCTGGCGATGAACCAGAACGGAAACTGTATTACCACTGCTGCCAAGGAGTACATCAAGCGTCCATACCGCGGCATTCCTGACGAGCTTTGGCAGGAAATCGTGAAATGGTCGACCGAGACCAATAACGGGGGCGGAAATATCAAGAAGGCCAACGAGCCGTTCGCGCCATTGTTTAACGCGCTCCCGCTCGCATTCAAGAAACGAATTACCGAGCACTGTTACGAAGAAGCAGTCCGCCTGTTCGAAGCAACCCACTCTATCGGGCTCGCCGACAGTGTCTGGGAACTTATGTAACGCAAGACGGAAGACAGATGACGGAAGACGGAGGACGGAAAAGAGAATAGAAACTTTCCGTTTTCTGTCCTCCGTCCTCTGTCAAAGCATTTCAACCACTTCGGCGGGTTTTGCTGCAAGCTTTTTGGCGCCGCTTGCGATAAGCTCTTCGGCGTCACGAAATCCCCACAGCACACCGATTGCGTACATTCCGGCCGCATTTGCCGTTTTCATGTCAGTGGCCGTATCGCCGAGGTAGAGGAAGCGGGCCGGCTCGATCCCAAACCGATTCGCGATTGCCAGTGCTGCAGAAGGATCAGGCTTGCGAGGGATGGGCGGTTTTTCGCCCACGATAGCATCGAATCGCCAGGCCGGCAGAATCGTCTCAACCGTCTTGCGCGCAAACTCATCGGGCTTGTTGGAAAGAACGGCCATTTTCAGGCCGCGTGCGGTGAATTCGTCGAGCAGTTCCGGGATTCCGGGGTAGGGGTGTGTGTTTACGTTCCAGTTGCGCCCATAAGTCCGGCGCATCATTTCCAAGCATTCGGATATCAAATGGGGGTCGGCTCTCGCCGAATCGGGAACCGAACGCCTGACAAGGTTTTCCATACCGTCCCCGACGAAAAACCTGTACTTCTCCAGTTCATGAATAGGAAATCCGAAGTGTGCGAGCGTGCTGTTCATTGAATCGGCGAGGTCCTGAAGAGTATCCAGAAGCGTCCCGTCGAGGTCCATCATTATGGCCTGAAAATCTTTAACGCAATGCAAATCCCTATTCCATCCTCAGGGGAAAGCAGTTTCAAGCGCAATATCCGCCAGGAGCCTCTCGATTGTCATACGGCGCTCCTCGGATATCTGAAGAAACATCACTCCCACGTTGAACAAGTCCTTATCCTGGTCAGTGCTGTACCAGACTATTCTGACCGGCGTCCAAAGCGCTGCATCAGGCAGGCTTACCTTCAAAGTAAACCGGCTTGATTCGCTTCCGATCACTATATGATACGGGCCGACTTTCAACGTTTTTAATTCCAGGCGCGCACCGGTTGCCGAGACCTCCGTCACCCAGACTTCGACATCTTCCTCATGGCTTGGGAAAAGGCAGGTGAGTGTACCGACCCACCCGACCTTGAATCGTTCGGCTTGTCTTCTGTTCAGCGTCCAACCGGCCATTTACAAATCTCCTTTTAGGGTGCACGCCTGAACCCGCCTGCCTGGGCGGTCGAGGGTCTCCTGGCCATTGCTGCCTCAAGATATTTGTAGATCTCGCCATGGTCCAATGCGGAAGCGTAAACAATGGGTTTCATATTGTGAATGTCTTTGGTGTTAACGTTTGCTCCAGCCGAAACCAGGACGCAAACCACCTCATAGTGGCCGTATATTGTAGCAATCGTCAAAGCCGTTCTGCCAAACTGGTCCTTTATTTCCGTTTTAGCACCCCTGGAAATCAAAAGGTCGGCAATCTGATAGTATCCTCCCTGGGAAGCATATACAAGCGCGGTCTGCCCTTGAGCATCCTGTTGATTAACGCGGGAGTCTGCATCGAGGAGGAGTTTTACCACTTCCATGTTACCATTCAAACTGGCGCCCATCAGAGCGTTGACCCCCGCTTTCTTTAAAGTGGGGAATTCCAGGACGCTCTGCAGATTCGGGTCTGCCCCTTGTGCCATGAGCATTTCGACTACCCTTGCATGGCCTGCCCAAGCCGCCTGCATCAGGGCGGTCACCCCGAAATTGTCCGTAGTGTTAATCACAGCGCCTTTGCCGATCAGTAACCGGGTCAACTCGAGACTGCCATGCAGCGCGGCATGCATCAGCGGAGTCATTCCGTCCCGGTCCCTGGCGTTCACATTAGCGCCTGCGGAGAGCAGCTTGAGGGTCAGCCCAACCTCCTGTTGGTCGATAGCTGAAAATAACTCCCCGTTTAATCGTTCTCGCTTGGCTGCGGCCTCCCGGGCCTTGATCTGATCTTCCGTCAGGGCTGCCTCTGGTTTTGATTTTGGCTTTTCCTGTTTTTGCTGGCCGAATGCAGGCGCCGATAAGGCCAGAAGCAAACACAGGGAGCAAATCAAAAACCTAAATCTGCTCTCTTCCATATCGCCTTCCTCCCGATTCACCGGTCCGTAAAATTCAGCGCTCCCACTTCGCGCCGGATCAAATTTATGCAAAACACAGGCCGCAACAATCTGGCGTCTCTTTTTATAGTAAGAAGTCTCCCAAGTTGACGGTATTTTTTTATCTAATCACACTTTATGTGATGATTTACAAGAGTATTTTGACTATTGGCCCAACCGCATAGAGCGTATGCGGCCAGGCGGTCAAACTGGAACTCGGTTTTGTAATTCGATTCCGGCTAATAACCATTCACTCGAATCCCCCACCGACACTGGCAACAAACGTCGTCGCTTATCGAGAAAATAAAAGATATCAAGGCCTCGATTTGAAATAACTTGTGCAGAATTCACGGCGGCGCGCTCTTCAATAAAAAATAGTCCGGCAGCGGTGATATGGTCGTTTTCGAAAGGCATCGAGCTGGCCCAGCTGCCAGAGCCAGTTATCGACCTGAGGGCTGGTAAGTTTATACCCGCGGCCCTGAAATTCCTTCTTGATTTCCTCGACGGCCCATACAGTTATTGCACGGATTTCTACTTCCTCTTCGGAGCCGGGTTGAAGATGCTCCAGAGCGTCAACCCTGGCAGCAAGCTCTGGAATATATGAAATGATTCCAAGCTCGCGAAGCACTTGTGGTAGCTTGTAATCGGCAAATGCAGTGAGCTGTTCCAGGTCCCTAAATTTCCCCCATTTCTTGCCGCCAAACGCATTGCTCAGGTCAGAGGCAAAAAGCTGGGCTCTCTTCCATAAGTATACTCTTTGACCTCCGTAGAACGCCTCATCCCGGAAGCTTGGAAAATGGGAGACAATCGTTGTGACAAGCCTGACGGCGCTCGAACCTGATGCGGAATCGAACAGGGACATCAAGTCGCTGCCCAGCTCAGACAGTATAATCGAGCCTGCCTCCCGGAGGTTTCCAAGCCTCTGTTCAAACATTGGAATCCTGCCTTCGCCGGAAAAGATTTTGGCGAGGTCTTCTGCGTTGACATCGGCCAGGAAGTGGGGGTCCGTTATTGGGAAACCCCACTCTTGCGCCCGCTTGAGACTGGCGGCAAGACCCCAATACCCCGAGTAAGGCTCGCCTTTGTAAATGACCGTCCAGACCGGTTCACCCCGTTCCGGCCAGAAGCAGTGATTCAAAACGTCAAGAGAAAAAATCCAGCGAACGCTTTCTTGAGTGTCGTCAAAGAAATGACAGGGGTGTTCCCACGAAGAGGAGGTAGCGACCGTATTTCCCCAATTCAATATTGCGGGGCTGACCTTGTCCGGGTGAAATAGGACGGAGCGGCTTTGAGCAATCACCCGCTCAACCGAGTCAAGGACCTGGAAGTCGCTCAATGGAAATCCTTCAATACATTGGACTGGGTGCCGATCCATCGTTTTGCGGGATCAGCATCCGGTCCGGCTTCTTTCTAGGCAGCAGCCTTTTTTTTCACATAATCGAAAATATCCTGAACAGTGCGTATCTTTTCAGCGTCTTCATCGGGGATTTCAGTGTCGAAGGCTTCTTCGAGAGCCATTACCAGCTCTACGACATCGAGAGAGTCTGCTCCCAGGTCGTCGACTATGTTTGCGCCGGGAGTTACCATTTCCTTGTCGACTCCGAGCTGGTTTGCAATAATATCGATAATTTTGGCCTCGTCCGTTGTGATGCTCATTTAACCCTCCTGGTCAAGTCAGTCCTTGTATTGAATCTTTACATCATCTTTAACAAACCCGTGGAACAAAACCTCCACTACGCCCGGGAGCTCATCTACAAGCGAATAGGAACACTCCCTGGCAAGCCATTTCTGTATTACTCCATGTGCAAAACCCATAGTGCCGTAAAAGACTGTCTGGAAATCCACGTCCTTGAGAATCCCTTGCTGGGTGCTCTCGTACACCTTCCTCTTGAGATTAGGAATTGCGCGCATAATCTTTCTGAAGTACTCGTCCGGGGAGTGTTCACCCAGATCGAGCTGTTCCTGGATGATCAGCCTGAAAAGACGCTGGTTTCGGTCGAAGAACTCGAAATAGACCCGGATGTACTTGCAAATCATTGTCAGGACGTTGTCGTCACCTTGTATTACCGACCTGGCGCTTTGCTCCAGTTCGTCCAGTCTGATCCGCACCAGTTCGGCAAAGAGCTTTTCCTTGGTTTCGAAGTAACGATAAAGAGTCCCTTTTCCAACTCCGGCCTTTTCGGCAATTTCGTCCATAGTGGCGTGATGAAAACCTTTAAGAGAAAAGACCTCCAGAGCGGCTTCAATGATCCTCTCTTTGGCGCCTGGCTTGTGCATAAACGGGCCGGCTTCCTCCAGCAGGATTTTCTCCAGTAGTATCGGGTAGAATTGCGAGGCCGGTATCCCTTTTGTTTGGGCGATCTCCCCGAAAGCTTCGATCAGAACGGAAAGGCCGATTTTGTTTTGAATGAGCCCGGTCCGCGGAGTTCCCCGCATGTTGAGCAACCAGCGCGAAAGTTCATCGATGAGGCTTTCAGGCGAATATCCCGACATCTGCTCGGAAATGGCCTCGATCACCCCTTGTCTATTTCCTGCCTGGGCCATTTTTTTCACAACTGAGTACAGCATTTGAGATTCCGAGTATTTGTGCAACACAGCGCCACCTCCCCATCGATACGGACTGGTCAGTCATAAAGCACAGAGGAAGCTCAAAGTCAAGAGCGTTTAGGACAGCCGCTCCCCTGCAGATCGCCGAATCTAGGGATTTTGACAGTTGAAACAGTTCCGGCGAGGAAACATGTTCGTAAATAATCAAACATTTTGGCAATTCTCCGAAAGATGCTGCAGATAATCTGAGGAGTTGTAGTTTTTTATGTTTTATAAAAGCTTATCATGATGTTATGAAATAATAGACTGGCGTATTATCATCAAGGCCGTGAACCGACTTTTCAAGGCAGTTGTTCGAGTCAGAAAACAGAGACCCGGAAACAACGAAAGGTCGGGTGTCACCCTCTTTTTGTGGCAGGATTGAATTTTGAGATAGGAAGATTTGATGTCCATTCCACCAACCGATTCTTTTCACAGGAAGATCGACTATCTCAGATTGTCTATCACGGACAGGTGCAATCTTCGCTGTACCTACTGTATGCCAGAAGAGGGCCTCACGAGGTTGGAGCACTCGGATATATTGCGCTACGAGGAAATCGTAAGGCTTGCACGTATCGCGATCTCTATGGGAATATCGAAGCTTCGCATTACGGGGGGGGAGCCGCTTGTCAGGAAGGGCGCGCTCGGCTTATGTGAGAATATTTCGAAGGTGCCTGGACTAAAGAGCCTGAGCCTCACTACAAACGGCGTACTGCTCGCTGATTTCGCGGAAGGGCTTTTGCGAGCGGGCATCAGGCGAGTCAATGTCAGCCTTGACACCCTTAAGCCTGAGAGATTTGCGGCGATCACGAGAAAGAACCTTTTCAGCAGGGTATGGGCAGGTATTATGGCTGCCCAGGAAGCTGGTTTTTCGCCGGTGAAGTTGAACTCGGTAATAATGTGCGGCGTGAATGACGATGAGATCGAAGATCTGGCCAGTCTGACTTTCCGGTTTCCCTTTCACGTACGCTTTATCGAGTTTATGCCTTTCCGGTCCGAGTTCGATTACGAGACTCTTTTCGTTCCGGCCTCCGCAATCCTGGAGCGTTTGTACCGGATCGGCCCCTTGGAAGCTGTGAACGCGGGCGACAGCAACGGTCCTGCGCTTCATTACAGGTTTAAAGGTGCGCCGGGGAAAATCGGAATCATCAGTCCGGTATCCGACCATTTTTGCCCCAGTTGCAACCGGCTTAGGGTAACAGCCGACGGAAAACTGAGGACCTGCCTTTTCTCCAGTGACGAGACCGATCTTCGGGGGCTTTTGAGGCATGGCGCCTCAGATGAAGAGATTGCCGCCACATTGCTGGCGGCCATAAACAACAAGCCGGAAAAGCACCAACTGAGCAGCCCGGTTTTCCGCAAGTGTATCTCCCGGCCAATGTTCTCGATCGGCGGTTGATAATAAAAACCCACCGCACCACAGAGGGAAATTATGAATTACAGAGTACATTCATAAAATTCCAGCGGCTGAGGGGCTCTACGAGAAAATAAGTCAGGGTGAGACCGGGAGTAGTTTTGTTTCGGTTATACCGTAGAGTGCCGGAACAAGCCGGCTGACCGACACGAGACATGGAATCGTTTCCGTTTCCGGGCTCACGATCAGAGACTCGGTTCTAATAGCGGCTGAATCCGCCGGCCGCCATTTGGGATGGACGGAGCAATCCTCGACAGCTGACGGCAAGGAGTTTGTTGAACAAAAGTGGATGAAGATCTCGACAAGCTAAGAGAGGAAATAGACAGCATAGACTCAAAGATGCTCCAGCTGCTTAACAGGCGAATGGAGCTTGCCATCGAAGTCGGCCGGATAAAGGCATCCAGGAGTCTGCCCCTGTTTCACCCGGAACGCGAGCAAGTTATTTCACAGCGACTCTCGAATCTGAATCCCGGTCCTTTATCCGAGGAATCGCTGCGCTCGATCTACCGGGAAGTATTTGCCGCTTCGCGGCTTATCCAGTACAGGTTGCATGTAGCCTTTCTGGGACCCGAATGGACACAGTCCCACTTGGCCTCCATGGCTCTTTTCGGCCACTCCGCCGCCTATCTGCCCTGCGGATCTCTTGAGGAGGTATTCGACAGCTTTCTCAAGGGGAAGGCGCACTTGGCTGTGATCCCGATTGAGACCTCGCTCCAGGGTGGGGTTGGCCACAGCATGGATCTTCTCTATGAACGTGAGGTGAAGGTAATCAGCGAGTGCTACATCGAGATAGCGCACCATCTTTGCGGCAACGCGCAGGAACTGAACGATATAAGAAATCTCTACGGGCCTCCGAATGCAATTGAACTGTGCAGACGGTGGTTACTCGAGAATCTGGGCCATGCCGAACAGACCGAATGCTCTTCTACGGCGCACGCAGCGCAGCGCGCAAGGGAGGACCCCAGAGGGGCTGCAATTTGCAACCTTTACGCGGCACAGCGGTACGGACTCAGCATCCTGGCGGAAAGGATCGAAGACGTGCCGGGAAACACTGCGCGATTTCTGGCGCTGGGCAACTACTCCAACCCACCGACCGGAGACGATAAGACCTCGCTGCTATTTGCGGTTTCTGACAGACCGGGGGCGTTGCTCGCCGCGCTCGGGGCCCTTTCAACGACGAATATGACCCGGATTGAGTCGCGCCCCAACAAGCTCTTTTCGTGGCAGTATCTCTTTTACGCGGATATAGAAGGTCACAGGGAAGACAGCCACGTGCGTGCGGCCCTGGATACCCTGGCGAGAAATGTGACCTTTTTGAAAATTCTTGGATCTTATCCGAAGAGCGACCCCGCTCATCCTTTCCGGGTCGAGAAGGAGAAGCTG
>Ga0326728_10013583_pt1 | contig 17624 bp, 17 predicted proteins | sample MB3enrmetagenome_FD_207602 | JGI IMG/M metagenome (GOLD analysis project Ga0326728, IMG submission 207602) | Lab enriched peat soil microbial communities from McLean, Ithaca, NY, United States - MB31MN | ecosystem: Environmental > Terrestrial > Soil > Wetlands > Peat | place: USA: New York... | reverse complement strand
GGGAATATCGCGTCCTTCCCCGAGGTTATCAGCTTGTCGCCCGGCTCTATGTCGTCGTTCTTCAGCACGTACTTGAGCTTGAGCGTCGTCTGGCCCGTGCCTTCCGCTATCCCCCTCGTGTTTTTGCCCGACACGTAGACGTCCACGGCCGAGTTGGTGTCGTTGACGACCATCACCTTGGCGTGCCACTTGCTCACCTCGATGACCTGCCCCACGAGGCCGGAAGGCGTGATGACCGGCATCCTTTCCCTTATGCCTTCGGAGCGCCCCTTGTCTACAAGGACGCACTTGAACCAGTTCATCACGTCCTCGCCGACGATCCGTGCGGCGATCAACCTGCCCGGCTGCTGCTCGGCGAGGTGGAGAAGCCGTTTCAGCCTTTCGTTCTCCCTCTCAAGCTCCGGTATCCTCTGGTTCTCAAGCTCCAGCTTCCCTATCGTTTCTTTCAGCTCTGCGTTCATGCGCTTCGCGCCGATAAGGCCGATATACCCTTCGACGACGGAGCTCACGGCGCGCATGGGGAGCCGGATCGCCTGGAGCACCGGCCCGATGCCGTCCGCCAAGCCCGACTTTACCCTGGCGTAGCCCTTTTGGAAGACAGGTATGTTGGTGAATAGAAGGAAGGAAAGGACGAGTAGTAAGACAGCCGCTATTATTACGAAAGTGCCTTTCACCTGTTGCCTTTAACTGCTTAGAACTTCGCCGCTATTTCCCTGAGAAGGCTCATCTCGTCGAGGACCCTGCCGGCGCCCTCGACGACTGCCGTGAGTGGGTTCTCCGCCACGATAACCGGCAGCCTCGTCACCTCTTTGATGATGAGGTCGAGGTTCTTCAGCATGGCCCCGCCGCCGGAGAGGACGATGCCTTTCTCCACGATGTCGGCCGCCAGCTCGGGCGGTGTCCTTTCGAGGGCCAGCCGCACCGAATCGACTATCGCGTTGACCGGCTCGGCGATGGCCTCCCGTATGTCCTTCGAGGAGATCTCGAGGGTCTTGGGGATGCCCCCCACCAGGTCACGCCCCTTGATCTCCAGGTCGAGCTCCTGCTCATTCTGGAGCGGGTAAGCGGACCCGATGGCGATCTTGACGTATTCCGCCGTACGCTCCCCAATGAGCAGGTTGTACTTCCTCTTGCAGTACTGGATAATGGCCTCGTCTATCTTGTCGCCCGCTATCCTGACGGAATTGCAGTATACGATGCCGGAGAGGCTGATTACCGCCACTTCGGTGGTGCCGCCGCCTATATCGACGATCATGTTGCCGGACGGCTCCGTTATGGGGAGCCCGACGCCTATGGCCGCAGCCATCGGCTCTTCGATAAGGTAGACCTCCCGCGCGCCGGCAGACTCGGCGGACTCCTTGACCGCCCTCTTCTCCACCGGGGTGATGCCCGACGGGATGGAAATGACGATGCGCGGGCGGGCGTACGACTTCTTGTTGTGTATCTTCTGGATGAAGTACTTGAGCATCGCCTCGGTCACCTCGAAGTCGGCGATGACCCCGTCTTTCAAAGGCCTGATGGCGACGATGTTTCCCGGTGTCTTGCCGAGCATCCTCTTGGCCTCTTCCCCCACGGCTATGACCCTTTTTGCCCCCCTCTGGTCCTGGTGGACGGCGACGACGGAAGGCTCGTTGGTGACGATCCCCTTGCCTTTGAGGTAAACGAGCGTGTTGGCCGTCCCCAGGTCTATGGCAAGGTCTTTAGATATGAACCCGAACAGAGCGTCAAACATTATCCTGCTACTCCCCGATAATTGAAGGTATTGAAAAGCAAGTGCTAATATACTATTTTAAAGTATTAAAATCAAGCAGGGGATAGCACCAAAAGGGACAGGACGCAGGAAGAGGGGCCGGCGGGGAGTTAAGAGAGAAGCCGGGAGGTACCGCACAGGGAAGCCGGCAGGATGCCGGTTGAGGGCATTGCCGATCCCTTATGCTTGAAAAGGGGCGGCCGGACCGTTTTGCCTGCGCGAAGAGGCGGCGGGCGCGAAGCCCTTATAACGAAGCTCAGGAGAGTCGATGCTAAGATTTATGCGGAAGCATGCAAGCAGGTGGCTGCTGGGGATCATCTGCGCCATCATCGCGATTGTCTTCGTCTTTACCTTCGGGTTCAGCAAAGGCGGTCCCGAGAAGACGATAGCCCGGGTCGGCCCTTACAGGATATCGGCCGCAGAGTACGATCAGGCGTACAGGAGGGTCGAGGCCTTCTACCGGAACCTGTACAGGGACAAGTTCGACGAGGAGACGAGAAACCAGCTAAAGCTCAAGGAAGAGACGATGGACCAGCTCGTTGACAAATACCTCTTCCTGAAAGCGGCGGACGACATGGGCATCGGGGTCTCCGAAAAGGAGTTCCGCGCGTACCTGTCGAGCATCGAGGTGTTCAGAAGGAACGGGGCCTTCAGCAAGGAGGCATACGCGGAGTTCCTGAGGAGGAACAACCTCGACCCGAAGAGCTTCGAGGACCGCGAGCGGAAAGTCATGACGATAGACAGGGTAGCCCGCATCATAGGCGACAACGGCGTGCGGGTGGACGAGAGCGCGGCCCATGACGCCTACGTAAAAGAGAGGGGGCAGATCAAGCTCGCCGCCGCGGTCTTCGACCTGGGGAGCTATAAAGACAAGGTGGACATCGACGATAAGGAGGTCACCTCCATCTATGATAGGGAGAAGGACGCTTACCGGTCGGAGAATACCTATCACCTGCGTTACATGCTCATCAACGACAAGAGCGGCGTCAGGGACGACCAGGCGTACATGGAATTGCTAAAGACGAAGGACATGGCCGTCTACGGCAGGTCGAAAGGCATCGAGGTCACCGACTTGGGTGTGTTGAAAGAGAGCGAGGTAATGGCCCGGTTCGCCGCCCTCAAGCCCCAGAATTGGCTGAAAAGCCTCGGCAAGGGCGAGATATCGCTGCCTGTGAGGGAGGGCGACAGGTCTTTCATCTTCCAGATGGCGGACCGGGAGGAAGGGAAGCCCCTGCCAAAGGAAGCGGCGGTCAAGGCGATCAGGGAGCGCATCGCTGCCGAGAAGGCGAACGTCATGGCGCGGGTCAAGGCGGAAGACGCAGCCAGGGGCAAGGAGGCCAAATTCGGCAAGGAGACGGCTTTTATTCCCAGGAACGTCATGATGATCCAGGGGGTCGGCCAGATACCGAGGGATGACGCCGGGGTCCTCGCCCTGTCGAAAGGCGGCATTTACGGCAAGCCCGTCTCCATCGGCGGCAAGTATTACGTCTTCAAGTGCACCGACGAGAAGCAGCCGGACAACGCCCAGTGGGAGAAGGACAAGGAGACCTACAAGCGCATCTACGAGGCGATGATGAGAGAGGCCTTCCTGACGTCCTTCAAGGAGGGCATGAAAAAATCGGTGAAGATTAAGATCGACTGGAACGAGATATAGCGTGGCTGAAGGCGGCGTGTAAAACTTTTCCGTCCGATGATAATCCTGGGAATCGATACTTCTTGTGATGATACTTCGGTCGCTGTGGCGGGGGACGCGCGCTTATTGTCGAACGTGGTGTCGAGCCAGGTCCCGGTGCACAGGCTATTCGGCGGGGTCGTGCCGGAGATCGCCTCCAGGAAGCACGCGGAGCTTATCGACGCCGTCTACGGCGAGGCGCTGTCCCAAGCCGGTGTTACGTTGAAGGATGTAGACGTCCTGGCCGTGACGCAGGGGCCGGGCCTGATCGGCTCGGTGCTCGTCGGCCTCTGCTTCGTCAAAGGCCTGGCCCTCGCGACGGGTAAGCGGCTCGTCGGCGTCAACCACGTGGAGGCCCACGCCATGAGCGTTCTCATCGAGAGGGAGGTGGAGTTCCCTTTCATCGCCCTCATCGTCTCAGGCGGCCATACGGTGCTCCTCTATTTCGAAGAGGCGTGCAGGTTCCGCGTGATCGGCACCACCAGGGACGACGCTGCGGGCGAGGCCTTCGACAAGGCGGCGAAGTACCTTTCCCTGGGATATCCGGGGGGGAGCATCATCGAGGGGCTTGCGCGCGGCGGGAGGGCGGATGCAATAGCCTTCCCCAGGCCCATGGCCGACGAGCGCAATTATGATTTCTCTTACAGCGGTTTGAAGACAGCTTTTATAAATTACGTGAAGAAGAACGGTATAACCGACGATGATCGCTGCGATATCCTCGCGTCATTCCAGGAGGCGGCCTTCGACCTGCTTGCCTTGAAGACGTTGAGGGCTTGCCGCGACATGGGCATAAAAAGGCTGGTCGTGGGCGGGGGCGTAGCGGCCAACGGCCGCCTGAGGGAGATGCTCACCGAGAGGTGCGGGGCGCAGGGGGTCTCCGTCTTCTTCCCGTTGGCGGCCCTCTGCACGGACAACGCCGCGATGGTGGCAGTCACGGCCTGGTTTTACGCCCGGAAGGGTCTTTTTTCCGCGCTCGACGCGCGGGCCTTCTCGCGCATGGCCCTGAGGGTGGAGGGGTGCTGAAAAAGAGCCTCGGCCAGCACCTGCTGACAGACAGGAACCTCCTCGAAAAGATGGTGCGCACGGCAGGGATAGGCCCGGACGATACGGTCGTGGAGATAGGGTCGGGCCGGGGTGACCTTGCGCGCTCTATCGCGGGCAAGGCCCTGCTTGTGTACGCGATAGAGATCGACAGGCGCTTCGAGGAGGCCCTTGCGGCCCTCGGCAGGGAGCTTCCCAAGGTGCGGGTCGTCTTTTCCGACATCATGCGGGTAAGCATAGCCGGCCTCACGGGGGGCCGCAGGGTGACGGTGATGGGCAACATACCCTATTACCTGACGGGGGATATCCTTTTCAAGCTCCTCGATGAAAAGGCGTGCGTCAAGGGGGCTTACCTGACCATGCAGAAGGAAGTGGCGGAAAGGATCGTCAGCCCCGCGCACAGCCGGAGCTACGGCGCTATCTCGGTCATATTCAGGCTGTACGCGGCGGTGAAGATGCTTTTTCTCCTCAAGCCCGGCCTCTTCATACCCCCTCCGAAGGTAGAGAGCGCATTTATTTCCATCGTCTTCAAGGACGCTGAGGCGGCCGACCGGGGGCTGATCGAGTTCGTCAAGCGTTCCTTCCGCTACAAGAGGAAGTACCTGCGCAGTTGCCTTGCAGGGGAGTACGGACCGGGCGAGATCGACGCCCTTTACGCCCACATGGGGTTTCCCCCTTCCGTAAGGGCGGAGGAGATCGAGCCGGAGGGCTTCGTCGAGATGTACCGGTTCTTCACCGGAAGGCGGGCGGCTTGAAGGGCGTCGTAGGCTTCACAACGACCATCCCCGTAGAGGTGATCTTCGCCGCGGGGTTGAGGCCGTGCGACCTGAACAACGTCTTCGTCACCCACACCGACCCGATGCACTACATTGCACTCGCCGAGCGGGACGGCTTCCCCAGGAACATGTGCGGTTGGATAAAGGGCATCTATGGAGTTGTCGTAGAGTCAAAGGTTGATTCGGTCATCACCGTCCTCGAAGGCGATTGCAGCAACACCAGGGCGCTGGCGGAGGTGCTCGCCTACAGGGGCGTCGCGACGGTCGCCTTCTCCTTCCCCTACGACAGGCGGAGAGAGAGCCTGGAAAGGGAGATGGGAAGGCTCATGGATGCCTTCGACGTGGACGCGGGGGGCGTCGCAGAGGTGGGCGCGCGCCTTACGGAAGTGCGCCGCAGCCTTGCCCTTATCGACCGGATGACCTGGCAGGACAGGGTAGTCAGAGGCACGGAAAACCACCTGTGGCAGCTTTGCGCCTCCGACATGGAGGGGGACTACGAGGCATACGGCGCGAAGGCGGCCGCCTTCATCGAAGAGGTAAAGGGCAGGCAGCCGCACCAGGGCATACCCATCGGGTATATCGGCGTGCCGCCCATCAGCCCGGACCTCCACGCCTTCGTCGAGTCCAGGGGCTGCCGCATCGTCTTCAACGAGGTGCAGCGCCAGTTCGCCTTGCCTTATTTCGACGGCGACATCATCGACCGCTACCTCCGCTACACTTACCCTTACGGCATACTCGCCCGCCTCGCCGACATCAGGGCGGAGATCGCACGGAGGGGCGTCGTCGGGGTGATCCATTACGTCCAGGCCTTCTGCCACCGCATGGTGGAGGACATCATATTGAGGGACGCCCTCGGCGTCCCCGTGCTCACCCTGGAGGGCGACCCACCGCAGCCCATCGACACGAGGACGAAAACGCGGCTGGAGGCCTTCGCCGAGATGCTCAAAGGACAGGTGGATGGAGAGGGTTAGAAGGCTTATAATGAACAAGGAAGAGATCGGCTTTTTCAAGGCCGTCCTCGATTCCTATGAAGAAGCGGCCCTGCTCACCGTGATCGACGGCAGAAGCGGCGCAGTCGAGCTTATCTACCCGGAGGCCGCGCACGAGGTAGTGGCGTCCATCATGGCAGACATGGAGCGCGACGGGGTAGTATTCAGGGAGGCTTAAGCATGTTCGACGAGACGAAGGTGCTCGCGGCGTTGACGGCCGGGGGTGGGATCTACGGGGAGACTTTCGAGGAGGAGACCGCATCGACCCTCATCCAGGTCGAGTCGGAGAAGATCGAGAAGCTCGAAAAGGGCGTCGATTCGGGGGTGGCCTTGAGGGTCATCGTCCCCTGGCAGACCTTTTTCGGCTCGACGAACTCCCGCGAAGAGGACCGCCTCATCGACATCGCACGGGAGCTTAGCCGGGGCGGGCCCGGGACAAACGGCGCCGCCGCCGGGGAGCGCGTCCCGCCACGCTATCCTTTCATTATAACGGCCCGGCCCGATGAGGTCGATCTGCGGGAAAAGATCGACCTGGTGCGGCGGGTCGAGTCCGCGGCCCGCAAGATGGAAAAGCGGATCAGGCAGGTGAAGGTCCTATACCGGGACGCCAGACAGCGCGTCAGGATCGCAGGGAGCGACGGGATGCGCGTCGAGGACGACAGGACGCAGCTCGTACTGACCCTCCTCGTCGTGGGCGAGGAATCCGGCGAGCTACAGACCGCGTACGAGGCGATAGGCGGCTTCTGCGGGTTCGAGCTCTTCTCCGACGAGCGCGTTGAGCGGTTCGTGAAAAGCACGGTCGAGCGGCTTTCCGGGCTGCTCGACGCCCGCGAGGCGCCTATGGGCACGCGGACGGTCGTCCTTGCGTCGGAAGCGGGGGGCACCATGATACACGAGGCGATAGGCCACGGCCTGGAGGCAGACCTTGCCATGGAGGGCCTTTCCTGCTACAAGGGGATGCTCGGCCAGGCGATAGCCGGCCCACTGATCGACGTGGCGGACGACAAGACCCTGCCGTTCAGGCGCGGCACCTACGCCTACGACGACGAGGGGACGCCCTCCCAGAGGACCGTCCTCGTGGAGAAGGGCATTTTGAAGAATTATCTCTTCGACCGCTTCTACGCCATGAAGTACAATATGCCTTCAACTGCGAACGGCAGACGCGAATCGTACCGCTTCAAGCCCATCCCGCGGATGAGCAACACCCTGATCCTGCCGGGCAAGGACGACCCGGAGGCGATCATCAGGTCCGTTGACAAGGGGCTGCTCGTCAAAAAGATGGGCGGCGGGCAGGTCGATACGGTCCGGGGGGATTTCGTCTTCGAGATACAGGAGGGCTACCTGATCGAGGACGGCCAAGTTGGGCCTATGGTGCGCAACGCCACGATGATGGGCAACGGCCCGAAGGTGCTGAAAGAGATTGACATGGTGGGGAACGATATAGGCTTCGGGATAGGGACGTGCGGCAAGGATGGGCAGGGGGTACCCGTCGCGGACGCGCAGCCTACTCTAAGAATGCCAGAGATTATAGTGGGAGGCAGAGGGTAGAAGGGGCCGTGATCCTTTCGCGCCTTTCGTGTCGTTTTTTCGGGCGCGAGTCCTCACATACACAAAAAGTATGCTGCGGTTCGCTTCCTCGAAAAGCAACACGAAATCCATCGAAAATCTCCCGGCCCCTTTAGGCCGCAAACCGCCATATGCCGTTGTTTAATCCTCAATCCTTTTACCGGTGCGCCGACAACGGATAATCCAATTCTGAAAGGCTAGATTTTACTCGACTGAGCCAATAACCAGTGTTACAATCGGTGATAATTGCGGGAACATGGGAGTGAGTTTGTGAAGAAAGGACAAAGGGCAGGCTATTCACCTAACGCAACGAATGAAACAACGCCCCCGCCTCTTCACGCTCATCCCTTGTATTCATGAAGGTGCCATGTGGCAGAGAGTAGCCCCAGATGGAAAGATCTTCATCCTTATGAAAAGGTAAAATATGTCGCACAAATCCTGGCTATTTGAGGAGGACTGTTTCTTCTCGGTCTTAACGTTTACCAAGTCAGGCTATTGTCTGAGTCGAATGACATTAATCGGCATGTCTATAGCTCCATCTTCCCATTAGAAGTTCAAGCTGATTTGGTCGATTGGGTCGATGCTAACCCCTTGGTTATTAAGCTGAGACTGACCAATATTATCCAACGCAGAATGGAACTTCACATATGGATACCCCAAGTTCTTGGTACCCGACCCTATGTTGTGCAATCTGATTTTGGCAACACGACAATCCAACTGTTTAAAGGAAACGGGAAGATACCGGCGGCTAGGCCCGGTCTAGACCATCAGTTAATCTTGAAACCTTCGGAAAGCTGCATTCTAGAGATACAGACAGGGCTCGATACCCATGTTGATCACGCCAAGGACGGTGTTCTTGATCGTAAGCTCGAGATAAAGCCCTTTTTAGCAATCCCTGTGTGGCTGAAGTCCTTCGGTCAGTTCGACACAAAGATCATACTCCTGTGTTTTGCAAGGGACAAGATGCGGTCACTGAAAATTACCTCCGATGTGTTGCCAGATATTGGTAACGATAGTCTTTTGAAGATAGTACGTATCAGGCGGAGTCAGCTCAACGTGCCTGCCCCTGTAAGGTGAACAGCTATGCGCGTTTCATCCGTTACAACGGCCGGCGGGGTCATATGGGGTCGGGTCTTGTAATCACACACTGCTTCTTGTGACAAAGACCCGCGTTACAGTGAGCTTCTACCCATTATGCCTTTCAAGCGATAATCATCACTTTCAACCATATCAGGCAATGCCGCACTTGCAGGTATACGCGGTAAGGCTCTCGCGGCCGGAGAGATTTTCGATGAATTTCGCGTTGTTTTTCGACGGCGCGCGACGGAGCATACTTTTTGTATGTGAGGAGGCGCGCCGAGAAAACGACACGAAAGGCGCGGAAGGATCACGGCCGCCAACAACGCAATATACCCGGTCGCTTGACAGCGACCGGGTATATTGCGTATAGTAAATAAATCAAATCCTCCTTGGGAAGGCTTATGAGCTGGAACAGATTATGTATAATGGGCGGCCCCGCTAAAGGGGCGCACTAACCCGTTACCACCATAATCTTGAAAAGGAGGAATTATTGAAGACAATCGCAGAAATAAACGAGAAGATCAAGAAAGGCCTGGCCGTGGTCGTCAACGCCGAGGAGATGGCCGATATTGTCGATGAAAAGGGGACAAAGGCGGCCGCCGAGACCGTTGACGTGGTGACTACAGGGACCTTCGGGCCTATGTGCTCCAGCGGGATGTTCCTCAACCTGGGCCACTCGAAGCCGAGGATAAAGATCGGCGGCGGGACGTGCACGCTCAATGATATTCCCTGCTATACGGGCCTGGCTGCGGTCGATATCTACGTCGGCGCGACGGCCATGGCGGACGACGACCCCCGCAATAAGGTCTATCCCGGCAGCTTCAGCTACGGCGGCGGCCACGTGATCGAGGACTTCGTGGCAGGTAAGGACCTCAAGCTCGTGGCGACCGCCTACGGGACGGACTGCTATCCGAGAAGGAAGATCGAGACTTACATAAACAAGGAGACGGTGAACGAGGCGCAGATTTTCAACCCGCGCAACTGCTACCAGAACTACAACATAGCGGTCAACCTATCCGAGAGGGTGATCTATACGTACATGGGCGTTTTGAAGCCGAACCTGGGCAACGCGAACTATTGCAGCGCCGGCCAGCTTTCTCCGCTGCTGAAAGACCCTAAATACCGCACCATCGGCATGGGGACGCGCATCTTCCTGGGCGGCGGGGTAGGCTACGTCGCAGGCCACGGCACTCAGCACAACCCCGGCGCCCTGCGCAGCCCCGACGGCCTGGTGCGGGCGCCCGCCGGGACGCTCGCAGTGACGGGCGACGCCAAGCGGATGGACCCCCGCTTCCTTGCAGGGGCGAGCTTTACGGGCTACGGGGCGACGCTCATCGTCGGCATCGGCATCCCCATTCCCGTCATCGACGAGGAGATGGCCTATTTCACCTCCAGGAGGGACAAGGACCTCTTCACCCAGATCGTCGATTACGGGGGCGATTATCCGGAGCGGATACCGAACAGCCTGGGGGAGGCGAGCTACGCGGAGCTCAAAAAGGGCACGATAAAGGTGAACGGGAAAGAAATCCGCACCTTCCCCATTTCGAGCTATCCGAAGGCGAAAGAGATAGCCGACCTCTTAAAGGAATGGATAAAGGCGCGCAGCTTCTTCCTCGCAAGTCCCGTGGAGCCTCTGCCGGGGCCCGACGCCAAGATAAAGGTGCACACCCTGGAGGAGCGCAAACCCAGGCGGCACGCCTAGGCGCCCCCCGGGGCGAACGTGCGGGCCTTCGGCGGCCTTATGGCTGCCGAAGGCCTTTTTTATTTATCAAAGATGTCTTGCACAATTGGCCGGCTTCGACGTATAATCCGTTATGAGCTATCCGCTGCCGGAAGGGGAGGACTTGAGAAGGGCCATCAAATGGATATCGGCCGCCCGCGAGGAGCGGCACGGGCAGGCCCTCTACCGCCTGGTGGAGGAGGCTGTCTTCAAGTTCGACCTTTCCCCCAAGGACGCCGAGTTCCTTACCAATTTTTTCAGGCAGGACGCCGCGCCTTAAATAGCGGGCCCGCGAGCCGGCGTTATCCCTTGAGTGCCTCTTCGATTGACGCAACTGGCGTGCGTACGCGCACGTCGAAGGCCGCCATCACCTTCCCCATCTCCTCTGTCTCGTGGGCGGACAAGGCGCCGCCGCCCAAGGCGCTGCCGTAATAGCCGTTCGCCACTACCGTCGAGGCCGTTTCTATCCTGCGGAACAGGTCTTCCGCACGCCCGGCCTGGAGGTAGATGCTCAGGTCGTTTATAAAGAGGATGTCCCGGCCGGCCGCGCCGTACGCATCGAAAAGCCCGTCGATCTTTGCCCTGTTCTCTTCCGCGACGCCCAGTGCTTCCGCCCCCGTCCGCGAGGTCAGCCTGGGGGCGCGGATGTCCGCGGCGAAATAGGATACACCTTCCGGAGGGGGCGCGAGCTTCCCGCCGACGCCCTGGAGGCCGCGCCTGGCTGCGATTTCGGGAGGGATGTCAGGGGCCATGTCGATGACTGCGATGCGGCCGGAAAGGCCGCCCGCGCACAGGGCATGGAGGAGCGTCATCGTGAGCGTCGTCTTGCCCGTGTTGACGTCCCCAGCGATGATAATCTTCTTGCCTATGATGTCCGATGAAGCGATCAAGGTATGTCTGTTTCCGGCGTACCCGCCCCTTACAGGCCCAGCTTCCGAAGGCGCGCCGCGGCCTCCAGGATGCGCTCTTCCGGGGCGGTTATGGAGACCCTGAAATAGCCCTCGCCCTCTTCGCCGAAGCCGCTTCCGGGGGTGACGACGACGCCCGTCTTCTCGATGAGCATCTCGGCGAAGGCGGCCGACGTGTAGCCCTGCGGCACGTGCGCCCATATGTAGAAAGTGGCCCGGGGCTTGCGCACCCTGATGCCTGCGGAAGCGAGGCCGTCTACGGCCAGGTCGCGCCTCCTTTGAAAAATCTCCTTCACCTCGCGCACGCAATCCTGGCTGCCCGACAGCGCGGTGACGGCCGCCTCCTGGATGGCGAGGAAGACCCCTGAGTCGATGTTCGTCTTCAGCTTTCCGAGGTTCTCGATGGCCGCTGCGCTGCCCACGGCGAAGGCGACCCTCCAGCCCGTCATGCAGTATGTCTTGGAGAGGGAGAGGAACTCGATGGAATAGCGCTTTTCCCTGTCGAACTCCAGGATGCTCTTTGCCGTGTAGCCGTCGTAGGTCAGCTCGCTGTATGCAGCGTCGTGGCAGATGAGGATGTCGTATTTGCGGGCGAGGTCGATCGCCTTTTCGTAGAACGCGTCGTCCCCGTAGGCGCCCGTCGGGTTGTTCGGGTAGTTGAGGAAGCAGATCTTCGCCTTTTTCTTCATCTCTTCCGGGATATCGTCGAAGACGGGGCGGAACTCGTTCTCTTCCCGCAGGGGCATGATGTAGGGCGTCCCCCCGGCAAGGAGCGACATGACCTTGTATACGGGGTATCCGGGCGATGGGATGAGGGCTGTGTCGCCTTCCCCCAGGTATGCCCAGGGCAGGTGGGCTATGCCTTCTTTGGAGCCGATGAGGATGAGCACTTCCCTGTCCGGGTCGAGCTGCACGCCGTACCGCTTGAAGAACCATTCGGCCGCTGCCCGCCGCAGGGCGGGCGTCCCCTCATAGTCTGGATATCTGTGGTTCTTCGGGTTCTTCAGCGCCTCCTGCATCGCCTTCACGATATGGGGCGGCGTGGGGATGTCCGGGTCTCCGACGCCCAGATCGACGAGGTCGATCCCCCTGGCGCGCGCCTCCGCCTTCTTCTTGTCGATACGGGCAAAAAGGTAGGGCGGGACTTTCTCGACTCTCGGCGCAGGCTTCGGCATGAACGGTCCTTTCTTCGCTCTATTTCGGCGCGTCTTTGAGATAATATGAATAGGACGTTTTCTACCTAAAGTAAAGGAAAATCTGCCTGCGCATCCCGACCGGATAGACCTGACGCTCCGCCGCAGGCGGCTGGTATGGGGCGCAGCGATGACGGTCTTTATCGTGTGGGCTCAAAAAAGATTGCAAAGGACATCGCCGATTCATATGATATCTGAGGGACGCACGCCATGGCCAGGCTGAAGTGGATATCCGTAACGCTTCTTGCGCTTTGTCTTTTTCAATGCGCCGGCGCCTATAGGGAAAGCATTTTCAACGGCAAGATAGCCCTCAACACGGAGGAATACGCGCGTGCCAGGCAGGATTTCCTGAAGGCCGCCCAGGTAAGCCCGGACGCCCGCTCGTACGCCTACGCTGCGACGGCGAGCTACAAGATGCACGACCTCCCGGAAGCGCAGCGCCTGATTGGAGAGGCGGAGAGGCTCGACGGCAAGACGTATATGATATTGCGCATCCGCGGCTACAAGGCCTTGATACTCCTTGCCGAAGGCAGGCAAAAGGAAGGGCTGGACGCCCTCAGGGACTACCTGGCTGTCTACGAGAGGGCCTTCCCCCTGGGGACGGTGCGCGACGTGGAGCGCATGGCGCAAACCGGCCGCGTGGACCTGCTCCGCCTCGAAAAGCTGCTCGACGAGCAGATCACGACGTACGAGAACGACCTCGAGCAGTACTGGGGCACAGGGACGGGCTGGTTCGGCCAGAGGACTTCGGCCACGGCAGTCATAGGCGGCGGCCATCCGTAGGCCGTCCCGGGCAGGAGGGAAGACGGCTTAAGGGATGTCCTCCTGGAGGCAACGGCTTGCCTGTGCTGTCACTCGATAAGGCGATACGTTTATTTCTGCTGCATACATTCATCATTTAAGGGGGACTGTCATGAAGATCATAAGTAGAAGGGATTTCCTTAAGGCGTCGGCAGCCGCCGGGGTGCTGATTCCGGCCGGCCAGGCGTTGTCCAGGGTCGCTTACGCGAAGGCGCTCGCTCCCGTCCAGCTACCCAAGCCTCAAACGACGGGCGGCAATCCGGCGCTCGGTCTGTTGGAGAAGAGGTCTTCCAGCCGCGACTTCGCCCCGCAGCCCCTGCCTGTCGTCGTGCTTTCGCAGCTCCTCTGGGCGGCCTTCGGCATCAACCGCCCCGACGGCAAGCGCACCGCGCCTTCCGCCCGCAACAGGCAGGAGATCGACATCTACGTCGCCGCGCCCGAGGGCGCTTATCTCTACGAGCCGAGGGGTAACTTACTGAAGCCTGTCGTGGAAGGCGACATACGGGACCTCACGGGCACCCAGCCGTACGTGAAGACCGCGGCCGTCAACCTCGTCTACGTCGCAGACACGGCGAAGATGGACAAGGCGCCCCCCGACCAGATGGCACTCTGGATGGGCGCCGACACGGGCCTCATAGCGGAGAACGTCTACCTCTTCTGCGCCGGGGAGGGGTTTGTGACGGTGGTGCGCGCGCTCATCGACAGGCCCGTTCTGGCGAAGGCCCTCAAATTGCGCCCGGAGCAGACGATCACGCTCTCCCAGTCGGTGGGGTATCCTAAAAAGGCGTAACCCACGCAAAAAGGCGCCCGGAAACGGCGGTTTCACGCTGGGCGGGCAGTAGCTGTTACAGCGCTTTTAGGCGTTGTCCCCCAAATGGGGCGGCCCCACAGCCCCATCCGGGGGATTCGTTTGACTATCATCGCTTCGAAATAATGCTGATGAGGTATTGACAGTGTTAATACTATAGCATATACTAGGAGTATGAAGACTGCGATATCCGTCCCTGACGATATCTTTAAAGAGATCACTGAAGTGACGAAGGAATGCAAGTGTTCCCGCAGCCATGTCTTTGTCATGGCGGTCATGGAGTTTCTTGATAGAAGGAAATCGAGGAAACTGCTGGAGGCGCTGAACAAAGCTTACGGGGGCGATGAGACTGCGGAAGAGACCGACGTAAGACGCAGGGCCAGGGCTTATTATGCAAAACAGGTTCGAAGGGAGCCCTATTGAGCTCAACCATCCGGCAGGGCGACATATTCTGGTTAGACCTCGAAGAGCCGGTCGGCTCGGCGCCCGGTTTTCGGCACCCCTTCGTTGTTATACAGAATAGCGTTTTCAACGCGAGTCCACTCAAAACGGTTGTACTCTGCCTCCTCACCTCCAACCTGGAGAGGGCGAAGGCGCCCGGCAACGTGTTGCTCCGAAAAGGCGAAGCCAATTTACCAAAGGCCAGTGTAGCCAACATCACGCAGATCATAACCGCGAACAAATCCGACCTCGTTGAAAAAATCGGCTCCCTGCCGCCCGAACGCCTCGATCAAATCCTGGACGGTGTGAGCCTCTTGCTCTCGCCAAGAGAATTGTAACAGACCGAGCCGAATCCGGCCTTGTATCATCTTCGATGTTATGTTCCCACGTATGATCCTGAAAGTACTATATTTTTGCTCGACCTGGTAGATAGCAAGTGTTACAATCCGTGGTGATTGCCGGAACAAGGGTATGGGCTACTCTATGGGAATATGGGAGGCCGCAAGTGAATGAAACGGGGAGGGTTGATTGCATTAGAACGTCAATTGTTAGCCATCACCATCGCCTAACGGAGGGTTCGTTTGAGCTTTTCATGAGGCCCGAGTTGTTCCTTCAAGTGTCGAACGTTAAAGAGCGTTCATTCCTCGTTTCGTGTTACAGGGGCGAACGAGATACGAGACTTGATTTATTCTACTCGAAATCACACGAGATCATTTCGTATTTCTTAATCGCAATAAACGTTGCCACGCTTGGTCATTTCACCTGGGATTTCAAGGCCATACCAGCCGCTCCCTATCTGTTTCTCGGTGCTCGTCAGCACAACAAGGGATTCTTGTTTACAGAGGCTCCAAGATATGTCTTTAGCGGAGACCTCATAGAAATGACCAAGGCACTGGCCTGGCGCACCTTACAACTATTATTGGCACTAGGTAAGGAGCAGGACGAAAGGCTTAGAACTGAATATACTAAAGGTCTTTGCAATTTCCATAATGGCTTCTTTGACATTGAGTTCCTCAATGAGGCATTTGGCAATTTCTACAGGGCGTTTGAGTTTTTTTGTACTTCAAAAATACTTAAGACCAAAAAACTATCGAACGAGAAAAAGCAACTTAGGACTGTGTTATCTGAGTTTGGCCTTAGTGAGCCAGTTTTGGAGGCGTTTGACGAAGTGTATATGATTCGATGCAACCAAGCGATGCACGCTCAAAGACGGTTAGAGTCCATCGATAGAGATGCTGTCCTTTGCATAAAAGTATTCCTTGACTCTATTATGCACAGATATTATCAACCAATTTGGGAAAGCATTTAAAAAGATGAACAGTCAGGCGGCGCAACGAATCGCCAATAAGTGGGGTTCCAGTACATCTCCCCTTACCCTGCTTTGGCATCGTGATGTTGAAACGAAACTTGTTTACCCGTTTATAGTGTTGGTAGGTGGATTATGCACGGTTTTTCTCCGGCCGGAGGGATTTTCGATGGATTTTTCGTTGTTTTCGATGGCGCCCGACGAAACTATACTTTAACAGTATGTTGAGGAGGCGCGCCGAGAAAACGGCGGAAAGGCCGCGGAAAGACCCCGGCCGCACATGCATGCAAGCAAAATCATAGGCCAGTCTCCCGGCCTATGATTTTGCTTGAAACGCGCATCCGCCAAATCGTAGAATATTGTCATGCCAACAACTCGCTCCAAGGAGTTATACGACCACGCTGTCTCTCTGCTCCCGTGCGGCGTCAACAGTCCCGTCCGCGCTTTTCGCTCTGTCGGCGGGCAGCCGTTCTACGTAGACCATGCCAAGGGGCCTTACCTTTTCGACGTGGACGGCAACCGTTACATCGATTTCGTCTCGTCCTGGGGGGCGATCATGCTGGGCCACGCGGACGACGGCCTGACTACCGAGATACAGGCGGCAGTCGCTGACGGAACGTCCTACGGCGCGTGCCACCCCTACGAGCCTGCCCTGGCCGCCGCAATCATAGACGCCTTCCCCTCCATCGAGATGGTGCGCCTTACGAGCTCCGGCACGGAGGCCGCCATGAGCGCGATCAGGCTCGCAAGGGGCGCGACGGGCAAGGCAGGGGTCATCAAGCTCAGGGGCTGCTACCACGGGCATGTTGACAGCTTACTTGTGAAGGCGGGGTCCGGTCTGGCGACCTTCGGGATGCCGGACAGCGCGGGCGTGCCGGCCGACCTGGCGAAGCACACGTTCGTGGCGGAATTCAACCATATAGACAGCGTCAACAGGATAGTGAAGGACGAAGCGGACATCGCCTGCCTGATCATGGAGCCCGTTATGGGCAACATGGGGGTGATCCTACCCGCAAAAGGGTTCCTTGAGGACGTCCGCGATATCTGCTCCCGGAGCGGCATCATCCTTATATTCGACGAGGTCATCACGGGGTTCCGGGTCGCTTACGGCGGCGCGCAGGAGCTGTACGGCGTAAAGGCGGACCTTACCTGCCTGGGGAAGATCGTAGGCGGGGGGTTTCCCATCGGCGCCTTCGGCGGCAGGCGCGACCTGATGGAGAGGCTGGCCCCCCAGGGGGACGTCTACCAGGCGGGGACGCTCTCCGGCAACCCCGTAGCGGTAAGGGCCGGCCTTTACACGCTCAGGCGGCTCAGGGAAGCGATGCCTTACGAGGGCCTGCGGGCCGCCCTCGCGCACGTCGCAGCGGAGGTCTCCCGCATCGCGTCGGGCGCGGGCGTTCCGTACGCTGTAAACGGCCTTACCTCCATGTTTACAGGTTTTTTCAACCGCCGCGACGTAGTCGATTACGAGACTGCCTCCGCCTCCGACAGCCGCCTTTACGCGGCCTTCTTCAGGGCAATGCTGGGCGAGGGCGTCTTCTTCGCGCCGAGCCAGTACGAGGCGGCGTTCCTC
>Ga0326728_10013582_pt1 | contig 17629 bp, 16 predicted proteins | sample MB3enrmetagenome_FD_207602 | JGI IMG/M metagenome (GOLD analysis project Ga0326728, IMG submission 207602) | Lab enriched peat soil microbial communities from McLean, Ithaca, NY, United States - MB31MN | ecosystem: Environmental > Terrestrial > Soil > Wetlands > Peat | place: USA: New York... | reverse complement strand
CGGCTAGGGTTTACACTCATCATATAATGACCGAGATTTAAGCAAACTTCGCGCCACGCCAAACACAACGCACACAGGCTTACGCCATACCCGTTGGCAAAAATATGGGCGCGGTTTCAGGATATCGAAGAGTCTAACAAACTCCGTTACAATTCCTGGCCCTATCGCTTCAAGCCGCCGCTAGATCGCGCAGTTGCGACACGCCCACGGTCAGCTTGGCAAGAGTGAGCCCCTGGCCCTCGATCATCCCCGCAATGCTCGCTGCCACGCGGGAAGCGGGGCCCTCATTTAATTGTCTCCAAGCTTCGAACTCGCCCCTGGCTGCCGGATGCTCGATAATGCTCCTGGCAAGAGCGCGCTGCGCGGAGGAGGCGGCGGCAAGGCTGCTGTTCACGGCCAGCCGGTCGAAATAACCGGCGCCCGCAAGCGCCTCGCTGGCCGATGCAAGCGCGTCTAAGTGGAACGCATCGCGGATCGCAAATATTATGCGGGCGGCATCCGGAACGGGCACCTTCATCGTACCGGCAACCCGCACGGCATCGAGCGCTTGAGCCAGCGGTCCCAATGTGGCCACGCGTTTTGCGAGCGTGTCGGGGAGCCCCTCATCCTTAAGGCGCCTCTCCTCGTCCTGCAGCCGGCCTTGCGCCTCTGCGGGAAGCGCTGCCGCCAAATTCATCGCCAGACATTCTGCGCCGTCGCGATAGCGCGCAATCTCGGGTTCGAGGCTCTCCTCCGACAGGCCGTGGCGCAAGAACCAAGCCGTCTGACTGCGAAGCAAGTCTTGCACCTTCCTGTAGAGCAGCAGCTGCTTCTGGCCCTCGATCATGCCGTCGAGCGCATCGATGCCGGCATAGACCGCGCCGAGCCCATAGACTGCCATCACGGCAGCGAAGGCGTAAGCTATGTCTTCCGGCGTGTTTCCGGTCTCCTCCACAAGGCGGACCACAAAGGTCGGTCCGCCACTATTGACGATATCGTTTGTGAGACTCGTGGCGATGATCTCCCGCCGCAGCGGGTGGTGCGCGATCTCGCTGGCGAAGCGCTCCCGCATCAGCGGCGGGAAATAGGCGGACAGCGCGCGGCCGAGATGGGGATCGTCCGGTACCGTGGAGACGGCAAGATCGTTGTTGAGGTCGATTTTCGCGTAGGCGAGCAGAACCGCAAGCTCCGGCCGCGTCAGCGGCTTGCCGGCGGCGCTGCGCTCTGCGATGGCGGCATCGGAGGGGAGGTTTTCGAGCGCCCGGTCCAGCCGGCCTTCCTTTTCGAGCCGCTGCATAAGCCGCTGCTGAAAGCCGAGATCGGCAAGGCCATCCTTCTCGGCGAGGCTAATGGCCAGAGTTTGCAGATAGTTGTTGCGAAGCACGCTCGCGGCCACCTCGTCCGTCATCGCGGCGAGCAAGAGGTTGCGCGACGGGATATCGAGCTTGCCCGCAGCGGCCGCAGCGCCGAGCGCGATCTTGATGTTGACCTCGGCGTCGGAGGTGTTGACGCCCGCGGAGTTGTCGATCGCATCGGTGTTGATCCTGCCGCTCAGAAGCGCGAATTCGATCCGCCCGCGCTGGGTTACGCCAAGATTGGCGCCCTCCCCGATCGCCTTCGCGCGTAGGTCTTTCGCGGCCGCGCGGATCGCGTCGTTGGCCTTGTCGTTCACCTGTGCATCGGTCTCGGCGCTGCTGCGCACATAGGTGCCGATGCCGCCGAACCATAAGAGATCGACAGGCGCCTTGATAATCGCCGCCATAAGCTCGGCAGGCGTGACCACGGCTCCAAGCCCAAGCAGCTTCTGCGCAACACCGGGCAGCGAAATATACTTCTCGCTCCGGCTGTAAATGCCTCCCCCTTTGGAGAGCTTGGACCTGTCGTAATCCTGCCAGCTCGATCGCGGCAGATCGAAAAGCCGCTTACGCTCCTCGAAGCTTAGCGCAGGGTCCGGATCGGGATCGATGAAAATGTCGCGGTGATCGAAAGCGGCCACGAGCTTGATCGCCTTGGACAAGAGCATGCCATTGCCGAACACGTCGCCGGACATATCGCCGATACCGGCAACGGTGAACGGCGTTGCTTGAATATCGATGTTCATCTCCCGGAAATGGCGCTTCACCGCCTCCCAAGCGCCCCGCGCCGTGATGCCCATCTTTTTGTGGTCGTAGCCCGCAGAGCCGCCGCTCGCAAAGGCGTCGCCAAGCCAAAAATTGCGGGAGAGCGCAATCTCGTTGGCGATGTCCGAGAATGAGGCTGTGCCCTTGTCTGCCGCGACCACGAGATAAGGATCGTCTCCATCCCGGCGCACGGTATCGGCCGGGGGCACGGCCTTGCCCTGCACGAGATTGTCGGTGATCGATAAGAGGCTTGAGACGAAGGACTTGTAGCACGCAACGCCTTCGGCTTGGACGGCCTCGCGGTTCGCCCTCGGCAAAAAACGCGGCACGAAGCCGCCCTTTGCGCCTTGCGGCACGATGACGACATTCTTCACCTGCTGCGCCTTGGCGAGGCTCGAAATCTCGCTACGGAAATCCTGCGGCCGGTCCGACCAGCGGAGGCCACCGCGCGCTATCGGGCCGCGGCGCAAGTGGATCGCCTCGAAGCGGGGCGAATAAACGAAAACCTCTGCGAACGGCTTGGGAGCGGGTAGCCAACCGATCTCGCCGCTTCGCAGTTTGAAGGCGATGGTTTCGGGCGGGTTTCCATCTTCGCCCCGGTGGTAGAAATTGGTGCGCAGCGTGGCGTTCACCAGCGCGAGGAGGTTGCGCAGGATGCGATCCTCATCGAGCACCGGAATTTCGTCGAGCGCGCGCGAGATGCGCTCCGAGATCCTGGCCCGCCCGGCGTTCCGGCCCTCCTCGTTCAACGCGTTCGCCGGGTTGAATAGGGTGTCGAACAGAGCGAACAAGTCCGCCGCAACGCTTGGATGCTTGTTGAGCACCTCCGATACGTAAATCGGGCCATGGGGCGCCCCTGTTTGCCGGTAATAGGCGCTATAAGCGCGAAGAAGCGCGGCCTGCCGCCAGTTGAGGCCGGCGCTAAGGATCAAGCCATTGAAGCGGTCGTTGGCAGCCGCATCGCTCCAAACCGCCAGAAATCCGTTTTCGAGATTTTCGCGCCGCGCCAAGAGTTCGGCGCCGCCGCCGTTCGAAAGACGCAAATCGCTATCGTGAAGGTAAACGAGGCGCGCCACCCCATCCATTTTGGGGGTAAGCTGGAAGGTCCGCTCGGAAATAACGTGGAAGCCGATATTCTCAAGGATCGGCACCCGCTTGGATAAAGTGAGCGGTTCGTCGAGCTGCTGCAGCGTGGCGCGCACGCTGTTGAGATTCGCTGGATCGTCCCGGTAAATATCGATGTCCGTATGCCGGTTTGGCCCGAGCTTCTCAAGGCGCTGGATGTCCTCTAGCGCGCGCTCCGGCCGGTTGGTCTCCTGATATCCGGCGGGAAATGCGTGCAGATATTTGCCGGCCAGAGCGTATCCGGCGCTGCCGTAATGCTTAAGAATAAGGCTGGAGAACTCGTCGCTCCAGTTGCGGACGATCTTTTCTACCTTCTTCTCCAGAGCGGCTTCCGCAGCATCCTTGAGCCCGGCATCGGTGCGCCAGATCACAATATGCGTACGGACCATAGGACCTTCGGGAAAGAAGGGCGTGAACGATTCGATGCGTCCGCCGAATGCCTCCTCGAGGCTATTCAAAATAGCGACGCGGACATCGGTGCTGTAGCGCTCGCGCGGAACGTAGACGAGGGCGGATATGAAGCGCTCGAACTCATCGCGGCGGATGAACACTCTCGGCCTCGGCGTCAGATCGATTTTGAGGATCTCGCCAGAGATCCTGGCAAGCTGATCCGCTGGAATTTGAAAAAGCTCGTCGCGCGGGAAGGTCTCCAGCACGTTGAGAAGCGCGCGCCCCGAATGGCTCTCGAGCGGATAGCCCAAACCGCGCAGCACTTTGCCGGCTTTCTCGCGAAGCAGCGGAATGTTGAGGGTGGAATGGTTGTAAACGCTCGCGGTAAAGAGCCCCGCCACGCGCAATTGGCCGGTGATCTTCCCGCTTTCGCCGTAAAGCTTGATGGCGATGACGTCCATGTGCGCACGGCGGTGGACCGTGGACTTGTCATTGCCCTTTGCAACGATAACGGGGGGCGACGCCAGGAAGAAGGCGCGGATCTGAGGCGTGAGCCTCGGTTGCGCGCTGCTTTGCCGCAAAACCGAAATATGAGCGCTGCGCAACAGCCCAAGCCCAGACTCCGCGATGGGCACAAGCTCGCTTGTATCGCCGCTGCCGGTATAGTCATATTCGCGGACGCCCAGGAATATGAAGTTATCGGCGGACAGCCAGCGCAGAAAGGCGATAGCCTCGGCGTTGGTCTCTGGCGCATCCGGGGGCGGATTCCGCTCGAAATCGGCAATCGCACGATGCAAGCGGGCGGTCATGGCTTCAAAGTCCGAGACGGCGGCTCTTACGTCCCCGAGAACCTTAAGAATGGTGCTGGCAAGCTCCTCTGGCGGCGGCAGCGGGCCGGTTTTGCGGATCTGGAGATGAATGAAGCTCTCGCGGGGCGCGCCGTCTGGAGCGGCACGGACTGGATCGAGGGCAATAAGCCGCCCTTCCCCATCGCGCCGGACCTCGAATATGGGATGGGCGACGAGTTCGGGAACAAGGCCTAGATCGTGAAGTGCGCCCACAACCGAGTCGAGAAGAAAGGGCATGTCGTCGTTGACGATATCGATCACGAGGAAGTCGCTATCCTTCAGCGAGCGGGCGTGCAGCACAGCTTTGGGCTCGCCGGGCATGCGAATGCGGAAGCTCTCGAAAGCATCGGCTGCAAGCGCCGCCAAGTCGGCCGTCTCGTAGGTCTCGATTTCAGCTATGTCGGCTTCATTGAAGAGCTCGTTTGCGAATTTTGCGGCGAACCCATCGCCAAGCTGGCTCGATAAGCTCTGGACAACCGCCGCGAGCTTGCTGCCTTCGGGCGTCCCGGACAGTAATGTCATCGTGCACGATCCTTGTTATGAACCTGGCGGGCCAATTCACGCAACGTAGCCGGAGCCCTTATATGGTGGGAAGGGTAATGCTAATCAGACCCCGTTGGCCTAGCCAACGGATGCCTGCTTAGGATTTTTCGTTTTCGCAGAGCTTTATCGCAAAACCGGGAAGGCCACTTTTGCGAACTCTGCTTAGGCCACCAAACCCGTTCGAGCTGGGGAGACCGCACCTGTGAACAAGAATGCACCCGTTATAGCGCTAAACCTTCCTGAAACTGGCCTCGAACCCGGGCTTCGCGATTATTTCCGGGTTTGCGAGGAGAAGCTCGGCTTTGTGCCCAACGTGCTCAAGGCCTATTCCTTCGACAATAAGAAGCTCAAAGCCTTCATCGATATGGTGGACGATCTGATGCTCGGCGAGAGCGGGCTATCGCGGCTCGAGCGGGAGATGATTGCGGTCGCGGTCAGCGCCATCAACCACTGCCATTATTGTCTGACCGCTCATGGCGCGGCCGTGCGCTACCGCTCGAACGATCCGATGTTCGGCGAGACGATCGGGCACAATTACCGTGAGGCGGAGCTTAACCCCAAGCAGAAGGCGATGCTCGATTTCGCCGTCAAGCTGACAGAGGCGCCGGAAAAGGTGGAGAACGCGGACCGCGACATGCTGCGCCAGCTCGGCTTTTCGGAGCGCGACATCTGGGACATTGCCGCGGTCGCATCCTTCTTCAACATGTCGAACCGGTTGGCCAGCGCCACCGGCATGCGTCCCAACGCCGAATATTACGGCATGGCCCGGACGAAAAAGGAGGAATAAGCGACTTTTCTTCCGCGCTCGCCGCGATCTTTATGTTACGGGTCGTTCGACAGCATTTCGCTGACTCTCGCGCCCATCCATTCCGGCTTCCATGGATCGCACGCGGGCTAATTGAGAGCGCGGGGTGCGGCTGGCATGTGTTTTTCGGCAACCGCGAGCTTCTCGGCCGCCGCCTTCACGGCAGCAATCGGTGTTGCGACCCTTAAGCAGATCAAAAGCTGGCGCGAGCTTGCTCTTGCAAGCATGCCGCTGCTGTTCGCGGTCCAGCAAGCCATCGAAGGCGCTCTCTGGCTGCAACTATCGGCCGGCAGCCGCGGGGAGGACGTCGCAGCCCTCTCATTGAGCTTTCTGGTTTTTGCCAAGGTCCTGTGGCCAGCTTATATCGCGCTGGCGGTGCTACCGGTCGAACCCGATCCTCACCGGAGGCAAGCCCTTTATGCCATAGCCATTTTCGGGTGCTCGCTCTCGCTCTATATCCTTGGCCGTCTTATCGGGAACCCAGCGTCCGCCGCCATCTGCGGGCACAGCATCGCCTACGGGGGCGAGGAGAGCGTCCTTTCCTGGCAGGGCCTTATCTATATACTGTGCACCTGTGCGCCGCTCTTGCTGTCTTCAAATAGAGCTGTCCAGAATTTCGGTGCCGCGATTCTGGTAGGCTTCCTGGTTACAGCCTATACCTATCTCGCGACTTTCATCTCGGTCTGGTGTTTCTTTGCTGCCGCCAACAGTTCGCTTCTGTACTTCTACTTCAAACGTGCCGCTTTTAGCGCGAGTTTCCAGCGCTGATGGGAGACGCTTGTCTCTTGCAATGGCCCAAAGCTGTGGCGTTTGCGCAATAGGCTCCAAATTTTCGTTCCGGCGCTCGTAGCCTTATAGGCGAACACTGTCTATACCTGGAGGGAATGGCAGATGCGATTCTCGCGCGGCAAGTGCGGAGCGGAGAGCGGACATGAAAAGAACGGCCTGGACGTCCAGCGTTGCTATCGCCGGCATCATGGCGTTGGAGTGCATTGTCGCAGGCCAGAGCCTGGCGGAGTGCCCGGCGAAAGAGCCTCCGCGTCCCGTTCATCGCACTTACATCCAGCGCGACGTCGTAGAGCCGGGCGTATACGAAGTCGGACGGAGCCCTGCCGTTTATGGCTGGATATGCAAACCGGGCGAGCCGCCGCGGCGCGTTCTGCTCCGGCCTTACAAGAACGCCACGCAGTTCCAGCGGCCCTATATAGCCTGGTCGCGCGAGCGCGTCACCGTCATCCCTGAACCGGATTGCTGAGCGCGCTCTAATCCGCGCGGATGTCCCAGCACTCGATGCCGCTTTTCTTGAGCCGCTTGCAGGCTGCTTTGGCTTGCGCTTCATCGGCGAACCGGCTTAAGCGGACGCGGAACATCGTCACCCCCGTCGGCAGCGAGACGGGCATGATGAATTCGGGGTGCGCTTTCAACGTTTCGGCGCCCAGCGCCTGTTTGACGCTTTGAAGGCGCTCCTTGGCCTGCTCCTGATCGGCGAACGCGCCGACTTGGACGTGAAAAGGCCCAGGCCAGTCGAGGCCGCGCGATTCCGCCGCAGCCGCCGCCGCCAGGGTCTGGGGCGCCTCGTCCCGGACTTCGGCTGCGCGAGCCGTCTGCACAGGTTTTGCGGGCCCGGCCTCCGCAATGGGATCGAGCGAGGCTGCCGCCAGCGGTATCACTTCGGGCTGACGCACAGTTTTGTAATGCACCGACACATTATGCTGGCCGGGCGCAGTCAATGCAGCCAACGTCTCGTTCCGCGAGATTTCCTGTGGCGGAGGCGGCACGTAGCCCGGACTGCGGCTTGCGGCCCTCTCCGCCTTGTCCTCGGGTTCGTCGGTTGTCATATCGGATGGCCGCTGCGCCTGCGCAGGCGATTCGGGCCTCGGTTTGCTGACCAGCCCCGCCTCGATCGATGCGAGAAGAATCGATATCGAAGTCGGGTCCGGTCTTCGCTTCAGGCGGGAATAAGCTCCTGGAAACTTAGAGGCTGCCGGACCGGCCGGAGCGGCTGCGTGCGCAACCCTGGCTGCCGCAGGCTTTTCAGTTTTCGGTGCAGGGGGCTCGGCAGGGGGGGCCTGCTTGACCGCCGCCACTTGGATCCCGGCCTTCCGCGCCGCAGTCTCGGTCAATGCTTTCGGCCATGCATTGTCGAGGATGTTCCGCATTGCTGCGTTTCGCGCGCCAGCCGAGGGGCCTCCCAGCACGACAGCAAGCAATCTCTTATCGCCGCGGCGCGCCGTCGCAATCAAATTGAAACCCGAGGCAGAGGTGAAGCCGGTTTTCATTCCTTCCATCCCCTGGTAGGAGAATAGAAGCGTGTTATGGTTCTTGAAGACTTGCCCGTCATACTGAAAGTATTTTGTTGCAAATACTTTACACCGTTCCGGATGATCGGCCAGAATGCTCTTCCCAAGTATGATGAGATCTTGCGCTGTGGTCTGCTGCTCGTCGTTTGGCAAGCCGGATGCATTGCGGAAAGTCGTATGCAGCATGCCGATCGTCCGCGCTTTTTGAGTCATCCGCCTTGCGAATTCCTCTTCGGAGCCTGCAAGCCCTTCCGCGACGGCGACCGCCATATCGTTGGCCGATTTGGTTACGATGGCGCCGATCGCATCGGCAACCGAGATCGTATCGCCTTCGGAAAGATCGAGCTTGGTCGGCGATTGATCGGCCGCATGCGCCGAGACCCTCAGCTGGGTGTTCATGCTGATTTTGCCGTCCCGCAGAGCGTCGAAAAGAAGGTATAAGGTCATTACCTTCGTGAGAGACGCCGGGTAACGCAGCTCGGTGGCATTTTTGGAATAAAGAATGCGGCCCGTATAAAGGTCGATAGCCATGCCCGAGGCCGGGGGCGAGTATGACGATGCGCGGTGCCGGTAATAGTGCCGCCGGGCGTCAGCGTCCGCTGTCACAAAAAGCAGGGCTGCCAAAGCGGTAAAGACAAGCACCGGCAGCTTCGGTGCAACTCGTAGAGTCAACCTAAGGTCCCTTTTCAGGAATGACATCGATTTTTGCCGGATCATCGGAGGCGCCTAAAAACCCCAAAAAATTGTCGTCAGCAAGGCAAGCGATCGCCGCGAATCATCGCTCTACCTCGCGTTGTGGACGCGTTAGCGTATACTATCGCGTGCGTTAACGCTCTCCTACCAGCGGCGCAGCCGGGCCAGGTGCCGTTAGATTTTAGAATATTCTACCGTTCCGCGGCTTTGCAGGCAGCCGGAATTGCCTGCCCCCTTCCAACGCGAGGAGCAAGCCATATATTCGGCTCGTGCTTACGTTTGCGGCTCTTGACAGACGAAACCGATAAACGGGAGTATGGAGGATGAGGGCTTCCATAGCCAAATAGGGTTGGATGCCCGCGGTTCCGCAGGCGCGAAACTTTTGGCTCGGTGACAGACTCTCGATGATCGTGGCTATGGCAGGCAATAACGGCTTCAAGGGCGAAAACGACCTCAAGACGGGGGTCGTTACAAAAACGCGCCCCAAGACCAAGCGCCCAAGCCTGTACAAAGTGCTTCTCTTGAACGATGATTACACGCCGATGGAGTTCGTGGTTTACGTACTCGAACGGTTCTTCAACAAGCACCGGGAGGAAGCAACCCGCATAATGCTTCATGTTCATCAAAAAGGCGTCGGTGTCTGCGGCGTCTACACTTATGAGGTTGCCGAAACGAAGGTGACGCAGGTGATGAACTTCGCCCGGCAACATCAGCATCCCCTGCAGTGTACTATGGAAAAGGAGTAGGTGCGGCAGTGCCATCATTCTCGAACAGCTTGGAAGAGTCGCTCCATCGCGCTATCGAATATGCGAACGACCGCCATCATGAATACGCCACGCTGGAACACCTCCTTTTGTCTCTCGTAGACGACCGCGATGCAGCCTCGGTCATGCGCGCCTGCAATGTCGATCTGGACCGGCTCCGTGCCAAATTGACCGATTTCATCGATAAGGAGCTATCCAACCTCATTCTCGACCAAGACGGCGAGGCGCAGCCGACTGCAAGCTTCCAGCGCGTCATCCATCGAGCCGTCGTGCATGTGCAGTCCTCGGGCCGAGAGGAGGTGACGGGCGCAAATGTGCTCGTTGCCGTTTTCGCCGAGCGCGAGAGCAACGCAGCCTTTTTCCTGACCGAGCAGGACATGACCCGCTTCGATGCGGTGAATTTCATCTCACACGGCATCTCGAAGCGCGCAGGCATGTCGGAGCCTCGCGGCATCCGGGGCGTCGAGGACGATTCGACGACCGTGGAGGGGGACGACGGCAAAAAGCGCAGCACCGACGCGCTTGAGGCCTACTGCGTCAATCTGAACCAGAAGGCGAAGGATGGGCGGATCGATCCGCTCATCGGGCGCGACAAGGAAATCGAGCGCACCATTCAGGTGCTTTGCCGCCGGTCGAAGAACAACCCGCTTTACGTGGGCGACCCGGGCGTGGGCAAGACCGCCATTGCCGAAGGGCTCGCGCGCAAGATCGTGCGCGGCGAAGTACCGCAGGTGCTCGCGAATGCGACGGTTTTCTCCCTGGACATGGGCACGCTGCTCGCCGGAACGCGGTACCGCGGCGATTTCGAGGAACGGCTGAAGGCTGTCATGAAAGAGATCGAGGCCTATCCGGGCGCGATCCTTTTCATCGACGAGATCCACACCGTGATCGGCGCCGGCGCGACCTCGGGCGGTGCCATGGATGCATCGAACCTCTTGAAGCCGGCGCTGCAATCGGGCGTGCTGCGCTGCATCGGCTCGACGACCTACAAGGAGTACCGCCAGCACTTCGAGAAGGACCGCGCGCTCGTCCGCCGCTTCCAGAAGATCGATGTCGCCGAGCCGACCGTCGAAGACGCCATCGAGATTATGAAGGGCCTCAAGCCTTACTTCGAAGACTTCCACAACATCAAATATACGAACCAGGCCATCAAGTCTGCCGTCGAGCTATCGGCGAAATACATCCACGACCGGAAGCTTCCCGATAAGGCCATCGACGTGATCGATGAGACGGGCGCGTCGCAGATGCTGCTGCCGCCGTCGAAGCGCAAGCGGACCATCGGCGTCAAAGAGGTGGAAGCAACCGTCGCGACCATGGCGCGCATCCCGCCCAAGACCGTGTCGAAGTCCGATACCGAGCTTTTGCGCAATCTTGAAAGCGACCTCAAGCGCGTGGTTTTCGGCCAGGATCAAGCCATTCACGCGCTCTCGGCAGCCATCAAGCTCGCCCGCGCCGGGCTTCGCGATCCTGAGAAGCCCATTGGCAGCTATCTCTTCTCCGGCCCGACCGGCGTCGGCAAGACCGAGGTGGCCCGCCAACTCGCGGCCCTGCTCGGCGTGCAAATCCTGCGTTTCGATATGTCGGAATATATGGAGCGGCACACCGTTTCGCGGCTTATCGGCGCGCCTCCCGGCTATGTCGGTTTCGATCAAGGCGGCCTTTTGACCGACGGCGTCGACCAAAACCCGCATTGCGTGCTGCTCCTCGACGAGATCGAGAAGGCGCATCCCGATCTGTTCAACGTCCTGTTGCAGGTTATGGATCACGGCAAGCTCACCGACCACAACGGCAAGCAGGTCGATTTCCGCAATGTGATCTTGATCATGACCACGAATGCGGGCGCGGCCGAGATGGCCAAGGCCGCAATCGGCTTCAGCGGCACGCAGCGTGTGGGCGAGGACGAGGAAGCGATCAAGCGCATGTTCACGCCGGAGTTCCGCAACCGGCTCGATGCGGTCATCGCGTTCTCAAGGCTGTCGCGCGCCATGATTAGCAAGGTGGTCGAGAAGTTCATCTTCCAGCTTGAGGCGCAACTCGCCGACCGCAATGTGATGATCGAGCTTTCGCCCGAGGCGATGGAATGGATCGCCGATCACGGCTATGACGAGCTTTACGGTGCGCGCCCGCTCGCCCGCGTCATCCAGGAGCACATCAAAAAGCCGCTGGCGGAGGAACTGCTGTTCGGAAAGCTCGAAGGCGGCGGGACCGTTCGCGTCGTGGTTGCCGAAAAGGACGGCGCGAAAGCCCTTTCCTTCGAGGTTATCGAGTGCAAGCCCCCCGTCAAGGCAGAGGACGGAGGCGAAAGCAGCCCGGATGGCGAGAGCAGCGAGCGCGCTCCGACGGCGCTTATCCCAAAAGTGCCGCTGAACCGCTAGCAGGGCTTCAGACGATTGAAGGCTCCGGCAATAAGCAATTGCCGGGGCCTTTTTACGTGCCGTAGGATTGAGCAGTTAGAACGCATCCCTAAGACATGACCCTATGACGCGCGCGAAGGCCGGCCTTATCAAAGCGTTTCGCAATGCGCCGCTCGCGCCAGCCGCCGTGCTCTGCCTCTCGTTTGTAGGCTTCGGCGTACTCTGCCGCGGCGCCGATTTCGGCCTTGCGCACGCACTCTACACCACCGTCTTCGTCTTCGCGCTTCCGGCGCAGGTGATCCTCGTCGATCAGATCTCGCGGCATGCTCCCTTATGGACCGCGGCGCTGGCCGTGGCTTTTACAGGCGTCCGGCTGCTGCCGATGACGGTCTCGCTGATGCCGCACTTGCGCGCCGGGCGCCGTCCGCGCCGGCTCGACTACATCGCTGCGCATTTCGTCGCGGTAACGATGTGGATCGAATCGATGCGCCGCATTCCGTTTATGCCGCGAGCCATGCGGATGCCGTATTATTTCGGGCTGGCGATCATCCTCGTGGGCGTCAGCTCAACGGGCACGATTGCCGGGTACCTCATCGCCGGCGACCTTCCGCGCACCGTGGCCGCAAGTTTGATTTTTCTCACCCCGATCTATTTCCTGCTGGGACTTATCGGCTCGGCGCGCAAGATGGCCGATTATGCGCCCATAATCCTTGGCCTATGCGGCGCGCCGTTTTTCATGAAGATCGCTCCAAGCTTCGATCTTATCCTTACGGGTCTTGCAGGGGGAACCGCCTCCTATCTCCTTTTCCGGCGCCACAGCGCCGCGCCTCGAGCGATAGAGGTGGTTACTCCCATCGCTGAGCAGGCCGATGCCGGATAATGCCTGGATTTGGCTGACGCTTGCCATCGCTGGAACTGCCGCGAACGATATTTGGCGCCTGGCTGGGTTGTTGCTTTCGCGCGGCGCCGATCCAGAAAGCCCGGTTATGCTTTGGGTGAGAGATGTCTCGACCGCGCTCGTCGCGGGCCTCGTCGCGCGCATGCTGCTCGTGCCCACACGCGAGCTTGCCGCGATTGGCTTCACGGTTCGCATCCTGGCATTCGGAACCGGTATCGCGGCCTATTTGTTAAGCGGCAAGCGTCTCGCTATCGCGCTAGCATGCGCGGAGGCCATGTTTTTCGGCGCACATGCGGTGCTTGCCGCCGGAGTATGATACGATCGTCAGCGAGAGGCTAAGGAGCGAACGCCATGGCTGCGGAAGGTTTGGTGACAATTGCCAGTAATTTCAACCCGAAGGAAACGCTGGGACGCCTGAAGGCTGAGATCACGTCGCAGGGGCTGGATCTCTTCGCGGAGATCGATCACGCCCAAAACGCTAAAGAAGCCGCGCTTACGCTCCGGCCCGAGACGGTGCTCGTGTTCGGAAGCGCGAAAGCCGGCACGGTGCTCATGCAGGCCAATCAGGCCGTGGGCGTGGAATTGCCGTTGAAGGCACTGGTTTGGCAGGACCCGGCGGGCAAAACTTGGATTTCCTATAACGACCCAGTTTGGATTGCGCACCGGTATGGGCTTCCCGCTGAGAACATTGAGATCGCAGGAAAGATGCGCGACGGGCTCGCGGCTCTCGCCGGCCGGGCGGCTGGGTGATTTCTACGCAGGAGCTGCCACACGTATCGCACCCGCGAACGAATTATGTTGCGGTGCAACATGCATTGTCTTATGCTGAATTCGGATGAAAAAACAAAGGGGAGGGCCCGAGGAATGTTTTTCTTCTTTCCGTTCGCTTCCGAGCCTGCTGCGGCTCCGGCCTCACAGAAGTTAACGCACTATAGCGCATTGCCCATGCTGCCCGCACCGCGCGCCCCTCGCCTGGAAGACAGAGCGGCCCCGGACGGCTTTGGAAGCGCGATCACCGAAGCCGGGCAGTTTGCCGTCGATCTCTTGCGGCGTGCGCTCGGCTCGTTCACGTCATCGCTCACCGCGCTCAGTAGCCGGGCAAACGCACTCTTCGCTCAAGTCGCCGCAAACCTCGCCTTCGAGCGTGCCATGCGCGATACGGCCGCATCTTTTGGCGTGAGCTGGCCCGGCTTCGGACAGCAACAACCGCAATCCGGCTTTGCGCCTGGCACTTGGTATAAGCCTACCCCGCTTTCTCCGTTTGCCCTGCCGGGCTTCCCAATGAATCCCTGGGCGGCGAATCCGTGGTCGTTTTTCACAGAGGCGGTCGATATGTGGGCGAGCTTTTGGCTACCTTCAGCGGCGCCGCAACGCCGCAGCCCGTACGGAGCACCTGCCCCGCTTACGGCCACCGTCGGACTTCCGGGCTTTTCTTGGAGCTTCACGCTAGGCTAGCCGGCCGGCGAGCCTAAACACCTGCCAGGCGCTATTGCGACGTCCTCAGTAGCAATAGCGCCCGCAGAAGGAGTCGGCCTCGTTACTTCGCCTTCGTAGCCTTGGAGCACTTACCCGGCTTCGACGCGTCCGCGCCCGGCGTCCAGGTGCAATCTGGGGCCTTGCAGTCCGCCTCAGCGAGTTTCCTGCATTTCACCTTCGCTGCGGCCTTAGCCGGAGCCGGGGCTGCGGTCTGTGCATAGGCAGCGAGAGAACTAACTGTGAAGAGTGCCGCGACGACGGCAGCTGAGAGAATACGCATGAAATTCCTCCTGAAATGAGTTCACGATCCTTGCGGATCGCACTTAACCTAAAGTGGTTTAAAAAAACTGCAAGGTGTGTAATCGAGTTATCTCCCGCTCCATGCGAGAGCCTGCTCCAGCCGGTCATCCCCCCAGAAAAGCTCGCCCGATCCGGTGGTGAAACTCGGCGCACCGAAGATGCCGGCAGCTTGCGCACCTTCCGTGTTTGCCCGCAATTTGGCTTTGATTTCTGGCGTCTGCGCGCGATCAAACGCGTGTGCGGCGTCCGCACCGGCCGCAGCCAGCTCGCTGGCAAGCGTCTCAGGGCTGGCGATGTTCCGCCCGTCCGCAAACTCGGCTCTGTACACGCCCTTTATGAAGGCCGCCCCCCAACCCTCCTCCAATGCCACTAGCGCAAGCCGCGCCGCGGGAAGGCCATTTTGCGGGAAGGGCTCGGGGAGGCGGAAGGAAAGCCCCCGTTCTTGCGCGATCCGCCCGATATCGCGCACCATATACTTGCCCTTCACGGGGTAGAGGTTGAACGGCGAGGTGTCCCAGCCTTGCGCTTTGAAGATCGGGCCGAGAAGGAACGGCTTCCAAGCGATCTCAACGCCGGCCCGTGCCGCCATCGCCTCGATGCGCATCGCCGAGAGGTAGCTGTAGGTGGACGCGAACTCGAACCAGAATGTTAGCTGTGCCATCTTTTGTGCCGCTCCCGCGCTGCCTATCGTAAGCTCTATCCAATATGCGCCTACCGCAGCGCGCCGATGCCGCTGCGCTTGACAACGTGCAGCAGCTTTAGCGCAGCACCCGAAGGCCGGCGCTCGCCGCGCTCCCACTGGCTCACCGTGCTCACGGCGACATTCATGAGCGCGGCCAGCACCGCCTGGCTCACCTTGGCTTCCTGCCGCACCCTCACGATTTCGCCCGGCGCCATCGCCTCGACTTTCGGCAAGGCGTCCTTGCCGAGCATCTTCAGCGTTGTCATCTCCAGCTCTTCGTCGCTCATCGCCCCGACCTTGTGCAAGCCCTGCGTCATCTCAACGATCTCCGCGCGCAAACGCGCCCTGCCGCGCAGCTCGCCCTTCTCCTTATTCCGCGTCGCCATAGCTCGTCTCCGCCCACTTCTCCGCAGAAGTCATAGCCCCCTCACAGCTTATTCCTTTTTAGCTGAGTACCCGTACTGCCGAAGTGTAGCGCTCATCCGGTACAATGGCAGGCCCATAGCAAACCAAAAGGCCGCCACGAAAACGATAAATGGAAACCAATTAATCAAAACACCAAGAAGGGAAGGGGGCGCTATATCTTCAGGACCTACCCAAACCTCGGCACCTTTCTCCACCAACTTGTCTGCTACTCTTTCGGGCGAGAAAACCAAGATACCAAACTTCTCACCCTTTTTGGTGGTCGCCATAACCAAATTGCCTCTAATCGAGGCAGAAGCGATAGAGCCGTCGCTAAGCTTGCCAAGGAATTCAGAATAGCTGGCTTGGCGTTGAACAATGTTTGGCGATGGTCCTACGATATTGAACAGGGCCACCAACATGAGCAAACCAAACGCCGAAAAAAGACCCGCGGCAAAATACCCCCACTTGCCCATCTATTCCTCCTTGTGATGTCTCATCGTCTGGAAGCGCAACATCCTTCGCCTTGCGTAAGCGCTGCGCTTCCTTTAAGCCGTGGCGAAACTCCAGGAAAGTCCCATGTCCGAAAAGAAACAGATCAAAAAGGCCGTGCTCGCCTATTCCGGCGGTCTCGACACCTCCATCATTTTGAAGTGGCTGCAGGTCAACTACGGCTGCGAGGTCGTTACCTTCACGGCCGATCTCGGCCAGGGCGAGGAGCTGGAGCCCGCGCGCAAGAAGGCCGAGCTGCTCGGCATCAAGGAAATCTTCATCGAGGATTTGCGCGAGGATTTCGTTCGCGATTACGTATTTCCCATGTTCCGCGCGAACGCCGTCTATGAGGGGCTTTATCTGCTCGGCACCTCCATCGCGCGGCCCCTGATCGCCAAGCGCCAGATCGAGATCGCGCGCGCGACGGGCGCCGATGCGGTGTGTCACGGCGCAACCGGCAAGGGCAACGACCAGGTGCGCTTCGAGCTGACCTATTACGCGCTCGAACCGAACATCACCGTGATCGCGCCGTGGCGCGAGTGGGAGTTCAAATCGCGGGGCGCGCTTCTCGATTTCGCCGAGAAAAACCAAATCCTCGTGACGAAGGACAAGCGCGGCGACGCCCCATTCTCTTGCGACGCGAACCTCTTGCACACCTCCTCGGAAGGCAAGCTGCTCGAAGACCCGGCCGTTGAAGCGCCGGAATATGTCTATCAGCGCACCGTCTCCCCAGAGGAAGCGCCGGACCAGCCCGAGATCGTCGAGATCGGTTTCGAGCGCGGCGATGCCGTATCGATCGACGGCGTGCACCTTTCTCCCGCTGCGCTTTTGACGCGCCTGAACGAATACGGCCGCAAGCACGGCATCGGCCGGCTCGACCTCGTCGAGAACCGCTTCGTCGGCATGAAGTCGCGCGGCATTTACGAGACGCCGGGCGGCACCATCCTGCTCGCCGCCCATCGCGGCATCGAAAGCATCACGCTCGACCGCGGCGCGGCTCACCTCAAGGACGAGCTGATGCCGCGCTACGCCGAAATGGTCTATAATGGCTTCTGGTTCTCGCCCGAGCGTGAGATGCTGCAAGCGCTGATCGACAAGAGCCAGGAGTTCGTCACCGGCACAGTGCGGCAGAAACTCTATAAGGGCGGCGTGCACACGGTCGGCCGGACAAGCCCCTATTCGCTCTACAATCAGGATTTGGTGACGTTCGAGGAAGGCGCCGTGGCCTACGATCAGCGCGACGCGGAAGGCTTCATCAAACTCAACGCGCTGCGCCTGCGCCTCACCGGCGCGCGCCGTCTTTCCACATAGAAGATGCTGACATGACATGCGCAATTTGGGGTACGCCAGCTACGAAGGAAGCGGTGGCTGGGTACATTGACTTAGACCGCTTCGACTCGCCTCGCGCCGGGGGAGCATACGAAATCGATTGCCCAACTACGATTGCCCTAAAAACAA